>WNGK01008573.1_pt1 | contig 10597 bp, 4 predicted proteins | sample 5400601 | NCBI WGS metagenome assembly WNGK01 (sample SAMN13153376, study PRJNA577476) | soil metagenome | isolation source: 60 cm soil or saprolite under Garry oak tree replicate 1 | place: USA:California | collected 2016-06-15
TGCGTGCCGTCTGTCCCCTGTTCCAGCGCCGTTATGCTGCGGCCATTGAGATACTCTCAAAAGCGCTCGCGACCGAGACCGACCGCGACGCACGCAGCATCGAAAAACTGCTTCTCGGTTTGAGTCAACAACGTGCCGGCGATGTCGCGGCGGCGCGTGCCACTTATCAGGACGCGGCACAGGATCTCAAGCGCCAGCTCGAGACGGCGGCGCCGGATTCTTTTGCCGCCGGCCTAACGCATGCCCTTTTGGGTGGGGCTTATGCGGGTTTGGGCGAAGCGGCCTTTGCCATCGCCGAAGGACAAAAAGGTATGGCCATACATCCCTCTTCCAAAGATCCAGTAGAAGGCCCCGACGTAGAGGAGACCATGGCGGATATTTACGCTCTACTGGGGGACGCCGATCACGCGATTCCCATTCTCAAGCGACTGCTGCAAATCCCGTATGCCCATGCGATTACTCCGGCGTCGCTGCGGCTCGATCCGGTATGGGATCAAATCCGGAACGATCCTCGCTTTCAGGAATTAGCCGCAGAAAAGAAACCGTGAAAGGGAACAAACTTTAGCAGACTACCGGGCAGTATGTTTGGACCAGAATGATGATGGCCGAATCCAAACCAGAACTTCATCTTGAGATCGCCCATGTCTTGTTCATCGACGTGGTTGGCTACTCCAAGCTCCTAATTAACGATCAGAGCGAGATATTAGAAGAACTTAACCAAATCGTCCGCGATACCAGCCAGTTCCGGGAGGCGGAGGCTGCCGGCAAGTTGATCCGGTTAGCAACCGGCGACGGGATGGCCTTGGTATTTTTTAACAACGTGGCGGCGCCGGTGAAATGCGCGCTGGAGATTAGCGAAGCGTTGCAAAACTACCCGCAGATCCCATTGCGAATGGGTGTACACAGCGGGCCAATCAATCCAATCAGCGATGTCAACGATCGCTCAAATGTTACCGGCGCCGGAATCAACATAACCCAACGGGTGATGGATTGTGGTGACGCGGGCCACATTCTTCTTTCGCGGCGAGTGGCGGAAGACTTGGAGCAATATCGCCAGTGGCAGCCGTACCTTCACGACCTTGGTGAATGCGAAGTGAAGCACGGAGTTCGCGTACACGTTTTCAATCTTTACACAGATCAGCTTGGTAACCGGAACGTACCGACCAAGCTAAAGTTTGCTGCACGCCGGGATAGACGGAGCAAACTTCGTCCAATTGTCGTTACAATTGCTTTGCTGCTTTTACTCGGGTTAGCGTCGGGTTTCTGGCTAATAGCTCATCGTGCAACCAAGCCGGTCGTTAGTTCAAACACGAGTGCGATGCCGCCAAAGAGCATTGCCGTACTTCCGTTCGAGAATCTAAGCGAAGAAAAGGAGAACGCCTTTTTTACCGATGGCGTGCAGAACGAGATTTTAACTGATCTGGCCAAGATAGAAGATTTAAAGGTGATTAGTCGCACTTCGGTGCTGATTTATAAAGCCGGCGCTGCCCGAAATCTGCGCGAGATCGGGCAGCAGCTCGGAGTTGCGAATGTTCTGGAAGGGAGTGTGCAGCGTGCGGGCGGAAAGGTGCGCGTGAACGCGCAGTTAATCGACGCGCGCACCGACAAACATCTCTGGGCGAAGACCTACGATCGTGAGCTAGCCGATGTTTTTGCGATCGAGACAGAAGTCGCTCAGGCAATTGCCAACGAGCTTCAGGCCAAGCTCTCCCCCGGCGAACGAGCACTCATTGAACAAATACCGACACAAAATCTTGCCGCCTACGATCTTTATGTTCGTGCCGTCCCTTTGGTCGACGGCGCTGCTTTTAGTTCGACTCAAGACAAAGATCTTTTGCAGGCGGTAGACCTGTTGAATCAGGCTCTGGCCCTTGATCCGGCCTTTCTCCTTGCCGATTGCTGGTTGGCGCGGGCGCACGATTCGATTTATTTTTTAAAGCCGATTGACCATACCCCCGCGCGTTTGGCTTTGGCCAAGTCTGCAATCGATGCCGCTTTTCGGCTGCAAGCGAATTCGGGAGAAGCGCACCTTGCCATGGCCTGGCACCTTTACTGGGGGTATTTCGATTACGATCATGCCCGCGTTGAGGTCGATCTGGCCGCCCGCACTCTGCCGAATAATCCCATTGTTTATCAATTACGGGGGCTAATGGATCGTCGCCAGGGCCGCTGGACGGAGGCAGTGCGCAATCTGGAGCGGGCGAGTGAACTCGATCCGCGAAATGAAAATAGCCTCAACACACTCATTACCACGTATGAGATGGTGCAAGATTACGATGGACAGCGGAAGGCGCTCGATCGATGGCAGCTTCTCAAGCCGAATGATCTTCGTCCACGATTAGGACGCGCGGAAATTGAACGAGATCAGCGTGCCGATCTCCGGCCATGGCGTGATGAATTACAGAAGGTCATGGCGGAGAACCCGGCGGCCGTCGCAGAATTCAGAGGTGCGCGTTTTTATCTGGCCATGCTCGAACGCGATTTTAACACCGCCGCAAGTATTGCGGCTGAGTTTCCCGAAAAGGATGTGTTCGATGATGGAACGCAACTAGGTCGGGATTTTTATATGGGAGTAGTGGCACGTCTGAAGGGGGATGCAGAAAGGGCCAAAAGTGCGTTGACCAGCGCCCGCCTGCAGCAGGAGCAACTGGTGCGCGCCCAGCCTGAAGACGGACAGGTACTCTGTGGATTGGCGATGATCGATGGGGAACTGAAGCGGAAAGAGGAAGCACTGAGTGAAGGCAAGAAAGCAGTCGACCTTATGGCCAAGTACTTTTTCGAGCAACCAGAGGTAATTGCCCGTTTTGCGATCGTCTGTGCCCAGCTCGGTGAGCGTGATCTCGCCATCGAGCAGCTTAATCTCGTAGCGAACAAGCCCAACGGCCTCACCTATGGCTGGCTCCGTTTAAGTCCCTTTTTGGATCCTCTACGCGGCGACCCGCGTTTTGAAAAGATGGTCGCTTCCCTCGCGCCGAAAGACGCGACGCCGAAATAGGATCGGTTTCCTCTCGACCGTTGCACGAGTAACTACGAAACTAATAGACGGCCGCGCCAGGCGTCGAATCGCATGTCTTCTGAAGGCAAACACGATCGTCAACTCGAAATCGCCCATGTCTTGTTTATCGACATCGTGGGCTACTCGAAGTTGCCGATTAACCGGCAAAGCGAATTACTTCAACAACTCAATCAAATAGTTCGTGCCACGGAGCAGTTTCGTCGTGCCGAAGCAGCTAATAAATTGGTGCGTTTACCGACTGGTGACGGGATGGCGCTGGCTTTTTTCACCAGTCCCGATGCGCCAGTACGCTGTGCGCTGGAAATCAGCGAGGCTGTAGGGCAGGTGGTTTTGCCGGGTGGGGGAAAAGGGCAAGCGGGGACGCTCGCCCTACAACTTCGGATGGGGATTAACAGCGGGCCGGTCGATGCCGTCCCCGATGTGAATGACAGATCGAATGTTGCCGGCGCAGGGATCAACATGGCGCAGCGAGTGATGGATTGCGGTGATGCCGGTCATATCCTTCTTGCCAAGCGGGTAGCGGACGACCTGGGCCAATACGAAAACTGGCAGCCATATTTGCACGACCTCGGAGCAATAGAAGTTAAACACGGCGTCCGCGTTGAAGTAGTTAACTTCTATGATGGAGAAGTTGGCAATCCTGAGCTACCGGAAAAGGTAAAGCGCGCCCGGGAGGAGCAAAGCGCGCTCGATCGTCGCGCTTCCAGGATAACTTCACGCAAACGGGCGCTGATAATTGGATCGCTCCTACTACTAGCCACGTTTGTGATCATCGGGCTGGCGATTATCAATTACAAGACCACGAGAAAATCAGCTGCTACTACAGCTAAAACGTTACCTTCTCTGCCAGAGAAGAGCATCGCGGTTTTGCCGTTTGAAAATATGAGTGCGGAAAAGGACGATGCTTTCTTCGCTGATGGAATTCAAGACGATGTCCTTGCCACTCTCGGCAAGATCAAAGACCTGAAAGTGATTGGGCGCGCTTCGGTCATGATTTACCGCGGCGCAGCCATCGCGGGGAAGTTGCGCGAGGTTGGACAGGCGTTGCAAGTTTCGCACGTGCTGGAAGGAAGCGTGCGCCGCTCCGCTAACCGCGTCGTCGTGAATGTAGAGTTGATCGATACGCGCAACGACAAGCAAGTTTGGTCGCAACGCTATGATCGGACCTTGAGTGACACGCTTTCCTTGCAGGGCGAGCTGGCGGTTGAAATTGCGCGAGAGTTGCGGGCCACGCTCACGCCGCAAGAGAAACAGCGGGTCGAAGCCAAACCTACAAACAATACCGCGGCTTACGATGCCTATCTACGCGGGCGCGCTCTTGAGGCCGGGTGGACAACGGACTTCTCCAATTTTGAGAGCGCGGCACGGGCGTATCGAGACGCTGTAACTTTGGATCCCAATTTCGCCCTCGCATGGGTGTATCTTTCATCGGCGGATAGCTCGCTTTACGGGAATGGAGTCGATCCAACTCCCGCACGATTGGCGGCAGCCAAGGACGCCGCCGATCGCGCCATCGCCCTCGATCCCAATTTACCGGAGATCCACCTGGCCCTCGGCTATTATCGCTACTACGGGCTGCGCGATTTCAAAGGAGCACTGGAAGAGTTCGAGCTGGCAGAAAAAAGTCTTCCTAATGACGTGGGGGTCTTACGCGCGATAGGCTTGATTCAGCGGCGCCTCGGGCATTGGGATGAAGTCATCGCGGTGATGCGCCGTGTCTTTGAGCTCGATCCGCGAAATATCGAATCAGCGGCAATCCTCGCGAGTGCTTACGCAGCCAAACGTAGTTTTTCCGATGCTATGGCCGTGGCCGATCACATTCTCGTTGTCGAGCCGGCAAACACACCAACTATCTGGCTCAAAACATCTTTTTTTTGGGCCAGGGGAAATCTTGAAGGTGCGGACCTGTTTCTGGCAAATATTAATGCTCCGTTGCACCTTCGTGGCCATCAGGCTTTCATTAAGCATCAGTACGCTGAGGCGCTAGATCTTTTCTCGGCGGCGTTAAAAAGCGCGCAGGGTGAAGAAAAGAAAGGGCTTCTTCTCGATCTTGGTCGGACCCAGCAGCGCCTCGGAAATGTGGCTGCGTCCAAGGCGGCCTACCAACAGGCTGTGCAGGAAATCACACAAGCTCTGAGTAAGTCAGCTGCGGATGCTGAACTGCATTCTTTTTTAGGTATGGCCTACGCCGGCTTGGGAGATTCGGCTTCTGCTGTATCCGAGGGACGAAAGGGAATGGCGATGCAGCCCACTTCCGAAGATCCTTTTGAAGGCCCGCTGCGAGAGGAGAACATGGCGCAAATCTACGCTGTGCTGGGCAATGCTGATGAAGCCATTCCCATTCTCAAACGCTGGATTCAGGCTCCGTCGGCCACCGGCATCACGCCGGGGGCACTGCGCATTGATCCGGATTGGGATCCCATCCGCAACGATCCGCGCTTTCAGGAATTGGTTGCGGAAAAGAAACCGTGAAGGGGTCTCCGGCTAACGACGATTAGATTTTGCCGTGACCCAGGAAGCTTCATCCGACGTCGATCTGGAAATCGCCCATGTCCTGTTCATGGACATCGTGGGATACTCCAAACTTCTGACTGATCAACAACGCCAGCTACTGAACGAGCTCAATAAGATCGTTCGCGAAACGCCGCAGTTCAAACAGGCCGAAGCAAGTAGTAAACTAATCCGGCTTCCGACTGGTGACGGGATGGCGCTGGCCTTTTTTACCAACCCGGAAGCAGCATTGAAGTGCGCCATCGAAATAAACCAGCAGATCAGGAACCACCCGGAACTTCCGTTGCGAATGGGACTGCACAGCGGGCCGGTCAGCGGCGTTACGGATGTGAACGAGCGATCCAATGTCGCTGGCGTCGGAATTAACATGGCCCAGCGAGTAATGGATTGTGGTGATGCCGGACACATTCTTCTTTCAAGCCGGATCGCTGAAGACCTGGCCCAACAAAGTCGGTGGCACCCACACCTGCACGATCTCGGGCCGGTCGAGGTCAAGCACAGCGTCAAACTTGAAATAGTCAATTTCTACACTGACGAAGTGGGCAATCCCGAGGTACCGGAAAAGGTAAAGCGCGCCCGGGAGGAACAAGGCTCGCTCGATCATCGTGCCTCCAGGATCGCTACTCGCAAACGGTCGCTGATAATTGGATCGCTCTTAATAGTAGCCGCGATTTTGATCATCGGGCTGGCGATTGTTACCTACAAGACCACGAGAAGATCAGCTGCTACTACGACTAAAACGTTAGCTTCTCTGCCGGAGAAAAGCATCGCGGTATTGCCGCTGGAAAATCTGACTGAGGAGAAAGAGAACGCTTACTTTGCCGATGGCATCCAGGATGAGTTGCTCTCAAATCTCGCCAAAATCAAAGACTTGAAAGTAATCAGCCGCACCTCGGTCATGCCATACAAGGCCGGCATCACGCGGAATCTGAAAGAGATCGCGAAGCAACTCGGAGTGAGCAATGTAGTGGAAGGTAGTGTGCGTCGGTCGGGGAATCACATTCGCGTTTCGGTGCAATTGATTGATGCGCTGAACGATCGCCACATCTGGGCGCAGAACTACGATCGCACGCTGGCCGATTCGCTGGCTCTGCAGGGCGAACTAGCCACCGAGATTGCTGCCGGTGTGGGCGCGACGTTGAGTCCGCAGGAAAAGGCGCGGGTGGAAGCGAAGCCGACGAACAATACTGCCGCGTACGAAGCCTATCTGCGTGGTCGCGCATTTGCAGCTGGCTCGCCCTTTGATAAGCCTACCGTGGAGGGTGCGATCCAATCATATCAAGAGGCGGTAAAGTTAGATCCCAGTTTTGTACTGGCTTGGGCAGATCTCTCCTGTGCGCAAAGTCTGAGTTACTGGCAAGGACACGATCCAAGCCCGGCACGGCTGGCGGCAGCTAAGGATTCCCTCGATCATGCGCTCGCGCTGGACCCAGACCTGCCGGAAACTCATCTTGCTCTCGGCTATTATCGTTATTACGGGCAGCGCGATTTCACCGGGGCGCTCGCGGAATTCCTGCAAGCCGAAAAGGGTCTTCCGAATAACGTTGATATCGCCTATGCGATCGGCCTTATCCAACGGCGGCTTGGGCACTGGGAAGAGGCGATCGTAGCGCTGCGCCGCGCCATCGAGCTCGATCCTCGCGGCATCAATGCTTATGGCGTTCTCGCGATTACGTATAGATCCGTGCGCCGTTTTCCCGAAGCTCTAGCTACGGTTGACCGCGTACTTGCGTGGGCGCCGACCGATACACTTGCCCTCTTTGTGAAAGCGAGTGTCTTCTGGGCAACGGGAGATGTTAAAGCGGTAGAACCGCTGCTCGCGAATCCCGGTACCGACCCGGCCATGCGCGGCGTGCAGGCTTTGTTCCAGCGGCGTTACGCCGCAGCCATCGAGATACTCTCAAGTGCAGTGGGCGCCAAGACCAAACGCGGCGAGCCAGCCTACGACGAAAAACTTCTTCTAGGTTTGAGCCAGCGACGCGCTGGCGATGTCGCCGCGGCACGCGGCACCTACGAGGACGCGGTGCAGGATATTCACCGCGAACTCGAAAAGGTCGCGCCGGGTTCTTATGCCGAGGCGTGGCCGCATGCCGCTTTGGGTCAAGCTTACGCCGGTTTGGGCGAAGCGGCTTCCGCTGTCGCCGAAGGACAAAAAGCTATGGCCATGGATCCCACTTCCACAGACGCATTCGAGGGTCCCGGCTTGGAGGAGAACATGGCGTATATCTACGCTCTTCTGGGGGATGCCGATCACGCGATTCCGATTCTCAAGCGGCTGCTCCAGATACCGTATGGCCTTCCGATTACTCCGGCGCTGCTGCGACTCGATCCGATCTGGGACCAAATCCGGAACGATCCTCGGTTTCAGGAATCGGCCGCAGAGAAGAAACCGTGAGCGGGAACAGCGGCTAACGACGATTAGATTTTGAAGTGAACCTGGAAGCCTCATCCGACAGTGACTTGGAAATCGCCCACGTCCTCTTCATGGACATCGTGGGATACTCCAAACTTCTGACTGATCAACAACGCCAGCTACTGAACGAGCTAAACAAAATCGTCCGCGAAACACCGCAATTCAAACAGGCCGAAGCTGTGAGCAAACTAATCCGGCTTCCCACGGGTGACGGGATGGCGCTGGCCTTCTTTACTAACCCGGAAGCAGCATTGAAGTGCGCCATCGAAATAAACCAGCAGACTAGGAACCACCCGGAACTTCCATTGCGAATGGGACTGCACAGCGGGCCGGTCAGCGGCGTTACGGACGTGAACGATCGCTCCAATGTCGCCGGCGTGGGGATCAACATAGCCCAGCGAGTAATGGATTGTGGTGATGCCGGGCACATTCTTCTTTCAAGCCGGATCGCCGACGACCTTGCCCAGCAAAGTCGTTGGCGCCCGCACCTGCACGAGCTTGGGCCGGTCGAGGTCAAGCACGGCGTTAAAGTGGAAATAGTCAATTTCTACACCGACGAAGTCGGTAATCCCGAGCTACCAGACAAGGTAAAGCGTGCTCAGGAGGAACAACGCGCGGTCGATCATCGCTCTGCCAGCGTCGGTGCTCGCAAATGGTGGCTGATGATTTGTTTGCTGTTAATGGTGGTTGCCGCTGCCGTTGCTGGCTCTTGGCTTCTATCTCATCGTGTCCCTCCGAAACCCAGCGCAATCGCTGCATCTATTCCCGACAAAAGCATTGCGGTTCTTCCGTTAGACAATCTGAGCGAGGAAAAAGAGAACACCTACTTCGCCGATGGCATTCAGGAAGAGTTGCTCTCCAGTCTGGCCAAGATCAAGGATCTGAAGGTAATCAGCCGCACGTCTGTGATGCAGTACAAGACTGGCATTACCCGCAATCTCAAAGAAATTGCGCAGCAACTCGGTGTCAGCAATGTCATCGAAGGAAGTGTCCGTCGGTCTGGAAATCATATTCGGGTTTCCGTCCAACTGATCGATGCGTTAACTGATCGCCATATCTGGGTTCAAGACTACGATCGCACCATGGCCGATTCACTTGCCTTGCAGGGTGAGTTGGCCACAGAGATCGCCGCAGGCGTGGGGGCAACACTAAGTCCACAGGAGAAAGCGCGGGTAGAAGCCAAGCCGACGAACAATACCGCTGCTTACGATGCCTATCTGCGCGGTCGCGCCTTCGCAGCTGGCGACCCGTTTGATAAGCCTACCGTGGAGGGTGCGATCCATTCCTATCAAGAGGCAGTGAAGTTGGATCCCAATTTTGTCCTGGCTTGGGCACGTCTCTCCAGTGTGCAGAGTAACAGTTACTGGACCGGACTCGATCCAAGCCCGGCGCGGCTGGCGGCAGCCAAGGATTCTCTCGATCGTGCGCTCGCGCTCGATCCAAACCTGCCGGAGACTCATCTTGCTCTGGGTTATTACCGCTATTACGGACAGCGCGATTTCACCGGGGCGTTAGCGGAGTTCCAGCTAGCTGAGAAGAATCTTCCTAGCAATGTTGACGTCCTGGAGGCGATAGGCCTGATCCAACGGCGACTTGGGCATTGGGATGAAGCGATCGCGGCGCTGCGCCGCGTCGTCGAACTTGATCCCCGTAACATCACCTTCGCTTCTGCTCTTTCGCTAACCTATGGGGCTGCTCGCCATTTTTCGGACGCGCTGGTCATAGCGGACCACATCCTTGCCTTTGACCCGACAAATACTAATGCGCTAGGCCTCAAAGCCTATTCTCTTTGTGCGATGGGAAATCTGGATGCGGTAGATTCCGTGCTCGCGAATCCCGGCGCTAATGTAGAGATCCGCGGTGAGCTAGCTTTGAAAAGGCGACATTACGCCGAGGCGGCGAAGATTCTGGCAGAGGGATTGACCGAAAAACCAGGCGAGAATAAAGGGGGGCTGCTTATCATGCTTGGCCTGGCTCAGCAGCGCGCCGGTAACGTGGCCGCCGCAAGAACCGCCTATCAACAAGCAGCGCAGGAATTTCAACGCGAACTTGGGAAAGCAGCGCCAGATTCTGGTCCGGTCGTGGAGTGGTCAACGGCGGAATTGCATTCTGGTTTGGGCGTCGCCTACGCGGGTCTGGGTGACGCAACGTCGGCTGTGGCCGAAGGACAAAAAGGCGTGGTCACGCAGCCCAGCTCCGAGGATCCATTTGAGGGCCCTTCTAGAGAGGAAGCGATGGCCAAGATCTATGCCCTGTTGGGCGACGCCGACCATGCCATTCCCATTCTCCAACGGCTGGTGCAGATTTCTGCGTCGACCGAGATTGTCCCGACACTTCTGCGCCTTGACCCGATCTGGGATCCAATTCGCAACGATCCCCGTTTTCAGGAACTGGTTGCGGAAAAGAAGCCGTGAATCCAAAGAGATCTTAGCGAGACTGAAGCTGTAGCAGATTTAGAATAGATTGACGATCGCCGAACCCAAACCAGATCTTCATCTTGAGATAGCTCATGTCCTGTTCATGGACGTGGTGGGCTACTCGAAGCTTCTGATTAACGATTAGAGCGAGATCCTCGCACGCAGGAGCCCGTCTTTGGGGCTCCTGCGGTGAGAGTTGCGCCTGGGCTCTCGTAAATTGCGGGGAGTAAGTTTGCGTTC
>WNGK01008575.1_pt1 | contig 10595 bp, 12 predicted proteins | sample 5400601 | NCBI WGS metagenome assembly WNGK01 (sample SAMN13153376, study PRJNA577476) | soil metagenome | isolation source: 60 cm soil or saprolite under Garry oak tree replicate 1 | place: USA:California | collected 2016-06-15
GAGGTGCGAAAATGAAAATCACGAGTTCAGCTTTTCAAGAAGGCGGAAATATCCCATCCAAATTCACCTGCGACGGCGCGGACGTGAATCCGGCGTTGCGCTTCGAAGGAGCCCCTGCCGAAGCGAAGAGCCTTGCGCTAATTGTCGATGATCCAGACGCGCCAAGCGGTTTGTTCACCCATTGGCTCGCTTGGAACATCGATCCGAAAACAACTGACGTTGCTGAGAACAGTGCACCGGCCAAAGCCGTGCAGGGCACCAATGATTTTCCAAAGACCGGCTACGGCGGCCCGTGTCCGCCCTCTGGCACGCATCGCTATTTCTTCAAAATCTTCGCACTCGATCAGATGCTGGATTTGAAAGCGGGCGCAAAGCGCGCGGAAGTTGATGCGGCGATGCGCGGGCATGTGATTGCCCAAGGCGAGTTGATGGGACGTTACTCGAAACAAAAATAACTATAGCGGCGGTCTGCGACCGCCGATCTAGTTTTGTTCGGCGCTGATAGAGCGTCCGCTACAGTCTTCGAATAATCGAGCTACCATGATAGTCTCAACTCGTGATGGGTGAGACGCTTTGGAAAGTCGGCGGGCGCATTGTCGATCTTTCGCGTGACGGAATGATCATGGGCGTGCTCAACGTCACACCCGATTCGTTTTCAGACGGCGGCGAATTCTTTTCTATCGACAAAGCGGTCGCACGCGGGTTGGAGATCGTGGCGGAAGGCGCGCGGATTGTCGACGTTGGCGGCGAATCGACCCGGCCCGGCGCCGAAGCTGTCGGCGTGGAAGAAGAACTTCGTCGCGTCATTCCGGTGATCGAAAAGTTGCGGGCAAAGATCGACATCTTCATCTCGATCGACACCTCCAAGAGCGAAGTGGCAGACGCGGCATTGGAGGCCGGTGTTTCCATTATCAACGATGTGACCGGTGGACGAGGGGACGAAAAAATGTTGCCGCTGGCGGCAAAGCGAAACGCCGCCTTCATCATCATGCACATGCAGGGAACTCCGAGAAACATGCAGGTCTCGCCGCATTACGACGATGTTGTCTTGGAAGTGGCCGATTTTTTTTTACAACAATATGCCCGCGCCCTAGAGTGCGGCATTGATCCCATGGCTATCGCGTTTGATCCCGGAATTGGTTTCGGTAAAACGCTTGAGCACAATCTCGAGCTCATCGGCAAACTTGGTGCTCTCCGAGTGCAGGAACGCCCGCTCGTGGTCGGTGTTTCGCGAAAAGCATTTCTTGGCAAACTGGTCGGCTCTTCGGCCATGAGCGACCGGCTCGCGCCGACAGTCGCATTGACTTCATTGCTGCGCTCGCGCGGCGCAAACATCATTCGCGTCCATGATGTTAAAGAAAATGTCGATGCATTGCGCGTCACCGAGGCAGTGCTGCAATGATCGAAGAACTCCTCCATCTTTGGCTGAAGAGCTGGCGCAGCATCTTCGAGATCATCCTGCTGAGTGTCGGGATTTATTATGGCTATCTTTATTTTCGCGGAACGCGCGGCGCGAAGGTGTTGACGGGACTGGCGATTGTTTTTTTGACGCTGACGTTGATTTCGCAGTTGCTCAATCTTGTCGTGATCGGTTGGATCGTGCGCAGTTTCTCGGTCTTCCTTGCGGTCGCGTTGGTCGTGATTTTTCAGCCAGAGCTGCGGCGCGGCCTGGCCGAGCTCGGCGGACATCCGATTTTCTCTCTCACCAGCGAAAAACGGGAAACGGTCCACGACCTCGCCGAGGCCGTGACACAACTGGCCAACAAACAGTATGGTGCACTCATTGCCATCGAACGCGACACCTCGATTCGCGTTTATGAAGAAACTGGTGTGACGATTGATAGCGATTTTTCCGTTGAGCTTATCCTCACAATTTTTCATCCAAAAGCCGCTTTGCACGATGGTGGCGTGATCGTGCGCAATGGCCGGATTGCAGCCGCGGCGTGCATTTTCCCCGTCAGCCAGCGCGAAACACTCGACCGGAGTCTCGGATTGCGTCATCGCGCCGGTCTCGGCATTACCGAGGAATCGGATGCGGTCGCGGTGGTTGTTTCCGAAGAGACGGGTGGAATTTCCATTTGTCACCGGCGACGGATTGAGCGGAACTTTACTCCGGAAACGTTTCGGCAACGGATCGCGGAAATTTTACTGCACAGCAATTATGAAGAGACTGATCCTGAAAAACTGGCGCGCGAAGTTGATCTCCCTTCTCCTCGCGACAACCCTTTGGTACCTGATCAAAAAGAACGTAGCGACGACCCCCTTGCCGTCTGAATCGACCTCCAGTGCGGCGATGACGGAAAAACGCTGACGCGCCGTTTAGCGCAGGAAACGTGCGAGATTCTCTTCTTCCCAACGGCGAGCGCGCCGGTAACTGGGAAAATCGCGCTCGCGGCGGTTGAACTCTTCCGTGTGCACGCGCCGCCGTCCCCGCGATACGGTTTCGTCCGGCACCACAGAATGCAACATCTCGTGATAAAGCACGTAACGCAGAAACCAAAGGGGCACGAACGGCTGATCGAGTAATGGATTGATTCGAATCACCCGGTCTTCTTCGTGAATGGTTCCAAAGATAAAATATTCCCTCGGCCGATGTTTCCGTCGGCGGCCCCAGATCACCTTGTAACCTCGAAGACGTGCGCGGAAATAGCGTTCGTTCAATTGATCAAAAATCGGGTGTAGATCGAAATACTTTCCCTCATGCCGCAGATTCAACTGACGTTGCATCGGCAGTTTTGGATGGGCGAGCTTCCGTTTTGTTTTCTTGGCCATTTCTCGATCCCCTGACTGCAACGAACGAGGAGGAAAGCATTTTAGTGGCCTTTGACAAGCTGACAAGAGAAGGCGTTGATTATTTGTTTTTTAATCTATAACTCACTTACCATAAACCATTTAAAAATACAGAGGCTCCCAAGAACTACAATCTGGCTAATGTGGTCTCTCCCCGGCTTTTATAATAATATTGTCGATCTTTTATCCCTTGTGACTTCGCTGCCAAAGCCAGGGGTTCAGTCGGGCTTCCCAGCTAACTTTTCCACCAGATGGCGGCGATTTACGAGGAACGGAACATGCGTATAATCTTTCTCGTTTCCCGGCCAATGTGCCGGCAATCAAGCGAGATCAAATCATGACGCCATTTCTTCGAAAATTGCTCGGCCTTAACTGGCTTCTTCTCGCGAACATGCTCGCGCTCGCGATCTTCGGTGTGGTGGCAATCTACAGCGCGACCTATATGCGCGAAGATTCCGTCGCGGCGGAGTTTTGGCGCAAACAGGCAAACTGGGTCGCGGTTGGTTTCTGCGCTTTCATGATCACCAGCCTGATCGATTATCGCTGGATTCGCTGGGGCGCATTACCGATGTATCTGGCCGGCCTTTTCTTTCTCATTCTCACGAAGTTTATCGGCTCAAAGGTTTATGGCGCGCGCAGCTGGCTGCATTTTGGGCCGATCAACTTTCAGCCCGCGCAGCTCGCCGTGGTCGCGGGCATCATGGTCCTTGCGCTGTTCTTGAGTCAGTTTCGCCAAATGCATCCGATGCTTCGGCTCCTCTTGTGCGGCGCCATTGTGGGAGCGCCCACGCTTTTAATTTTAATGCAGCCCGATCTCGGTGAATGCATTATTTGGATACCGGTGCTCATTGCGCTTTTGTTCGCCGCCGGTCTTCCATTGCGCTATCTGATCTGCATCATTCTAATCGGGCTCGCTTTCATCCCAATCGCCGTCAATCTCGGCTTAAAACCGTATCAGCAGCAACGGATCACCGCCTTCATCAATCCGGAGATTGATAAACAAGGCGCGTCCTGGGCGATCAACCAATCGCTCATCGCCATCGGCTCGGGCGGGTGGTCTGGCAAAGGATTCAAAGCGCCGAACACCCAGATCGAACTCGGCTTTTTGCCGGCCACCGCTGTACATAACGACTATATTTTTTCCGCTATCGGTGAGCAGTGGGGCTTTGTCGGTGGCGTCTTGCTCATTGGTGCGTTCGCCTTGCTTCTTCTCACCTGTCTCTTCGTTGCGTTTTTCGCGGGCGATCAATTCGGTTTACTGCTTGTTATCGGCGTCACCACGCTCATCTTCACGCACATCTTCCAGAACGTCGGCATGACGATCTCGATGTTGCCCATCACCGGTGTTCCATTGCCCCTCATCAGTTACAGCGGCTCATTTGTGCTCATGATTATGTTCGGGCTCGGAATCGTGAACAGCGTTTGGGTTCATCGCAAATCTGACCGCTAAATTTCGCGAATCTTTCTGCAAGATACACATCTTGGCGGCCAGGCGGTCAGTTTACTTTGCTCATTCGGTTGCCTAAACTCGGGCCGGCGCATGGACAGCGATTACAAAGTAAAGCTGGAGATTTTCGAAGGGCCGCTCGATCTCCTGCTTTACCTGATCAAGCGCGACGAGATCGACATTTATGACATCTCGATTGAACGCATCACCGGCCAATACCTCGAATACATTCAGGCCTTTAAGGAATTGAACATCGACATCGCCGGCGAGTTCATCGTGATGGCAGCGAACCTCATTTACCTGAAAAGCCGCAGTCTGCTCCCGGCCGAGCAACAGCCACCCGAAGAAGATTCGGAGGAAGACGACCCGCGCTGGGACTTGATCCGGCAACTGATCGAATACAAAAAATTCAAGGAAGCGGGCGCGCAGTTGCAACTGCGCGAGGTCGAGCAGGAGCGCATTTTCGCCCGGGATGGAGGTCCGGCGTCGCCTGCTGATAGTCCGCTTCGGCTGGGCGAAGTTGGAATCTTCCAACTCATTAACGCCTTCCAAAACGTCATTAGACGGGTCGAAGCGCGGCAGGATGTCGGCGAAATTTTGGGTGAGCGATTTAGCGTCTCGGATAAGATCGACATGATCCTGCGACGCCTTGGCCACGGCGCGCCGCTGCGTTTTTCAGATTTGTTTGGCGAGATCACATCGCGCCTCGAAATCGTGGTGACGTTCCTCGCCCTTCTCGAACTGGTTCGTTTGAAGCAAGTCCGCGCGATTCAGAAAAATGTCTTTGAGGAAATTGAAATCGCGTCGGCGATCGGGTGAAGATCGACTATCATGCCGCGGGTTTTAATTGCTGGTTGCGGTTATGTTGGGGAAGCGACGGCGGATTTGTTTTTTGAGCGCGACTGGGGAGTAGAGGGCTGGACTTGCTCACCGGAATCTGCGCAAAAGCTTTGCGGTAAAGCTTACCCGGTTCGGGCGGTCGACATTTCGGATAAAGTTCAAGTCGCTGATTCCAAAAGTGAATTTGACGCGGTAGTGCATTGCGCGAGCACGCGCGGCGGCGATGTCGATTTCTATCGCCTGGTTTACTTGAATGGCGCTCGCAATCTCCTCGATCGATTCGTTGGATCGACAATCGTATTTACGAGCAGCACGAGCGTGTACGGGCAAAGCGACGGGGCGTGGGTCACGGAAGAAACCGCGACCGAACCGGCGCGCGAGACCGGACGGGTCCTGCTCGAAGCGGAGATGTTAGTGCTCTGTCGCGCCGGAATCGTCGCGCGGCTGGCGGGAATCTACGGGCCGGGGCGCTCGGCTTTGCTCGCGAAATTTTTGGCCGGCGAAGCGATTGTCGATCCGGGAAACGATCGCTTTATCAATCAAGTGCATCGAGACGACGTCGCGGCCGCGCTCTTCTTGCTTTCAAATCGAGCGAGTGCGAGCGCCGTGGAGCAACAAATTTACAACGTCGTGGACGATCAACCCATTTTACAAAGCGAATGCTATCACTGGCTCGCGAAGAAATTAAATCGCGCGCCTCCGGCAATCGGAAGATCGACATCGAAACGCAAGCGCGGCTCCAGCAATAAGCGCGTCAGCAACGCTAAACTGCGCAGTCTCGGCTGGGCGCCTGAATACGGAAATTTCGCGGAGGCGATGGAAAAGAGCATCCTGCCAAGTTTCAGGCAGATGGCGCGTGATTAGTGAAAACGACAGCTAGTTTTGAATTCTGGAAACACCGGTATAAAAGCTGCTTTTTTCGAAGCATGCGTCAGATCAAGCTCACCGGTCGCGAGGCGACCGTGGTGCGGGCGATCGGGTTCACCGAATCAATGCTCGGAGCCGAGATCCAGGACTTCGCTCGCATGGAAGGGGAAGATGTGACCGATACGCTGAACAGCCTGATGGCGGGCGGCTTCATCGAGAGCATTCCTTACTACGAAGAGGTCCAACTCGCGGAAATGCCAGTAACTGCCTTCGAGTTGAACCCGGCTTACGTGCACGAATTGAAACAGGCGCTGAGCCGACGCTAGCTCACGTTAGCGTTCGCTGTCGCTCTGGCGATACGGTCGGCCTCATGCCGCTCGCCGAAAAGCTGGCGAATCACCTCTTCGACCGGCACCTCCTGTACATTGATGTCGCTGACACGACAAGCTGTAAGCAGTTGCCGGCACGTTTCCGTGACTTTTGCGCGCGGAACCTTCAGTTGAACCGAAACTGGCGTTTGCTCGATCACTTCGCCGAATGCCGATAAGTCGCGCGTCTCCTCTTTCTCAAAAGTCAGGCTGATGATTTTGTGGCCGGAAAAACGGTCGATGATCTCGGCGAGCGGCCCGTCAAAAAAAATCTTGCCATGGTCGATGATGAGAACGCGATGGCAAAGCTCTTCAATATCCTGCATGTAATGACTGGTCAGGAGCGTCACGATGCGGTGTTCCTCGTTGTAGATACGCAGAAATTCACGGACGCGCTTTTGACTAACCACGTCCAGACCGATGGTTGGTTCGTCGAGAAAGAGGACGCGCGGCTCATGAATCAACGCGGAGATCAGCTCCATCTTCATCCGCTCGCCCAGCGACAGCTCGCGCACCATCACATTCATTTTGTCCTGAACCTCGAGAAGTTCGGACAATCCGCCGACGACTTTTGTAAAACGCGCGCGATCGATTCCGTAGATCGCCCGATTCAGCTCCAGCGATTCCTGCGCAGGCAGGTCCCACCAGAGCGCATTTTTCTGTCCCATGAGCAAGCTGAATTGACGTTTCATTTCATTGCGGCGTTCCCATGGGATAAAACCGAGAACGCGAGCATCACCGGAGGTAGGGTTGAGCAAGCCAGAGAGCATCTTGAGAACGGTGGTCTTGCCCGCGCCGTTCGGACCCAGGAACCCGACAAATTCGCCCTCGTCGATTTGAAATGAGACGCGCTCCGCCGCGTGCGTTTCATCATAACGCCGCCTGACGAGTCCCTTGATCGCACCTCGAAGCCCGCCTTCTTTTCGATAAGTGCGGTAGATTTTTGTCAGCTCGCGGGCTTCAATCGCGCTCATAGAAAGAAGAAAAGATGAGCGATGAAGGATGAAATTATCACAGGCGTGCTCGGACCTTTTTTGGCAATCGATGTCAGGATTGCGATCAACTGTGAAGTTTCATCAAGCAACAACGCGAGCTTTTGCTGGGCAACCGTTCCTGAATCGGCAGTAACTCCAACCAGTAGGCTTTGCTTAGGCTGCAGTGGAGCGCGCGGGAGATTTTCTCTTCAACAGCGGCAGCACTTTCTCGACTAGCGCATCGGCGGTGATTCCGTGTTTTTTGCGCAGAATCGGAATTGTTCCGTGCTCGATGAATTCGTCCGGCCAACCGATGCGCACGACCGGCGTATTGATCCGCTGGGAATGCAAATGCTCCATCACGGAGCAGCCGAAGCCGTTGAACAAAACGTGGTCCTCGATCGTGCAGACGACTTCCACGCCCCGCGCGAAAAATTCGAGCGTGCCGGTGTCGAGCGGCTTGATCCAGCGCGGATTAATGAGCGCGACAGAAATCCCTCTTTCTTCCAGTTTGCGTGCCGCTTCTTCGGCAACTTCAAACATATTCCCCAAACCGAAAATCGCAACGTTACGACCGTGCTGCACCACTTCGGCCTTCCCGATCTCGAGAAGTTTCGGTTCCGGTTTGATTTGAGCGCCGGGACCGGAACCTCGCGGGTAACGAATGGCGATCGGCCCGGAGTTGTAGTTTGCCATGGTCCAGAGCATGTCGACAAATTCATCTTCGTTTTTTGGCTGCATATGCAGCCAATTCGGGATGTGACGCAGATAGCCGATGTCGAACAAGCCGTGATGGGTCGGGCCATCGTCGCCGCTCAACCCGGCCCGGTCCATGCACAGCGCGACGTTTAGTTTCTGGATCGCGATGTCGTGGATCGTCATGTCGTAGGCGCGTTGCATGAAGGTGGAATAAATCGTGAGAAAGGGTTTCAATCCCTGCGTCGCGAGACCGCAGGCAAAAAGCGCCGCGTGCTCTTCCGCGATGCCGACATCGAAGTAACGAGTCGGTTGCGCCTTGGCAAAATGCGCCAGACCGGTTCCGCTCGGCATCGCCGCCGTGATGGCAACGATCTTCTGATTGGTCTGCGCAAATTTCGCGAGCGTCTTTCCGATGATTTCTGAATAAGTCGGAGTCGGCGTCGGCGCGGTCTCGCCGGTTTCGAGCTTGTATTTGCCGAGTCCGTGAAATTTGTCCGGCTGTTTGATGGCCGGCTCGTAACCTTTGCCTTTTTTGGTGAGAATGTGCAGCAGGACCGGTTCCTCCTGCGTTTTCAAAAACTCAAATGTCCGGATCAGCAACGGGATGTCGTGTCCGTCGATCGGTCCGTAGTAACGCAAGCCGAGCTCCTCGAAAATGACGCTCGGCACAATTAGGCCTTTGACGCTTTCTTCGACTTTATGCGCGAACTCCACCGCCGTTTTGCCGGCGATGGCTTGCACGAACTGGCGTGCTTTTTCGTGCAGATGCGTGAACGTCGGGCTGGTCGCGATGCTGTTTAAGTAGCTGGCGATCGCGCCCACGTTTTTCGCGATCGACCACTCGTTGTCGTTCAGCACCACGATGAAGCGCTTCGTGTTCGCTTTCACATTGTTCAACGCTTCGTAACTGATCCCGTTTGTGAACGCGGCGTCGCCCGCCACGACCACGATGTGTTCGTCGTCGCCCTTCAAATCGCGGCCGACCGCCATACCGAGGGCAGCGGAGAGCGCTGTCCCCGCGTGGCCGGCGCCATAGCAATCGTGCTCGCTTTCCGTGCGCAAAAGAAAGCCATTCAATCCGCCGTACTGTCGCATCGTTGGAAAGCGATCGAGACGGCCAGTGAGCATTTTGTGCACGTAACCCTGATGACTCACGTCCATGACAAACCGATCGCGCGGCGTGTTGAAAACGCGGTGCAGCGCGATGGTCAGCTCGACGACGCCCAAATTCGGCCCGAGATGCCCGCCGGTTTGGGAAAGCACTTTGATCAGTTCGTCGCGCACCTCCTGCGCCAGCTGCGGCAGATCTTGTTCGCGCAGCGCTTTTACATCAGCGGGCGAATGGATCCTGTCGAGCAGCCGCGCTGGCGCCGCTCCTTCAGAAAAGTCTGACTTCATTGGTTCGTTCTCCTCTTTCATCGGCCGCTTTGTTGTCGATCTCTGTTTCCGCGGCGGGTTCAAAATCTTTCACGATTGGTTTGCCGGCGCTGTTGCGGGCGATGATTTCGATCTTTTGCTCGGCACTGGCCAGTCGTTCCTGACAAATTTTTACCAGATTCATTCCCTCTTCGTAACGAACAATCAAATCTTCCAGCGGCAATTTGCCGGACTCCATCTGCTCCACGATCACCTCCAGCCGGTCCATCGCGTTTTCAAAGTTCAGCGCGGCGCTGGGCTGTTTCGGTTTGCTGCTCATGGGAAAACTCAAAACTAAGCACAGCGTCGCCGAAGGGAAAGCGCGAGTTGTGCAGCGGTGCTTCGCCTGCCTTTGCCGCGAAGGCGGCTTGTGCCGCGCGGCGAATATCAATTAATCGGCATCGAGAGATGGTACATCCGATGCTGGTTATTTCGGAACCAACCCATTCTTATGATCAAGACTCCGAAAAGAATTCTTTTGATCGATCATGAGCCGGGCGTCACGCGACTGGTCAGACAAGCGCTGGAAAAAGCCGGCAAATATCTGATCCAGGAAGAACACGATGACCAGTTGGCATTGCAGACCGCGCATTCGTTCCAACCGGATTTAATCTTGCTCGACACAGCCGCAACTAGTCCGAACGGACAAGTTCTCGAGCGGCAAATTCAGACCGACGCTCTGCTCCGCGATACGCCACTGCTTCGTTTGAGCAGCCTCAAGTCGGAGACCCAAATGATCTCTGGCGGCATCCTGAGCGGCTACAGTTTCTTCGCCGCGCCGGTCCGCGTCGAAGAAGTTCTTCGCGGCGTCGACGAACTTCTCTTCGGTAAAGACTGAGCACGCGTCCGGCACGCCGCCGCGCTAATGCGATTCCGGCGTTAACGAGATACTCTCGTAAAGTTTCTTACACGTCGTCCCGCTCAGCTCAGCTCCGCTCTCCGCGGTGTACATCACCTCGTGCAAGTCCGGTTTGACGAGCAAGTAGTCGATTCGCCAGAACTCCGGTTTTGAACCGGGTGTGGAGATTACAAAAGAGTGCGCGGCGCAACCTGAGATCGAATAATCGCGCTCTGAGATCAATTTCACGTTCGGAGCTCCTGGAAGATGAAGCTTTGCTCGCGCGAAGAATTGGGGAGCGATCGTCTGCCACCAAACTTCAGGCATGACGATACGCCGTACTGCAACCGCCGACG
>WNGK01008576.1_pt1 | contig 10595 bp, 5 predicted proteins | sample 5400601 | NCBI WGS metagenome assembly WNGK01 (sample SAMN13153376, study PRJNA577476) | soil metagenome | isolation source: 60 cm soil or saprolite under Garry oak tree replicate 1 | place: USA:California | collected 2016-06-15
ATCCATACCGGGAGGATGCCGATCTCGGCGTGGAAGAATTCGAGAAACTCGGCGGCGCGCTCGAGCGGGATGTCGACGTCCTGGATCACCGACTCGGGGTGCACGCCCGTGAGCCGGTTCCACGCGCGCGTGACGCCGTGCCGGCTGTTCCAACGCATGATCTTCTGGTAGGTGATCGAGTTCAGTCGGTCTCGCCCGTACAGCCGCCGCAACAGCGGGTGCTGCGCGCCGACGTTCTTCGAGCACCAGAACCAATCGGTGTCCCAGCGCCACAGATAGTCGTGCACGCTCATGAAATCGCTGGCGCGATCGCGAATCGATCGGTAGTAGATCTGCTCGAAGGTGTAGTCGCTCAGGTACGGGGCCGTCTCGACGAAGCTCCCGCGCACGATATAGAGCTCGCCCGCAGCGAACACTACGCCGTCGAGAAAGGCGGTATCGCGCGCCGCGGCAAGCGTGGCGACCTCGGCGAAGCACGCCGACGGATCGGTGTAACGCTGATGCTCGATATTGATATACGGCTTCACCGGGATCGTCCGTTGCGTGACCTTGAGCGCGTAGCCCAGCGTGCCGTACGAATTGGCGAAACCGTAGAAGAGATCGCGATGCTGGTTGTCGCGCGTGCAGGTGAGGATGCGCCCGTCGCCGGTGAGCACCTCGAACGAAGCGACGGTGTCGTGCACGAGCCCGTGCCTGAACGAGGTCGCTTCGATGCCCACGCCGGCAAGCGCGCCGCCGAGCGTGATCGACTTCAATTGCGGCACGACCTGCGGCATGAGGTCTTGCGCAAGCGTCGCGTCGACGAGATCGGCGAAGGTCGTCATGCCCTCCGCCGCGACGGTGCCCGCGACGGGATCGACCTCGAGGACGTGATTGAAATGCTTGAGATTGATGCGCGGCGCCGGCCGTGCGGCACGGTCGCGGAACAGGTTCGAGGTCGGCTTGGCCAAGCCGACGCGAGTCACGCCGTCAGCGCGCGCTGCGAGCTCGGTTTGGAGAGCGGCAATTTTTTCGGCGTAGGTAGCCAAGGATGCGTGCTACAAAGTTACTTGGCAGCCCTTGCAAGTCGGCCGTCGTCCCCGCGAAAGCGGGGACCCAGTGGCGTTTGTGCGAAAGTCTCTGGATTCCCGCGTACGCGGGAATGACGGACGGTGCTAGGGCAAACGCGGCGCCGCATCCGGTTGCCGATACAGGAACGCGCGGCTCATCGGGTAGCCGCCGGCCGGGAGGTTGCCCTTGCTCACCGTGACCTGGAACAGATGCGTGCGGCTGTGTCTCGAGCGGAACATCTCCGCGCACGACCAGAGATACGCGCGCCAGGTGCGGCGGAAGCGCTCGTCGAAGCGCACCGGGTCCAGCACGTGGATCGCCTCCCAGTTGGCGTCGAAGCGCTCGGCCCACTCGTCGAGCGTCAATGCATAGTGCCGCCGCAGGTTCTCGACGTCGAGTACCTCGAGCCCGCAGCGCTCCATCCAGTCGATCGCCAGGGAGAGGCTCGGGATCCAGCCGCCAGGAAAGATGTGCTTGCGGATGTAGAACTCAGTGGCGAAATCGCCGACGTGGCCGATGAAGTGGATCACGCCGAGGCCGCCCGGCTTGAGCGCGTCGGCGTGCGCGCGCACGACCTGCGGCAACTGGTCGGGCCCGGCGTGCTCGAGCGTGCCGATCGACAACAGCTTGTCGTACTGGCCGGGCATCTCGCGAAAGTCGCACTCGATCACACGAATCTTGTCGGTCAGCTTGCGGCGCGCGATCTCCGCGTTGAGCTCGCCGACCTGCTCGGTCGTCGCATTGATGCCGGTGCCGAGCGCACCGTAACGCTCCCAGGCGTGAAACAGCAACCCGCCAAAGCCGCAACCAACGTCGAGGAAGGTCTCACCGCGCTTGAGCTCGACCTTGCGGCAGACGTGATCCATCTTGTTGACCTGCGCCTCTTCGAGCGTCTTCGTGCCTTCCTTCCAGTAGGCGCAGGTGTACATCATGCCGACGCGGTCGAGCCAGAGCTTGTAGAAGCGCTCCCCCAATCCGTAGTGGAAGCGCGCGTTCGCCTTGGCCTGCGCGATCGACTTGTTCGAGAACCGGAATTCGTGCCAGCGGTTGCGGATCGCCACCAGCTTGTTGGCATTGCGGTCGAAGCGCGCGTCCATCGCCGCCCGGAACGCGAGCGCGAGGCTGCCATCGACGTCGACGCTGCCGTCGAAATACGATTCAAGCAGGCCGACATGCCCGAACGCGACGACGCGGAGCTCGGCCATCGCGGTCTTGAACGTTATCGTCAGCGCGGGCGGTGCGCTTAAGCGTTCGGCATTGGTGTACGTGGAACCGTCGGCGAAGACCGCGCGAAACGGAACGTGTGTCGCGGTGCCGATCGCCGCCAGGTGACGCCCGAGGAACCCGCCCAGCATCGTTGGGGCGTCGGCGCCGGGCTCCAGTGCATATCTCGAGTGTCGCGATCCACGCCCCGTGGTGTCGACGAGGCCGTCCATGTGGCCGGGCATCGTCTCGTCGCCGAGATGAGGCGCCGGATGCGCGGGCTTGTTCGGGTCGGTCGCTGCCATGGCTATTGTTAGTCTCGTGGGTGGGCGACGAGGTTCTGCTGCGGTTGCGCGGGCCCGCACAGGTGCGATGCAGGCGCATTCTACTTCACACCGCGTGTCGTGGCGCCCTGCCCTTGCGACGAGCATCAGACCCAGACGCACAACGTTCGCGCGACACTTCCGCTCCGCATAACTCTTGCACCTGTGGACAAACCCGTGGATTTCCGGTGGATCGATGGTGCATAGCCGCAAAAACTGACGATAGAAGGCTGATTTTTCGTCGGTTTTGAAGCCCTAATTGTGTGCATCAAAAAGCGCTTGCGTATGCCCAATCGAACTACTATGATTAGTCTTGATTGAGCACTTGAACACAAGATATAGTAGGTTTTGATTCCTAAGGGAATTCCCGGGGGGCCGTCTGAAAGCTGCCTCTGGCGCCATTCGGCACCAGGGGGGCCGGACACCGGAAATACACCCCAGCGCTGGATTCACAAGAAGGGGGCGCTCCAGCGCGCAGAGGGTGCCAAGTGCGAAGAACGACAAGATTTCACGAGGAGTTCACAAATGCATGTCGCGAGTTCTACCGCCGCCGTTCCCCCATCCACCCCGCAGAACCCGACGGCAGGCGAAACTAGATCGCCGATGGCAGCGAACTTCGATCCCCGACTAGCACAGTACAAAGTCATTCGCCGCAACGGCGCGGTCGTCGCCTTCGAGCCCTCGAAGATCGCGATCGCGGTCACCAAGGCGTTTCTCGCGGTCAATGGCGGTCAGAGCGCCGCTTCCGCGCGCGTTCGCGAGCTAACCGCGCAGCTCACCGACCAGGTCGTGGGCGCGCTGATGCGCCGCAAGCCCGAAGGCGGTGCGATCCACATCGAGGAAATCCAGGATCAGGTCGAGCTCGCACTGATGCGCGGCGGTGAGCACGAAGTCGCGCGTGCGTACGTGCTCTATCGCGAGAAGCGCGCCCAGGAACGCTTCCAGGAGAAGCAGAAAAGCGCGAAGGGCGAGTCGACGCCGGCCACGATCAACGTCGTCGATCAAGGTGTGTCGAAGCCGCTCGATCTCGCGCGCCTCAAGAACCTCGTGCAGGAGTCCTGCGACGGACTCGCCGGCGTCGAGCCGGAACGCATCCTTAAAGCCACGCTCAAGGATCTGTACGACGGCGTGCCGATGGACGAGGTGCGCAAATGCGTGGTGCTGGCCGCGCGCACGCTGATCGAGAAGGATCCCGCGTACAGCTTCGTCACCGCGCGGCTCCTCCTCGACTCGATCCGCGTCGAGGCGATCGGCGAGGAAGCCACGCAGGCCGACATGGCGACCAAGTACGCCGACTATTTCCCGCGCTTCGTCAAGCACGGGATCAAGATCGGGCTGCTCAACGAAGCGCTGGCGCAATACGACGTGAAGACGCTGGGCAAGGCGCTGGTGCCCGATCGCGACATGCAGTTCGGCTATCTCGGCCTGCAGACGCTCTACGACCGCTATTTCCTGGTCGATCAGTACGTCGGCGGGCGTCGCTTCGAGCTGCCGCAGTGCTTCTTCATGCGTGTCGCGATGGGACTGGCTCTGAACGAAGTCAACCGCGAGGCGCGCGCGATCGAGTTCTACAACGTGCTCTCGACGTTCGACTTCATGTCCTCGACGCCGACGCTGTTCAATTCCGGGACGCACCGCTCGCAGCTCTCGTCGTGCTATCTCACCACCGTCGCCGACGATCTCGACGGCATCTACGAGGCCATCAAGGAAAACGCCCTGCTGTCGAAGTTCGCCGGAGGACTGGGCAACGACTGGACCAACGTGCGCGCACTGGGCTCGCACATCAAGGGCACCAACGGCAAGTCGCAGGGCGTGGTGCCGTTCCTCAAAGTCGTGAACGACACGGCGGTCGCAGTGAACCAATGCTTCGCGCCGGACACACCTGTTTACACCGCGCGCGGCATTCTGCCGATCCGCGACGTGCAGGCCGGCGATCTCGTCCTGGGCAAGAGCGGCACGTATCGCGAGGTGCTCGAGCGCATGGTCTACAACCAGCGCGACCCGATGGTAAGGATCGACGTCAAGCACGCACTCGAGCCGCTGGAAGTCACCGACGGTCACCCGTTCTGGGCGATCTCCGGCGTGCCGTTGGAACAGAGCGAAGAACGGACGGCCGGCTGGCTCGCCAAGGGCAAGGTCGAAGCCAAGTGGATCGACGCCGGCAAGCTCGAGGTCGGCGATTACGTCGGCTTCACCATTCCGACTGAAACCGTCGCGGTCGAAGGCTTGACCGAGGACGACGCGCGTATCTACGGCATTCTGCTCGGCGACGGCCATCTGTCGAAGGACGGCATGCAATGGGGCGCGTCGGGCAATCCGTCCTGCGACGAACATCTGTATTTCGTGCGCGACTACTTGCGAGCACGCGGCATCCACTTCTGGGAAACAATGAAACTGAGGGGACGCGACTCGACCGATGTACAGATCCAGTGGGCCTCAGTTTCGTTGACTGGGCAAAGTGTCGTGCGCGACGCGACCACCGGGCGGATCGCCGACGCGGGCCCCCCGACGCTGCCGTTTGCGTACGACGACCTGTACGACGCCCAGCATCGCAAGCGCATCGCTCCTCGGCTCGGACACCTGCCGCGCCCGCTGACGCTGGCGATGATCAAGGGACTGCTCGAGACCGACGGTGGGCGCAGTTCGCAAAATCGCCGGGGTAAGGACATCCATTTCACCTCGTCGTCGCAGCCGCTGGCCGAAGGCCTGCGCTACCAATTGCTGCGGCTTGGCGTCCCGGCGAGCGGCCAGCGCCGCGTGCGCGCATCGTCATTCCCGCGCAAGCGGGAATCCAGCGGCGTTATGCGACAAGAGACACTGGGTCCCCGCGTTCGCGGGGACGACGACTCAGGCACGGCGGACGCCTGGGACGTGCGTATTCCGGCAGTGCCTGAGGTCGCGGCGCTCGTGGGCTGCCAAGCGATCGTCAAGCGCAACTGGATCACGCATGGCGGGACGATCTTCTCTCGGGTGCGCTCGGTCGCATCTTTGACGCCGCACCCGCTGGTCGTCGATCTCAAGGTCGACAGCGACGAGTCGTACATGACCGCGTCCGGCCTGGCGCACAACGGCGGCAAGCGCAAAGGCGCGGTGTGCTCCTACCTCGAGACCTGGCACCTCGACATCGAGGAGTTCATGGAGCTGCGCAAGAACACGGGCGACGACCGCCGGCGCACGCACGACATGAACACCGCCAACTGGATTCCCGATCTGTTCATGAAGCGGGTGATGGAAGGCGGCGACTGGACGCTGTTCTCGCCCTCCGACGTGCCCGATCTGCACGACAAGTGGGGCCGCAAGTTCGAGGAAGCGTACACGCGCTACGAAGAGAAGGCGGCGCGCGGCGAGCTCAAGCTCTTCAAGAAGATTCCCGCTGTGCAGCTCTGGCGGAAGATGCTCTCGATGCTGTTCGAGACCGGGCATCCGTGGATCACCTTCAAGGACGCGTGCAACGTGCGCTCGCCGCAATCGCACATCGGCACGGTGCATAGCTCGAACCTGTGCACGGAGATCACCCTCAACACCAGCGAGACCGAGATCGCGGTGTGCAACCTCGGCTCGGTGAACCTGCTCAACCACATGAAGCAGGTGGATGGTGACAACTCAGTTGCCAAATACGAGCTCGACCACGACAAGCTCCAGACGACCATCCGCACGGCGATGCGGATGCTCGACAACGTCATCGACATCAACTACTACGCGGTCCAGAAGGCGCGGAACTCCAATCTCAAGCACCGGCCGGTGGGCTTGGGCATCATGGGCTTCCAGGATTGTCTGCACCTGCTGGGCGCGCCGTACGCGAGCGACGAGGCGATGGCCTTCGCCGATCGCTCGATGGAAGCGGTGTGCTACTACGCTTACCTCGCCTCGACCGAAATGGCCGAGGAGCGCGGCCGCTACAGCAGCTACCGCGGCAGCCTGTGGGAGCGCGGCATCCTGCCGCAGGACTCGCTGAAGCTCCTCGCGGAAGAGCGCGGCGGCTACGTCGAGATCGACGATTCCTCGACGATGGACTGGGATGCGCTGCGGGCCCGGATCAAGAAGCACGGCATGCGCAACTCGAACTGCGTGGCCATCGCGCCGACGGCGACGATCTCCAATATCGTCGGTGTGGGCGCATCGATCGAGCCCGAGTACCAGAACATCTACGTCAAGTCGAACCTGTCGGGCGAGTTCACGGTGGTGAACGAGCATCTGGTCGCGGAGCTGAAGAAGCAGAACCTCTGGGACGAAGTGATGGTCGCGGACCTGAAATACTTCGACGGCTCGCTCGCCAAGATCGATCGCGTGCCGGCGAACCTGCGCCAGCTCTACGCCACCGCGTTCGAGGTCGACGCCACGTGGATCGTCGAGGCCGGCGCGCGCCGACAGAAGTGGATCGACCAGGCGCAGAGCCTCAACATCTACATGGCCGGCGCATCAGGCAAGAAGCTTGACGAGACCTACAAGCTCGCCTGGATCCGCGGCCTCAAGACCACGTACTACCTGCGCACGCTCGCCGCGACGTCGGCCGAGAAGTCCACCGGCCAGGGTGGCGAGCTCAACGCGGTATCGTCGTCAGGCGGCTCGGTTGGCAGCGTTGCCGGTGCATCGAGCCTGGCGTCGAGCATCAAGGCCTCCGCACCCAAGGCCAACGCGATGCAGGAGCCCGAGGCGCCGAAGTACTGCAAGATCGACGATCCGAATTGCGAGTCGTGTCAGTGAAGAGCCGTCGCCCCGGCGCAGGCGGGTTTTGGTTGTCGTCCCCGCGAAAGCGGGGACCCAGTGACTTTCGAGCAACGACGCTGGATTCCCGCTTACGCGGGAATGACGGCCCCCAGGGTGCGGACGCGAGCTGCGAGTCGTGCTGAGGAGAATCGCAAAATGAATTTCATGACTTATGGCGGCTGGTCGTTCAGTTATCCGGAGCTGCTGCTTGGTTCGAATCCACCGCAGCTCGCGGGGGTGTACGCGATCCAGGTCATCAATCCGACCTGGAAGCCGCTGCCGTACGAGCCGATCTACTTCGCCGAAAGCGACGATCTGGCGAGCGTCGGCCTGGGCGCCGACCACCCGGCGTTCGATCGCTGGTGCGTGCACCCTGGGCTCCGCGAAGGCGGGCACCTGTACGTTTCATATCTCTGGCTTCCGCGTGGGGAGGAGTTTCGCGAGCAGGTCGAGCGCACTCTGATCGCCCGTTATCGACCGATCTGCAACGGCGTCTCGCGCGAATCGACACGGAGTGGCTCGGCGATCAGTAGCCCGGGATGAGCGTAGCCGGGGGTGAGCGCAGCGAACCCCGGGACATGCAACCAAGACGATAGAGGAACCGACAACACATCAAGACAACAACCGCCGGCGCGACCCAGACAGGAACTGGTTGGTTTTTCGACGCCGGATATTACGACGCAACGAGCGTCACTGGAGAGTGTAACGAAGGTGTTCGAGTAACCAACCAACCGGGAGGACCAGGTAGATGGCCCAGTACGAGCATGTGCCGTGTCATGTGGTGGATGCGCGGTATCTCGGTGACTACAAGGTTTGGCTGGAGTTCAACGATGGAAGAAAAGGCGTAGTCGATCTCGCCGACGAGCTGTACGGCGAGGAGTTCGAAGGGTTGCGCGATCGGTCGCGGTTTGCGGAGTTCTATTTGGACTACGGGCTCGCGACGATCGCCTGGCATGAGGGACAGGACTTCGCTCCAGATTATTTGTACGCAAGGCTGAGCGCAGTGCATTAGCGCGAAGCTTCACGGTAGGTTCCTCTCCAGGATGGAGAGGGAAGCGGTCCGGCCGCTGGCGCCGGAGGGATTTGTCCCCTCTCTCGAACGAAGAGGGAAACGCGCAGTGGGGTCGGGGGAAGCAACGGCAGCAGCAAGAAACATTGGAGACACGCCCTGGAGTAGAAAAATGGGCCCCGCACCGGTGGAGGACGCCGACGCGGGGCCTAGCGGGCTCCAACAACACCAGGGACAGACAGGAACGAGGCAAATTATGCTGACTTTCGAAGACGATTTCGTGACGCCCGGGCAGCCGCGGCCGTTCCCTGAATCGGCCGACGCGATCGGAGCCCAGACCTCGGTCGAGGTCTATGGCGGCCTCCTGTCGCGCGAGCCGGTGCACGATCTCGACGCCGAAGCGCACGCGCTGGCCAACGGCTTCCACCGCGTGCGCGCCGAGGACAAGCGCGTCATCAACGCCCAGTCCGACGTCAACCAGCTCGTCCCCTTCAAGTACAAATGGGCCTGGGACAAGTATCTCTCCGCGTGCGCCAACCACTGGATGCCGCAAGAGATCAACATGCAGCGCGACATCGAGACGTGGAAGAACCCCAACGGGCTGACCGACGACGAGCGGCTGATCGTCAAGCGCAACCTCGGCTTCTTTGTCACCGCGGACAGCCTCGCCGCCAACAACATCGTGCTCGGCACGTATCGCCACATCACCGCGCCCGAGTGCCGGCAGTATCTATTGCGGCAGGCGTTCGAGGAGGCGATCCATACTCACGCCTACCAGTACATCGTCGAGAGCCTGGGGCTCAACGAAGCGGAGATCTTCAACGCCTACCACGAGATCAAGTCGATCCGGGACAAGGACGAGTTCCTGATCCCATTCATCAACACGCTGACCAATCCGACGTTCAAGACCGGCACGATGGAGGCCGACCAGGACCTGCTCAAGAGCCTGATCGTGTTCGCCTGCATCATGGAGGGGCTCTTCTTCTACGTCGGCTTCGTGCAGATCCTGGCCATGGGCCGGCAGAACAAGATGACCGGCAGCTCCGAGCAGTACCAGTACATCCTGCGCGATGAGAGCATGCACTGCAACTTCGGCATCGATCTGATCAACACGATCAAGATGGAGAACCCGCACCTGTGGACCAGCGAGTTCAAGGCCGAGATCGCGGCGCTGATGCGCAAGGGTGTCGAGTTGGAGTACGCCTACGCCGAGGACACCATGCCGCGCGGCGTGCTCGGGTTGAATGCAACGATGTTCAAAGAATATCTGCGGTTTATCGCCAACCGCCGCTGCCAGCAGATCGGCATCGATCCGCTGTTCGACAAGGCCGACAACCCGTTCCCGTGGATGGCGGAGATGATCGATCTGAAGAAGGAGAAGAACTTTTTCGAGACGCGGGTGATTGAGTATCAGACGGGTGGCGCACTATCGTGGGATTGAGCCAAGCTGTTATTCGTCGCAGCGGTCGGCGCGTCGTCTCGCCGAACTATGCTGGTTGAGGAACTGATTCGTAATCAGTAGGTTGGTGATTCGCCCCACTCAACAGCACCATTACTCGGGCGTTTCAACGATAGTAGAGACTAACCATGACGAACGATTGCAACCGCTTTGGAACCGACGCTCCGGTTCTCCTGAACGTCGGCATGAGAGTCGAAACTCACGTGCTGCATGCGCTCGACGCGGCGGACCGCAAGACGCTCGACGCTGCTCTTCTACATGCTTGCATCGCGATAGATGCAACGGCGACGAAGCTGCATCCCGGCCTGGGCGTCGGCGAGCGCTATCGGACTTGTCTTCGCGAGTATTCCTGGCTGCTCGAGCCCATGATCGGCGCGGGGATGAACCTCGCCGATACACACTTCTCGAATGTGGGCACGCCGCGGAACCCGAATCCTGACTTTGCGGACATCGTCTACAGAATCTTCCGCTGCAATGGTGCTCACGGCGACGAAATTCCGGTTTCGTATGCCTTAACGAAATCCGAAGCCGGCGCGTATCACTGGCTGTTCGCGGATGGGAAGCTCCACATGCCGGATCTCGTCATATTCGCGCTTTTGGGCGTCGCGGTGTTTTCGCGAGCGAACGCGGATGTCCGGAACGGCGGCGAATATTTTCTGAGCCTCGGCAAAGAGATCTTCCCGATTAAGGACTGGTGGGGTCGCGAAGACGATTTCCGCCCGATCGCTGACAAGTACAACCAGACCAGGGTGGCGATCCAGGGATTGGAGAGGATTCTCCCGGAGGGACCCGACGCGCCGAACATGGCGCGCGTTTTCATCAAACAGCCCTACCCCGCAGACTT
>WNGK01013633.1_pt1 | contig 10595 bp, 6 predicted proteins | sample 5400601 | NCBI WGS metagenome assembly WNGK01 (sample SAMN13153376, study PRJNA577476) | soil metagenome | isolation source: 60 cm soil or saprolite under Garry oak tree replicate 1 | place: USA:California | collected 2016-06-15
TCATCAGATCACGCCGTCCCACCGCCTGAGCCTCAGCTACTTCCTTTTGAATTACCAGGTCGTTGCGAACTTGGGGGGATTTACGCAAGCATGGTCATCCTCGGTGTACAAGAACAAGCAGCAGAATGCCAACATCAGCGACGTCTGGACAGTCAGTGCCCGTACCGTTAACCAATTCTGGGTCAACTACACGCGCCAGAATGGCGGACGTAATGCGACTCCGGGCACTACTCTCGCGGATTTTGGCTCCGACCTTGGAGTTGTAGGAACTCCCTCGCGCTCAAACATCAGTGTCGGCGGCGTGGAAGGTTTCACTCTAGCCCAGGCAATCACTGGACCCAAAGCAGGCGCCAATGTCTATGGCGTCCGCGATGTGCTGAGTACCACGCGCGGCAATCACTCTCTGTATCTCGGCGGCGAAGCAGGCTTGGAAAAGGATTTCCAACTAACCTCTCTCAACAATTACGGCACCTTCACCTTCTCTACGACCAACGGAAAATCCGCCGCTCGCACGACAAATGGTCTGTCGGACTTCCTTGCTGGAACTCCGGTCAGTATGGGCCAGGACACCGGCCTGTATGCGAACGCCGACTACTTCAACTACGGTATTTTCGCGCAGGACGATTGGAAACTTCTTCACAACCTGACTGTGAACCTCGGCGTGCGTTACGACTGGCAGCAGGCGCCGACTGATCCCCAGCGCATGCAAACAAACTTCTCCCCAGGCGTGCAGTCCCACGCATTCCCCAAGGTGTCGATAATCGGAAAAACTGGAAACCTGAGCGGGAGGCATCTTCTTCGGTGGGATATCCGGCAATGAGTGGGAATTCCCGTCGAACTTCTCTCCCTACGCAGTACGCAACAGTGGCTATAACAAGGTCGTTTCCCTGACCCACCCGTATAGCGGCGACCCGACTGAATTTCCGACCGGCTCCAATCCATACCCCAGCCTGAAATTCGACTATAAGAATGGAATTGCAACCTTCCTTCCTCTGACACAGGATGTAGCCTTCGATCCGCACTACCGCTGGCCGTACTCAATCCAAGTCAACTTCGGCATCCAGCAGCAGATTGGCAAAAGCCTCGCTGTGAGCGTCAATTACGTTGCTTCGCTGAACCGCAAGTCCCCACTTTACAACGACATTAACGGGCCTCAGTTCAACGTCACTGCAAGTAGCACAAGCGGGGCAAGCTGCACTGACAAGACACAAGCCTGCGGATACGCCAACACCAGCGGCACAATCAACAATCGCCGCCCTCTCAATTCCATGTTCGGAGCCTCGGCAGCTAGTCCGATGTACAGCAACGTGTGGGTCATCCGCTCCAATCAGAACTCCAACTACAGCGGCCTCCAAGTTACGGTGGACAAGCGGATCTCACATCACGTCAGTGCTCACGGCTACTACAGCTGGAGCAAGACACTGCAAAGCAACGCACTCGACAGCACCGGCGGCCTCAACGGCGCATTTGTCGATGCCAACTATCCGCAGCTCGAATATCGGCAGCGTTCAGATCAAGACCGTCGGCAGATGATGACGATGTCGTTCGTATGGAAACCAAACTACTTCGATGGCTACAACCGCCTCGTTAGGGGAGCGCTGAATGGATGGTCGCTCTCCGGAATCTGGACGGCGAACAGTGGTCAGCCCTTCACAGTGACAACCGGCTCTGACAACTACTTCTCAGCAACCGGCCCAGCATTATCCCCGGCAAAACTCCGCACACGCTCAATCCGAAGTCTCGCGTTGCGGCCATGAAGCAATGGTTTGATACTTCTGTGTATTGCAGACCTGGAGTCGATGCCGGTTGTCCTGGCATCGGCCCCCTGAACCTGTTAGGCAGCGAGCGCCCCGCCCAACTAGACGATCCCGGCTACCGGAACGTTGATGCTTCGCTCTTTCGCGAATTTGGCGTATATGAGCGCATGAGATTCCAGCTGCGCGGCGAAGTCTCAAACGTCTTCAACCTCGTGAATCTCGGTGCACCGTCGGCTTCAATGACGAGCAGCACGTATGGCCAGATCACCGGCAGTGGAGGCAGTCAACGCATCATCCAGGTCGGCGGGCGTTTCCTCTTTTAAGGATTGGCTCCCTTTCTCCAACCGGACGGAATGCGAACCTCAATAGGTGAGGGTAACTTCCGGACAGGAAGAACAGGGGCGGCCCCCGGATGGGGCTGCCCCTATTGTTTTCGATCGTGCGCCGGTGCTATTCGAATTTGGATGCGGCGGACACGATGATGCTGTCGATGCCAGGAGCGTATCCGGTGGGATTGGGGTTGGAGAAGACGATGGTGTTCGTGCCGCCGCGAAGTTGCACGGGCAAAACGTAGGGCACGGGGTCGTACCAGTTGTTGCCGTTGAAGGTGAGCTGCAGTGGAGTCGCGCCGTTGATGGAAACGTAGACGGTGCGGGGACCGTCGGTAACGTAGTCGATTTCGAGCTGATAAGTACCGGTGGTTGGGGCGGTAACGTTGTTGAAGGTGATGGTGTTGGCGGGACCGGCACCGAAGCTGCCGACGTAGGCGCCACCGGATGCGCGGGTGCTGTAGTTGAAGCCGGCGGTACCGGCGAGTTGCGCGCCTTCGGCCTCGTAGGTGGTGAAGGTTGGCGCGGGCTCTTTGCCGTCGCCGGAGATGACAATGCGGTCGAGGTCGGCTCCGTAGCCGGAGGGGTTCAGGAACGTGATGGTGTTGTTGCCGGCATTGAGCGCGACGGGAACTGTGGAGCTCTGCGGCAGTTGGAAGCTTCCGCCGCCCATGTTGAGTGATGCGGCAGCGGCGCCGTTGATGGAGTACTCGAGGGTGCGCGGGCCCTGGGTCATGGCATCGATCTCCATGCGGTAAATGCCGCTCTTGCGCACGTAAACGTTGTTGAAAATGACTTGGCTAGCACCGCCGATGTAGCCGACTTTGGTACCTCCGGAGCAGGCGCTGCAGGAAGCGGACGCGGCGGAGCCGGTGAGTGTAGCCGCTTCGGCCTCATAGGAGATGCCAGCAGGTGGATCCTCGATTTCGCCCTGGGGAGTGACCTTGAACAGGCGCGCGCCGTGGCCGAGGACCATGATGCTGAATTCGCCTGGAAATGCTCCCATTTCTTTGTGGTTCCAGAGGTCGCGCACGGCGGTGGCGTTATTGAAGCCCAGATCGCTCCAGCGCACATCCACGCGGCCGGGAAAGGCTGTGAAGTTGTAGAGCGCGACGTAGTAGTCTCCGTCGCCTGCATCGGCAATCCAGACGGGGTGGAAGCCACCGGTCTTCTGGACAGCGGGATGTCCGGACTGATCGACGGCGAGGAGTTCGTCATTCGTGAAGGCGGATTTGGCGAAGGCATCGAGCTGAGTGAGGTCGCCACCTAGGTAGAGAGGCGAGTTGGCCATGGCCCAGATGGTGATGGCGGTCCGCTTTTCGTTGTCGTTGAGGCCGTCGGCGCTTCCGTCGCCTACGTCGAGCGTATCCATGTCGTTCCATCCGAGGGTGGGACTGGCGGCGTGTTCCCAGCTCACGTCGTCGTATTCGCGCAGGACGATCCGAGGCCAATTGGTGAGATAGCCTCCGCAGCCGCCTTCGCACTCAACATCGTCGTCGATGCGTCGAGCGTTGGAGTATTGCTGCCAGACATCGAGGTAGTCCTGATCAAGCTGCCAGGAGACGGTGAGCCAGATGGGCCGGCCGCTTTGGGCGATGGCCTGCGACCAGGATTTGACGTCGGCACGATTGTCGATGGAAAGGTCGTTGGAATACGAGCCGGGCGTGACGGCGTCGAGCTTGATGAAGTCGATACCCCAGGAGGCGAACAGGTCGACAACGGAGTTGATGTACTCCTGCGCGCCGGGCTTGGTGAAGTCTATTTTGTCGTGGTACGGATTGGGCGGGGATCCTGCGAACGCATTGCCCTTGGCGAGCGGCATGACCACGATGTCCTGGGTGTGGTAGCTGGTGCCGAGGATGGGGTAATTGCCGTCGACGGCAGGCTGCTCGATGCCGGGGATCCAGTAGATGCCCGCCTTCTGGCCGTTGGCGTGGATGTGGTCGACGAGAGCTTTCATGTCCGGAAAGGTAGTGAGGTTGGGAATGGGCCGACCGTTGGCGTCAAAGCTGCCCTGCCATCCTGAGTCGATATTGATATAGCGGAAGCCGTGCTCCTCAAGCCCTGAGGCCTTGAGGGCGTCGGACTGGGTCTGGATATTGGCCTGGGTGAGAAAGCTGCCGTTGATCGTCTGCTCGCTGAAGGTGCTCCAGCCAAGGTAGGGTTTTTGGCCGGCACCGTTGACTTGGGCGGGCGCGTGGCTGGAGATGAGGAGGAGACCGGCGGTTGCGACAGAAAGAAAGTTTCGCATGACTTGACCTCGCGAGCCGGGGTTCGCAGAGGGAGACGTGCTCGCTGTTGGGGAGTGTGGACGAAGCTGCGCCGGGCCGGGGCAGTTTCGAGGTGAAAGCAGCAGCCGAAGAGGGCGACTGTTTCAGCATCGGAGAGGGACGAAATCCGACGCCCAAACATATAAACGTGTACGAACACGATTTGTCAATAGCCCAGTAAAATTTAATGAGTACTCGTCAAATAAATCGATAAAACAGTGTACGTACACGGAGCATATGGATGACCAGCCGGACACGACGAAGCGGGCTTTCAGTCCTCGGTGACGTCGGCGCCGATCTGCTCGAGGGTGCGTCCTTTGGTCTCAGGGACGAAGGCAGCAACGATAACAAAGCCGAGCAGACAGATGACGCCGTAGGTGAGGAAGATGCCGGCTGTACCTTCAAGCTGATTCAGGAACGGAAAGGTGTATGTGAGGAGGAAAGAGGCGATCCACAGAGCGCTGACGGCGGTGGAGACGCCGTGGGAGCGTATGCGACGGGGAAAGATCTCGGCAATCAGTACCCAGGTGACGGGCGCCAGGGTGAGCGCGTAGCAGGCAATCGCGCTAAGGGTGAGGACGAGAACGGCAGCGCCTTGCCATTGGGCGTGGTAGGCCCAGGCGCACAGGAGATGGGAAATGCCGATGCCGATGCAACCGGCAAGCATCATAACGCGGCGTCCGAGGCGATCGACGAGCAGCATAGCCAGCACGGTGAAGAAGAGGTTGATGGCGCCGGTGATGACGATGTTGAGAAATATATCGTTGGCTCCGTAGCCGGCGCTGCGATAGATTTCGGCTGCGTAGTTGAAGAGGATGTTGATGCCGGTCCACTGCTGCAGGACAGCGAGGGCGATGCCAACAAGGAGGATCTTGCGGAATGATGGAAGAAGAAGCTCGTGCCAGGAGGACTGGGTGAGGGCCGCCGCGTCAGAACGCTGCTCGGATTCGATGCCGGCTACTTCGCTGCGGGCGTAGGCGGGGCCACCAATGCGTTCGAGAATCGCGCGGGCTTCGCGGTCGCGACCGACGCCGCAGAGCCAGCGGGGACTCTCGGGAATGAAGAGGGAGGCGACCGTGAAGACGAGGGCGGGCGCGGTGACAGCGGTGAACATCCATCGCCATCCGTACTGAACGTTCCAGGTGTGGAGCAGTGAGTCGGCCCGCAGACCGGCGGACACAGGGCGGGCGAGCCGCCAGTTGACGATCTGAGCGAGGAGGATGCCGACGACGATGGCGAACTGGTTGAGGCTGACGAGACGTCCGCGATGGGCCGCGGGACTGATCTCAGCGATGTAGAGCGGCGAGACATTGGAGCTGAGGCCGATGGCGGTGCCGCCGAGGATGCGCCAGAGGATGAAGGCGGGAAAGGACCATGCCCAACCCGTAAGTACAGAGGAGATGGCGAAGAGTACGGCCGCGGCGAGGAGAATACGGCGGCGCCCATAGCGGTCGGCGAGAGTTCCGGCGGCGAGAGAACCGAGCAGGCATCCGACGAGGGCACAACTGTTGGCCCAGCCGACAAGGGCGGCGGAGGTGAGGTGGAAGTAGGCCTCGTAGAACTGCCGAGCACCTCCGATGACGACCCAGTGATAGCCGAAGAGGAGACCGCCCAGGGCAGCAACCAAGGCAATGCCCCAGATGTAGAGGCTGCCCTGCGGCGTGACCGAGGAGGACTGAGGAGCGGCGGATAGTGAGGGATCGTGCATCGCTACCTCTTGTGGAACCGGAGCAGATCGATTGCGCCTGTATGGGCGTTGTCCATGGCGAGGACTTCTTCGAGCAGGCCGAGTCCCTCGGCCTCTTCTCCCAGCCCGAGTCGCGCTTGCGCTTCAAGGAAGCGAACCATAATGGTCTGGCCCCGGGCAAGGTCTTCATCGAAGAGAAGCATGGCAGGAAGCGAGGTGGCGAAGTAGTCGATCTCGGGCGTTTGGCGTTGAATATGGGCGGAGTAGTCGAGGATCGCGCTGAAGGCGTGGAGGGCATCCTGCTCGCAGCCGAGACGGCGCAAGGCCAAGGCGCTCCAATAGGTGTTTTCGGAGACGGCTTGTACCTGCATCTGCTGAAAGTCGCCCTTCTGGCGAGCGGCACGGTTCCAGAGACGTTCGGCTTCGCAGTGATCGCCGGCGTCGTGGTGCGCGACGCCGAGCCAGTAGTCAATCATGCTCAGGTTCATCAGCAGGTGTTTGGATTCGCTGAGATTCTCGGGCGGGTGGGATGCCGCGAGGAGGCTGGCAATGGCGGGCGTGGGCTCGCCCTTTTGCAGAAAGCGATGGGCGAGCAGGACATTGGCACGAACGTATTGGGAGAGCACAAGGCCCTCGCCACCTTCCCACGGCTGGAATTCGCGGCTCAGAAGCAGGTCGAGAGCACGCGCAGGCTGATCGAGGTTGTTGTAGAGCGAGGCGAGTTCGACTGAAAGATCATCGCGCCGTTCCACGAGGGCTGCGTTGGCTTCGAGATTGGCCAGTCGATCGGTGAGGAGATAGCCTGTGCGCTTCATGAGTTGATCGTATTCGTAGAAAAATGCGGGCATCGCACGGCGCAGCGGTGCGGGCTTTGGCGAAGGCCTGGAGGGCGCGAGCGGGGTCGCGGAGCACATTGAAGTACCCGATGCCGAGATTGCGCCAGGGAGTGGCAAAGGAGGGCTCAAGTGCAACGGCACGCTCCCACATCGCGATGGCTTCGGAGTAGCGGCGGCGGTCATACAGCAGGTTGCCGAGATAGTAGGGCGCATGCGGATCAGCCGGATCTGCCTGGACCGTCGCCGTCAGTAAAACGAGTTCTTCGAGGCGGCTGGGGAAGACATAGGCGGGATCAGCCTGGCGAGCGCGCTCGCGGACAGCAGCGCTTTCGCGCGAACGGCCGAGGCTGTAGAGGATGTCGGCCTGGAGATATAGCAGCGGAGGCTCGGCGCCTGCGGTTGTGCCCGGGTTTGTGGCGGTGAGCATCGACAGAGCTTCGTCCAGGAAGCCCGCACGCACGAGATCGAAGGCGAGGTCGAGCACAAGCTGTCCGTCCTGTGGTGATGCGTCAGTCGCCAGCCACCGGCTGAAGATGTCGAGGGGATCGAGGGCGCGTGTTTCCTCAAGGAAGGCTGCGGCTTCCGCGTTGCGGCCCAGACGGCGTAGCACGAGAGTGCGAAGATTGCGGGCGTTAAGGCTGTCGGTCTCGGCGCGGAGGCATCGGTCGAGATGATCGAGGGCGGCTGTCCAGTCGGCGCGAATACAGTCGATCTCGGCAAGGCGGTGATAAGCGGGAGCGCGCCAGGCGGCATTCCACGTGCTCTTATAGAAGGCCTCATAGGCTCCGTCTGAACGTTCTTGATAGTAGAGCGCCAGGCCGAGAGTGTAGTGGGGCTCGCCATCCGGCGGATTGGGGTTGCGCATGGTGAGGCGGGCGATGGAGGCGCGGAGATGTTTCTCTGCCTGAGGAAACTCGCCACGGTTCAGATGCCAGCGTCCCAGGGCGAGATTGCAGCGGCAGTCGCCAGGGTCGCGCTTAAGGGCCTCGCGCCAGTAGATCTCCGGCGCGCGGGTGGGGTGGCGATATTGCTCAAGGTGGAGGCCGTTCAGAAAGAGCTCGTCGATCCCGGCCACTTCATTGGGTAAGGGCGGCTCGGTGGCCACAGTGGGAGACGGCACGGGTACGATTTCCTCCGGCGCATAGCGGAGGACGCGGCGATCGCCATCTTGGAGCGTGACCTCGAGAGCACCGGCGGCGCCGCTGACGGGGAACTGCAGATGTACCGGATCGGCGGTGGTGAGGTTGCCGGTCCAGCGAGCGACTTCGGATTCACCGATGCGCACGGTGAGATTCGCTTCAGGAAGATTCTCGGTGACCTGGAGATGGAGGGTTACGTGTCCGTCGGAGTTCTCGACGCGAAGGGCGGCGTACAAATTGGCGAGGTCGGGGACGCCGATATCGCCTAATGGATACCAGTATTGGCTGAAAGTCTTCGTTTCGCCGGGGGCGAGGAACGAGAAGTCCGGCTGATTATCGGTGTAGACACCGGACATGAGTTCGACATAGGGGCCGTCGTTGTCGGTGAGGCTCCGGTCCCAGGCGTAGCCGAAGTCGTGGTTGCCCCAGGTCCATTTTTTTTTACCAGGAGCGATGTGGTGGTTTGCGTACGCGACGGTGCCGGCGCGTTGGCGATGGTCATAGCCGCCGAAGAAGTCTCCACGGGAGCCTTCGATCATATAGCTGGTGGGAACGGGGATGTTGGCGTACCAGCCGAGGTCGTTTGGCGGGTAGGAGCCGTCGGGGACGAACTGGCTGGGCATTTCTTCCGGAGGAATTCCGGTGCGGGCGCGCTCGCCGTAGTCGATGCCGTAATAGAGGTCCTGGCTGAGGGGGTATTCGGTGACGGCGCGTTTGGCGTGATCGGCAGCGTAGCGCACATCTTTGGGGAAGAACGACTGGTATTTCTCGTGAACGTGGGTGGCCACGTTGGCCCACCACAGGAAAGTCTGAGTCTGGGGAGTGCGGTTGTAGAGGCGAATCTTGACTTCGACAAAGGCCTTGCCGGGATACAGGCAGACGCCGTGCATCCCTTTCATGCGAGCCATGGGATCGTGGTCGCTGCACCAGATCGTGACCGAGCCGTCAGGATCGCGGCCGATGGCGATTTCCACGGGCATGAACGTGGCGGGGCGATGATGCTGAGGCCAGTTGAATTCAACGCCTCCGGAAATCCAGGGCCCGGCGAGGCCGACCAGGGCCGGCTTAATGACGTTTTGGCGATAGAAGAAGTCGTAGCCGGTGCGCTTATCCAGGCCAACATGGATGCGGCCGCCGATGGCAGGCAAGATCATGAGACGAAGGAATTCGTTCTCGATGTGTACCGCGTCCCAGATGTGCGGATGCGGGGTTCGTTCGATGTAATCGATGACCGGCAGTGGATAAACACGACCGCTGCTGCCCTGGTAGACGCGCTTCTCGAGGAAAAGAGGATTGGGGTCGGGAGCCGCCGGCATGTAGGTGAGCATGGAGACCGGTGCGTGCCAGGCCTTCACGGGCCCCTGCTCCGAGTTGGGAGAGGGCGGCAGTTCCAATTTGGGTAAATCGGCCGACGGCTGATTGCTTGGGTTCATTGCGTCCACTACATCCTGCCACATGAGATCCCTTCACGGCCGAGGTGGAGTGCGGACACGACCCCAGGGCCAAGCACGATTCCACGAGCCGTGTACGTTACCGTGCACGACACTGTAGGAGTTGTGCTCTGCGAATGTCAAGTAAAGGGCGGCTGACTCCGCGATGGAGGATGCTTGGATACGAAGTTTCGGAACAGGGATACATGACGCGGCCTCATCGCCGAGGGCGAGCTTCGTTCGGTCGCTCGGAGTTAACGATAACGGTCAACGAGAAGAACCGCGGATTTGAACCAAAAGCGTTGGGCTTTGGACAATAGTCACTCTAAATCGATTCTTTTACGGCCCATCCCGCTAATCTACAGGACAGAGACTGGCTCGGCCTCTAAGAGGCAGCTTGACAAGTCTTTCATGTTGAGATTAAGGTCTTTTGCGTTAACGTGCACGGTAGACTATCCCCGGTTTAAGTATTATGAAGAGATTCAACTTACCCTTTCTGTCGATGGTCGTAGCAGCACTGGTGCTGTTACTGACATCCGCTGACTCCTCAGCTCAAACCGATCAGGGCGCCATCACGGGTGTTGTACAGGACTCCACCGGTGCCGTAATTCCGAACGCTCAAGTCACTGCGACGAACATCGACACTGGCTTGGCGCTGCAGGCGAAGTCGAACAGCAGCGGCGTCGCCCGTTGGGGGTCGCGGCACTGGAGGACAAAATCGTCCAACAGGCTGTGGTCACCGTCCTCAATCAGATTTATGAGGAAGACTTTCTCGGCTTCTCGTATGGTTTTCGTCCGGGGCGCAGCCCGCACCAAGCGCTGGACGCGCTGTCATATGCGCTCATGAAGAAGAAGGTGAACTACGTTCTTGATGCCGATATTCATGGCTTTTTCGATAACCTCGACAAGAGCTGGCTCATCAAGTTCGTTGAGCATCGCGTAGCCGACCCCAGAATCCTGCGGCTGATCCAGAAATGGCTCAACGCTGGGGTAATGGAGGAAGGGCAATGGTCGGAAACGAAGACAGGTACTCCGCAAGGCTCGGTGGTCACTCCCCTTACACAAAAGGTAATTTCGACCGTGAGTTCCGCAAGGCGGTAGATTGTCGCCTTGCGGTGGGGCCTGCTGCGGGACTGAAATGCTATGG
>WNGK01008580.1_pt1 | contig 10594 bp, 9 predicted proteins | sample 5400601 | NCBI WGS metagenome assembly WNGK01 (sample SAMN13153376, study PRJNA577476) | soil metagenome | isolation source: 60 cm soil or saprolite under Garry oak tree replicate 1 | place: USA:California | collected 2016-06-15
CTTGGGCCTTTATCAGAAGGATGTTGACGTGCTCTGGGATCTGGCGGTTCACGACATCTCCATCCTCCTCTACTGGCTCGGGGAAATGCCTGTGCAGGGTACATCATTCGGCCGGGCCTGTGTGCAGCTCAACAAGAACGATGTCGCATTCATTTGGTTGCAATTTCCCAGCGGCGTGATCGCTTCCATCGAGATCAGCTGGCTTTCACCGCAAAAAATGCGCAGGACATGCATTGCTGGGTCGCAGCGGATGATCGTATACGATGACACTGACGCTAACGAGAAGATCAAAATCTACGATCGAGGCATAGATTTCACGATGCCCCAGAACTTCGGAGAGTTTCAGCTTAGTTACCGAACCGGCGACATGGTTTCTCCTCATCTCGGTAACAGCGAACCTTTGTTGACTGAAATCGAGCACTTTATCGACTGCGCAGAAACAGGCGCTGTGCCACGTAGTAGTGGCGACTTCGGATGTAATGTGGTTCGTGTTTTAGAAATGGTTACGCAAAACCGTACTGTCTTTTGTAAGGAGAACCTGAAACTGATAGCTGAGGAGTTCAGATGAATCCTGTGGTCGAGGAATGCAAGCGGTCATTTTTCGTGCATCCCCTCGCACTAGTTGATTCTGACCAGGTGGGCGATCGCACGCGGGTTTGGGCGTTCGCGCATGTGATGACGGGGGCCCAGGTCGGAGCTGATTGTAACATCGGGGAGCATGTATTTATTGAGACAGGCGCTAGGGTTGGCAACAATGTAACAGTGAAGAATGGTGTGTCCGTCTGGGCGCAGGTCACGGTCGAGGACAACGTCTTCCTCGGGCCACACTGTGTCCTGACCAACGATCCCAATCCACGGGCCTACATCAAGAAACCTCCCGAGACGATGCATCCCACTTTGATCCGTGCTAACTCGACAGTGGGAGCAAATGCCACTGTACTTTGCGGCATCACCGTCGGTCGATACGCGTTTATCGGCGCTGGCGCGGTCGTGATTAGGTCTCTTCCGGACTTCGCCCTTGTAGTAGGAAATCCAGCGCGCCAGATCGGTTGGATGTGTGTGTGTGCTCATAGGCTGCCGCTGCCAGTTGTTCCAGCGGAAGCACACTGCGTGTGTCCCCGTTGCGGCCGCGGATTTACTGCAACAGCCTACGTTCGCAACCACAACTACCGAGTTGAGATTACGGAAGAATGAATCGACTATGCACATGAAAGTGCCATTTGTGGACCTGAAGGCGCAGTATCATTCCTTGCAGCGTGAGATCCACCAAGCCCTGCGCAAGGTCCTAGAGTCCGCTCAGTTCGTTGGCGGCATCTGGGTGGAACGGTTCGAAGAGGAATTTGCCGCCTACGTTGGCACCGACTACGTTGTCGGTGTCAGTTCTGGAACGTCCGCGCTGGAGTTGGCTTTGAAAGCGGCCGGAATCGGTCCCTTGGATGACGTCATTGTACCTGCGAACAGCTTCTTTGCCACTGCGGAGGCGGTCAGCAATGTAGGCGCGCAACCGATCTTCGCCGATGTCGATGCGTTCACGGGTCACATCGATGCCTCGTCCGCGGAACACGTGCTGACACCCGAGACTCGGGCCATTATTCCCGTACACCTTTACGGATGGGCGCTGGACATGGGGCCCATCGAGAGCTTAGCGGATAAATATGGCCTCCTCATTATCGAGGATGCAGCGCAGGCTCATGGTGTTGGGCGCGCAGGGAAAAAGGTGGGCTCTTCCGGGCGACTGACGTGTTTTAGCTTTTATCCCGGTAAGAATCTTGGCGCCTTGGGCGACGCAGGTGCTGTCACAACAGGTGATCGTGATCTTGCACAAAGGCTACGTATTTTGCGCGACCATGGAAGTCCTGAAAAATATCATCATAACGTGATTGGGACCAACGCGCGCCTTGATTCGTTGCAGGCAGCGGTGTTATCGGTGAAATTGCCTTGTCTGGACCACTGGAACCGACAACGATATTGCCACGCGGAGCGGTACACCCGTGGTCTGGAGGGTTCCGCCACGTTGACACCCCTGCTGTCTTCCGTTGGCGAACAGAATTTTCATTTGTTCGTTTTGCGTACACAAAAGCGAGACGAACTTCGGGATTACTTGGTCCAGAATGGCATAGGATGCAGCATTCACTATCCAATACCCCTGCATCTCACTGGAGCTTACCAGGCACTTGGCGCACCCAAGCGGGGCAGCCTTCCCGTGGCAGAGCGCCTTGCAACGGAAATTCTCTCCCTGCCGATGTTTCCCGAGTTAACGACGTCGCAGATCGAGTACACGGTGGCAAAGATCCATGAGTTCTGTCGTGCGAACGATCTTCATCTGAAACCACAGCCTCTTGTTTGAGTACTTCAACCAATTGCACAATTGGTAAAGGTGCCATGTCATCCGCCCATAGTCCCCGTCCACTTGTTTCGGTGGTTTTGTCCGTCTATAACGAAGCAGCGCACATCGAGCAGGTCATAAATTCCATCCTGAGTCAATCGCATCCTACTTTCGATCTAGAAATCCTGGTGATCGATGGTAAGTCAACAGACGGCACGTATGGAATGATCAAGAAGATCGCGGAGTCAAGTCCGGCTGTGCGGCTGTTGGTGAACGAACGACGCAGAATCCCCTTCGCTTGGAATATTGGCTTGAAACAAGCACGTGGTGAATATGTCTGCATCTTCGGAGCCCATACAGTGTATGATCCAGATTATATTTCCACTTGCCTCAGTGAACTAAAAGCACGCAATGCAATCGGTTGTGGTGGTCGCGTGTTCACAACGGCAACCAACGCTAGCCTGCAAGCACGCCTGGTTGCTACGTGTGTGGGTAATCCATTCGGCACGTCCAGCCAATCTTTTCGCAACCACACCGAAGGCTACGCAGACACGATTAACTACGCTGTGTACCTCCGTGCTGCAGTAATGGCTGTCGGCGGTTACGACGAGCAGCTGTACCGCAACGAAGATAACGACTTGAACCAACGGCTCCAGGCCCAAGGCCATAAGTTGTACATGACTTGGAAGACAAGCTGCCGATATCTTGTGCAACCCACGATCCCGTTGATGATCCAATATGCTTGGAACCAGGGATATTGGAATGTGATCGGCCTGAAAAAAAATCCGTCCGCGCATGCCGTCTACCATTTTGCGCCAGCCATTTTTGTTTTTGTTCTAACGTTTCTGCTATCATCTTGGATGACAGTCGCTGCCCTACACCTGCCTGAACCGTATCGCTTGTGGGCTACTCTACTTTTTGACCTTGTGATCGGCATTTATTTCGCTCAAGCTTTGTTAGCATCCAGTCTTGTGTTTATTCATCAAAGGTGGGTATCCGCATTACTGCTCCCATTCGTCTTCTTCAGTTTCCATGTGTCATATGGCTCAGGCACGCTTTGGGCTATATTGTGCAACGCACAGAGTCCGGAATGTAAGGTGAAACGTAACACTTTGCGCCCGGCGAAGCAGGCACGTAGTGCCGAGTAAGATCTGCTGCAATCTCCTCTCACACAGCATAGATGTATTCACAAGTGGGTCGCCGGTGTGTTCAATATGAGCAGTTCGCTCATCGCATTGAAGCGATCGAAAACGTTGCATAACAGTTGCCGTATATTCTATGTGCGACTCTTTTCGGAACAGCACACATGCCTTGTCGCGCTAGGCGCGACTGCTTAAGGGCCTGGCGCAGAAAACTGCGGCAAGTAAGATTAACTTTGTGATATATGCCTGTCTAATCGGGGGTTTAAGCTCGGCCCAGCAGTGCCTGTGTGAATATTCCTTCTACGGGACGCTGTGCACCATACTTCATTACGCGGCGCTTGCCGCCCGAAAACATTTTAAGGGCTGACACCAAGCGGTTCGAGGGCACTGATGGCGACGTGCTAGAGCCCACAGCGGTGGTTGCTGATCAACAGTCAAAAGGGCCAAGGTGATCCCGTAAAGGTCATTTAATAGGTGCGCACTGGTGCGGTGGTACTACCCTCAGGAAAAGTGGTCGTAGCGTGAAAATATTCAGCCCAGACCGTTCGTTTGAGTGCAATGTTTCACTTCCGGTTCCCGGCGTAGTTGCCGATGCCCACGGGGTCGCAAGGAGGCACAGCAAAATCGTGCATATGACTTCGGTGCACTCGGCACTTGATGTGCGAATCTTTCATCGACATTGTAAGTCCTTGGTGAGAGCGGGGTACGAGGTGGTGCTGATCGCATCCCATCCGCAGGATGCTAAAGTTGATGGTGTTCAGATAAGAGCCATACCAAGGCGGTACAACCGCTTATTGAGAATGACCTGCTCAGTGTGGCAAGTATTTCGACAAGCGCTGAGGGAACAAGCGGACGTTTACCACTTCCACGACCCGGAACTGATACCGGTCGGTGCACTGCTGGCCGCCCGAGGTAAATGCGTTGTTTACGATGTACACGAGGATCTTCCCGCGGATGTTCGTTACAAGCCGTACCTCGCCGCTTGGCTGCGTCCGTCGCTGAGCTGGTTCATCGATAGATTTGAGAAAGCTGCCTCCCATTGGTTCAGCGGGATAGTGTCTGCGACCCGGCCTATTGCAGACCGCTTCGCTCTCAGTAACAAGAATAGTATCGTGGTCCACAACTTTCCGATTCTTGACGAAGTGCCGGTACACCTGGTGCCGTGGGACAGCCGGAGATCCTCAATTGCGTATGTCGGAAGCATTACTGAGGCTCGGGGTGTCCGTGAGCTGGTAACAGCTATTAACTTACTACCCGAGTACCTCAACCCTAGACTGGTCCTGGCTGGTTCTTTTGCTCCAACTAGCCTTAAAGACACGATGGCCGAAGTACCTGGATGGCGCAGGGTTGATTATTTGGGCGTCGTGGACCGATGCGGGGTGGCCAAAATTCTTTCTAGCGCTCGCATTGGAGCCGTTATTTTACATCCCGAGCCAAATTTCGTGCGAGCAATGCCGATTAAGTTATTTGAGTACATGGCGTACGGGATTCCAGTGGTTGCGAGCGATTTCCCGCTCTGGCGTGAAATGATCCAGGATGCGCGTTGCGGGCTCATGGTCGATCCCCTTGATCCGAGAGCGATCGCAAAAGCCATCGAATATCTGTTGAATCACCCCGCTGAAGCGGAGGCGATGGGACGTCGTGGGCGGGAAGCGGTAGAACGAAACTACAACTGGCGAGGCGAGGAAGAGAAGCTGATGCACTTCTACCGAGACCTACTGCAACACGCATCGGCGGCCCGTGGCTATAACCCGAATGCAGTCGAGTATTGATCTGACTAACAGACGTGCATGATCATCTGGGAATGTGTGGAATCTTCCGGCTCGATGTTGGCCCCGTTGATGTGCTTGGCCGATGCGTCGCCTACCAACATGCTTGCTACTGCTCAGCTTGCGTACGAGTTCGTAACCGTAATCCTTACCGGCACGGCGGCGTCGAAGCGTTCGGTGGGTACCGACTATCTCGCAGTATAACGTGGTGCGGATGAGAGATTCTGTCCCGGACCTTGAAATTGGCGATCCGGTCGGTCGGAGATCTTCTGTAAAATGCCAACTCTGCATCGCGAGCGTGCTGTACCCGAACACCGTGGTATCGATCATGCCTATGCTGTGGGCACTTCTAGTGCTCGAGCTATGGATTTTTCTAACCATTGAGAAAGCGTTTTCGAAGCTGACGAGAGCTGTTTGGCCTTGACACTCTTTTCGACGCATAGTCGCAAGCCGATCGTGCAAGCGGCCCGACGAGCGTGACTACCCAGGTATGTCATTTACGTTTCGGAGCGCGATTTCTGAACGCGATAGCAGTGCGCAGCTGGAATCGCAAGACTGCCGATTGCATGTGGTGATGCTTGTGGATGGCTTCCCCAACAAGATCCGCCCAGACAATGGCATTTTCAACCTTCGAGCGGCGCAAGGGTTAGCCAGGTTCGCAAGAGTGACGATCGTGAGCTTGCGTGCGTGGTTACCAGGCCGACAACGCATTGCATTCTCTCAAGTAGAAGGCTTGCCGGTCGTAACAGTCTGTGTCCCCCAAGTGCCCAGTTGCCCGCGAACAAACGTGTTCTTATACCGAGTGCTGGGCTCGCCTATGCTTCATTCTGTACTCGAGAACTGCAGCATTGTCCATTCCGTCGGAGCGGACTGTGGTGTGCTAGGCAGCATATGGGCACGCCGCGCCGGCGTCCATCATATTACCCAGATTATCGGCTCAGATATCGAAGTTATATTGCCGCAGCTGGCAAACTCCCGTTTGATATCGGGATGGGAGAGCTACCTGCATGGTGTGGCTTGCAACAGTCAGTATCTAGCGAACAAGTTCTTGGCACTCTACTCTCAAGTAAAGAACGTGCGTAAGATCTGGCGGGGCGTGGATCTGGAGCGTTTTCAGCCAATAGGCCCAGCAGCAGGACCGCTAGCGGCGAAAGCTCCCGTAAGGTTCCTGTTTCTAGGGGGGATGCCGAATTATTCCGCTTTGCCTTACCGTTCCAACACGAAGGGAGCGGAAACTGTAATGCAGATGTGGCAGGCCAGCGAAACGAAGCTGGCCGAGACTCACGCTTCTCTGCTGATCGCGGGCCCGATGAACAACAAAGATCGCGTGGATCGCTGGCGAGGAAGTCTGCGCTACCCAGGGCAAGTTCATATCAGTGGTCCCATCCATCCGGATCTTGTGCCTGCCTACCTTCGCGCCTCCGACGTAGTACTGGTTCCTAGCTTACAGGATGGTCTGCCGAATGTTGCGGTGGAAGCCTCAGCCTGCGGGCGAGCGGTGTTCGGAAGCACATCGGGAGGAATACCAGAAGTGGTGGTACATGAAAAAACCGGGCTTCTAATTCCGGCGGGAGATGTCTCGGCTTGGAAGAATGCTGTCGTCGCCTACTCCGATCGCCTGCCATCCCTAACCGCGATGGGCAAAAGGGCACGCGCACGGGTGGAAGAGCTATTCGATGCCAGCAAGTATCCGGTTGAGCTAATGAACCTTTATCAGCAGGCTCTAAAAGAACCCTTGATGACACAACACCGCGCAAGTGGCACACATTTGTCCTAACATGACCTTATACCAGACACTTAGATTTATTTCGCCGCACGGCGTCGCACAGCAGAGTGTTGTGATCGTTACAGGCGTGATAGTCGGGTTAGTAATTAGCCACGAGCACTGGCTTTTACTTGCCGCGGTTGCCGTGCTGCCTATCCTCTTGCTCCGGCCCGTGCAGGTGGCTTTAGGGCTCTTCGCATTCGCGATTCCGTTCGACTCCATTGCAGCGGTTGGGCAAGGACGCACGGGTACAACTGTGACACGGCTCATCGGTGCCGGTGCTGTACTTGTACTTTTCACCATTGGGTGCGTTGGCAGGCGTTTGCAGCGCCCACCCCGTACGGCTCAGCTTTGGATAATATTCCTGATTTGGGGTGTCATCACTAGTGTGTGGGCTGTTAATCCGAGAAGTTCGCTTGAGATGATCCCCACAACTCTTAATATTCTTATCTTCTATTTTATTGTGGTGAGTTTTCGTGTGAAAAGGGAGGAATTCGAGCCAATTGTTCTAATGACAATCCTTGGTGGGCTTGTAGCCGCGGTTTTTGTTCTCTATCAATATCACAATGGCACATTTTATAGCGGAGCAGCGGCCACACGAGCTTCGCTAGTGTGGGGAGATCGCGAGACAAATCCTAATCGGGTTGGGATCGGGTTGCTCCTACCATTATCAATGGAGATCGGCTGGTTCTTTCGCACGGGGCGTACGTTCGCCAAGATTGCTCTGGGGGCATTCATTGCCGTTACTTCGCTGGCGATCTTGGTAACATTGTCTCGCGGTGCTCTGTTGGCAATGTGCGCACTCATCGCCGTATATGTTTATCGATTACGAGTGAATTGGCGATTGGCCGCGGTAATTGCGGTTTTAGCGGCCCTACTTATGGTGGTACCTAGTGTGTTCTTCGCACGCCTCGAAACGGCTGTGAGCGACAGAGGATCAGGGAGACTTGACATCTGGACTGCAGGAATAGCCGCTTTTCGGCACTACATGGTTTTCGGGGCGGGTCTGGACAACTTTCCTGTAGTTTACACAAACTACGCCGGCTACGCTCCGCAGTTTCAGGGTTACGGTCGAGACCCGCATAATGTTTTTCTCAGTATCGGAGTTGAGTTCGGCCTTCCGGGGTTGCTTCTTTTCATCAGTGCCATAACCTATCAGTTCCGCAAGGCCGCCAGGGTGCGTGCGCATGAAACAGAACAAGACTATTCCCTTACTGCATGTGAAGCCGGCTGTTGGGGCATACTTGTCGCAGGTTTGTTTGGCAACGTTCTTTGGCTGAAGGCCTTTTGGTTATCGTGGATTCTTCTCGCTTTTGCGACTCAACTCCTTAAGAGCGACCTGCCAAACCGTCACGCGCCTGCGTAATCCCATGTACCCCCGTTTAGCTTATGACAATCTCGGAGCGCAGAGAAATCTCAAGCTCGCGCTGACCAGTAGACTCGAAGACCCGGATTCAAATACCGATCAGCAGGCCAAGGCCTGCAATAACACAATAACATGCCAAATCATGATTACTTATCAAGACTGTCTGTTCAAAAGTTGAAGTGCCACCAGCGGGCGTGGGCTCCTATGAGAAGATTATTGCTCATTACGTATGCTTATTCTCCGCAACCTTTTATCGGTGCACTGCGGCCCAGCGCCCTGGCCAGGTATCTTCCTGAGCATGGATGGGAAGCGATTGTGCTGACGCCGCGAGTGCCCGGAAGGAAGGGTCCAGGAGCATGCGTTATAGAAACGGGAGATCGTGATGTAGTACAACATTTTAAAGCAAAATTCGGCCTTAATCCCCGACTTGGGGTGCACGAACAATTTCGTTTACCGCTGGCCACAACCCCGAACTCAAAGCTTCTTCATACCAAGCTGATCGATTATCTAAAGGGGTTACTTGCATACCCCGACACTGCGAAGGGCTGGATCCCATTTGCGGTTGAAGCGGTGGCTGAATTCGCAAAAAGAGGGCATGTGGATGCCATTTTGACGACATCGCCGCCGGAGTCCTGCCACATCATTGGCGCTCAAGCCAAAAAGATACTCCGGTGTCCCTGGGTCGCGGATTTCAGGGATTTGTGGACACAAAACCTCGCCGCACAGCCTGATTGTTTCCAGTCACTTCGGGTTCGCTTGGAAAAAAAAACCCTGAACGTCGCTGACGCTCTCGTGACTGTGTCTGTGCCGTGGACACGCCGTTTACACGAACGTTATCCGGCAAAGCCCATTTACACCATCACTAACGGCTTCGACCCAGGTGATTTTCCGCAGAAACCGCAAAGGTTAACAGAATGTTTTTCCATCACGTACGCGGGCGCTCTCTACGAGGGCAAACGGGACCCCAGCCCTCTTCTCGAAGTGCTTGCGGAGCTTGTACAAGAGCAAATTGTCCAGCCGACTGATGTCCGGGTCCGTTTTTACGGGCAGGTCGAGCCTTGGTTACCTCCCTTGATTTCTCGACACCAATTGGAGGAATTAGTCGAACTGCACGGTATCATCAGTCGAGATGAGGTTCTTCAACAAGAGATGGAGTCACAGGTCTTGCTTCTCCTGGGCTGGGGCGATCCCAAAGAGACAGGCCAACATACGGGAAAGTTGTTTGAATACCTCGGAGCACGTAGGCCCGTGCTTGCCGTCGGAGGGAGCAAGGGCGTGTTGACTGAGGTTCTGGATGAAACCAAGGCAGGTATTCACGCATTATCTAAACAGCAACTGCGAGAGTGCCTCATCGCGATGTACGCGGAGTTCAAGAACGATGGGCAGGTTCGTTACCGTGGTGATGCTCGATCAATAGATAAGTATAGCTGCAGCCAGATGGCGTGGAGATTTGCTGCAGCCTTGAATGAGACTGCTGACGGTAAGAATGAATGCTAACCTAATATGTCCTTGAATGGTGGGATTAGGCCGTGCGTTTGGTTGGAAGGCACCCGTACGTTTTCGACAGACTGTCTCTCATTGATAGAAGAAGATGCTTGAGACCGGCTTCCTCGCAGACGGCGGGAACCGGACAGATGCTTGCGTTCTTTGATCATGTCCTCTTAACGTCAGGACACTCCATTTTCCGGATATCAATTCACCGTCGCCGTTAATCCCGTGGGTGCTGCAACCGCAGTCGCGGCGCCGTAGACGCTAGGAAACGAGCAACCATTCTGATTGATATTGAGCCGGTTCGCGATGTCGAACAGCGATGAACCTGCCACATCATTCAGCCCTCCTACGGTAGCGCCTTTGAAGAGTGGTGATCCTGTCGTGGTATCCCACAACTCGTTGGTCGTAAGTTTTCCACCCAGATATTGATAGAGAACGTTGGCACCAACATCGCCACCATCAGACGCCTTTCCTTTCAATGGCGAAGCGTCAGGCACCCACAGATAACAAGTGCCAACACTAGGGTTCAGCGCGAGAGGACTTGTGACATTCGTATTCGCATTGTACGTGGTCGCATTATTATAGTTATTGTCGTGGTCGTGACTCCAGCTTCCGCCATTAGGAGCAATTGTCCTGTCCTCAAAAAACGCTCCAGAGCTTCCATTGGTCAAATTGACCGCTTGCGTATTGGAAGTATGCACAGAATAAACGGCAGTTGTGCCGGAGGGATTTAAG
>WNGK01008583.1_pt1 | contig 10592 bp, 8 predicted proteins | sample 5400601 | NCBI WGS metagenome assembly WNGK01 (sample SAMN13153376, study PRJNA577476) | soil metagenome | isolation source: 60 cm soil or saprolite under Garry oak tree replicate 1 | place: USA:California | collected 2016-06-15
AGGCGGCGACCAGCGCCAGAATGTCGGGATCGTTCTCCATGTCGTGCGACAGCACGGTGACGATGACCTGGGTTTCATTGCGCCAGCCGTCGACGAACAGCGGACGGATCGGACGGTCGATCAGACGGGAGACCAGCGTCTCCTTTTCGGTCGGACGGCCTTCGCGCTTGAAATAGCCGCCGGGAATACGGCCCGCGGCGTAGGTCTTTTCCTGGTAGTCGACGGTCAGCGGCAGGAAGTCGACGCCTTCACGCGGATTTTTCGCGGCGACGACGGTGGCGAGTACGATGGTCTCGCCATAAGTCGCCAATACCGCACCGTCAGCCTGACGGGCGATCTTGCCGGTTTCAAGCTTGAGGGGACGTCCACCCCAGTCGATCTCGACTGAATGAGCATTGAACATTTCGATTTCTTTCATGGTTTAGCGAAAGCGCAGACGCCTGAAACACAAAGACCATGCGCAAGATTGCGAGACGCTGATCGCAACACGTGATCAGCATCCGGCGATCCTGCCATGGTCTTTATACTTCGGATGGCGTCCATCCTCTCGGTAGTCCGGGCACCTTGCCCTGCCCAGCGGCCGGATTGCTGCTGGACGTCTATTGAGCATGATCTTTCTCACGCTCTTGCGCATAATCGTCTCCGACAATTCGGAGTCCGGTTTTCTCCCGGAAGACCATGCGAAAACGCGCGCAACAAGCGCGCGTACTCTTCGATCAACGACGAATGTTGTGCTTTTCGAGCAAGGCCTTGTAACGCGCCTCGTCCTTCCGCTTGATGTAATCGAGCAGGGAACGGCGTGTCGCGACCATTTTCAAAAGACCCCGGCGCGAATGATTGTCTTTCACGTGGGACTTGAAATGCCCGGTGAGGTTGTTGATGCGTTCCGACAGGATCGCAACCTGGACCTCGGGCGAGCCGGTGTCGCCGGCCTTGTTGGCATTCGTCTTGATGACTTCCGCTTTGCGTTCGGCGGTAATCGACATCGTCAAACTTTCTCGTTGTTGCGACCGGAACTGGCAGTCAGTCCGGTCAGGTTGAACACGCGCTTGGGGATGAGTTCGCCATTGCCAATTTCGGCGAGGGCCAGAAGCCGGCCTGCCACCGTGACATAGACTGTGCCGCTACTATTGGGCGCATCCCGTCCGCGCAACAAAACGGCCTGGCCCCTGTGGAGCCTTGCCGCATCAGCCCGTGTGACGGCCAGTGCCGGGATGTCGTCCAGCGCGGTCTCAACGGGCAAAAGCGCGTCGGCGAGGCTGCCCTCGCCAGACGCGGCTCTATCGCACAAAGCCTCCAACTGTTCCAGCGGAATCATGTCCGCTTCCCCGAACGGCCCGACCAGCGTCCTTCTCAGGGCGCAGATATGGCCGTAACAGCCGAGAATCCGGCCGATATCGCGGGCCAGCGCCCGCACATAGGTTCCCTTGCCGCACTCCGCCTCGAACACGGAATGGCTGCTATCCGGTTGTTCTACAAGGGTTAAATGGTGAATCTCGACCGGCCGCGGCTTCAATTCGACGATTTCGCCGTCGCGCGCCAGATCATAGGCCCGTTCGCCCTGGACCTTGATGGCGGAATATTGCGGCGGGGTCTGTTCGATCTTGCCGGTGAACCGCGGCAGCAGTTCGGAAATCGCCTCGGCGGAGGGCCTGATGTCGCTGGTTTTGACGACGCGGCCCTCGGTATCGTCGGTATCGCGCTCCTCGCCCCAGCACACGGTAAATCGGTAGCGCTTGCGGCCGTCCATCACGAACGGAACGGTCTTGGTGGCTTCCCCCATGGCGATCGGCAGCCCGCCGGAAGCCAGCGGATCGAGCGTGCCGGCATGGCCGGCGCGCTTGGCCTGGAACAGCCGCTTCACGACCGCAACCGCATGGGTCGACGTCATGCCGATCGGCTTGTCGAGCACCACCCAGCCGTGGACGTCGCGCTTGTCGCGCCGCGGCTGGCCCTGGTGCCGCTGCTTGTTGCCGCGCCCTTGCTGCTCCCTGACAGGTGCCGCGCCGGCATCGCCGTTCGCATTCGAAAAATTATTTTCTTCAGCGCCGTCCGAATCGCCGATCGGCGGCTCGATGGTGCTGTTTGCGGTGGTCACGATCATCAGGTCACTCTTCCGAATCTGGCGAATCTGGTGCGAGGTCTCTTTGCACCGCAGGTGTTCGCAGTAATTTCTCTATTCGTTCCGCTTCATCGAATCGTTCGTCGACGCGGAAGCGGACATCAGGTGCAAATTTCAGGTTAACGCGCCGTGCGACCTCGCCGCGCAAGAACTTCTTGTTGCGCTCCAGTGCCGCGATCACCTTGTCGGTGTCGCGCCCGCCGAGCGGCATGACATAGATGGTCGCGAGCTTCAGGTCCGGCGACATCCGCACCTCGGGGACCGTGACAATGTGACCCTCGAGCTCCGGATCGTGCACGCTGCCCTGCGAAAGAATATCCGCGATGGCGTGACGCACGATTTCGCCGACCCGCAACTGACGCTGCGAGCCGCCGGGGGCGGAGTCCTTTTTGTGATGGCGGGGCATTGTCGTCTCTCAAAGTGGTCGTGCCCGCGCTTGTCGCGGGCATCCACGTCTTTCTTGTTGAAATCAGGTAAGACGTGGATGGCCGGGACAAGCCCGGCCATGACGCCGCATTTTCAATCAATAATATCCGCACACTTCGTAAGACTTGGACTCACAGAGAGCGCTGGATGGTCTCCACGCGATAACATTCGATGACGTCGCCGGCACGCATGTCGCCGTAATTCTCGAACGCCATGCCGCATTCCTGGCCGGACGCCACTTCCTTCACTTCATCCTTGAAGCGCTTCAGTGTCGACAGCTTGCCTTCGTGCACCACGACGTTGTCGCGGATCAGCCGGACATTGGCGCCGCGTTCCACGGTGCCGTCGGTGACGCGGCAACCTGCGACCTTGCCGACCTTGGAAATGTTGAACACTTCCAGGATCAAGGCATTGCCCAGCATGGTCTCGCGCAGCGTCGGCGCCAGCAGCCCGGACATCGCCTTCTTCACGTCATCGACGAGGTCGTAGATGATGTTGTAGTAGCGGATTTCGATGCCGTTGCGCTTGGCGGCCGAGGCGGCTTCCTTGTGGGCTCGAACGTTGAAGCCGATGATGGCGGCGTTGAAACCTTCCGCCAGCGTCACGTCGGATTCGCTGATGCCGCCGACGCCGGCATGCAGGATACGCGCGGTGACTTCGTCGGTGCCGAGCTTGTCGAGCGATCCGAGGATCGCTTCCAGCGAGCCCTGCACGTCGGCCTTGATGATCAGCGGGAAATCCTTGCGGCCCGAGGTCTTGAGCTGCGACATCATCTGCTCGAGCGAGCCGCGCATGCCGGAGATGCTGGCGGCGGCGTTTTCGCGCTTCTGGTGGGCGCGGTAGCTGGTGACTTCGCGGGCGCGGGCCTCGTTCTCGACCACGGCGAGACGGTCGCCGGCTTCCGGCGGGCCGTTGAAGCCGAGCACTTCCACCGGAACGGAGGGCCCGGCCTCGTCGATGGTCTCGCCCTGATGGTTGATAAGTGCGCGGACGCGGCCCATCTCGGCGCCGGCGACGATGATGTCGCCGACCCTCATTGTGCCGCGTTGAACCAGCACGGTGGCCACGGGACCGCGGCCGCGATCGAGCTTGGCTTCGATCACGGTGCCTTCGGCGGGACGCGAGGCGTTGGTCTTGAGGTCGAGCAATTCGGCCTGCAGCGCGATCATTTCCAGCAGCTTGTCGAGGTTGGTCTTGTTCTTGGCGGAGACTTCGACATCGACCACGTCGCCGCCCATCGACTCGACCTGCACCTCGTACTGCAGCAGCTCGGTGCGCACGCGCTCCGGCCTGGCGTCGGGTTTGTCGATCTTGTTGATGGCGATGATCATCGGGACCTTCGCCGCCTTGGCGTGATTGATGGCCTCGACGGTCTGCGGCATCACGCCGTCATCCGCCGCGACCACGAGAATCACGATGTCCGTCACCTTGGCGCCGCGCGCACGCATCGCGGTGAACGCGGCGTGGCCGGGCGTGTCGATGAAGGTGATCTTCTTGCCGCTTTCCGGCGAGGTCACCTGATAGGCGCCGATATGCTGGGTAATGCCGCCGGCCTCGCCTGACACGACGTTGGCGTGGCGAAGCGCATCGAGCAGCGACGTCTTGCCGTGATCGACGTGGCCCATCACGGTTACCACCGGCGAGCGGGGCTCGGTGTCGGAGGAATCGTCGACGACGTCGAACAGGCCTTCCTCGACGTCTGCCGCGGCCACGCGCTTGACGGTGTGGCCGAGTTCCTCGGCGATCAGCTGCGCGGTGTCGGCATCGATCACGTCGGTAATCTTGTGCATCGCGCCCTGCTTCATCAGCAGCCGGATGACATCGACGGCGCGCTCGGCCATGCGATTGGCGAGTTCCTGGATGTTGATGGCTTCCGGGATAATCACTTCGCGAACGAGCTTTTCCTTCGGCTCGTTCGACTGATGCCCCTTCAGGCGCTGGGTGCGGCGGCGGAACGACGCGATCGAGCGCTCGCGCACGTCATCGGCATTGAGTGCTGTGACCAGCGTCAGGCGTCCGCGCTGTTTCGCCGGCGCCGGCTTGGCGGTCGTCTTGGGGGCCGTCGCGGGGCGGACAACGCCGCCGGGGCCGCGACGGATCTGTCGCGGACCTTCATCCTCGTCGGTGATGTCGGCGGCGACACCGGGCGCGCGCGCGACCGGCACCGCGGCGCGAGCCACGGTTGCGGCTTTGGCCTCGGCTTCGCCAAAACGCTTCTTGGCTTCGAGTTCGGCCTTGCGCTTGGCTTCCTCGTCCTGCCGGTGGCGTTCTTCCTCGGCCTTGCGGCGGGCTTCGGCGGCTTCGCGCTCGGCCTGCTCGATGCCTTCCTTGCTGTTGCGGCGCTTGGCTTCCTCTTCCGCCAGCCGGCGCTCTTCGACGTCACGGACTTTGGCGTCGGCGAGGGCGCTGGCGCGCGCGCTGCGCTCATCCTCGGTCAGGGTGCGCAGCACCACGCCCGAGCTGCCGCGCGCCGGGGTCGACGGTGTCGGGGCACGGGTCATCGGCGCCCTGGCCGGCGCCGCCTTGGCGGCGGCCGGCTCAGGCGAGTGGGGCGTTTCGGTTCCGGGTGCGTCGCCACCGACGCGGCGCTTGCCGCGCTTTTCGACCACGACCTGCTTGGTACGGCCATGGCTGAAGCTCTGGCGCACGGTGCCCGTCTCGACGCGCGGCTTGAGCGTCAAGGTCTTGGTCGGGACACTCAGTGTCTTGTCGCCAGGAGATTTCGTATCAACCATTCAGCAGTCCCAATCTTGTTGCGTTGTGCGTATCCGCACAGTCGTTTTATGCAAGTCGTTTTATGCAAGTCTTTGTCAGCGATTCGTCTCAGAATTCTTGGCCGGTTTACCGACCGTCTTGTCGTCATCCGCCATCCGGTATCGGACCAGGGTATGGCTGCGCGACAGGAACGTCTTGCTCGCCGGGCCCACGAGCAGGGCAGCATGTATCACATTTGACCGGCCCAGTGCCAAATCCAATTGTGCTGAGGTTAGCGCCCTCACAACGGGGAATTCGCACGATTCATCGCCATTCCCGGCATTTTGCCTGACGATGGCGTCCAATTTCCGGATTCCGTCAGCCGCGCCGTCCGAGGCGTGGATCAGGGCTTTGACCGAATTTTGGGCCGGCCGCTGTTCAAGGGCACCCTCGACCTTGCTGAAGCCGGATATCACCTGGCCGGCCTTGGCGGCCATCGCGAGCGCTTCGACCACGCTGCGCACCAGCAATGCTTCGGTGTCTGCCGCCAGCGTCGGCGCCACGCGGACGTCGCGCTTGAACCCTTTGCTAAATTGGCTACGCCGCGCCGCTTCCGCAACCGTCTGAGCGGAGGCCGAAACCCAAAGGCCGCGGCCGGGCAGCTTCCGTTTCAAATCCGCCAGCACCTCGCCCTGGGGGGAGACGACAAACCGGATCAGCTCATCGATCGGCCGTACCTGCCGCGTGACCGCGCACATCCGCACCGTCGCGGACCTGTCGGTCCGCGGTCCGTTGTCGAGATCGGGGTCAGCGAAAGCAAGCATGCGTATGACATCGCTCCTAACATCTGCGCGTATTCGGGGCGCAAAACCGCTGTTTATTTTCCTGGAACACGCCTCAAACCGGCTGATCTTCGGGGGCCTCGGCCTCGTCGGTCTTCTTGACGAGATCGGCCTCGGTGATCCAGCCGGCGATGACGCGCGCCTGCATGATCATGTTCTCCGCGTCATCGCGCGAGGTTTCGTTGGGATCGAGGATGCCGGGATGCTTGGTCGGCTCGCCGCCTTCCTTGCGCTCGGTCCAGCCGACCAGGTCGTCGGTGGCGCAACCGGCCAGATCCTCGACCGTCTTTATGTCGTTCTCGCCAAACTTCACCAGCATCTTCGAGGTCACGCCGGGCACCGTCTTCAGAGCATCATCCACGCCGAGTTCCTTACGTTTGTTTTCGAGTTCGCCTTCGAGCTGTTCCAGATATTCGCGGGCCCGGTTCTGCAGTTCGGTCGCGGTTTCGTCGTCGAAACCTTCGATCCCGGCCAGTTCCTTAACGTCGACCAGTGCCAGTTCCTCCACCGAGGTGAAGCCTTCCGACGCCAGCAATTGGCCGACCACTTCATCGACGTTCAGCGCTTCCATGAACACCCGCGTCGAGTTTTCGAAATCGGCCTGGCGCCGCTCGGATTCTTCCTGTTCGGTCAGAATGTCGATATCCCAGCCGGTCAGTTGCGAGGCGAGACGCACGTTCTGTCCGCGCCGGCCGATCGCCAGCGACAGCTGGTTATTGGTGTCGGGGACCACGACTTCGATCCGCTCGCGCTCCTCGTCGATCACCACCTTGGCGACTTCGGCAGGCGCCAGCGCATTGACGACAAAGGTCGCGATGTCGGGCGACCACGGAATGATGTCGATCTTCTCGCCCTGCAATTCGTTCACCACGGCCTGCACGCGCGAGCCGCGCATGCCGACGCAGGCGCCGACCGGGTCGACCGACGAATCCCTTGAAATCACGCCGATTTTCGCGCGCGACCCGGGATCGCGGGCGACCGCCTTGATCTCGACGATACCGTCATAGATTTCCGGCACTTCCTGCGCGAACAGCTTTGCCATGAATTGCGGATGGGTGCGGGAGAGGAAAATCTGCGGTCCCCGGGTTTCGCGCCGGACATCGAAAATATAGGCGCGGACGCGATCGCCGTTGCGGAACACCTCGCGCGGCAGCATCTCGTCGCGGCGGACGATGGCTTCACCGCGGCCCAGATCGACAATGACGCTGCCATATTCGACGCGCTTGACGATGCCGTTGACGATATCGCCGATGCGGTCCTTGAACTCCTGATACTGCCGGTCGCGCTCGGCTTCGCGCACCTTCTGCACGATCACCTGCTTGGCCGATTGCGCGGCGATGCGGCCATATTCCAGCGGCGGCAAGGTGTCAGCGATGGTGTCGCCGACCTGCGCACCCGGATTGGCGCGTTGCGCGTCCACCAATGAAATCTGGTTCGATGAATTCTCGACCACGTCGACCACCAGCATGTGGCGCGACAGCCGCAATTCACCCTTCTTGGCATCGATCTCGGCGTGAACGTCGGTCTCGCTGCCGTAGCGCGCTCGCGCGGCCTTGGCGATGGCGTCCTCCATCGCCGCGATCACAATGCCGCGGTCGATCGATTTTTCGCGCGCGACGGCGTCTGCGATCTGCAGCAGTTCGAGTTTGTTGGCGCTGACAGCTGCCATGGCTCAGTCTCCTTCGATGGGATCGATTTCGCCTCGCCGCAGTCTGTCTGCGGCAAGGCGGTGTTCCTTGGTGTTCTTCGGCGCGTTCTTCTTTTTTTCCGCCTTTAACAATTTCGGCTTCGGTTTGTTGCTCGTGGCGGGGTCGCTTTTCCTGGCATGTGGCGGTGGCGGCGGCTCCAGCCCAAGCTTCTGCTTGAGTTCGCGCTCCGCGGCCTTGCCGCGCCGCATCGATTCGGCGATCAGCTCGTCGGTCAGGACCAGCCTTGCGTCCGCGATATCTTCCATCACCAGCATAACATCGGCATCTTCACCCGCGCGTGTGTCATCGCGATGTAAATGCACGGCATCGCCCTCGACGCCCCCGAGCGTGCCGCGAAACCGCTTGCGGCCCTGATGCGTGACCGCCATCTCGATCTTCACCAGGTGGCCGGCATAGCGTTCGAAATCGGAGCGGCGCACCAGCGGCCGGTCGATCCCCGGCGAGGAAATCTCCAGCCGGTAGGCCCGGTCGATCGGATCGGCGACGTCAAGTACCGGCGACAGCGCCCTTGAGATCGCTTCGCAATCGTCGATCTGCATCGATCCGTCGGGCCGTTCCGCCATGATCTGGACGGTGCAGCCGAATTCGCCTGAAATCTTGATACGCACCAGCCGGTAGCCCATTCCCTGCAATACCGGCCCGGCGACCGCCGATACCCGCGCCGCCATGCCCGGCTCGACCACCAGGCGCGGCTCGGCAAGCAGATCGGTGTCCACGGAACCAGCGGTTGGATCGGTCATATCCAGGGTCAAAATTGGTCTAACTTGCATTGGGTTGAAGCCGGGCCTTCAGGGCGGCCCGGCTGGGCTACCCGGGCGAGCCCGGCGTCGTTGATCTGCGGAGGCTCGTTCGGGTAATAAAAAAGAGCGGGTCCCGAAGGGCCCACTCTCAATACGCGATCGTATGAGAACCATAAGTTGCCGCTGATATAGCGGTTTTTGCGCTATCCGGCAAGGCCCGCGTAGCCCGCGCGGATGATTTTGCAGCCGTTCCGGCTCGCTTCAAACCTAACCCTTCCTTCACCAGGCCCACCTGAATTGCCCGAAAACTCGTCGATGGCTCGGGGTTTGCTCGGGTTTGAGTGCGTTTGTTGACATTTGCCGCGTCGCTGATCCCCGGGCTTGATGATTTCGTCAAACATGGCGATCAGAGCGAGCCGCGAGCACGGCCCGGGCATTGCGAATCGTCATTGCGAGCGTAGCGAAGCAATCCAGAACTCTTTGCAAGAGAAGACTGGATTGCTTCGCTACGCTCGCAATGATGGTGTGGACGGCCTCACTCAAACGGCATCTAGTGCCAAAGCGTGGTCGCCGAAGCGCCACAGAGGGAAACCGTCCATGAAGAAGTTTATCAGAACAGCGATTGATCTTGGCAAGACCTATTTTCAAGTTCACGGCCTGGAGAGTGAAGGCGGCCAATCGATCTCGCGTAAGATGAAGCGATCGAAGATGCGAGAGTTTTACGAGCAGATCGAGCCTTGCCGGGTCGGTATGGAGGCGTGCGGTTCCGGACATTATTGGGCCCGCGAGCTCGTGGCGATGGGGCACGAAGTGATGCTGATACCGCCTGCTTACATCAAGCCCTACATCAAGCGGGGCAAGAATGACGCGGTCGACGCGGCGGCGATCTGCGAGGCGATGTCGCGGCCGGGCATGCGTTTCGTGCCGATCAAGAGTGCGGATCAGCAGGCCGTGCTGATGCTGCACAAGACCCGGGAAATGTTCGTCAAGCAGCGCACCATGAGTGTTAACGCGCTTCGCGGCCATCTTGCCGAATTCGGCATCATCGTCGCCAAGGGCATCGGACGCGTCGATGAACTTTTGGCGCTGGCACAGTCGGATGCGGAGCTTCCGCAAATTGCCAAATCGGCCGTGGCTGGCCTGGCCCAGCACCTTGAAGGTCTCGACCAGTCGATCGAAGCTGTGGGCGACGAGATCGCCAGGGCGCATAAGCAAAACCCGACCAGCCGCCTGCTCGACGAGATTCCCGGCATCGGTGTGCTGATCGCGTCGGTGATCGCGTCCAGCGTTCCCGATCCGAGCGTATTCAAGACGGGGCGTGACTTCGCGGCGTGGTTGGGACTGACGCCCAGACAAAATTCCAGCGGCGGCAAGGAGAAGCTTGGCTCCATCACCAAACAGGGCAACCGCTACATCCGCAAAATGCTCGTCGTGGGAGCGACCTCGGTGATGCGCGTGGCGGGCAAGCGCAAAGGTGCTCTCGCCGACTGGATCAACGCTCTGCAGGCCAAGAAGCCCAAGCGAGTGGCGGCCGTGGCCCTAGCCAACAAGCTCGCCAGGATTTGCTGGGCGATCATGACCACCGGCGAGGGCTTCCGCGTCGATACATACGTCAAGGCCTGAGGCCCAACCCACGGTTTCAAGCAGTATCAAAACAGGAGTTCGTCGGTTCAAGTTTGGCAAGCACTAAGACGTGATGAAAGACACGGTCACACCGAAGCCAGGGACACCCCGCCATCCGTCATGAGCCTCGAGCTCGCCGCAATGATAGGGACCTCGGCAGTCGGAATTCATCAGGGCCAGCGGCCATCGTGCCGCACCAACAGGCCGGACATATGACTGAAGCTGACCAAATCGTTCGTAACGTCAAAAAAGAGCTTGCCAATAGGGGCCGTCCACATATGACGGACTTTGACGTTTCCGCTGCCCTCACCACGTCATTGCGAGCCAACGGGTCGCGCGAATGCGCGCCCGATGACAGGCTCCGCGAAGCAATCCATCGCGCCGCAAAGAAAGACTGGATTGCTTCGTCGCTGCGCTCCTCGCAATGACGGGGAGG
>WNGK01015720.1_pt1 | contig 10592 bp, 4 predicted proteins | sample 5400601 | NCBI WGS metagenome assembly WNGK01 (sample SAMN13153376, study PRJNA577476) | soil metagenome | isolation source: 60 cm soil or saprolite under Garry oak tree replicate 1 | place: USA:California | collected 2016-06-15
CTCGTCGGGCTGGGCTGGGACCGGTGCCGCTTCTTGGTTGGGCGCCGGCTGGCTGGCCTCCGGCTGCACGGGCGTCTGCGTCACGGCGGCAGGGCGACCCGTGCCGGAATCATCGTCGCTGTTCAGACTATGAACATACATCGTGACCCCAATGCCGATGATCAGGATCAGCGCCGCTGCCCCGGCGAGAGCATACAACATCAGCTTGGGCGGGACGCTTTTGATTTCCTTAATTGCTTTCTCGGCAACTTCGCGGGGCTGTACTTTGGGCTTCTCGTCAGCCTTCCTGCCTCCCTGAAACACGGTGGTTGCCGTGGCGGCGGACTGCACGGGCTGAGGCGGTGGCGGCGACGCGACATAAATTTCCTTCAGCGGCGGCAACTCCGTCATCTCGGAGAAACTCACTCCACCACTGCCTTTCGGCCCGCCCTCGGCCATCATCGGATCCACCGCAATCTTGGGACCGCCTTCGCCAACCTGCGGCTCGAAGGTTTCGACTTCCGGCTCATCGGCCACCGCCGAAGACATTGAGGCGGATGGAGTGGTGAACTGACTCGATGCATCGATTTCTGAGACTTCACCGGATTGCGCCGTGCCGCCTACGCCTGCCGCAGCCGCGGCTGCTTTCGGAACCGCCAGCTTCGAAACGGGCTTGGCCAGCATGGACTTCGACGCTACCGGCGCCGCAGGGCTCGAAGGCCGCGCCAGACCGGATGGCGCCGGAGTTGACGGTGCTGGCGCAGGCTTGGTCGAGGTGGGCGCCACAAACTTGGCTTGCACCGCCGCAGCCACCTTCGGAGACACTACGGTTCCCTTGGGCGCTTCCGCCTTCTTGGCCGCCGGCCTCGACTCTTTGCATTTCTCCAGATCGTCGAGCAGTTCTCGGCCACTCTGGTAGCGTTGTGCCGGATCTTTCGCCAGCGCCTTCAGGATCAGGTCGCTCAGAAGAGGATGTACCTTGGGATTCACGTGGAGCGGCGGGACGGGAGTGCTCTCTAGAATGCTTTGCCGCAATGCTTCCGCATCTGCGCAATCGAACGCCTTCCGCTCCGTCACCATTTCATAGAATATGGCGCCCAAGCTGAACAGATTCGACCGGGCATCGGTAGCTTCGCCGCGAACCTGCTCCGGCGACATGTAATACAGGATCGACGGAACATCTTCTGGAATATGCTGCACGAAGTTGCCCACGCTCGATACGCCGTACCCCAGAATCCTGACGGTTCCGTCCCAGCCGCACATGATCTTTGATGGTTCCAGGCTGTAGTGAACAATGTTGTGCGACTTTGCGTGATCGAGGCCGCTCGATAACTGCCGTCCGATGTCGAGCAGGTCCCAGATGGAAAATCCTTCTTTGCGCGCCAGCATCGTGGCAATGCTGTTGCCCTGTATGTACTCCATGGCGGCGCAGAACTGGCCATCAATTACACTCGCACCATACACATTGGTGATGTTGGAGCTGCTCAGAACCTTGCAGCTCTCAGCTTCCGCCAGCAGCGCCTGTTCCAGCGCCGCCGCTCTCTCGCCCAACGCACTCAACTGGATTGCCTTCAGAGCGATCGTCTGACCGCTCGCGGGATCATTGGCTTTGTAAATCACGCCCGTGGGCGATTTTGCCAGTTCACTCAAGATTTCGAAGTGGCCGATTTTCGTAGACATTTTCTTTTCCAATACCGTTCCCTCGGGCGCCTTCTCGTCGCCACGACAAAGTTCGGCCGGCGAAGCCCCCGGGGGAATGGGTACGGTTAGGATATCGCCGCTTGAGCGAGGCTTCGAGTTACTAAGGTAAGCTGAGGGGACGACAACGGGGGATGGCTTTCAAGGCCGGCATATCGGGACTTGTTCTATCGTCCTCTGGCACAGGAACTACTGCAAATGACCGCCACGGTTATGGGAGCTTCAGGATCGTGTAGCCGCGCTCGTCATCTGCGATCTCGCGAAAAAACTTCTTTAAGTTCTCCAGTTGTTCCACCGGCACCTGAACGTCTTTGAGTTGGTAGGTGCGACTGTAGTGGAGCGCGTGTTCCGCGATCCTGGTTTCGCTGTTGTAGGCCGCGAAGGGATAGTCGTACTTGACGGTTTGAGGTATCTCATCAATCACGTACTCGCTGGGCAGAGAAATATCCACGACATCGCTTTCTAAGGTCGCGTGGGAGAATGCGACCGGCTGTTTGCGAGGTTTGCCCTCCAGCACGTCGCGGGTCTTGCCGCCCAGCACGCAGGAACGAATCAGCAAGAGCTTACCGGCGTGTTCGGCATAGGCGCGCACCGTAAAGTTATAACTAAGTGATAGCGAGCCATCGAACTCCTTCAGATCCGAGACGGAAGCGCTGGTGAGTACTGCGCCGTCGAGAAGGTCGGCGAGCATGTTCTGGAATACTTTCTGGCGTTGCTTGTTCGGCAGGTCTAGCAAGCGCTCACGCAGAGCTGTGGCTGCGGGCCCCTTGCGGACTTCCTCAACGCTGCCTTTCAAATTCCCCAGCCCGTCGAGGCTGAGCGTGGCCACGCGCAAGAGGCGATTCGCCGCCGCGGGGGAAAGAGGAAGCTTTACCAGTTCCCCCTCGGCATCGGTCACCAGCAAGCCGTGATTCGATTGCAGACTTGGCGGCAAATAACCGAGAGGCGTAGAGCTGTCGGTGGGATCGAAGAGGGCGATGTAACCGCGATCGGCATTGATCAACACGTAGTAGGAATCAATGCCCGCCTCGCGCAACATTGTGCTGAGCAGGGTTACCTTGTCCTTGCAGTCGCCGTACCCGCCCGCCAGGACATCCTGGGCAGCATGTGGCTGGTATCCCCCGATAGCGATCTCAATGGCCACGTAGCGAATGCCGTGCTGGACGTATGCCGCCAGCTTGCGCACCTTCTCCAGTGGATCGGTGACCCCCGCCACAATCTCACGAGTCTTGTCCCGAATGGCCGGAGTAATCTCACGTCGACCTGTCGTCAATTGCGCGTACCAACGACCGATTTGAGCCCACGAACTGTAGCTCTGACTCGACTGCCCAGACGCTCTGGCCGCAAATGAAACGCCAAACTGTCCCGCAACCGATCTCCAGGTGGGCATTTCGGGTTCTGACCGGATGGGCTCGATGTCAGCCAGTTCCCAGCTCCAACGGTTCTCTCCGGTCTGTTGCGGGCTCACGGCAGGCCGGTTGCGCCAGTACGCGGTATAGCTCCAGGTCGAAGGCAGCTCCAAGGCAAAGCGTGCACGGCGTACGGGAATTTCATCCTGGAACGACCAGACGGCCTGCATCACAAACGGCCTCTGCTTCTGCTGATATTCATAGCCGATCACGCTTCCCGGCTGAGCCGCCGGGATCTGAAGCACCAGGTAGCGCGTGTCCGCATACAGGCCTTCGGAAAATGCCGCCGTTTCGATCGCGTCGCTTTGCTTGACTTCGTATTCCCCATTTTGCGAGGTGATGCTCCAGCCCTTCAGGAACGTAAGCTGCGTCTCATTATCGAAATAGACGTACAGAGTGCCCTTGCTGCGTCCCTCGGGCCGCAGGATCTTGTACGCCTTTCGATACGTGATGTGAACTTCGCCTGCGGGCGATACCGTGGTCAACCTCTCATCGAGCAGCACAACCGCATCGGTGTCATCGGGATAGGTAGGCAGCGGTGCCCGGGCAGCCTGCTTCAGCCAATCCGGCGTTCCGGCTAACGCCAGAGACCCTGCGAAAACGAGACTGACGACCAGCGCAAACTGCGAAGCCTTAGTGAGCCTGCGCCGAGTCCACTTTGTGGAGTACCACGTTTTCCGCATCGCTTTGCCTCAGTTTTTCGAAATAGTCCCGCAGTGAGCCATAGGATTGGACTGGGAAGTAGTATCCGATCATTTCCGCTTGACGTTCGAGCCGCAAAAGCCCAGTTTCGCTGGTTAGCTTCGCTTGGAACGCAGCAAATGGAGCTTTATTGTCGGCGTCGGAAGGCAAGGCTTCCAACTCGTAGCCGGCCGGCATGGAGATCGTGATCTTGTCTACTTCACGATAGCCACGCTGGAAATACACCGGCTGGACCCGGTACGCATGCGTGAAAGGATTCTTCCGGTTCGCCTGGAACACAGCCATAGGGAACAGCATCCGCTGGTGGGTGAACGCCGCGAAGCGCCATGCATGAAGGTGGCATTTGATCCGCAATGGTTGATCGGAGTCCTGCCAGCCGGTTACCGTGTCGAGATCTATCACCGCGCCCGAAGGCGTCAAGTCCTTGATTTCGTCTTCCAGAAACTTGCGGCGGCCAGCTTCGTCCTCATCGGAGGCCAATAAACGCCGGTCCAGTGCCTCCTGCCCAGTGAACACAATTTCCAGCAAGCCTTCCAGGCCCCCATCCGGCTGTAGTTTCAGTTCGGCGGTGCGTTCGATCGCCGTCCACTCGATGGCTGGTGCGTGAACCTCCAGAACATTTCCACTTAGCAGGTCCCACCTGACTCCCAGAGTGCCAGACTCGAACCACGGCACAACACCGTAGGCGCAAAACCGGGTGGCCGGGTCAAAGTACAGGTTCTCCCCCTTCAGGCGTACGAGCACTACCATCGCATTCAGTTGCGAGGCGTCAAAGACCTGCGGTTCGAGGATGGTAGAAGCACGGTTGGCGACCTCCACAATCGACGCGTCGAAGCCAGCAGAACGGGCTAGAGCCGTAAACAGAAAGTTGATTTCGTTGACGTAGCCGTAATTGTGACGGAGTATGTCTTCTGCACTCTTATTCTCGGACAGGCGCTCACGCTTATCTTCCTTCTCAGTTCTTGAGGGCTCAAAGCTGAGGTAGCGAACCTTCTGGACGCGCGCATAAATCTTGCGCAGTCTGGTCTCCGGCGGATCGCTGGGCGGAGCAATGTCGTTCGCAGCTCGTTCGAGGGAGCGCGTCTTCTCAATAAACTTTTGCGCTAGCTGCGCCCGAGTCTTGCTGATAGTGCGCCAATAGTCGCCGACATATCCCCCCGTGTAATAGAAGTGCACCCGGCTGTTGAGGAAAGACTCAGGCGGCATGTGCTCTTCTTCTTCAATTGCCGCGACATTGTTTAACTCCATGCGCATCGTTCCGTCGGGTTGCAAGGAAGGGAAATTGTCAGGCAGTCGGACCTTTGCAAAGTCGATTCGGCCGCCCTTTACCGGCCGAAGGAGAAAAGCCACGTGGCGCGTGAACAGGCTCTGTTGGACGATCCAGGTCGCGGTCGGAATCGTCCACCCATCCTGAAAGATGTAGCCGCCTGGATTGCGTACGTAATCGGGCAGGCGATCCTTCCATCGCACCGCATACGCGTACTCGATAACTGAGCCAACCTCCACTCCCGGCAGCGTGAAGGTCTTGCCTTCGTAGCGGAACTTCTTGGACCTGGCAACGACTCTATCGAAGACCGCTCCGCTGAACGGGATCACGGTGCCGTCGGGCCGGACCGTGCGCCCCCGGATATCCTCGACGGAGGTGCTCTTTACGAGGTAAGGAATCTCTACATCTGCATAGGATCTACCAGCTTCCGTGAAAACTTTGATGCGCACCCATTCCGTCTGAACCCGCTTCTCGTCGTCTGTGTATACCTGCCGCTCCAGAATCATGGCGGAGGAGCCAGGATTGGCAGGGTTGTCCTTCAGAGTCAAATCGTCTTTTGGAACGGGCTGCCAGCCATCGGATACCTGCGCAGGCAGTTTCGGAACGATCGGCATCGAGCCCATACACAACACGAGAATATGCCCCAAGCTGCGCCACCGCTGCATGGACAACCTCTCAAAACATTGTGACCCGAGCACCGGGAACGTTTCGAAGTTCCCATTCTAAGCCCGAGCCTCCATCAACGCGAATGGTTTACTGCCACGGGACAGGGCGTGAGTTCGGATTCATCCGCCGGAGCCGGCGGTCACTGGAATCGTAGGGTTCGTTGGCGGTGTTACGGTTGTGCCTCCGCCTCCACAGACGAGGCTGCGAAGCGCAGCTAAACATGTTAGCGATTGAGGAAGTGAGTCGAGAGAAAGAACCCTACGGACCAGACTCCGCCGGCACCGCACCCCGAACCGGCACTTTCCCGTGTTCCCGCCATCCCTCAATAATCAAATACAGCACCGGGATAAAGAAGAGATTCAAGATGGTCGACATGATCATCCCGCCAAACACAGTCGTACCCACGGAATGCCGTCCGTTCTCGCCGGCGCCGGTCGCGAATACAAGGGGCACGACACCGAGAATGAATGCCAGCGAAGTCATCAGGATCGGCCGCAGACGAATGGTCGCCCCCTGCACCGCCGCTTCGATCAGCGGCATCCCACGCCCGCGCAACTGCTCCGCAAATTCCACGATCAGAATCGCGTTCTTGCTCGACAACCCAACCAGCATCACCAGTCCGACCTGGCAGAACACGTCATTTTGCAGCCCGCGTATCCACTGCGCCCCCAGTGCTCCCAACAGCGCCATCGGCACCGCCAGCAAGACAATAAAGGGCAGCACGAAGCTTTCATACTGCGCAGAAAGCGTCAGATACACCACCAGAGTTCCCAAACCAAACAGAATGAGTGACGTTCCCCCCGCCGCCAATTCCTCGAGCGACAATCCCGTCCAACTGTAGGAAAAACCCTGCGGCATCTTTTTCGCCAGATCATCCATCGCTGCGATCGCCTGCCCAGAACTGTATCCCGGTGCCGGCGAGCCATCGATTTCCGCCGACCGGAACAGGTTGTAATGGCTGATCACCTGCGGCGTCGTGGTCTGCGTGACACTGATCAAATTGTCGAGCGGCACCATGGCTCCAGAGTCGGATCGCACATAGAACTTTTTCAAGTCCTGCGCTTCCGCCCGGAATTGCTTGTCCGCCTGCACGTACACCCGGTAGGACCGGTTGTTGAAGTCGAAATCGTTTACGTACGCCGAGCCCATATACACGCCCAGGGTGTCCGTGATTTGTGACAGTGGCACGTGCAGGCTCTTCGCCTTCTCGCGGTCGATGGTGACCAGATATTGTGGATCGTTCGCCGTAAACGAACTGAACAACCGGACCAGATCTTTACGCTGCCCTGCCTGCTGCATCAGTGCTCCGGCCGTGCCCGCGAGTTCTTCGAGCTTGTGCGCAGTCTGATCCTGGACCACGAACTGGAATCCGCCGAATTGTCCCAGACCTTGAATCGGTGGAGGTAGCGTCGCAAATACGATTGCTTCAGAGATTCCAAACATGCGAGGGCGCACACGGTTCAGAATCGCCGACGCGGTGTGCGCGTCCCCTTTGCGCTGCGAATACGGCTTCAACGGAACGAAAATAAGTCCCTGGTTCGCAGCCGAGCCGGAAAAACTGAAACCCGCAACGGAAAATGTTCCTTCCGCCTCCGGCACATCCGCCAGAAGATCGGAAACTTTCTTGCCGACTGCCTTTGTATACTCCAACGACGCACCCGACGGTGCTTGAATGACGATGATGAAGTATCCCTGGTCTTCGTCAGGCACGAACCCCGTAGGCACCCGGGTCAACACAAAATAAGTCGCGCCCAGGCCTGCGAAAAACAGCATCGCCATCGCCAGCTTGTATTTCAGCACGTGATGCAGCAGGGCACGGTACCAACGGGTGAAGGTATTGACGCCGTCGTCAAACTTTTGCAGCCACCACCATTTTTGGTGGTGTCCGCCGCTCAGAAAGATCGCTGCCAGCACTGGAGCCAGCGTGAGCGCGTTGAAGGCGGAAATGGCAATGGAAAATGCGATGGTCAGGGCAAACTGGCGAAACAGAATGCCGGTCGTCCCGGGAAAGAACGCAACCGGCACAAATACGGCAACCAGCACCAACGAGGTGGCGATGACGGCGCTGGTAATCTCGGCGGTGGCCGCTGCCGCCGCTTTGTGGGAGTCGTGTTCGCCCTCCTGAATGTGGCGTTCAATGTTTTCAATCACGACGATCGCGTCGTCCACGACCAGGCCGACGGCGAGTGTGATGCCGAACAACGTCAGCGTATTGATGGAGAAGCCCAGCAACTTCACGAAGATAAAGGTGCCGATCAGCGAAACTGGAGTGGCGATAAAGTGAATCATCGTCGTCCTCCAGTCGCCGAGAAAGATAAAGATCACCAGGACGACCAGCAGGATCGCGGAGCCTACCGTGAAGGCCACGTCGCGGATCGACTCGCCCACCGCGTCGGTCGTGTCGAAGGCGACCTTGGCGTGCAAGCCCGGAGGAAACTTCTCCTGCAGTCGGTTCAGTTCGGCAATCGCCTTGCGGTCCACATCGAGCGCGTTCGCCGTCGAGAGCTGCGTTACTCCGATTCCAATCGCATCGTGCCCGTCGAATTGCAGGTCGGTGGCGTAATTCTCGGCGCCCAGCTCGGCATGCCCGACGTCTTTCAGCCGGACCAGCGTGCCATCGGAATTCGTTTTCAGGATGATGTTGTCGAACTGCGCCGGCTCGCTCAACCGCCCCACCGCGCGCACGCTGACCTGGTACTGCTGCCCCAACATCGACGGCTGCTGTCCCACCTGTCCCGCCGCGACTTCTACGTTCTGCTCGGAGAGCGCATTCACCACGTCGGGCGCAGTCAGACCGCGGCCCGCCATCCTCACCGGATCCAGCCAAAGCCGCATCGAATATTTGCGCTCGCCGAACACGATCACATCGGCGACTCCGGGAATGCGCTTCAGCGCATCCTTCACGTAGACGTCGATGTAATTGCTCATGAACAGCGTGGAATATTTGTCGTTGTCGGAAACGACCGCGGCGCCGAACACGAAGTTCTGCGAAGTCTTCTGCGTCGTGATGCCGACCGCTTTCACCGCACCCGGAAGCCGCCCCTGCGCCGTGTTCACCCGGTTCTGAATGTCGACCGCGGCCAGGTCCGGATCGCGATTCAGATCGAAGGTGGCGACCACGCTGCTGGTTCCATCGTTGCCGCTGGTGGAAGTGATGTATTTCATCCCTTCCGCGCCGTTGATCTGCTGCTCGATGGGAATCGTGACCGCGCTCTCCACCGTTTGCGCGCTGGCTCCGATGTAGAAGCTGGTAACGCCCACCTGGGGCGGCGCAAGGGTGGGGAACTGCGCGATCGGCAGCGTAGGAATCACAGCCGCGCCCGCCAGAAGAATCAGCAGCGCGCATACCGACGCAAACACCGGGCGTTGAATAAAGAAATTGACAAACATCAGAACTAGCTCCCACAGCCATCAGCACTTAGCATTTTGGCCGCTCGAAATTTAGCAAGCTATCGGCTCCGCACTCTACGGGCTAAGTGGCAACTGCCAGGTGCTAAATGTTATCTCGAAAAAGCTTTCAGAGTCGGAAGCGGAAACCGAGAGCCGGACGCCCCTAACTCTGCGGAACTACCGGCACCCCATCCAGCAGAAATTGCGTCCCGGAAATAATCACTTTATCCCCGGTCTTGATGCCGTCCTGCACTTCGTAGTCGTTGCCCACCGTCTGCCCGATCTTCAGCGGCTTCTGGCGGGCCACGAAAGCGCCGCCGTTCTGAGGCTCAGCGACGAAGACAAAATACTGTCCCGCCAGCCGCGACACCGCCAGGATCGGAACCTGCGGGTTCTTATGGGTCCCAAAGATCACGCGTGCCCGCACAAACTGCGACTGCCGTAATGCATCGTTTCCATTGGCAATGCGCGCCTTCACCAGCACCGTCTGCGTTGTGTTGTCCACTTGCGGTGAAATGAAGCTGATCCGCGAATCGGCCAGCACTTTGCCCTCGCTGTCGAGCACCTGCACCGGCAAATTCATCTTCAACTGCGTGGAATGCTCAATCGGCACATACACGTACGCTTCCAGGCTGCCCGGTTGGTCGATGGTCGTCAAAATCGTTGTGGTCGTTACCCGGTCGCCTACATGCACCGGAACATCTCCCACAATCCCGGTGCGCAGCGCGACCACTTTGTAGTAATGCAGTTGCACTTCCTGCTCGCGCACCTGCGAATCGAGCGCTTCCATCTGCGCCTGGGCTGCGTCAAGGTTCTGCTTCGACTGGTCCAGATCCTGTTTGCTCACCACACCGGCGGCGGCAAGTCCTTGAGTGCGTTCATACTGCTTTTTCGCCCAGATCAGGTTCGCCTCTTGCGCCGCCCGCGCACTCTGCTGGCTCTTCACGGTGGCCTGCTGCTTCAGCGGATCGATCTCGATCATCGGGCTGCCCGCCTCCACCCGCTCTCCCGAATGTACGAAAATCTGCGTGATTTGCCCCTCAACCTGCGGCATAATCTCTGTGCCGCATTACCGGAGCAGCCCACTGTGATCGCGCTTGCCGCCAAACCCGCGGCCAGCACGCCCTTTGCTAACAATCGTTGCATGTTATTTGCCATAAGTCGTTATGCTCATCTTCAGATTCCCCAACTCCGGCCGGGGACGCAAAATAATAAGCCCGTACCCCAGATCCGCCCTATATTCCCGCCGAGTTCCCTGCAGCCGAATGTGGTGCGGCCCCAGGCTGCCCAGCATGGTAATGGCACTCGGATTCAGCGTAAGGAGCTGGGAGTCCCACTCCGCCGGCTGAAACGACGTCGACATCGCCACGCTGAACGGCCCATTCGTCGTCTTGAAAATCACACCCGACTCCGGCGCAGGATTGGTCCCCCACCCCCACCGCCCGACGTCATTGATCCTGCCCCACATCCCAAGGTCAGCA
>WNGK01009525.1_pt1 | contig 10589 bp, 8 predicted proteins | sample 5400601 | NCBI WGS metagenome assembly WNGK01 (sample SAMN13153376, study PRJNA577476) | soil metagenome | isolation source: 60 cm soil or saprolite under Garry oak tree replicate 1 | place: USA:California | collected 2016-06-15
ATTAACTGATAAATGATTTTAGGAGACACTGCGCCGCTTCAGCTCAGCGAAGAAGTTTTTCGCGTTCACTCAGCGCGCCTTGGCGAAGCGCTCCTCACGGCAGCACTCTACCTTGATGCGCGTAACTTGAAAAGCGCGTGCAACCTAAACAACCGTCCAACAGGATCCAGCGAGGGTCAGCTTGGAAAAAGTTTGACCAAAAATGAAAATCCAGATTCGATAAAGCACATCGCGGGTTCGATTCCCGCCCCCGCCTCAAGATCGCGCTCGGATTTTGTGGACAACGGGCTTTTGCTTTACATGCCGGTTCGATTGATTCGCTCGCTCCCGCGAGCTCACCCAAAAGGGGCTGCGTCTATGCCGCTCGCCTCCCGCCGGCTCCATTCCCGCCCCCCTCAACTCATTTCCCGAGAGTCGTCGAGTTCTGATTTGAATGTTGGGCGTTGAACGTTCCTCCTTCGCTTCGCTATGGCGGACGAGCGAGCGCTTGCCACGCCGAAGCTTTCAGCGTAGGCGGGTTGGACGTTTTCTGTTGTCCAATGACTTCACGCTCATCCAGACTTTTCGCTGAGGCCAAAAAGCGTATTCCCAGCGGCGTCAATTCGCCGGTGCGCGCGTTTCGAAATGTCGGCGGCGAACCGTTTTTCGTTGAGCGCGCTGCCGGCTCAAGAATTTGGGACGTCGATGGAAAAGAATACATCGATTACGTCGGCAGCTGGGGCCCGGCGATTCTCGGTCACGCGCCGAAAGTTGTGGTTGATGCGGTGCGCGATGCGGCTGCGCGCGGACCAATGGATGCCGTCAATCGAGAAAGTGCGAATGGTCAACAGCGGGACCGAAGCGGCGATGTCTTGCGTTCGCCTGGCGCGGGGATTCACCGGACGTGACAAAATTATTAAATTCGATGGCTGTTATCATGGCCACGCCGATTCACTTCTGGTTAAGGCCGGCAGTGGCGCGCTCACTCATGGACGGCCCGATAGCGCCGGAATTCCGAAAGCATTTGCCGAGCTCACCATTTCTTTGCCGTTCAACGATGTCGATCTTGTCCGGAAAGCGCTCGGCGAAAATAAAAATCAAATCGCAGCGATAATTCTCGAGCCGGTTCCTGCAAACGCCGGGCTTTATTTTCCAAAAGAGAATTTTCTGTCCATCTTGCGCGAGGAATGTTCGAAACACGGGGCGCTTCTGATTTTCGATGAAGTGATGACCGGTTTTCGTGTCGCGCGCGGCGGCGCTCAGGAAATTTATGGAATCAAACCGGATCTGACCGTGTTGGGTAAAGTGATCGGCGGTGGTTTGCCGGTCGGCGCATTCGGGGGACGCGCCGAAATCATGGACCAACTTTCCCCGGACGGACCGGTTTATCAGGCGGGGACGCTTTCGGGAAATCCGCTGGCGATGGCAGCTGGAATCGCGCAACTGCGCGAGCTCGAACGGGTCGATGGCTGGGAACTCCTCGAAAGACTCGGCGCGCAATTTGAGCGACTCGCGCGCGAAGCGATCGCCGGCGCAAAAATCGACATTACCTTTCACAGAACCGGCTCGATGTTTTGTTTGTTTTTTGCGCGCGGGCCGGTTGTCGGTCTTGCGGATGCGAAGCGAAGCGATTCGAAAATGTTTGCAAAGTTTTTCCGCGCCTGTTTAGGGCGCGGCGTTTATTTCGCGCCGTCCCAGTTTGAAACCGGTTTCGTTTCCACCGCCCACATGCCGGATGAGATTTTGCGCACTGGCGAAGTTGTGCGCGAAGTTTTGGTGAATCTGTAGGGGAAGCTGCTAGCTTCCCTTTTGAATTATTGAGAGATGTCTCGACTTCGCTCGACATGACAAAGATCCGCGCCGTTTCGAAGTTCTTTTTCGAAGGCGATCGAAAATTTTTCATCAAGGGGGCCACCTACGGGCCGTTCAAACCGGACGCAAACGGGGACAGTTTCGGCCGGCCCGAACAGGCCGATGTCGATCTTGGCATGATGCGCGAGATCGGGATCAATACCGTTCGGGTTTACCATGCGCCTCCGGACTGGTTCCTGGAAAAATGTTTGGCGGCCGGGATTCGGGTTTTGATTACGCTGCCTTGGGAAAAGCACATCGAATTTCTGCGCCAGAAAAAAGTGCGCGATGGAATTGCGCAGATGGTCCGCAACACTGTCCGGAGATGTGTCGGTAATCCGGCCGTGCTCGGTTATTTGGTCGGTAACGAGATCGCGAGTACGATGGCGCGCTGGCTCGGTGTGCGCCGCGTGACCGAGTTTGTTGAGCATCTTGTCCGGATCGGACGCGCGGTGGACCCGGATGTTCTTTATTCCTACGCGACCTATCCGCCGACCGAATACTTACTTCCGCAGAATGTCGATTTTTTCTGTTTCAACGTTTATCTCCACAATCAGCGCGATTTTGAGCGTTACCTTTTGCGCCTGCAAAATCTCACCGGCGAGCGTCCGCTCATTCTGGGCGAGTTCGGCATGGACACGATTCGACATTCACAGGAGGAGCAGGCGGAAATGCTCGGCTGGCACATCGAGAGCGTGGCCAAATGCGGATTGGCTGGGACAATCTTGTTTTCCTGGACGGACGAATGGTTTACCGGCGGCAACGAAGTGACGGACTGGGCTTTTGGGATCGTGACCCGCGAGCGCGAACCGAAAAAAGTCTTCTCCTCGCTGCGCGACAAGTTCGGTCAGGACAATTCGACTCTGCCGCATCGCGCCCTCTCCAAAGCACCGTTGGTTTCAGTGATTGTTTGTTCTCACAACGGCGCGCGAACGTTGACCGACTGCCTCGATTCGTTAGGCAAACTCAATTATCCAAATTACGAAGTCATCCTGGTGGATGATGGATCGACTGACAACACGGCGCAGATCGCCGCGCAATTTTCGAACGTTCGTTATATTCATCAGAGCAACCACGGTTTGAGTCACGCCCGCAACACGGGGGCGGCCGCGGCCAAAGGCGAAGTGTTCGCCTACACCGATTCCGACTGCATGGCCGATCCCGATTGGCTTTATTATTTAGTCGGCACGCTTTTGAGCGGCGATTACGCCGGCATTGGCGGACCCAATGTGAGTCCGCCGGCGCAAAACGCGATTCAGGCGTGCGTGGCCGCCGCGCCCGGTGGGCCGAGCCACGTTTTGCTGACCGATACCGTGGCCGAGCATATCCCGGGTTGTAACATGGCGTTTTATCGATGGGCCTTCGAACAGATCGGCGGTTTTGATCCTGAATATCACAAGGCTGGCGACGATGTCGATTTTTGCTGGCGCTTGCAGCAATCGGGCTGCGTTATCGCTTTCAGTCCGACCGCGATTGTTTGGCATCATCGCCGCTTTACCCTACGCGCCTTTTTGAAACAGCAGGAAGGTTACGGCGAAGCCGAATCGCTTCTTCGTTTCAAACACCTGATTTTCTTCGGCCCGACCGGGACCGCGAAATGGCGCGGTCAAATTTACGGTGCGCCGCGATTCAGTTGGTTCATCGATCGCCCGGTCATTTATCATGGCGTTTTCGGGGAAGGATTTTTCCAATCGATGTACGCTACGCCGCAATCGGATCTGGCCGCGTATCTCAGCAGCATCGAATGGTTTGCGCTTACGCTTTTCCTTTTTGGGCTTGGAATTTTTCTGCCGACGCTGCGCATCGTGCCGTATCTGATGTTTGGCGGCACATTGACCGTGGCGCTTTCCTACATGGTGCGTGCGCGCATCGAACCAAGGTTCGACACTGTCCCGGCGCGCTTACTCGTGATGTGCCTGGCTTTTCTCCAACCGCTGGTGCGGGGATTTTCTCGTTACTTCACCTGGCTCCATTTCAAACGCACGCCGGGCAGCGTCATTCGCGCGCACGAACATTTGCCGGCCGACGCCAAATCGGGTCGCGGATTGCGACGCCGGGTTTTTTGGAGCGACGAGGGACGAGATCGCCACCATTTGCTCGGCGCGATTTTCCAGTTGCTCGAGGAAGAAGGCTGGCGCTACTCGGTCGATACCGGCTGGAACGAATGGGACATCCAGATTTACGGAAACTTCTGGTGGAGCATTGCTCTTCAGACAGTCACTGAAGATCACACCTGCGCCAAGCGATTGACCCGCGTCCGGCTGCGCAACCGGCTCGTCACTACGACCGTAATCATTAGTCTGGTCGCGCTCAGTATGGTGATCTACCGGCAGCTCCACGCGTCGCATCTCGATCTTTGGTCGATCATTCCGTATTCTCTCTTTCTCGTTTTCCTTGCCTCGCGCGCGCGAGCTTTGAAGGCGCGGGTGGCGGAGGTTGTCGATCTTGCTGCGCACCGGGCCGGTTTGCAGCGAGTCACTCGACGCAGCGCGTTTGTGCCGCCGGCAATGCCAATTCAGGCGGTCGAAGCGATGCGCGCGGACTCAGTCCGCTAGAGATGAAACACGCGCACGTGGTTGGCCTTGCGATTGCGCTGGGTCTGGAGCTCATCCTTTTTGCCGCGCTTAATTTCTTCGACGATTGGACGCTCGAGTCGATGCCGATAAAGTTTGTCGCGGCCGCATTTCTCAGCGGTATAGCTTATCTCGCCGCCGTTCCAAATTTTGGGATCGACACCTCACCGCGAAAACAAGCCGTCCTATTTTGGGGCGTCGCGATAATCTTGCGATTGATCGCACTGCCGCTCGTCCCAAGCGACGAGCTGTTCCGTTACCAATGGGAAGGCAAAATTCAGCAAGCCGGATTCAATCCCTATTTGATCGCGCCGGCCGATTCGAAACTGGATGACTTGCGCCATGATTTTCCTCAGGCTGCAAAAATTAATCATCCCGAACTCCGCGCCGTTAATCCGCCCGGTGCGGAGCTCCTCTTCAAATTTTTCAGCGGTATAACCGATCGGCCGCTGTTCTACAAAATCATCTTTGCCGTTGCCGACCTTTTAGCAGCGGCCTTGCTTCTGCGATTGATCGGAGGTGAGGATCGGTACCGCGCCGTGGCTTGGTACGCCTGGAATCCGCTTGCGGTCTACAGCTTCGCGGGCGCGGCCCATTTCGATAGCCTTATGATTCTGGCGATGGTCGGTGGAGTTCTCGCTCTGGTTAGATCGACAGCTGCAAAAGAATCCGAAACAAAATGGCTTTGGGCAGTCTTGGTCGCGCTGCTTTTTGGAATTGCGATCTCGCTCAACCTCGTAGCGGCATCGCTCCTATTGCTTTGTGCGATTGCATTGCGTTGGCGCGCGATTGTTTTGACCCTGGCCGCGTTTATCCCCACGCTTTTGAGTTTTCCATTCGGCTTTCCGAAGGTTCGAATCTGGGAATCGTTAAGCCAATTCACGCAGCTCTCCCGGCTCAACGATCTCTTTTGGTGGTTAATTGAAGAAACGGTTTGGCCAAATCCACACCAGCGAAATTTTCATTACTATCCGATCCTGATCGTCTGCGTGATTGCGGTTTCGCTCCTGTTCATTGGCAATTGGAAACGAGGAATGCTTTGGGCGCTCGGAATCGTGCTCGTGCTTAGCCCGATTTTGCACCCCTGGTACTGCGTTTGGATTTTGCCGATCGCGGCGTGGCGAAGCGCCTATGCCTGGAACGTTCTCTCGGTCACACTTTTCGCTTACTATTTATTTTGGGACGAACGGCTTTTTGGTCTGCCCTGGCACGCCGAGCCGTGGATGCGCGGCCTCATCATCGCGCCGGTTCTGGCCGCTTTAGTTATGCTTGGCGCGCAAAAGAAAACGGCGGTGGAAGCGACTTAATCGCGTTCTCAAAATCATTCGGTGGCGTTGCTTCGAAATTCTTCCATTCGCTCGTCCGCGGATGTTGGAAGCCCAGTTTCCAAGCGTGCAGCATTTGCCGCGGAAAAGCTTTGGCCTGCTTTTTGCCGTAGATCTTGTCGCCGAGAACTGGATGGCCAAGATGCTGAAGGTGGACCCGCACCTGATGTGTCCGGCCGCTGTGCAACTTGCATTCGACCAGACTCATCTCATTCGACGAACTCAGAACGCGATATTCTGTCTTCGCTGCGCGGCCGCGTCTGGATGCAGTCGACATTCGTTGTCGATCTACCGGATGACGTCCAATTTTCTCTTCAACAGTTCCCGCGCTCTTCCGCAACTTTCCCGCAACGAGCGCGAGATAAATCTTCTCTACCGTGCGCGCAGCGAACTGCCCCGACAATCCACGGTGCGCCACGTCGGTTTTTGCGACGACCAGACAACCGCTCGTTTCTTTGTCCAGCCGATGAACGATTCCAGGTCTTTCTTTGCCGCCGATTCCGGACAACTTCGGAAAGTGATGCAGCAACGCATTGACCAATGTGTGCTCACGTTGACCGGCGCCCGGATGAACGACCAACCCTGATGGTTTGTTGATTACAATCAGGTCTTCATCTTCATAAAGAACGTCGAGCGGAATCGGTTCCGGCTGATGGTTGGTCTTTTCTGGCGGCGGTTCGTTTACTTCAATGCGATCGCCGCTCCGAACGGGGTCGCGCGGACGGGCAGGGGAGCCATTTAGCGTAACCAATTGTTGGCGAATCAGCTGCTGAAGGCGCGACCGCGAAAACGTCGGCAACTCTCGGGCGAGAAATTGGTCGAGACGTAAGCGCATCGCTTCTTTCGGCACAATAAGATGGATAGAGCTGGATGCCTCGGTCATGGCCTACGAACAACTCCTCACCCTAGCCTTTTCCTTCGCAAGGGGAGAGGAGAAAGGCAACGGACGAGCTTCATTGCTCTGAAAATTGCCGATGTTACAATCGATTCGATGGTGGCTGAATCGAGCGCGTCGACCCTGCAAGTATGTCCGGCATGCGGAGCTTCTTTCGACACAAGCGATGCCGAGCCGCTCGCACGGGTGGAGTGTCCCAACTGCGGCGAAAAAGTGCAGGCCGAGCGCATGTTCGATAATTTCCTGATCGTCGAAACAGTTGGCGTGGGCGGAATGGGAACCGTTTACAAGGCGCGCGACACTCTGCTCGACCGCTTCGTGGCGTTGAAACTATTGCGCAAAGACCTCGAAGGCGGGCTCGATGAGACCGCGCAGTTGCAACAGGAAGCGCGCATGGCCGCGTCGGTCAATCATCCTAACATCGTCCAGGTTTTTTCGTCCGGGACTGATCATGGCCAGTTTTATTTGGTAATGGAATTGGTCGAGCGCGGGAGTCTCGACGATTTCATCGAACAGCATACGCGTTTGCCCGAGGAACAAGTGTTGGAGGCCGGGATTCAAACGGCCAAAGGTCTGCGCGCGGCTTATGCCAAGGGCTTGATTCATCGCGATGTGAAGCCGGCCAATATTCTTTTTGCCGATGAACACGTGGCCAAGATCGGCGATTTCGGACTGGCCGGCGTCGCGGCCGAAGCGCGCGGAGAAATTTGGGGCACGCCTTACTACGTCGCGCCGGAGCGATTAAACCAACAGCCGGAAGATTTTCGGAGCGACATCTACAGTCTCGGGGCCACTCTTTTTCACGCGCTAGCGGGCAAGGCACCGATTGAGGGCGAAACAAACTCGGCAACCGAATTGCGCGCTCTAAAACAACAGCCGCTTTTGCTTTCGGTGGTCGCCCCCGAAGTCTCGCCTGATACAGCGCGGGTTTTGCAGCGAATGATCGCACCAGAACCGGCACAACGTTTTTCCTCTTATGACGATCTCGTTGCCGAACTTGAACGCGCCTACAAGAAACTGACCGGTCGCGACGCGATTGACGTTGCGACTGCCAAACGAAGGACGCGACGGATCGTAACCGTGGGCGCGGCGGTCTTGTTGATCGTCGCGCTTGGCGTTTTCGTTTTCGTTCGCAACACCCAGAAGCAGATCGCGATCTCTTCGACCGCAATTCCGATCGCCGAACTTGAGAAACAAGCAGCGGAAGCGCGGCATCAGCTCGTCCTTAATCACTACAATGTCGCCGGCACGGCCTTTGGACGGATCGCCACCGAAGCGCGAAACCGGCAACCGCTTTATGATTGGGTCCGTTTGCAACAAGGCCTTGCGGCCATGATCGGTCGCGACGACGGGCAGGCCCGCGAAGCTTTTCAAGCAGTGGAAAAGGCAGGCGTAAGAGGTTTCGCGCGGGAAGATGTCGATCTTGCGAACTTTATGGTCGCGACATCTAAGACGCTTTTGTCGCCGGGCCGGGTTCAGTCCGGTCAGCTTTCTGTTAAAGGCCCTAGCTGGCCGGAGCTGTTCGGGCTTTTTCCGTTTGCATTGAAAGACATTAGTCAGCTCGACGTGCAAGACGCCGTCCCGCTTCTCGATCAGTTTACAAAGGCGCAGCCGACCGGAAAATTCGCGTGGATCGCAGAGCTTAAACCAATCGCGCAAAAGTATCTCGATGATTGTCGATTTTACTTGAGCTGGAAGGCGAACCCGGCATCAAAGGCCAGTCCGGCATCTGACCTAAAGAAGCAGCTGAAAACGCGCAGCGCGATTTCCGATGCTATCCTTGGAAAAGAAAAACAGGTCGCGTCCACGATCAAATCAGAACAGTCGCAACCGCCGCGGCAGCTGACCCAGAAAGAATTGGGCGCAGCGGCGCAGAAAAAAGCGCAATGGCTCGCCGATTGGAAAAAAAAGCTGATTGACGATCTGAACCACAAACAATTCTCCGGTGCGTTTATGGACACGAGTGGAGCGGAATACACCGGGGTCACGAGCGCGGATAATCAGACAGTCGCTTTAAAGCTTCCCTACGGAATTGCTCGAGTTCCCTGGAGCAAGCTTCCGCCGAAAACGCTGCTAACTATCGCCACATCATTCATCCAGCCGAATGCGCCCGACGCGGCTGATCGACAATGGCTTTGCGCCGTTTACGCAAACGCGACTAACCAGGGTGACGCCGCGCGTCAGTTAGCGGAAGCTGCTGTCCAATCAAGGCCTGAATATCGCGGCCAGATGAACCTCCTCTTTGCGCGCTAGGTAGCATCTCAATTGGCTCATCTCTTGCTGCCTTAACGTGGATGCGTCGTTGGGTTTATTTGGGCTGTGCGCTCCTTGTCTTTGCAGTCCAGGCCGGGCAACTGCCGCTCACCGTCAACGAGATCGGTTTGATGCTGCGCTCGGGCTATTCGAGCAACTCGCTCATGCAGGAATTATCGACCCGGCATTTCGCCGACACCGTTGACGAAGCTAAAGAGAAAACGCTCGTCAAAGCCGGCGCTTCCGCGGAACTGATCGCCGCTTTGAAGAGCGGAATCTATTCACTTTCGCCGGAAAAAGCGGCCGCGGTGCAAGAACAAATAGCCCTCGCCGAGCAACGCCGGATCGAACAAGCCGAAGCGACCCGCAAATCCGACGCTCAGTATCAGGCGCGAGTCGCACGCGAACGAACTTCAAAATCTGCCAAGCCGGATATTGGCGCCGGCTCGGACGCGATCTCCGAATTTCTCAAAGGCGACCTCGTGCAGTGGCACAATGGCAGCGTTGTTCATGCCGACGACACTGCTTTGGCGAACAAGAAACTGATCGCGTTTTATTTTTCGGCGCACTGGTGTGCGCCCTGCCGCAAGTTCACGCCCCAACTCGTGGACTACTACAATCGGGTCGCAGCACAACATCCCGAATTCGAGATCGTCTTTTACAGTTTCGATAAATCGCCGTTCGCGTTTGAGACTTACATTCGAGAGGCAAATATGCCGTGGCCGGCGATCGATTACGCGAAACTAAAAGGCAAAGAGGCGATCGCAAAGAACGCCGGCGACGGGATTCCGTCTTTAGTGCTTGTTGATTCAGCCGGAAACGTGATCTCGAGCAGCCATTCCGGTTCGCAAAATTTCGGGCCGCAAAAAGTTCTCGCCGACCTCGATGCCATCTTTGCGGGGAAAGCGCCGGCCCGAGTAGCATATGCTCAATAAACGCAGTTGCCGACAACTCTCGAAGCTCGTCTATTTTGTCGAGCAATGGGAAGAGACTCTATCGCGGAGCGGATGGCAAGGCTCGGCATTCGCGATGTCGACCTTGAAGAAACGTTCTCGCGGTCGAGTGGTCCCGGCGGTCAGAACGTAAACAAAGTCGCCACCGCGGTAACGCTCCGGCATCACCCAAGCGGCATCAGCGTCACCGTTCAGGATTCGCGTTCGCAGGCGATGAATCGCAAGCTCGCGCGACAGCGTTTGCTCGATGCAATCGAAGATCGACAACGCGCGATGCGACGCGCGCAGGTTGCCGCTCATGAAAAAGAGCGACGCCGCAAAGCTCCACGGCCGCCCGCGTTGAAACGAAGAATCCTTGAGTCAAAACGAAAACGCAGCGCGTTGAAAAAACTTCGCAGCCAAATTAATGACTAGAATTCCTACCAGAGCAGTTCTTGCAGAACTTTGATTCGCGCTTCCATCAGTTTGCATTTCTCCTCAATGTAAGTGGTGGCGTCGCGCTTTTTCAGCCACTCGATCTGCTCCCTCTTGACTGCCGCAAAACGCGCTGGCGACAAAACCAAACGCACTGCCAGATAAACCTCGTTCATTCGGTCATCGAATCCTTTTGCCTTGTCTTCCTCCGTCGAGAACGTCGTTTCATCGAGTTCGAGATCACCAAACGGATCCCCAATGCGGTCGTATTCGTTTCGGGTCAACGGTCGCGCCTCCGCCATCAGCCACTTTTTCGAACGCAGATCGAACGTCCCGTGAAAAAGCG
>WNGK01019272.1_pt1 | contig 10587 bp, 8 predicted proteins | sample 5400601 | NCBI WGS metagenome assembly WNGK01 (sample SAMN13153376, study PRJNA577476) | soil metagenome | isolation source: 60 cm soil or saprolite under Garry oak tree replicate 1 | place: USA:California | collected 2016-06-15
GAAACAAGGCAGGCAGTGGAATCCGAGTTTCACGCGTTTGCCCGCGACTTGTTTGGCATCGCTGGCTACACGCTGACATTTGAAAACGATTCGCGGCGGCTGTTCGGAGCAAAGATCAAGGCTAATCAATCCCTTGCTGTCGCAGATCTCCTGGTAAACCTCGGCCTCATTGAAAGTCCCAGCAATGACATCGTCTGATGTAGTGCGGTCCGGCCTCGCTGACTATTTCCGCATGATTCAGGCAGAGCTGCATGAGCTCGTGGAACCTATTTCCACGGATCAAATTTGGCACAAGCCGTACTCCTATGGAAACAGCATTGGCAATTTGATCCTGCACCTGACGGGCAACCTGAACTACTACATAGGAACGCAGATCGCAGGAACCGGCTACGTCCGGCATCGCGACTCGGAGTTCGCCGACAGCGGCAAGCCTAAAGACGCGTTGCTTCGAGAGTTCGACGCCGCGCCATCGAAATCGCGTTATCAACGATCGCGCAACAAACCGATGCCGATTGGGCTGAGCCTTACTCGGCCGAGCGCGAACCCGAGTCCGAAGACCGGTTTACCGCCATCCTGTGCTGCGCCGGCCACGCCTACCACCACGTCGGCCAAATCGTATATCTGCAAAGGGAACTACTGAAGAAGTAGCGGGCCGTGCACGATGGCGGCCCAAACCAGCGGCGTTCAGGCTCTGATGCAATGTCCGATAACAAGTATTATGACAACTGTAATAACCCGGCGCTCGATTCCGACACTACTGCGTCACGATTACTGATCATCGCCACAGCTTGCCCCAAGCCATTTGGACGTGAAAGTTGAGTTGGTGTTTATGGTGTGACCTCCTCCGGTCGCGGTGATTTGGGCGGAGCCCCTGGCGGCCTCTGGGCTTAGCGCCTCGACGGTGACGGTTCCGCTACCTTTGACGTCGCCGAAATCGCAGCTGACTTTCAGTTCCGCCTTGCTGCTGGTTGAGGTGACGACCGATTCCGTGCACTCCTTTTGGTTGCTGAACGGCGCCTTCTCCAGTTTTTCTTTAGTCTCGCAAGATTTATGGGTGCTGGTCCTTGTTTTTGGCGCCGAATTCGCCTTGAGTCTTTCTTCCATTCTGGCGCGCTGGGCGGGCGTCATTCTGGACAGATATTCTGCCGGAATTGGCATTTCGCCGCTGGTGCTGATGGTGGTGGTCGTCTCCCAAAGACCAGTTTTTACGTTCAAGGGTTCAAGCTTGTCCGCCGCCCAAAGGGCTGGCGCCATTAAGGTGATGGCAAAAATAATGTTTCGCATTGTGGCCTCCTTAACCTGACTAATCCGATCAGCCAATTCTTATTCATGTGCTCATGGATTTACGCGAAGAATTCGAACCGCTAATGTACCTTCCTAATGCGTGGGCACCAGATAACCCGATATTTCGCACCTCACTGACACGGTCGGAGAAGAAAAATTGGAGCTGCAGTTCGGCTGAGAGCCGGAATCGGCGAAAAGTGTGGTCGCCTGATGGGCCACCCAGACTGTCTCGCCAAGCCCGTTTATTCCTTCGTTGATTGGGGCCAGAAAATGCTCAATTACAAAATTGTTGTTCGATACTGAAATTCGTGCGTCGTGAACGTCGTCACTCGGCGTGGACAGAACTTCGATATCAATCTCCTGGATCACCAGACGCATGTTTACAGGCACTGCTTGCAATGAGCAATTAGCATTGTTAAACCCGCAGGAATCCTGGTACGGCTGTCCCTGCTGTTTGACCACGAGCGGAATGGGATTGCTGGAGGTATCCAGCGCATTGTTGACCGAGATGGCCGAGTTAGTTACAAGAACGCTCGGCGAATTCGCGACGTTTACACTAGGCGTGTTTCCGACCGAAACCGTGCCTTGAACCGGCAACGGGGTGTTAGTGACGTTTACAGGCATTGGCTGGGTAGCGCCGGCATGTTCTTCGCTGAACGGCAGGATCGCGACCGCCAGCAGGCCGAGGCCGACCAGCCCGAGTAATACTCTGGTGAGTTTTTTCATTGTCTTTCTCCTTAAGGTTGTAGTTGCATTTGGCTGTCATTCCGACTGAGGCAGGATGATTCGCTTGCGAATCATCCTGCTGAGTGGAGGAACCTGTTGTTCGCGTTCCGTCAGTTAAGTTGATCGACTGCAATCGCCGTCAAAGCAGCCTTTGACACGACACCGGTATTGTTGAATTTGCAATCCAGGGTTACGGTCGTTTGAGCTGTGAGCGTTCCAGCCGTTTGGACTGCAAGCGTCTCTGTATCGGCAAAGATGGAGTTCGCCGCAAGTTGCGCTCGGCTAAAAGCGAAATTCACCGCATTGATTGCGCACGCAGCATCCCCTGGGACTTGATCCAAGTTTGATACCACCGCTCTAGCAAAGTACAAGTAGTTCCCCGGAGCCAGCGTGATTTGCGCAACAGTCGTATACGTAGAACCGATTGTCACTGCATTCGAGCTCTCATCAAACCACGCATGGCTAAACCCACTCGAGCCTTGTGGTCCCACAGGCCCGATTGGCCCCTGGATTCCTTGGGTACCTTGTATTCCCTGTGGCCCGATCGGCCCCTGTGGTCCCACAGGCCCCTGCGGTCCAGCTGGGCCGTTGAAGCTGTAAAGCAGTTGCGGCTCGTGACTGGTGTTAGTGGCCTCTTTACTGTCGAAAGTCGCCGAAATCTGTGACAGCGGACTGGGCACCAGGGCCAACCCATAGTTCTGCTGGCTGCCGGACATCCACGCTTGCAGCGCGGAGGTGACATCAACCTCGATGTAGTTGTTCTTGGCGCTGGCAGAGACCGGCGCACCCAGCGTCACACTCGATCCAAGCGGTGGGGCATTTGCGTATGTAACGTTGTTCTCGTTCCATGCGCCGTTTATGAAGAACACGTCAAAGGTGCCGGAAGCGGTCAGGCCCGAGACGAACAGCCGAAGCGTCGCTCTATTGAGCTGGCTGGGGTTGACGCTGCTCGGGAGTGATGAAAGATTGAACTGTACAAGAGCCGTGCCGCCGCCGCCGGACTGCACCACGAGCGATGAATTGAGGCCATAATTGGTGACGGACTTCGACGCGGAGACGAAGGTGTCTGCTGATGGTGGCGCTTGTGGGCGAGCCGCGACGCTCGCAGCCAACACGATCGCTACGCCATAAAAAGAGAATCCACAGAGTTTCTTGGGTGACATCGTTTGCTTCCTCCGTTTTGCTGAACCACGAATCCGCTTTTGTTTGCGGTGCGGAGACATTGTCGGAATTCGTGCGGCAGAGCAAAGGAACTGTTCCTGACTTGATAAGTGTTTTCTGACCAGACATTTACAAGCTCAGCTGACTTGCAGAAATGTGCGTGCTATGATTCCAGCCACATCAGGTTTATGCCCAGCATGGAACCCGCGGCGATTGTTTCCAGCAAAATCTTCCGATTTGGACTGTTTGAGGCCGATTCCGGACGAAATACACTGAGCCGGAGCGGAGTGCGGGTCAAGCTCCAGGACCAGCCCTTTCGCGTGCTTGTCTTGCTAGTTGAGCGCACCGGCGAAATCGTCAGCCGCGAAGAGCTTCGCCGCGAGCTTTGGGCAGAAGGCACCTACGTTGATTTTGATGGCGGCTTGAATGTCATTCTCAAGAAGCTACGCGCTTCGTTAGACGACGATTCCGAAAATCCCAGATTCATCGAAACCGTTCCCCGGCGGGGATATCGGTTCATCGCCCCGGTTTCTGTGATTTCCGCAAAAGCCGACGAAGTTACGACGGCGAAGCCGGTTTTGCAGAATGAAGTGGAATTACCAGAACCCCAGCTGTCGCCGGCTGCGAACGATAGAGCAGTTCCCTCCCCTCAACCGACGCCCGCTCCTCGCCATGTTTTATTTATGTTGGGGGCTGGTGCGCTGCTGATTGTGATCGGGCTCGGTTTGTGGGCGATGGCCCGGCACAGTTTCCTGGCTCAGCCGCCGACGCAAACGCTGAGCGCCATTCCACTGCGAAAGTCGGTTGCGATACTCGGTTTTCGCAACCTGTCGGGCAGGGGCGACGATGCGTGGCTCGAAACCGCACTTTCAGAGATGCTGAGCACGGAACTGGCTGCCGGGGAAAAACTGAGATTGGTTTCCGGCGAAGACGTAGCGCACCTGCGGCTCACATCGCCGTGGTCTCAAACCGGCACCTTGGATCAGGAGACTTCGTCGCATATCGGTAAGGCCCTAAATGGGGATGTGCTGGTGCTTGGATCATTCACAACTATTACAGGCACCAGTGTTGCCGGGCCCAGCCAGCGTCAGTTGCGGCTGGACGTGCGGGTACAGGAAGGGAAAACCGGCGAAATCCTGACAGAAGTAGCCGAGACCGGTGGCGCACAAGAGCTGTTTCAAATAGTGTCGCGGGTAGGCGCGAAGCTCAGAGAGAGAATGGGAGTTCCGCTGCTTGAAGATCCGGATGTAGCCGGGGTGATCGCGGCTCTGCCGCTGGACCGCGAAGCGGCAAAATTTTACGCGCTTGGGCTTTCGAAATTGCGGCAGTTCGAAACCTTGGCTGCAAAGGACCTGCTGGAGCAGGCGATCAGAGCGGAGCCGAAGTTTTCATTATCACATGCCATGTTGGCGCGTGCCTGGGACCAGCTGGGATATCAGCAAAAGCGCAGGGAGGAAGCCAAAATAGCACTCGATCTTTCGACCGATTTGCCGCGTAGCCAACGAATGCTGGTCGAAGGCGACTATTACGAGAGCCTGGGAAATCAAGACCAGGCCACGTCGATTTATCGCGCACTATTCGAGTTGTTTCCAGACAATGTTGACTACGGACTGCAACTGGCGAGCGCCCAGGTATTAAATGGTCATGCCAGCCAGGCTTTAGAAACCATTCACCGCCTTCGTAATCTACCTGCGCCGTTTTCCGGAGATTCGCGCATTGATTTATCTGAATCGCGGGCAATCAAAAGCAATAAACCCGCCGAGCTGGCACTGGTGCGAAGCGCTGTGAACAAAGCCTCAGCACAAGGCAGCCGGCTGGTATATGCACTGGCGCGAAAAGAAGAATGCATGAATCTGATTTATGGAGAGAATCCAGGGCAGGGTGTGCCGGCGTGTGAAGAAGCCTACGAAGTATTTCTGGCGGCAGGCAATCGCGCGGGAGCCGCTGATGCGGTGCGTCTGATAGGAGACCGTCAAGGCTACGAAGGCCACTTTGAGCAGGCGATTGCAACTTATCAAAAAGCGCTCAACATACTCGAAGGGCTAGGGGAACACGAAAAGACAGGCGCGGTTCTGAACAATATGGCGATCAATTTCGCCAATGAAGGGAAACTCGATCGCGCCGAACACTTGTATCGCCAGGCAAAGCTTCATTTCGAGGAGGCAGGCGATAAGAACAACACTGCCGCGGCGCTTTCCAACATTGCCGACATATTCTATTTGCGAGGACGGTTACCTGAAGCAGCGAAACAGTATGAGCAAACGCTGGAATTCATCGCATCCATGGACCACGGCGACCCTGGCTATGTTCTTTACCGGTTTGCGGATCTTAAGTTGGCGCAGGGCAAGGTGAAAGAGGCGCATGAGTTGGCACAAAGGGGAATCGACGTAATCGGACCATCGCGTGGCGCGTATGACGAGCTTACGACCGCGATGATGGTACTGGGCGAGGTACTGAAAGCCGAAGGAGATTTGCAGGCTGCTCGGCAGCAATTTCAAGGGACTCTCGATCTACGTGACAAAATGGGGGCGGTGGACCTGGCCGCTGAAAGCCAAGTGGCGCTTGCGGACCTTGCGATAGAGCAGAGTCATGCCGACCAGGCTGAAACCCTGTTGCGTCCGGCCATCGCTGAATTCGACAAGGAAAAGAACGATCCGGATTCGGCGGGAGCGTACACCGTGTTCAGCCGCGCTTTGCTCGCCCAAGGCAAAGTGCAGGAGGCCCTCGCGTCAGTTAATCGCGCAATTCAATTCAGCCTTACCAGCTCTGACCCAGCATTGAAGCTGCCTGCTGCGATCCAGAAAGCACGGATCGAGATGGCGGGTGCCGAAGGAAACAATTCCGCTGCACGCCGAGAACTCCGCCTGGCGGCGGCCACGGCTAAAAAGCTCGGATATTACACTCTTGAATGCGAGGCCCGCCTTACTTTGGGTCAACTTGATATGGAAGCGAATGCTGGGTTAGGCCGGACACGGCTGACGGCTGTCGCGTCGGAAGCTCGGGGCGGTGGACTTGAATTCCTTGCGCGGCGCGCCGATGAAGCGGTTCGTGGAAGCGGAATGGTTGCGGCTGTAAGCCACTAATCATGTCCTGTGTGCTTGGATCAATTCCCAGGTGTACCCTGCGACCTGGAACAGTCTTCAATTGCGGCATCACCGGGCTACCGCTTGGCTCTGCCGCAGCGCGTGGCGGACGGTCATGGCGGGGGCCATGTCTTCGTGGCGGACGTCGAAAGGGCGACGATCCGCTTAGCATTTTAGGTCGGCTCGATCACCTTCAGCCCTGGCACTCGCGAAAAGTGCTGCTTGTTGAAGGTAGCAACCTGATAACTACGTTCCACGGCGGTTGCGGCAACAATCAGATCGTAAAACCCTATCATTCGGCCTGAGGAGTCCAAGGACGCCCAGATGCGGGCGTGTTCATACGCTGTCTGCTCGGTATAAGGTAAGACCGGCATTAGCGCGACAATCGCCCGCAGATAGACCTCGCGCTTTGACCTGTGGGCGACGGTCGCGCGCTCGACGCCGTGCCAGAGCTCAGCGACCGTAACCGCCGCCAACGCGAAGTTCTCCTCGGGATGCGAAGAGACCCACTTTCGGAAGTCGAAGGTTCCCTTCTCGCCACGAATGACTACGTCGGCATCAATGATTATCGNNNTTAGTTTCTTGCGGGCAGCTTGCAAGTCGCGATGCCAGGCGCGGGCTTCGGTTTCCGGCAAGTCAACCGTGGCCAATGCCTCAGCCAAGTCACGCCCAGTGCATACCTTTTCCGTATCCGGGACCAACCGGGCGACGGGCGACCCATTCTTGAGGAGGACAAAGGTCACGTCTTGATAATGGGCACGGTTCACGCAATCTGCGAAGTTGCGGGCAGCCTCCGTTACGCTGATCGTGGTCGTTTTCATAGAATCATATTATCAGATTATATGTATTTGTAGCAAGGCTTGGTCACCAGGGCGCCATGGCAAAGGCGTCTGATACAAAGCTTCATGGACGAGCGGATCGGATGGGTGTTCGCTGCCGGCGAAAAGCATGTTCCTCGGCTTCGCTGGGAATGACAGAGTCAGGGGCTCGGCGGGCGGGTGGGGGCACCCGCCCCTACACGATCCTACTGTTGCTGTTGTTCCTGCTCCTGCTGCGCCTGGAAGTTCTCCGCTGGGGACGGAGGCGGGGCGCGGCGGACGATCATGGCGGGGGCCATGTCTTCGTTGGCGGGCGCGTCTGCAAGGGCGACAGTCACCGAGACACTGAGTTCGCTTTCGGCTCCGCCTTTGAAGACGCCGCGGGTGGGAGGGACTTCGGCATAATCGCGTCCGACGGCGACACGAATATGGCTTTCGCCTCCGAGGACGTTGTTGGTGGGATCGAATTCAGTCCAGCCGAGTCCGGGCAACAGGGCCTCGACCCAGGCGTGGGACGCGCCTTCGGCGGCGGCAGCCTTGACGGGGTCGGCGTGGAAAAGGTATCCGCTGACGTAACGACATGGAATGCGAAGTTTACGGGCCAGCGCGATCATGATGTGGGCGAAGTCCTGGCAAACGCCTCTGCGTTCCCTAAGCGCATCGTCAATCGGTGAGTCAACGCCGGTGCTGTTGGGGACGTAAGCGAATTTCTCATTAATCGCTTGGCTGATTTCCAAAAGTAGCTCAAGCGGGGTTCCTCGCCGCTCGAGTTTCATTTCACTGGCCAGCTTCTCCAGCAAGGGCGTGGAGTGGGCGAAGGCGCTGGGCAGCATCATCTCCCAATAATCCCCGGTTGCGACCATCTGATCCAGGTCGTCCCAAGTGCGCTCGGCCGCGACGAATGCGTTGGGCGCGGGCAGAACGTCGACCAGCGCCTGCGCCTTCAACCTGAGCTCGGCATGGCTTCCGGCGATATCAAAGTGATGGACGATGTTGCCCAGGAAATCGCGGTACTGCATGACGGCGGCGGCGGGACGCACGTCGAGCGAGAAGCTGAGGCAGCGCTGGCCTTCGTCGCTGCGCGGTTGCATGCGGACTTCCATCACGCTCTCGCGGACGGCGGGCTTGTAGCGGAATTTGGTGATATGGCGGACGGAATAGATCAATGGGTCTCCTCGGATTTAAGTGCTTCGCTCAATCAGGACAAGCGAGCCGCCTGTCCCACGTGGTCTTCCCTTCCTACCGTGCCAGCGCCGACTCCACTGGATAATCAAAATAAATCTGATGAATTGCGTTATGCGCTTGAGCGCAGAGACGCTGAACATTGCTCAAGTACGCCTGCAGGCCGTCGGCCATGATCTCTTCGATTTGCACGAAGCTCAGATTGGCGCGCATGCGTCCTGCCAGGCGCGATGGCGAATCGGCTTTGCGTTCAGTCAGCTCACTCACGGAGCGCAAGGCAGCGTGCACTTTGTCCACGGAGAAACGGACGGAATGCGGGAAATCCGGATTCAGCAGCAGGAACTCCGCGACACGTAACGGCTTCAGCTCGGCCGTATATTTCTTGCAGTACGCTTCGAAGGCAGCACAATCTTTCAGAAGTCCCACCCATTCCAGATATTCGTCGGTGTCGATGGTGTACTCCCACGGCTGGGTAAACTTCCGAAAGTGGGTCGCGATCAAAGTTGCCAGGCCGTGCGTGCGCTCCACAAAGCGCCCAAGCTGAATATATTGCCAGCCCTCGCCATGGCTCATTGTCGAGTCGGTTACGCCCTGAAAAAGATGCGCGCCGTCGAGGGCACCGCGAAAGAACAGTTGCGAGTGCAGGATCCAGCTCTCGCCGGCGGGGGTGGCGACGATCTGGAGATAGAGCCGGTTGAGCTGTTCCCACATCTCTGAGCTGCACTGCTCGCGCACCTGGCGCAGATTTTCTCGCGCAGAAGAAATGCAGGAAACGATGGACGACGGGTTCGTGCGATCAAGCGTTAATGTGTAAGCCAGAGTCGCGGAGTCAATCTTGACTCCGGCAGGAACCGGGACCTGCAATGCCTCGAGCAGGCGCAACCAGCGAGTGGAACTCGATTTCGGAGACTGGTCGAGCCGCAACTGGAAATCAACGTCAATCAGGCGGGCGGTGTGCTCGGCCCGCTCCAGGTAGCGGCTCATCCAGTACAAGCTGTCGGCAACTCGGGAAAGCATATGTGTGTTGGTTCCGTATATTCCCACCCTACGAAAACCGCGTAGGGTGGGGCACCCTCAGTGGTGGTATTTTGCGACGTCGGTCATGCGCGCAGCACCCACGTATCCTTGCTTCCGCCGCCTTGCGATGAATTCACCACGAGCGATCCGCGGCGAAGCGCCACGCGCGTCAGTCCTCCCGGCACCAGGGTCACGTTTTCTCCATAAAGAATGTAGGGGCGCAGATCAATGTGCCGCGCTCCGATTTCTCCATCCACAAAACAGGGCGCCCGCGACAGGGCCAGCGTCGGCTGTGCAATGTAATTGCGCGGATCGGCCTCGATTGCGCGACGAAACTTCTCGCGCTGTGCGGCGGTGCTTTGCGGACCGATCAACATGCCGTAACCGCCCGATTCTCCGACGGCTTTCACCACCATTTCGCCGAGATGTTCCAGTACATGGTTGCGCTGCGGCTTGTCGGTGAGCACATAGGTTTCGATGTTCGCGAGGATCGGATCTTCGCCGAGGTAATAGCGAATGATTGCCGGGACGTACGCGTAGGTGGCCTTGTCGTCCGCGACTCCGGTGCCGACTGCGTTCACCAGCGAAACGTTTCCGGCGCGATAGGCATTGAAGAGCCCCGGCACTCCTAGCCGCGAGTCGGGCCGAAAGCACAACGGATCAATGAAGTCGTCGTCTACGCGGCGGTAGATCACGTCCACGCGCCGCAATCCGGCGGTGGTGCGCATATAGACGATGTTGTCGTGAACGAGGAGATCGCGGCCTTCAACGAGCTCAATGCCCATCTGCTGAGCGAGGAACGTGTGCTCGAAGTACGCCGAGTTGAAAATTCCCGGCGTCAGCAGAACGATAGTAGGCTCCTGGCGTCCGGAGTGGCTTGCAGGAATGAGCGCTCGCAATGTCGCCAACAGGGATTGCGAGTAATGATCAATTGGGCGGACGCCGTAGACCTGGAACAGTCCAGGAAAAACGCGCTTCAGGACTTTTCGATTGGCCAGCATGTAGGAAACACCGCTGGGAACTCGCAGGTTGTCTTCGAGTACGGCAAAGCTGCCGTCGGGCAATCGCACCAGATCCGTGCCGCAGATGCTGACGTAGATGCCACGCGGGACGGGCAAGCCGCGCATCTCGCGCCGAAAATGTTTGCAGCTGTGAATCAAATCGCGCGGAACCACGCCGTCCGACAGAATGCGGCCCTGATGGTAAATGTCCTGCAGAAAAAGATTGAGCGCGGTGATGCGCTGGGTCAGTCCGCGCTCAATGATTTGCCATTCAGCGCCGGAAATTATGCGAGGGAGAAGGTCGTTGGGGAAAAC
>WNGK01008591.1_pt1 | contig 10586 bp, 12 predicted proteins | sample 5400601 | NCBI WGS metagenome assembly WNGK01 (sample SAMN13153376, study PRJNA577476) | soil metagenome | isolation source: 60 cm soil or saprolite under Garry oak tree replicate 1 | place: USA:California | collected 2016-06-15
TGGAGGTCCGCAGGCTGCGCAAGCACGTCAGGGCGGAGATCGCGGCGACCGCGAGCGCGATCAGGTCGGCAGGACCAACCGATCACCGGGTCGCGACCTCCAAGACATTCCGGCAACTTGCCAGGATCGCCGGGGCCGCACCGTCCAGCGAGGGCCCGTACGCGAAGCGGGTGCTCAAGCACGCCGACGTTACCCAACTGGCCGACCGGCTGGCCAGGATGACGACCGGGGCCAGGGCGCAGCTTCCTGGCGTGTCCAGGCTCAGGGCACCGCAGCTAGCCGCAGGCGCGATCGTCGCCGACGCGGCGATGGACCTGTTCCAGGTTCCCGCACTCGAGATCTGCCCGTGGGCGCTGCGGGAAGGGGTGATCCTGCGCCGCATGGACACCCTGGGGGAGGCAAGCTAGGCACGGCGTGTCCGTGAGGCGTCGCCGCCCGTGTGCGGCCTTCCGCGTCCTCCTAGCTCTCGACGCCCTAGCTCTCGACGCCCTAGCTCTCGACGCCCTAGCTCTCGACGCCCTAGCTCTCGACGCCGCGGCCCGGGCTGCCCGCCGGGGTCTCGTCGAGGCCTAGCTCCGACGCGGACGACGAGGTGCCGCCCTGGCCCGTCGCCGGCATCCGCCCGGCCTCGGCGGCCCGGCGGATCTCCTCCGCCGCCTTCATCGCCGCCTCGGTCGGGTGCAGGCCGATCTCGGGGGCGCGGGCGACATACCGCACGGCGTCACGGTGCTCGGGGAGCGGGCCGGTCAGCGGGTCGTCATCGGCGTGGTCCCGCCCTCCGGCGAGCGTCGCGGAACCCGCCCTGGCCGCCGGCGCGGCGGCCTGCCTGGCCGGGTTGGCGGCATGGGCGGGGTGGGCGGCGTGCTCGCCCTCGCCTTCGGGCGGTGCGGCCGACCGCCTGGCGTCGGCGGGGCCGGCCTTGCGCTGCGCCCGGTGCGGGCCGGACGGCGCCGGATCGTGCTGCCCGCCGCCGCCGGCCGCGCCGTTGGCGGCCTGGACCCCGAGCGCCCTGTTGACCTCATCTTCCAGCGACCCCCGGGCGACCTCGCCAGAGACCAGGCCGGTCACCACGTCGCGGATCTCGGTGAGCCGCCTGACCGTCTCGGTGTGGCGCGAGATCAGCAGGTTCAGCCGCCGCTCGGCGCCGTCGTGGATCGCGGTGGCCCGCGCCGTCGCGTCGTCGAGCTGCTGCTTGGCCTGCGCCAGCGCGGTGCTGACCGTGCTCTCCGCGTGCGAGTTGGCATCGGCGACGGTCTGCTCGGCGATGGCGTGCGCGCTGGACACCGACTCGTCCGCCTCGGCCCGCGCCGCGGCGACCGCGCGGTCGGCCTGCTCCTGAGCGGCGGTCAGCATCCGCTCGGCCCGCTCCTGGGCCTCGGTCTTCAGCCGGTCGGTGTCCTGCTTGGCCTCCGCCCGCAACTTGTCGGTCTCTACCCTGGCCGCCTCGCGCAGGTCGTTGGCGTCGGCGGCGCCCCGCTCGCGGTCCGACTTCGCCTCGTCCGCGGCGAGCTTGAGTATCTGCCCGACACGCTCGCTGATCTCCTCGTGCGGCGGCCTGGCGGCCGACTGACGCGCCTCGGCAACCTCGCGGCGCAGGTGCTCGATCTCGGCGAGGCTCTGTGACAGCCTGCTCTCCATCTCGCGTACCTGGCCGGCCCGCCACGCGACGTAGTTGTCGACCTGCTGGCGGTTGTAGCCCCTGACCTCGCGCTCCCACTCCATCGCGCCCTCGGAAAGTAGCTCGCTATGCTCGCTCATGTATCACCTGTCAGGTGCTTGAGGCAGGCCCGGGCCCAGCCCAGTGGGAACTGGGCCGACGGCGAGCCGGGCCTGCGAGTTGGACTCGAGGTGGTCTAAGGCAGACAGCCTGCGGATGGGGCGGCCTTCGCGCAGATGTCAGGGGCCGGTCAATGGTGACGACTCTGTCCCGAGGGGCACACCAGCGCAACCGAAACGGCATATTATCCGTATTTGAGCATCTTGATCGACCCGAAGATGTGCATGAGCCCAGATGAGAGCCGGTGACGTCGGGACGGCCGGATCCGTGGCACGCCCCGTCGTGAGATGATCACCGGCAATGCGGACCGGGCGGCGGACGGGAGACCGGACGGCCGGGTCCGGGATGCTCGGCAGAGGGGATACCGCCCTGATCGGCTCGCTGGGGGACGCGGTTCCCTCGATTCACCCCACCGCGTGGGTCGCTCCAGGTGCCGTGGTCGTCGGGGCCGTGCGCATCGGCGCCGGGGCGAGTGTCTGGTACGGGACCGTGCTGCGGGCCGACGACGACGAGATATCAGTCGGGGCCGAGTGCAACATCCAGGACCTGTGCTGCATCCACGTCGACCGCGGTCAGCCCGCCGTGCTTGAGGAACGAGTCACCATCGGCCACCACGTGACCATCCACGGCGCCCGCGTGCGGGCCGGCGCGCTGATCGGGATGGGCGCGGTGGTGCTCGGCGGCGCGCGAATCGGCGAGCGGTCCCTGGTCGCGGCGGGCACCGTGGTCCTGTCCGGGACGGCGGTGCCGCCGGGAGTGCTCTACGCCGGGGTTCCCGGCCGGGTGGTCCGCGACCTCACCGACGCGGACCACGAGCGGTTCGACGGCACGCCGCAGCGGTACGCGCGACGCGCGGCCAGGCACCGCGGCGCCGTCTGGGGTGGCGAGCCCGAGACCTGACTCCGGGGACGTCACCCGGCGCTCCGGGGAGGTCACCCAGCGCTGCGAAATTTCACCGGGGGTCCGGGGAGATCACCCGGGATGGGCGGCGATGCCCATCTCGTCCGGCAAGAAAATGGTCCCGATGGGTCATGCGGGACCACCACTTTGGCCCGTACCCTGGCAGTCAGCGCTAGCAATACCGGCAATGGCGGCGGAGGTGAAGCGATGCGAGAGGATCTTGACGATCGCCTCCACGACTCCGTTGCCCTCGACGAGATCGACCTGTACGCCGACGTGCTGAGCGCCGTGGCGGCGGCCGACGCGCCGCTAACCGATGACGAGATCGACGCGGTGCTCGGGCTCACTCACCGCCCGGCCGCCGCTCCGCCGCCCAGGTTCGCCTGACCGCCCGCCCTGGCGAACATCACGTCGGCGCCCACCTCCTCTGAGGCATAACCGCAGGTCGGAGGCTTGCGGGCGCTCTTCAGCGTGCTGGTGGTGTGGGCGCTTGATCGCATCACCCGCGAGGGCGCGGAGGGCGCGCTCAGGCTGATCCGCCAGCTACGCGAGTGCGGCTGCACGCTCGTCTCTGGGCTAGAGCCCTGGCTGACCGGCTCGCCCGAGGTGCAGGACGTGCCGGTCGCGTTCGCCGGGTGGCTGGCGAGGCAGGAGAGCGACCGCCGCAGCGAGCGGATCAGGGCGGGGCTGGCTAGGCGCAAGGCTGAGGGCAAGCCGGTCGGCAGGGTCCAGGGAGCGGCGGACAGGGCACCACGGAGGCGGTCCGGCTACGTCGCCGCTTGGGAGCCGGGCGGGTCGAGGCGCACGGCGAAGTTCAAGGCGGGCAACTGACCAGCGCCTGCACCTGATCTGATTCACTTGGTCAGGGGGATGGTCGGGAAGCGCAGCCAGCGGAGCCAGGGACGCCAGCCAGTGACCGCCGCCAGGAAGCACAGGAACGCCAGCCCGAAGGCCCCGTAGGCGGCCAGCTCTGCGGGCTTGCGCCAGGAGAGGTGTGCGGGTCCGCAGTGAAGTAGGCGACGGCTGCCGCCGTCAGCACACCGCCGGCGGTGAGCCATGCCCCTCCAAGCCATAGCCAGACTTCGCGGGCGCGCACCGTCAGAGTCTACGCAGCCGGGAGCACGGCAATAGCGCGATAGCCGCCAAGCTGAGCGTGGCCCAGCGCATGCTGGCAACTGGATGAGCCCGACGCGGGTCGCTGAGGCGATTTGACTCGCCGCTGATCTTGAGCTGACCGCCGGTGATGCGCACGCTGGCGGGCGGAGGCTGCCCGTGTCAGCGGCATGCGCTGCTGTGTAGGTCTTGACAGTTCCGCAAGCCTGGCGGACTGTCGAGGACAATGGCCCATTTGGGCACACCTGATCTGGGAGGCTCGCGATGCGGCTAAGTTTCGTTGGCATCACCCCGGACACACCCGACAACGGGTGCCCGGCGGTGTACGTGGACGAGGACACCGGCGACATCTGGATTCAGAGCGAGATGGTCACCGACGCCGGGGCGCTGGCCGAGGTCTCACGGCACAGCCCGATCGGCCAGGGCGAGGCCGTGGTTAGGCTGCCGGCAGTGATGAAGTCGTTCGTCATGGAGGCGGTCAATGGAACGTACGAGCGCGGCAGGCAGGGACCGGGACCGCATCCCCGGCGTAGCTGAGGAGCCGGACCCGCCGTTCCCCGTGCTGCTGCGGGCGTGCGCGGCGTCCGCCGTGCACCTGGAGATGCGGGATGCCTACACCCCGGCTGACCCGTGGTTCCAGGCGTGGTTGGCCGGTGACCGGGGGGAGTTCGAGCGGCGGATGAACCGGCCGTGGCTCGACCTGATCCGCGAGGTGACCGGCCGCGGAGTCCAGGTCCGCCGGGCGCGGGTGATCTCCGAGCCGGTCACCGACTACGTCAGGTTCGAGCACGCGACGGCCGGCTCGAACGTCGCCGCCGGCGAGCAGGTCCGCTGGCTCCCCCGCCACCTGGCCACCGGCCTTCTGCTCCCGGCCAACGACTACTGGGTGTTCGACGGCCGCCGTGCCCAGTTCAACTACTTCTCCGGCCCGGGCGAGTTCCTCAGCACCCGGCTGTGCGAAGACCCGGCTATCTCCGCGCAATGCGCTGCGGCGTTCGACGCGGTGTGGGAACGCGCTGTTCGGCATGAGGAGTACGAGCCTCGCTAAGCCGCCAGCCGCCGATGCAACCGCCTTCCTCCAGCGCCCAGCAAGCCCGCCAGATCCTGGCTGACCGGCTCCGTGAGCTGCGGCGTGACGCCGGGCTGACCGCCAAGGAACTCGCGGCCCGAGCCGGGTGGGAGCGGACGAAGGTCTCCAAGATCGAGCACGCGACCCGGCCGCCGTCCGCAGAGGACATCCGAAGGTGGTGCCGGGAAAGCGGTGCCGAGAACGAGGTCCCAGACCTGATCGCGTCGCTCCGCGCGGCCGAGGGGCAGTGGGTCGAGTGGCAGCGGATGGAACGCTCTGGGCTCAGGCGTGCCCAGGAAGCGCGCCTGCCGCTGTATGAGCGGACCCGGCAGTTCCGCGCCTATAGCTGCTGGACGGTTCCTGGGCTGATCCAGACCCAGGACTACACCCGCGCCGTCCTGCGCGCCTACCAGCAGCGGCGCGGGCTGCGCGACGACGTCGAAGCCGCCGTGGCGGCGCGCATGAAGCGTCAAGGCATCCTTCGTCGCGGCGGGCGCACCGCCGCGTTCCTGATCGAGGAGTCCGTGCTCCGCAACGGCTTCGGCGGCCCGGATGTCATGCGCGCCCAGCTCGCGCACCTGGCCGAGGTCACGACGTGGCCCGCCGTGTCCCTGGGCATCATCCCCGCCTCTCCCGATCGTGGCATGACTGGCCCCGCCGAGGACTTCTGGATCTTCGACAACGATCAGGTGAACGTGGAGCTGATCTCCGGATACCTGACCGTGACTCAGCCCCGCGAGATCGCCCTGTACGCCCAGGTGTTCGCCCGCCTCGCGGAGGTCGCGGTGTATGGCCCGCGCGTCCTGAAATTCATGCCCCCGACAGAGCCGGCGACGTAATCGGCGACCTGGGCTGGCGAAGTCGTACGCCACACTCGGGCACACTCCTGGCCTCGGCCGCCATTCCGCTCGTAGCGTCTTTGGCATGAAGACCGCAGAGCGATCGGAAGCCCAGCCCGCCTCGCCGTCGCGCGAGCCGATCCTGGCTGAGGCCGTGGTCGCCGGCAGGATGCTCCTGCTCGCCGAGTTGCAGGCCGCGCTGGCGGCGCAGCAGGTTGGCTCGGTGCTGGCCAGGAATCACCGGCTCGTCCTGCGGTACAGCGCCATCCCGTGCGAGCCGTCCGGTCTCACCAATCCCCAGTTGCTCATCTTCGGCCCGGATGGCACCGGCACGGCCAGCACGGACGGCATCAGCTACCGGCTGCCAGACGGCGCGGAATACCCCGCCGCAGACCCGGCCGCAGCGGCTACCGCGATACGGCACGGCCAGCACGTCGCCCAGCGCGCCTGACACTGACCGACTCCGAGAAGAGCAGGCTCGCCAGTTCAGCTAGCACCTCGTTCATGATGTCGATTACCGCTTCGCCAGCCGGTAGATCCCGTACGTGACCGCGAACAGGAAGTCCACGATCACCCAGGTGATGACGATCACGCTCACCGCGAGACCCTTGCCCAGATTCGCCGCGTCGGCGAGCCCTACCGCGCCGTGCTTCACGCAGTCGGCGTAGGAAGTGAACAACGGCGACCACGCGCCGTGCCCGCAGAACCGAGCGACCTCGGCTGCGGTCGGGCTGGTCCCCGCAGTGGATGCTGTGATCACCCAGATGATGAATCCGACCTGGACGCCAGGAAGACCCACAGGAAGACCCACGGGAACACCCGGTGCCGCTTATACGCCTTCCAGCCGGTCCCGTCGTCGCGCTTGGTCTGCACCACCATCCTGCCCGTACGCTTTCTGGTCGGTCAGCGCTTCCTTGCGGCCGGCCATGGATGGTGCCGTCGCGCTCCTTGATTGCGTAATGCCTGGACATGGCTACCGCCTGGCGTTCCCCGTTCGGGCGGCCACCGCCTGATTCCAGTAGAACCCCGCTCGCACGTCGGCTCGCTAGGGGCGAAAGTCCATCCGTCGTCGAACGTCGGCGTGCTCGTCTGAGTCCGATTTGATGATCATGACCATCTGCACGCCGTACAGGCGCTGGCCACGGCGCAGGCCGGCTGACGATGCCGTGCGGCAGCCTCCGCCTCTCCCGGTCGGCGCTCCCCGGTGCAGCCGTGGCATCCACCTGGTGCCGGATCAGCACGGGCAGCAAGGGCGCGAGCCAGCGCGCCTGCCTGCTCATCTGTGATTGCGCCCCGGACGTGCTCTACAGTGCCCGCGTGCTCGACCTGGTGAGCGGCAAGGTCCGGTCATGCGGGTCCTGCCGGTGGGAGCGCCGGCTTGAGAAGCTGGCCGAGCGCGCCCGGCGCAGGGAGCGTGCGGCGGTCGCGGCGGCGCGCGTGAGCGAGCGGCGCGCGGAGGACCAGGCACGGCGCGAGATGACCGAGGTGGCCGCACGGCACGGCTTCAACCTAGCCAGCGTTGACGAGAGCCTGGGCATGTGCGTCTGCAGCCGCCGCGAACTGCCGGAAACTCAGGGTGCCGACGGGAAAGCTCACCTCGGTCGGGCTTGCCTTGGTCGCGAGGGTCAGGCAGGCAGCTGTGTACTTGCGCTCAAGGACCAGACGCTCGCAGAGAACTTCGTACCGCTTGGCATACGATGCCCCCTCGAATACCGGGTCGACCTTGAAGTACGGCTCAGCGACTTTGATTGGTGCGTGGACTCTCGCGCAGTCTTCGAGCAAGAAGAAGTACCCCAGCAAGGGTGCCCTGTGGCGCCCGAAGCGGCCCTCCCGGTAGGCCGTCCAGATATCCTCGGCGTTCCCGATCGCTTCCTCGGTGCGGTTGTTGAAGTTGTTGCCGAAGCTCGGCCCGACCTGGGATTTGAACTCCACCGCCATCACGAGGCGACCAGCGGAGATGACCAGCAGGTCCCACTTCTTTTCGGGCCGGTAGTAGCCCGGCAGTTCCAGGGCGGTCCTAGCGCGGATGTCTGACCTGGGCAGGCCCGCGCTGACGAGAACGTCGGTGAGCAGGACTTCCAGAGCGCCCATCTGCGCTCCGCCGGTTACCGCACCACGGGTGCCGGCTTCGATCCTGCCTGCCGTGATCTGTGCCTGCTGCTGGCGGTCCCGTGCATCCCAGAACGCCTGCACAGCCTCGTGGAACCGCTGGTCGAGGTGGGCTAGCACCCCAGCGCCCCGGCCAGGTCCGCGATGCCGTACGCCTCGATGGCGGCGTCGGTGGCTGCGTCAGCGTCCCTGGTCCGGAAGGCCAGCCGCAGCCTCTCCCGCATGCTCTCGGACAAGGAGTCGGGGTAAGGGACCCTTATGCGGCGGAGGTACTGAGCCTGGAACCTCAGCGTGCCGCCGCGCATTTTGACGCAGTACGCCTCGATAAAGAGCTGCGCGACCCTGGAGAGCAAAAGGCCGCCGAGCACTTCGAGGTCCCAGGATTGCGATGTTAGGTGGTAGAGATTGTGGTGCGGGTAGGTCTCGCCCCGGTCCAGCACCGGATGGCTGGTGAGTTTCATGTCGGGAAAGTACAGCTTCGGCATGCGGGTTAGGTCGTGATTGACACGATCAATAGTGCGATACCAATCCCTGGGCATCCGCTGGGCGACGTTGCGGCCCTCCAGTTCCGAGCGCCGGTCCTCAAGTCGGGCTCGGAGACGTGGGTAAGCAGCCAGGTCAACTAGGCCGCCGCCCCTCATCCAGGGATCCAGCAGGTAGTGCCCGGACCAGCGCAGGACTCCCTGGCGGGTATCGGAGGTCATTGCCAGCGGCACCATCCGGTCCGCCTCGGCGGCGTCGGGGTCCTTCGTGATGAACACGCGATCAGCACCCGTTGCAACCCCGATCCCGATCTTCGTGCCCGTCATGTCATCTTCCAGCGGCGCGAAGCCGGCCTCCAGCCGTTGCAAGAGCGGCAGCTGGCTCGGCTCCAGGGACGGCCACGGCCCGGTTCCCCGGAACCACCGACTCACAGTCGTTGCCGTGAACCCTCGTACTGCAGCCACCCGGCCATTGGCCAGGGCGGTGACGGCATCGGCCAAGGAGCCGTCCATCGGGGGACCGGCAGTAGCATTCGCGCTGGCGACGACAACCTGACCCTGCGCACCGCGCCTGATGATGATCACCGCCGGGTACGCGGACACTTCCTCTTCGAAGGCGCGGGCGTCGTGCATCTCGATCACCGCCTCTACCCCGAAGGCAGCCGAGATCATGCGCCGTAGCTCGGCTCCGTAGGCGGATCGCATCCACCTGTCCGCGCAGATGAATCCGAGCGCCCCGCCGTCAGTAAGCTGGCGTAGCCCGGCCTCGATGAAGCCCACGTAGATGTCGCCCCGCCCGACCATCGTCGGATACTGGTTCCGGTACTCAGCGAGCGCCTCAATCGGAATCTCGTCATACCTGATGTAAGGCGGATTGCCGACCACGAAGTCGGCCCGCCGATCTCGGGGCGAGGTCAGGAGGTAGTCGCCGACCCCGACCCACCGCTCCGCAAGTTCCTGCGCCTCGCCAGCGTCGGCACCGCTCTGCCGCAGTTCCCGCTCCACCACTTCCCGAGCCCGCCGCGCCGAGTCAGCGTCAAGCTCGTAGGCCCGGATAGCCTCCCGAGCGTCAGCCAGGGACCGATCATGCAGTGCCAGCGAGGCGATGAGTCGGCGGATCATCGGCACTAGGAACGCCCCCTCGCCCGCCGATGGCTCCACCACGTAGCGTGCCGCGAGATCCTGATCAGCCGTGAATCCGGCAAGATCGAGGATCAGCTCAACCACCCACGGCTGGGTGTAGACAACGCCCCCCGGTTCCTTGGCTGCCGCGAACTGCGGAAGCCTGGTTTCCTGCGTCCGCCGGGCCGCCAGAGGTGCATCGAGGCCGAGATCGAGCTTGGCCTGGGATGTCGTCATACCGACCTGCGCCAGGTACCAGGCAGGCCTATGCCCTCCAATATGAAGGCCGTAATCATCGTGATCAGCACGGATCGATGATACGGATCGGGTACGACGCCCACACGCACTCTTCAGTCAGGCTGGTGCCTGTCAGTCAGGCTGGTGCCTGCGTTCTCGCAAGGCTGCCAGACTGGTCCACATGAGCAGCAAGCCGCCTCAGGTTCGACCGGACGCTTGCAGCGGCACGCGACGACATCGGCAGCCAGCCTGACCTTGGCGATCCTGACCAGGCCAGGAGGCTGCGCTGCCGGCTCAACCAATGGCTATGCCGAATCGGGTACCCGAGGCCGGGTGAGACTGACGTATTCGCAGACTCTCTAGCGATCTGGTGGGGAGACTTCAAGGACACGTTGCCGGCTGGTACCACGCGCCTCGCACAGCTGGAGTACTCTCAACTCCAAGCCATCAGTCGTGCCTACCGGGGACTTGTACAAGCGCGCGGCAGTCGTCAGCAAGACGAGAGGACCCGGCGCGTCGGAGCCACGGCAGCGGCGAAGCTGCTCTACTTCGTTCGCCCCGCTGCCGTCACAGCCTGGGACAGGACGATCTCGATCCGCACGGGCGGGGGCGAGACGAAGCGGCCTCCTTGACGCATCTGACGACGTGTCGCGGCTGGGCGAGGAGCCTTGAAGCCGAGGGGCGGCAGCTAGTGCGAGGACAGTCGCACCGCTTCATCACCTGAGCCATGGTCATCCCCCTGAGACTTACCCTGGCTCCCAGTCTATTTACCGCCCTGACCAGGCAAAACAGCTTGCTTCGCGAACATCACGTCGGTGTCCCAGTGGGTGAACCCGAGTGACTCGTACAGCCTGATCGCCGCGGTGTTGCTCTCGTCCACGTAGAGCATGACCTGGAAGAGCCCGCGGGAGCGCAGGTAGCGCAGGCCGACCAGGGTC
>WNGK01008597.1_pt1 | contig 10583 bp, 7 predicted proteins | sample 5400601 | NCBI WGS metagenome assembly WNGK01 (sample SAMN13153376, study PRJNA577476) | soil metagenome | isolation source: 60 cm soil or saprolite under Garry oak tree replicate 1 | place: USA:California | collected 2016-06-15
TGCGGGCCCGGAATTCGCCGGCTGCCGGGCGGGCAGGTCAGGCACGGCGACCTCGGCTTCGAGCGACGCCGCGGCGGGCCAGCTGTCCGGTTCCCTGGTCCTGGTCGGCAGTTCCGGCAGACCCGGCAGTTGTTCAGATCCGGACGGCACCGGCCGGGTTTCGAGATCGATGACATGCCCGGAGCTGGCAATCGCCCCGGCGCTGGCGGCCAAGGTGCGAACCGGCTCGGCCGGGGCACCAGGCAGCTGCGGAACCGGACGGCCGCCAAGCTCGCGGATTCCGGCGATCCCGAGGGTGTCCTCTGGCTCATCCATCTCCACGATGATGTCGGTGGGTATCAGCACCACGGCGGTTATCCCGCCGTAGGCCGAGCCGCGCAGGGTGAGCTTGACATCGTGCCGCCTGCCCAGCTGCCCGGCGATGAACAGGCCGAGCTGGTCACTTCCGGAAAGGTCGAAGAGCGGCGGATCGGACAGTGTCTGGTTGATCTGCGCGAGCTGATGGTCGCTCATGCCGAGCCCGCGATCCTCGATCTCGACGACCACGCCGCGAGCTACCTTCTCGCCGTCAACCCGTACGGGCGTGGTGGTCGGCGAGAAGGTAGCGGCGTTCTCCACCAGCTCAGCCAGCAGGTGGATGATGTCAGCGACGGCGTGGCCCGCGAGGGCCGCGCTGGTCCGCGAGGTCACCCGGATCCTGGTGTAGTCCTCGACCTCGGCGGCCGCGGCCCGCATGACGTCGACGATGGGGACCGGCTCACGCCACGTCCGGCCGGAAGAGCCGCCCGCCACGATCAGCAGGCCCTCCGCGTGCCTGCGCATCCGGGTGGTCATGTGGTCGACCCGGAACAGGTCGGCCAGTTCCTCGGGATCGTGAACTCGCCGTTCCATCGAGTCGAGCAGCTGAAGCTGGCGGGTCAGCAGCGACTGGTTACGCCTGGCCAGGCTCTTGAAGACGTCATTGACGCCGCGCCGGATCTTGATCTCGTCGACGGCGGCCGAGATGGCGGTCCTGGCCGCCGTGTTGATCGCCTCCCTGACCTGGCCGATCTCGTCGTTGCTTGGCGCAAGCCGCGGAACCTCGGCGGCGACATCGATGTCCTCGCCGGCCCGCAGCCGGCCGATGGCTCCCGGCAACTGATCGGCGGACAGCTTGACCGCGGACTGCCGCAGATCGCGGAGCTGACGGATCAGGCTGCGGCCGACGATGATGCCGATCATGATGACCGTCACGACCGCGAGCAGGCCGATTCCGGCGATCAGGATCAGATTGATGACCAGATGCCGCGCCTGGGCCGTGGCCTGCCTGGCCAGAGTGGCGGTCCCCTTCAGCAGTGCCGACAGGAATCCCTGCCGGTAGGCCGTCTCCGCGGACGTCCAGGCTGCCAGCGACACGGTCCTGGCGCTGAACGGGCCGCTAGCGACCTGGGCTTCCATGCTCGCCAGCTGAGCGACCGCCGCCTGCGAGCCGACCGGGCGGAAGTAGCCCCGCAGAGCTGGTTCCAGGTTGTCATAGACCTGGGCCCACTCCACTTGGTGCCGCACGGCCAGCTGGTTGATGAGCGTCAGGTCTTCCGGCGGGAACGACCCGGCGATCAGGTCGGCCCTGATCAGGTCGCTTTCCTCGCCGACATCCTGGGTGGCCCTGGCCATCGTGAGCAGGTCAGTCGCCTGGCTCCCGAGCGGACCGGTCAGCACCGGGGCAATGGCCTGGCTCAGCACGTTGTCCCCGCCGGTCAGCATGGTGGTGTACGCGCCGACCGCGTCGATCTTGCTGAGCCCGAGGCTCACCACCGACGTGCGGAGCTCGGTCATCTTGGTCAGCTGGGCCTGCCAGGAGAGCAGTGCCTGTCGCTCCTTCGGCACCGGGCCGCTGCTGAGGGCCGTTTGTACCGCCGAACGGAAGATCTTGATCTGATCATCGGTCGTGTGCTCCTGCTTCAGCAGCAGGACAAGAACGCCATGGCCGGGCCCGGCCAGATACTCGAGCGCGAGGGTTCTCTCCTTGGCCAGGTCGGTCTGGACGCGCGCGACCGGCAGGGCGACCAGCTGGCGGATCGCCGCTTCCCGCTTCAGCGTGAGGACGCTGCCGAGTGAGAGATTGAGTACCTCGGCATAGATGCCGAGCAGCGCGACGACGGGCACCACCACGAGCACGATGATTCGCGAGCGGATGGACCGGCGACGCAGCATAGCTAGGTCCTCAGGATCGTGTCAGCGTGGCAGGCTGAGGTTGCTACCCGGGGCTGAGCAGAGATATGTGAGCTTACTCGGCTATTAGCGGTGTTACAGCGGCATCCGGCGGGCCTGCCCCTAGTTTTCATAATCCATTCACCGCTGCCTGCTATATTCAGCGGTTGTCTTGCGGCAGAATGTCAGGGGCCGGACGGGGAGGCCCGGCGAGGACGGTGCCAAAGCTGCCCTGGCGGGTAGGCCTGCCTGCAGCGGGCGCCGGATACCGGCTCTCTGACATGAGCGTGGCGCGCCGTGGCTACGATTAGGACGCTGGCTTGCCACCATCCGTGGCCGACAGACCCGGCATTCGCATGGTTCAGCATTCGGAGAATGGGACATAGATGACATCACCCCGCGGCTCCTCGGCCGTAGGACGGCCGGCTGGCGGCGATGACGGCAGGACCGGGTCGGCACCCAACGGCGCGGACCACGCCGATGTCCTGACCGCGGCGGCGCCGCCTCCGGCGGCGAGCCAACCTGGCCTCGCCGAGGGCGAGTCGCCGAGCTACCAGGCCGGCCCGGCCTGGGCTCGATGGCTGCCGCCCGCCGTGGGGCTGCTGATCTCGCTGTGGGGGATCAGCACGCCGTCGTACTGGCGAGACGAGGCGGCGACGATCGCCGCGATCCGCCGGCCGCTCGGTGACCTGATCAGGATGCTCGGCAACGTCGACGCCGTGCACGGCGCCTATTACCTGATGATGTGGTCGATCGAGCATGTGCTCGGGCCTGGTGCGCTCGTCCTCCGGCTGCCGTCGGCGATCGCGGTCGCCGTGGGCGCCGCGGTGGTTGCTGCCACCGGCCGGCGCCTGATCTCGCCGTGGGCCGGTCTGGGCGCGGGCCTGCTCTACGCGGTGCTGCCCGTGACGAGCCGGTACGGCGAGGAGGCTCGCTCGTACGCCATGGTGATGACGGTCGCGGCGATCGCCAGCTACCTGCTGGTCCGGGTGCTCCAGGCGGAACCAGGCCGGCGCCGTCGCTGGCTGGTCGGCTACGGGGTCGGCATCGCGGCTCTCGGGGTGCTGAACATCTTCGGCCTGCTGCTCGTCCCGGCGCACGCCGTCACGGTCGCCGTGGCCTGCCGCCGCGGCCTGCGCGACCCGGATGTCAGGCGGCTGGCCATCGGCTGGCTGGCGGCGGCCGTGGCCGGGATGGCCGTGGCCAGCCCGCTGCTCGTCTTCGGCTGGCTTCAGCGGGGCCAGATCGCCTGGCTGGGCGTCAACACGTCATCGTCCGGGCTCAACACGCTGTTCTCGCTGAGCGGCTCGTTCCTGGTCACTACCGTCGTCCTGGCGGTGATCGCGGTAGCGCTCGTGCTCAGCACCGAGATAAGCAAGGAACGGCGCCGGGCAGCGTGGCCGTGGTCGCTCGCCGAGCTCAGCCTGCCCTGGCTGATCGTGCCGCCGCTCGTCCTGCTGGTGGTATCGATGGTGCAGCCGGTCTACACCTCGCGCTACATCCTGATCTGCCTGCCCGCGCTCGCGCTGATCGGCGGGGCCGCCGCCGCCTCCTACGGCCGTTTCGCGGGAGCCATCGCCCTGGGCGTGGTCCTGATCGCCGGAGCGACGACGCAGCTGGGCCAGCGCACGCCGGCCGGGCACTACGACGACATCATGGCACTGGACCAGGTCGTGGCCGCGAACGCACGGCCCGGCGACTACGTCCTTTACGCCAACCCCAATGCCGAGAGCTTCGGGGCTGCCTACTCCTACGGGCTCGGCAAGCTACCCAATATCGCGCTGAAGCAGGGTCCGATCCCGTCCGGCACCCTGGCCGGCATCAACGCGTCGCTCGCTGAGATCAGGTCGCGGCTGGCGCACGCCAAGCGGGTCTGGGTAGTCGAGATCAACAGCCTCAGCCCGGACCCGCTGCTGCTGGGCCTGAACGGCCTGCCAATCTCCGCCACGCCGATAATGGACGCCAGCGTGCCGTTGCAGTTCAACAGCTACTGGCGCGAGCGCGGCGACTACCTGATCCTTTTCACCCACGTGAACCTGCCGCGCACGTGACCCTGCGCTGTGCGCGTCGCACCCCGGGCGCACGTCACCCGCGGGCGTCCGGGCGGGACTAGCGCCTCGCCGTACCCAGCGGCGCCAGCGCAGTGCCGCGGGTACGCCCGGGCGGGCTCCGCTGGCTCCGGTCAGGGGCGTGCATGCCGCGCTGGGGCCGGTTAGGGGCGTGCGGTGCCGCTGACCTGGTCGAGCAGAGCCCGGACCTCGGCCTCGGGGTAGCGGCGGTGACCGCCCAGCGTCCGGACCGAGGTGAGCTTGCCGTCCTTGGCCCAGCGGGTGACGGTCTTCGGGTCAACCCGGAACATCGCGGCGACCTCGGCCGGCGTCAGCAGCCGAGTGAACTCGGGTGCCTGTCGACTAGTGCTCATATTGACGATTCCTCCCCACGATCGCTCACGGACTAGGCAAGATCCAGCGAACAATCATAATCATGACTATTAAAGCATAAACAGGGCACCCTTGAGAAGACGTTATGACTACGTGTCGTTTTCAAGTACCTGAAGACATGACACGTCCGACAGCTACGCGGGGTTCAGCGCTGCAGCCGCCGTGCTGTCCTGGTGCCCGGCCGGATCGGCCTGACCGGCCTGACCGGCTCCGGATTCGATCGCTGAGCCTGGAGCTGCCCGGGGCTGGTGGGTCGCCGGCACGGCCAGCTCGCACCAGACCACCTTGCCAGTTCCGGTCCGCCTGGTTCCCCAGCGCTGCGCGACCTGGCTCACGACCTGCAGGCCCCGGCCGCGCTCGTCGTCCTCGGCGGCCTGTCGCAGCCTGGGCGGCGCGGCCGAGTCGTCCAGGACCTCGCAGAACAGCCCGCCTTCGAGGACGAGACGAAGGCTGATCTTGCTCTGGGCGTAGCGAACGGCGTTGGTGACCAGTTCGGAGACGACCAGCTCCGCGGCCGGGATCAGGTCGGCCAGGCCCCACTCGCGCAGCGGGCGCCGGATCAGGGATCGGGCACGCCGCGCGGCGGTGAGCTTCGGCGTGAGGTTCCACGAGACGTGCCGGTCCGACCCGATCCGGCTCAGCCTGACCATCAGAATCGCGATGTCATCACGCTGATGGTCGTCGTAGACGCCGGCCAGGGCACGCCGGCACAGGTCGTCGAGCGGCTCGGCCGCCGAGCCAGGGCCGAACATCTCCTTCAGCCGGGCAAGGCCCAGATCAATGTCCTCGGTGCGCTTCTCGACCAGGCCGTCGGTGTACATCACCAGCAGGCTGCCGTCCTCGATCCGTAGCGTCCGGCTGGCGATCGGGCTGGCCCCGATGCCGAGCGGCGGGGCGGGGGAGACGTCGAGGAACTCGCTTTTCCCGTCCGGTCGGACGAGCAGCGGCGGCAGGTGCCCGGCCGACGCCACCTCGCAGGTCCCGTCGACCGAGTCGTAGATCGCGTAGACACACGTCGCGAAGTGCGGCTCGAGCTCGCCGAGCTCGTGCATCAGGTCATCGAGCCGCTGCAGCGTCTCCGCGGGCGGCAGCTCGAGCATGGTCAGTGTCTTGATCGCGGTGCGGAGCCTGCCCATCGTCACCGCCGCCCGCACGCCGTGCCCGGCGACGTCGCCGACCACGAGCGCCACCCGGCCGCCGGGCAGGGCGATTGACTCGTACCAGTCGCCGCCGACCTCGATCAGCTTGCTGCCCGGCAGGTACCGGTGGCGGACCTCGACTGACGCCGGATGGGACAGGCCCGTGGGAAGCATGCTGCGCTGCAGGGTGAGCGCAGTCGCACGCTCCCGGCTGTAGCGGCGCGCGCTGTCCATGAACAGGGCGGCACGGCTGGCGAACTCGACCCCGATCTCGGTGTCGTAGGCGTCGAAGCGATGGAATCCGATCCGCCGCACACAGACCAGGAAGCCAAGCAGCGCGTCGCCGGCCAGCAGCGGGAGCAGCAGCATCGAGGTTCCGGCGACCAGCCGCGATACCGGGGTGCGGAACCAGGCCTCGGCTAGCTCCGCGGCTGCTTCCTCGCTCATGATCACGCAGACCGGCTTGCGGCTCTCCAGGCAGCGCGTATACGGGGTGCCCGGCGGATACCGCAGGATCTCGCCGATCGGGAAGGCCGCCTCCCAGCCGGGATCGCCGTCATCATGCGCCACGGCGAGACGGCGGACAAGCTGCGTTCCGTCCCTGGCCATCTCGGGATGCTCGGAATCCCCCATCACGCTCTCGAGCATCAGCAGGCCCGCCGAGTTACAGAAATGCGGCACCAGGATGTTCACGAGCTCGGGCGCCATCTGCTCGATATCCAGGGCACCGCCGATCCGGCGGACCGCTCCGTCGAGCATCGCGTGCCGCATCAGGGCCGGATCGATGAACCGCTCGGCGACCGGCGGCGGGATGCGCATGATCACCTGGGCGAGCAGCTCAGGATCGTTCGAGCGAACCGGCTCGACAGTGACGACGGCGTCGACCACGGACCGGCTCGCCGTACGGACGGACAGGACGGTCGTGATCTCGCGGTCCGCTCGGACCGCGTCGATCAGGGCGCCGAGCGCTTCGGCGGGGTCGCCTGGGCCGGTGATCAGGGTGCGGAGATCGGTTCCGAGCAGCTTTCCCGGCTTGTCAGCGAGGATGTCGCCAGCGCCGCGGTCGTGCTGGAGAATCCGGCCGGTCCCGTCGATGCCGAGGGTGAGTGTCTGGGCCGAGGTGCTGGAAAGGACGGCGGACACCTCGGCTGCCATTGCCGATGCCACCTCGTCCCGGCCTCCTCGCTGCCCATGCACTGTACGGACCAGTATGAAACATCGCGCCGCGAAATGAGCATGAAAGCCTGATCGCCGGCGACCGGAAAGCCGGAGCGCGGGGCGACTGCAAAGCTTGAGCGCGGGGCAACCGCAAGCCGGAGCGCGGGGCGATCAGAGCGCGGGCGGCCCGGTCAGTCTCAGGCGTCCCTGGCTGGCTCGCCGTGGCCGCCGTTGCCGCGGCCGCGACCCCAGTACGCCTTCGGCGATATCTGGTCCTGGCGCAGCCCGCGGGCAGTCAGGATCTCGCGCAGCTTCAGGACGACGGATGCCTCACCGAACACGTACGCGTGGCCCTCGCCGGCGTCCAGCTCGATCTCGCCCGCCTCGGCAGTGAGCAGTGCGGGGTCGCCGGCCTGCCCGCCGAGCCGGTGCAGCCAGGTCAGCCTGGTTCTGGCCGGGGCGAGCAGCTCCTGCTCGTCGCCCGGACCTGGCACCTCGATGACGAGCGTCGCGTTGGCGTCTCCCGGCAGCGACTCGGTCATCGCGAGAATCGCGGGCATCGCGGAGTCGTCGCCGACGAGCAGGTGCCAGTCCGCCTCCGGCCATGTGGTGATCTTCCCGCGCGGGCCGATTCCCTCGATCGTGTCGCCCGGCCGGGCCGCCCGTACCCAGCGCTCGCCAGGGCCATCGCCGTGCCGGACCACGTTAAGCGTCAGCGTCAGCATCGCGCGATCCAGCGAGCGGATGGTGTAGCGCCGCCGCACCGGCCTGGTGCCCTCAGCCGCGACCAGCAGCATCACGTCCTGGCCGGGCTCGTAGCGGAACCCGGCCAGCTCGGGCGCGGCCAGCACGATCCGCTGGTAGCTCGGGGACATCAGCTCGGACTCGACGACCGCGAAGGAGAGCCTCCTGGCGGCGGCCAGCGGACCAGTCAGCTCCGCGAACGGGTCCTCGAGCTGGGTGCGGACCGATTGCGGCAGGGCGTCGCTCACGCGTGCGGACCATCCCTCCTGCTGGCGCCTTGGCCGGCCGATGCGATGGACCTAACAGTAGGCGAGCGCCGCGCTGGCCTGCCGCAGGGGAGTCCGCCGCGGGCTCCGTTGCGCAAAATGATCTTTCCTGGCCTGAGCGAACGACATGGCGCAGAGCAGCGACATCACGTCTATTCTGATTACTTTATGTGACTGATCCTGGGAGCAACACTCGGTCCGCACTATTCTCATTCCGGGTCGCGATCACAGCTGAATTTCGGGCTGCCCTTCTGCTGTCATAGCAGGATAGAAGGCATGCTCTGGTCCGATCGGTAACTCCTACCAGAGAAATTCAGCCGAGAATCGTGAGAGCAATTGATTACTGACAGCTAGAGAGTGGTAACGTCACGTAGCGAACTGGCAGGGCGGGAATCACTAAGCGCTACCTTTGCCAGCCCTAGTTCTTCGCCGCAGACCGGCCGGCTTGACCGCCCAAGTCACCGGAATGCAGCAGCGGCAGACCCACAGGAAGGAACTTCACGATGCGCAAGCGCTTTACCCGGGCGTTCTATGCGGTATCGGCGGCGGCAGTGGTGGCTTCTAGCCTCAGCCTGAGCGTCGGCACGGCGAGCGCTGTCACTCACGTCAAGAAGGACACGGTTGCCTGCGGCTCGCTCTGCGTCAGCCTGTTCAGCGCCCAGCTGGGCTCGGAGACCACCCTGAACGCCTATGTTCCCGGCGACACCGGGACCGGCGCCAAGGTCGGGCAGAAGGTCAACATGCACCTGGCCGGGAACTTCCGGCCGAATGGTGACTTCGAGCCGTCGATCTCCGGGTTTGTGTTCCAGTTCTGCGGCTTCCTGGCGAATGACTTCTTCTCGCCGACGTCGTACGTCTGCACCCACTACCCGTTCTTCGACGTCTTCGAGCTCAACTGGGCGCCGTTCGGCAACGAGTCGGCCCTGTGCGCTGGTGTGGCGAGGGGCGGCGTGGCCGGGGAGAGCGTCACGCTGCAAGACTGCGGCGTGAGCGCCAACACGGTGTGGATTCTGGACCGCAACAACGCCACGCTGGGCACCGACTGCCGAGTCGCCACCACGCCGCCAGTCGGGCCTGGTGTGGACCCGTCAGTGAACTACTGCCCGTGGATCAACGGCGGCGACACCAAGTTCAGCCAGCCGCTGGTGATGACGCTCAACACCGGCACGCAGAAGCCGACCAACCAGGTCATGCTGGCGACAGAGAGCCACGTTGGCGGGCTCGTCCGCACCAACCAGCTGTTCGCCTTCTACTTCGGTCCGGTTTAAGACCTGAAGTAGGAAGCTGCTTGACGGCAGCCCCTCCCGGGCCCTGGCTCGGGAGGGGCTGCCGCGTTTGCGCGGCGGAGCGATTTCATGATCGTGGCGGATTGACCGCGCTGCACCACGAGAACCCGCCACGATCATGTGAGATGGCGGGAGAATCGGTGCGTGACATCGCGGGCGGGGGCGGAAGGTCAGGCCGGGGTGCTGCCCGGGCTCGCCGCGTACTGGCCGCTCACCGGGCTGCGGTTGCGGACCAGCTGCCGGACCGGTCAGCTTGAGCTGCGGCTGCCCGACGCCGCCGACCTAGCCGCGCTGGCCGGCTTGGCCGAGGCTGGCGTGCATGACCCGGCCGTGCAGCCATTCAGCGTTCCGTGGACGGACGTCGAGCCTGCCGCGCGGGCCCGGTCGGTGCTGCAGTTCCACTGGACCTGCCTGGGGTCTTGGAGCCCCGCCAAGTGGGAGCTGAACCTGGCCGTGGTCCGTGATGGGACCGTGGTCGGCACCCAGGGCATCAGCGGCACCGACTTCGCCATCGGTAGGGAGATCGGCACCGGGTCCTGGCTGGGCAGGCAGTTCCAGGGCCAGGGCATCGGCCTGGCCATGCGGCGGGCTGCCCTCGCCCCTCGCTTTCGACGGACTTAGCGCCGATTTCGCGATCTCGGCCGCCTTCACCGACAACGCCGCGTCGCTGGCGGTATCCCGCAAGCTCGGCTACCGCGACGACGGGATGAAGCGGCAGGTCATTCGCGGGCGGCCGGCCGAGCTGCGGCGGCTGCGACTTGACCGGGCCGCCTGGCTGGCGCTCCGGGATGCGCGATCCGGGGACGACGAGGTCGTGATCGACGGCCTCGAACCATGCCTGCCGATGTTCGGCCTCGCCGGACGCTGAGGTTCAGCGGCGGCCGGGCAGCCTGAATGCGCCGGTGGCAAAGCCCGTGGCGATGTAGATGACCGTGACGACGAACCAGATGGCGACCAGGAACCCGCTGTTACCCTCGTACTCGGCCATCCGATAGGCGAACACAGTGAGCGGGACTCCCGCGCCAGCGGCGCCGATCGCCACGCCGATCAGGACGGAGCGGCGCTTGGCGAGAATGGCTGGGTCGGGTGGAGCGGGTCGCGCGCCTTGAGCATCGGTGCGAGTCTCATCCGGTACGCAGTCGCCGGTGACGTGGTCAGGACGAGCTTCCTAGCGCCTTCTCCGCTTTCAGCCCGTGAGGACTAGCCAGGTCCTGCCGTCGATCAGCTCACGCACTGCGTCGAGGTGACCGGCATGACATGCGGTCTCGACTATGACATGCAGGATGATCTCCCGCATATCGTTCAGCCGCCAGCCGCCGAAGAGCTCCGTCGGCCACCAGGCAGGCGCGGCGTCCATCG
>WNGK01011042.1_pt1 | contig 10582 bp, 12 predicted proteins | sample 5400601 | NCBI WGS metagenome assembly WNGK01 (sample SAMN13153376, study PRJNA577476) | soil metagenome | isolation source: 60 cm soil or saprolite under Garry oak tree replicate 1 | place: USA:California | collected 2016-06-15
TCTTCACGCGTCGGATAAATCAGAAGCGGTTTTGTAGAAGCCGAAGCTCCGCGTCCGTTGCCAAGTGTTGCGTGAGATCGCGTACCCGACTACGTCGCCCGCTTTGTAGACAATCAGCTACATGCACCACGGACTGCTATGCGTTTTGCACGCCGCAGTACGCCTGATCTTTGGTTTTGGTTACAAAAGTCTGTCTAGAGGACCCTTTGCTGCAGTCCTAATTTCCGCCACGGCGCAATCTACAGGCCGCGCAACACCGTGAAAGCCGGCATACAGTCTTCGCCGATCAGGCCGGGCAAATGCCCAGGGCAGCAGTCCTCCAGCTTTTCTGGCAATCCAGAGGTGAGAGACAGGTGTCTCAATCAGGATGGATGTTTACACTCCCGCGTTTTACTTTTTCGTTCTATCGGCGGCATAGATTTTTTGAATTGGACATACCGCCGAGTTTTCGTCAAAGTGGAATTGTTAGTGGCTCCCCAGTCGCAGTCTTTCGAGATTATGTTTCTTCGCCCCGACGCCTACCTACGACTTTGTTGTCCTCACGTAAACGTTCGCCGAAATTCCCGGTAACTTCACCAACTTTGATTAATCGCGTCAAACGCGGGAGGACATTGGCATGGATGAGATAAAGAATTCTACGAAAACATCTAGAGTCACCCTTAAGACTGTGGCCGACTACACCGGGCTGACTCCGGGAACAATTTCAGCGGTTCTGAACAACACCCCCGGAGCACGGCGGATTCCCCAACCAACTAGAGACCGCATTCTGGCTGCCGCCCGCGAACTTCATTATCAGCCGAATCCGCTGGCGCGAGCGCTACGCACTGGACAGGTGATGACTAGGAGCACTGACGCGCCAGAGTTTGGGTATACATGCGGCGCGCTGGTAATCATGGATGCAGATCATTTCTTGCTGGCAATGAATGCTATCCAGCAAGCCGGATTGCGCGTACCTGACGATGTTTCGGTGGTGGAGTACGACAATTTTCCGACTGCCGCAATGAATTATCCGGCATTCGATGCAGCTGCAAAACCGAGCTAAGAGAACTTCCGATCTTCCGCTGCCACTCGGGTTGATGATTGCTGGAGGGCGGACGCTTTCGTCCGCCCGGCTCGAGACCTTCGCAGCCAGAAATAGCGGTCCTGACGCGAGCATCTGACCGATTCCCGCTGCGATATCCTTCAACCTCCACTTCCGCCCCGCTGTTAAAAGTCTGCCCGGCTCTCCTGTGTTACGATTCCCCTTCTACAAAGCACCGTGATTTTGTATCCATTTTCGCCGAGTCCCGGGAGAGTGCTGATGAAGAACAGCAGGAACATAGCCTCCATTCTCATTTTCGTGATTTCCTTGGCAGGTCTGTCACTCGGGCAGGCAAACTACACCCTCGCTTCTCCGGACAAGCGGATCGAAGTAAGAGTCCGGACCGCAGACCGCATCCAATACGACGTTCTCTTCAAAGGCACGCCGCTGCTTCAGAATTCCACGCTCTCCATCAATATTGACCACAACACTTTGGGGCTTCAGCCGAAGGTCACCGCCAAGAAAGAAGCCACTCATGACGGAATTGTAGAACCGGTTGTTCGCCAGAAATTTGCCAGGATCCGTGAAAATTACAACGAATTGCGGCTGGAGATGCAAGGGAACTACGCGGTGGTCTTTCGCGCTTACGATAGCGGCGTAGCCTACCGGCTCGAATCCTCGCTCCCGCAGAATGAAGTCAAAGTTTACAGCGAAGAAGGCGCATTCAATTTTCCCGAAAACTACAGTCTTTTCTATCCCAAAGAAGACAGCTTCTTCTCGCACAACGAACGCGTCTACTTGCCGTTTAAGCTTGCGGACATTCCCTCTACCTCTATCGCCACGCTGCCTGCAGTCATTGAAGCCGCGAATGGGGTGAAAGTCGCCATTGCCGAATCAGGAGTAGAGGACTATCCCGGGCTGTGGTTGAGGGGCAGAGGCGGCAATGGCCTGACTGCAACTTTCGAGCCGTATCCGCTTAAGGAGACCCTCGAACGCGATCGCGATTACAAGGTGACCGAAGCTGCCGACTACATTGCCGTAACCCGCGGCACCCGTACCTATCCGTGGCGCGTGATTGGCATCGCCGAAAGAGACGGCGACCTCATTACTAGCGAACTCGTCTGGCTGCTGGAAAATCCACAGCGATTTGAAGACACATCCTGGATCCGCCCCGGTAAAGTCGCGTGGGATTGGTGGAACGACTGGAATCTCGCGGGAGTGGATTTCAAATCCGGAGTGAATACCGCGACCTACAAGTACTACATCGATTTCGCTGCGAAGTATGGCATTCCTTACATCATCCTCGACGAAGGCTGGTACAAACTCGGCAACGTGCTCGACGTTGTCCCCGAACTGAACATGGACGAGCTCGCCGCCTACGCTAAACAAAAAAATATTGGCTTGATTCTGTGGGTTGTCTGGAAATCGCTCGATGACCAGCTCATCCCAGCGCTCGATCAATATCAAAAGTGGGGAGTCAAAGGTATCAAAGTTGATTTCATGCAGCGTAACGATCAGAAGCTAATCAACTACTACTACAATGTTTGTCGCGAGGCGGCCAAGCGCCACATGCTGACGGATTTCCACGGCGCGCAACGGCCAGCCAGCATGACCCGCACCTGGCCCAACCTCATCAGCACCGAAGGGGTGCGAGGCATGGAGTGGAGCAAGTGGAGCGCCGAATCGCAGCCTGCGCACAATATCATGCTACCCTTTACTCGCATGTTTCTCGGCCCCATGGACTACACTCCTGGCGCCATGCTCAACGCCACGCAAACGACGTTCGCGCCTATCATGAGCCGTCCCATGGCGCTGGGTACGCGGTGTCACCAACTCGCAATGTACGTGGTCTTCGAAAGCCCGCTGCAAATGCTGGCAGACAGTCCCACAAACTACCTGCGCGAGCCGGAAGCCATGGAGTTCCTCGCGCCCGTGCCCTCTGTCTGGGACGAAACCCGCGTTCTTGATGCCAAAATTGGCGAATACGTCTTGCTGGCGCGGCGAAATGGCCGCGATTGGTATGTTGGCGCAATGACGAACTGGACGGGTCGTGATTTAGATCTCGATCTCTCATTCCTGCCCGCAGGCACTTTTGTCATGGACGCTTATCAGGATGGAATCAACGCTGACCGCAACGCCACTGATTACAAGAAGACCAAATCGCAGGTGACAAGCATCGCAAAATTAAAGATCAAGCTTGCGCCGGGTGGCGGCTGGGCAGCGCGAATTCATCACTGAGACCGAATTGTTACAGCTCGGTTTGTGACTGCACTCTGAATGGTCGAGGCGAGTGCGCTGCCTGCCCTCGAAGTAACTCCTGAATCAAAACCACTCGTTTGCTCGTCTTATATTTATCCTCTTTATGTCTTCGTCTCGGCCATCTCGATTCATGCTGGGCCTCAACTTTGGCTTGGTCTATGTTTTCTGGGGCTCTACCTATCTCGCCATTGACATTGCAGTTAAGCACATTCCGCCGGGATTGATGTGCGCCACGCGGTTCACGATTGCCGGTGTCATCATGCTGGGCTACTGCCTTGCGAGTGGGAAAAACATTCGTTACAGTCCGCGTGAACTGCTGCAGCTGGCAGTTGTCGGAATTCTGCTGCTGATGGGCGGCAATCTCACGCTTTCGTATTCGGAGCTGTACATTCCCAGCGGCCTTGCGGCGCTGCTGGTTGCCATTGTCCCACTGTGGTTCCTGGTGCTTGATTCCTTGTTGATCGGACATCACCACGTTTCGAGTCGCGGCCTCGTTGGACTCGGCTTGGGTTTCGCCGGCACTGCAGTCTTGCTCTGGCCGGATCTCAAGAGTACAGGTGCGATTGGCCATAAAGAATTGTGGTATTCACTTGCTCTGATAGCCGGGGCTTTCAGTTGGGCGCTCGGCTCGGTGCTGTCAAAAAAATGGCAGTCCGGTCCGCCAACGTTTGCGGCGACTTCGTGGCAGGTACTTTTCGCAGGTTTGGCGAACTTCATTTTTGCGTTCTTCAAACACGACTTCGCCCATGTGACATGGACGGCCCGCGGCATCGGCGCGATTGCTTATCTCGTCATCGGAGGATCGCTGATCGGCTACACCGCGTACATCTATATTCTCGGGCATGCGCCCACGGCCAAGGTTTCCACCTATGCTTACGTTAATCCGGTAGTGGCAGTTTTTCTGGGATGGCTGGTTCTCGGCGAGAAAGTGGACGGGTACATCCTCGCGGGCAGCGCGATTGTGATCGCATCAGTCATACTGGTGACAAGCGCCAGCGTGACCAAGAAGGCCGAGCGGCTAGCCCCGGTCGAAGCGGTGGCGGATTGAGCCTATGTGCCGGCTCCGAAATATCATTAATTTGGAGTTGAAGGTCAGCGATCGTCGCGCGAACTTTAGATTTTCTGATTCGTAAGATATTCACATGGCAAATTGCGTAAGTTGTGGCCGGGAATTGCCGTCATTCTCGGTTGGCGAACTTCAGAACGTCTGCCCTGACTGCCGCGCCGCTGCTATGACTCGCGCTGCGGCGCAAGCGCCTGTGGTGAGCCGACGCACTCTCCTGCTTGAAAGAATGCCGGTTACGTCTGCCATCATCGCGGTCAACGTGCTCGTCTTTGTAGCGATGGGGCTTTCAGGGGTTTCCCCAATCAGTCCGCAAACCCCAGATCTCGTTAAGTGGGGAGCAAATACCGGCGTGCAAACTCTGTTTGCCCAACCCTGGCGCATGCTCACTTCTAATTACGTTCACATTGGCATTGTGCACCTCCTGCTGAACATGTGGTGCTTGTGGAACCTGGGCGCGTTGGCCGAGCGGATTTTTGACCGGTGGACCTATTTCCTCATTTACACGTTTTGTGGATTGACCGGAAGTCTGGCTAGCGTTGGATTACATCCAATGCGATTCGGGGCGGGGGCTTCAGGCGCAATTTTTGGCCTGGCGGGAGCGCTGATTTCGGCGCTATATCTGGGCCATCTGCCAGTACCTCCACGTGCGCTGAAGTCGATCCTGAGAAGCCTGTTGTCGTTTGCTGGCTACAATCTGTTTTTTGGAACGGTAATTAAAGTCATCGACAACTCGGCGCATATTGGGGGCCTGCTTTGTGGATTGATTTTGGGAGCAGTGCTTGCGCGCCATCTCATCTCTGCGCCAGATGAAAGGAATTCCTGGCGGCGCGGGGTATTCATTGTGGCTGCGGTTGTGTTCGTGCTGAGCTTTTATTGGGTTCGCCGAGAAGTGTTGCATGCGCTTACCGCTCAGTACGGATCGTAGTTTCTTACTCCTCTCCCTCATTTTCGTCGTCGCTCGCCACGTCGACTGCCCGGCTTCTCACGGAAAAAGTTAGCCTTTGGTCGTCGCTCGCCTGGAAGGTTACGCGCACTGGGGCACGCTGCCATACAGGTGCCACAACTGGGCATTTGCGTAGCAGCATCACCCAGAGCCTTTTTCAGCAATAGTTTCCGCTTGCCGAGTTGCACGATGATTGCGAAAGATTTTCTGGCCATCGTCCGAGACTCCGCAATAAGCCGCGTAGTCGCGAAACCCAATTCACCAGCGAGAGAGGCGGATCAAACTCCAGGAGAATAACTTGTTGAACTTTTCCTGACACGCGATCTACCAGCAGCCAACCTCCACGTTCCCATCGCCAGTGCGCAGGCCCAGCTTCCTGGGGCAGGGAATTGCTCAGGCGGAACATGCGCTGTACTGCGAATGTGCGTTCGGTGACGTCGTGCTCGGGGCCCACGGTGAATTCCTTGCTGCGAGCGTCCACGTATAGCTGTCTGACCTTTACATCCAGCGGTTTGCTTTCGTCGTCTGGGGACCATTTGATCAAGGTCCATTTCCCGAATGCGACAACATGCTGTTTGGGCGCTGCGAATCCCAAGCTGTCGAATAGGATCATGCAAACAATTAGAGTGAGCGCGGTTCTCATGCGGCAAGATAAACACCACGGATATGCCGGACGCAAGGGCATCTAAACATCTTCATGTTGGCTCTTCCAGAGTGGGAAATGCGGCGCACAACTTTACCGATTTCTCTGGCTTCTATAGAATCGAGAGTTTGCTGCCAGCAGTTTATTCAACGCAGGCGTTCTCCCGCCATGGTTCGGGAAAATAAATGAAAATCCACGAATATCAGGCCAAAGCAATTCTGAAGAAGTATGGTGTCGCTGTGCCACGTGGCGAGATGGCGGAGAACCGCGATCAGGCTGAGGCTGCCGCAAGAAGCTTGTTCGACTCCGGCGCAAGCGGAGTTGTAGTGAAGGCCCAGATTCACGCCGGCGGACGTGGCAAAGGTGGGGGCGTAAAGATCGCAAAGTCGGTGGAAGAAGCATCCGAACTTGCCTCGAAAATGCTTGGAATGACGCTGATAACGCATCAGACCGGGCCTGAGGGGCGCGTGGTGCGGCGCTTGCTCGTTGAAGAAACTTTGCCGATCGAAAGAGAACTGTATCTTGGCATTGTGATCGATCGTGCGGAGGCGAAGCCGGTGTTCATGGCGTCGGTGGCCGGCGGAATGGAAATCGAGCAGGTCGCGGCGGAGAACCCGAATGCTATCTTGAAGGAGTACATCACCCCGGGCATGGGGCTGGAAGCCTTTCAGGCCCGCAAACTTGCTTTTCAACTCGGACTCAAGCCTCAGCAAATCAATCAAGCGGTGCAATTCATGACGGGACTGTACAAGGCATTTCAAGACACGGATTCATCGCTGATGGAGATTAATCCTTTCGTCACGTGCAGCGACGGCCGTTTGTTTGCGCTGGATGCCAAGATGAACTTCGACGACAGCGCTCTCTTCCGTCATGCCGAGTTGAAGGAATTGCGCGACATTACGGAAGAAGATCCGCTGGAGGTGGAGGCCTCGAAATATAGCCTGAATTACATCAAGCTTGATGGAAACGTCGGCTGCATGGTGAACGGCGCCGGGTTGGCGATGGCGACCATGGACATCATTAAATATGCGGGTGGCATGCCGGCGAATTTTTTGGATGTTGGCGGCGGAGCCAACGTCGAGCAGGTGACGCACGCCTTCGAGATCCTATTGAGCGACAAGAATGTAAAGGCGGTGCTGATTAACATCTTTGGCGGAATCCTTCGTGTGGACACGCTGGCACGAGGGGTGGTCGAAGCCGCAAACAAAACTCATATTCAGCTACCAGTTGTCCTGCGGCTGGAAGGAACCAATGTCGAGCAGGGACGTGAGATTCTCAAGCAGTCCGGGCTGAATTTCATTGTTGCGGAAACGATGAAAGATGCGGCGGAGAAGGTGGTCGCGGCTGCTGGGTCATGAACGTTCGTCTTGTTGGCAGTCCCGGCGCACTGCATGCTTTTGCAGTTAACCACAGAGGACACGGAGTTACACGAGGGATTCACTTTCGCTGGTATGTAAGTAAGGATGGTTTGTATCAGAGCATGGCTGCGGCCGTGTCGCTATGCACCACGTTATTTCGGGCTTGAGCCCCTGAGGTCTGATGAGCATTCTGGTTGGCAAAAATACGCGGGTGCTGGTCCAAGGTCTAACCGGCCGCGAAGGAACATTTCACGCCAAAGCCTGCGCGGAGTACGGCACAAAAATCGTTGGTGGAGTGACTCCAGGGAAGGGCGGCACGACCCATGAAGGCTGGCCTGTATTCAACAGCGTACAAGAAGCCGTGGACAAAACCGGCGCCGATGCCTCGGTCATCTTTGTTCCTCCGCCTTTTGCTGCCGATGCGATCATGGAAGCCGCCGATGCCGAGATCGAACTGATCATCTGCATAACGGAGGGTATTCCGGTGCTCGATATGGTGCGTTCGTGGGAGTTCCTGCAGACTCGCCGCGCCCGGCTGATTGGACCGAATTGTCCAGGAATAATCTCGCCTGGCAAGTGCAAAATCGGCATCATGCCCGGACACATTCATCGCGAAGGATCGGTCGGTATCGTTTCGCGCTCGGGCACCTTGACTTACGAAGCCGTCTACCAGCTCACGACGCGGGGCATTGGACAATCAACCGCAATTGGAATTGGTGGTGACCCGATCGTGGGAACAAATTTCGTGGACGCAGTTGACCTCTTCAATCGCGATCCGGAGACGGAAGCTGTAATCATGATCGGCGAAATCGGTGGGAACGCCGAAGAGACCGCCGCGGAATTCGTGAAATCGCGGATGAAGAAGCCGGTGGTCGGTTTCATCGCCGGACAGACTGCTCCTCCCGGACGCCGAATGGGCCATGCTGGAGCGATTATTTCCGGCGGACAGGGGACAGCTTCTGAAAAGATTAGAGCAATGGAGGCCGCCGGTATTCGCGTCTGCAAGTCGCCGGCTGAAATTGGAGAAGCCGTTGCAGCTTCGATGGGAGTGAAGGCGGGCGCGTGATTTCTTTGCGATCCTGGCGTCTCGTTTGCGCGGTTTGGGGTCAAGAGCTTTTAACCGCAAAGGACGCAAAGAACTGCGCAAAGGACGCAAAGAAAATCCCGGAGTCTGAAGACTGATTTATGAAAACTTTGCAACGTACATTAACCATCGTGAAACCTGACGCCGTGCGCCGCAATGCAATTGGCGACATCATTGAACAGTTCGAGAAAAACGGCTTCCGCATTCTTGCGATGAAGATGCTGGAAATTTCTAAGCATCAGGCCGAGCAGTTCTACGCCGTCCACGCCCACAAGTCATTTTTCAATTCGCTGACCGATTTCATGTCGAGCGGCCCAATTGTCGTCCTCGCTCTTGAGAAGGAGAATGCCATTGCCGACCTCCGCAAATTGATGGGGGCGACAAACCCCGCCAATGCCGAAGAAGGCACGATCCGCAAGAAGTGGGCATCGAGCATCGAACATAATGCGATCCACGGTTCCGACGCCGATGATACCGCCCGTTTTGAATTGAGCTTTTTCTTTGCCGGATACGAATTAGCGCAATAATCCGGCGAGTTCTCCCCTCGTCAGTGATTCCTTAAGGTAGGGGTGGCGTCAGGGCCAGCCTGTTTTGTTTGGAGGAGTTTCCACTCCGGTTTCAGTTTGACGGCATTCTTGCAATCTTTTTGGGTACTTGACTTTGTGCAGTTCTGACACTATTGTCAGTGTCATATGAAAGCGCCCCGCGAACCCGACCTGGAACTGCGCGACAAACTCATTCGCAGCCTCGGGGCTCTTCGCGAAATGCTGCCCGGCTCTTTTGTCGAACGCACTCGCGCCTGCGGCCGCCCCAACTGTCATTGCGCCGACGGCAAACGCCTGCACTCCCAATATCAGATCTCGGTGCTGCGGCAAAAGATCGAGATGCGCCGACGCTTTGATGCCGCCGCCGCGACCATCTGCAAGGTCAATCTCAAGCGCTTTCGCAAAGAAAAGGAAGATCGCCAAGTTTGACCCGGCATCGGTTCGAGGCTTATCTCGACAAGGTGTTTGGCTTCTCCGATTTGGTGAGCGCTCTGCCCGAGGGACGGCAGTTTCCACAGCACTCTTGGAAAAAGGTGTTTGACGCCGTCTTCTTGAGTGCGGCTATGCAGATTCCCAGCCTGCTGCAGATCGAGGCCGAGTGTCGCCAGGACGCGCTGGCCAAAGGCATCGGACCGGTCAGCGACGACACCCTCGCCTACTCGCTCGAAAGACAATCTCCCGAAGCCGTGTTCGCCCTCAGTTGTGAAATTGCTCGCCGCCTGAAGCGCAACGGAGTTCTGCGCTCCGATTGGTCCCGAGGGTTGGTGGTGGCGGCGGTCGATGGCATTGAAATCTGCAGCTCGTTTGCCCGGTGTTGCGATGCCTGTATGGAGCGAGAGGTGCAGCACAAGGTGAGCGGCGAGATGCAAACCGAGATTCAGTATTATCACCGCATCGTCGGAGTGGTCTTAGTCAGCACCTCTTTCCCCATTCCCTTGGGGGTCCGCTTTCAGAAGAACGGCGAAGCCGAGGTCGCCTGCGCCCTGGCTCTGCTCCAAGATCTGGTCGGGCACTTGGGCCGCCGCTTCCTGGATGTGTTGGTGGGGGACGCTTTGTATCTGCAAGCCCCCTTCGTCAAAGAAGTGGAACGTCTGGGTCTGGTTTGGGCCTTTACCTTGAAAGAGAACCAGCCCGAGTTATTGCGCGAGGCGGAGCGTCTCACCCAGCAATCTCTCGCCGGCGTTCACCCGGAGCCAGGCCGGGAGATTCGATGCTGACACTTGCCGGAGGTCGATTGGCCGGTCGCCGACCGCCAAGTGCGGGTGGTCAAAACGGTTCGCATCGGAAACCCGCGACGCGTCACGGTCAACGAAGAAGACGCGCATCGAACCAAAGGCAAGACGGCGATGTCGCAACAGAGCACCAACTTCTACGCCACCAATTTCCAACTCGGCTCGATCTCGCCGCTGTTCATTCATCAGTTCAGTCGCAGCCGTTGGCGAATCGATACTGAAGTGTTTCAGACCCTCACCCCCGACTGTCACCTCAAACACCCCGCCGTCCACCAAACTACCGCCTTGGTGGTGCTGACCATGATTCGGTTTCTGGCCTATACCTTGTCACTGGTCTTCTACCAGCGCCAAGTCCGCAGCCATGCCCGCCGAAAATGCCAGACCTTTCATGCGTTCGCCAAGAGCTTAGCCTACTGCTTCGTCGCGCTTTC
>WNGK01008599.1_pt1 | contig 10581 bp, 9 predicted proteins | sample 5400601 | NCBI WGS metagenome assembly WNGK01 (sample SAMN13153376, study PRJNA577476) | soil metagenome | isolation source: 60 cm soil or saprolite under Garry oak tree replicate 1 | place: USA:California | collected 2016-06-15
CTTGTTGAGATTGGCGCCGGTGAGATCGGCACCGGCGAGGCGCGCGCCCGCCAGATTGGCATCATGAAAGTTGGTGTCTCTGAGCTTGGCGCCGGTGAGATCGGCGCCCGCTAGATCGTGCCGCTTGAAACTCGAGCCCGAAAGGTCGCAGCGCGGACAGGTGCGCGTGCGGCCGTCGAGAAAATCCGAGCGCTGATCGGCGCGCGCGACGAACGGAGGAAGCGTCAGCGCCAGCAGGGCGGCAAGACACGCTGCCAGACACGCCGCGCTGGCGCATACCGACAATCGTCCGGCGACCGGTGCCGTTGCTTTGCGCACAGCGCTACTGGTCCATGGTGCGCGCGGCAAATATTTCATCGAGCTTCATCAATCGCGGCGTGAGCCCCTGCTCGACCGAATAGGTCGCGGCGGCTTCCAGGATATGGCGGTTGGCCTTGATGCCGTGCCGGATCACCGGCTCGCGTAGCGCCTTCGCGGCCTCCGGCGGGATCAGGCCGGCATTGGCATGATACTCGACGTGCTCCAGGCGCTGCTGGTTGGCAATGCCATTCGCCGCCTCGAAGGCCTTGAACAGGTTGAGGATCGCCCAGGGATGCTTCTCGGCAAGCTCGCGCCGAATGACCATTCCGTGGTTGATCGGATAGATGCCGGACTTGCGAAAGAAGCGCACGCCCTCCGCGATCGGATCCGGAAACAGCGTCTTGATGTCGGGGTGGCTCGGCAGATCGACGGTGCTGCGGTCGACCAGGTTGTTGTGACGGATATAATGAATAACCCCGTCGAGCTCGCCCGCCACCATCATCGAGCCGATGCTCTTCTCGGCCGGAATCTGATGGATGGTCACGCCCGGCGGCGCCTTGAAGGAGACCGCGCCGGCGTGGCTGTGCGTGGGCACCCGCTCCATCCAGAATTCCATCGCGGTCGCCGGCACGCCGAACTCGTGCTGCAGGACGCCGCGCGTCCACAGCGCCGCGGTCTGCTGATATTCCGGCACCCCGACCCGGCGCCCCTTGAGATCGGCCGGCTTGTCGATCTTGGCATCGCGCCGCACCAGAATTTCGGTGTGGAAGAATTTCCGCGTCGTGAACACCGGCAGCCCGACCCAGCGCGTGTCCCCGCCGGCGCGCGCCATCATCAGCGAGGACACCGACATTTCGGAGACATCGAAATCGCCGAAGCGCAGCTGCCGCCAGAACATTTCCGATGGATGCAGGATGGTGGGAACAAGCTCGATCCCGTCGGGCTGCACGTGGCCGTCAAGAATCGGCCAAGTTCTTGGATTCGAGGTGATCGCTAGACTGAGCTGCAGTTTCATGGCTTTGCTACATCGCGTTTCCAGAACTTCTGATTGATTTTCGTCACGCTCGTGCCGGCGACCCTGAGGCGGTCTAGCCGATCCGGCACCAAGCCTCAAGCCGCCGCCTGGGATCAGCACCATTGAGACGGCGAGGCGGTTTCCTGCGCTACACCGACGCGGACCTGGCACAGATCATCGTTTGCAAATGAATAGGCTTCGGCCCTTATTCCTTCCGCGCGCCCTGCCGTCGCATCATCACCGAGATGAAATCGATCGCCGCGTCGCTCGTGCCGCCCAAATTTTTCATCCAGCGCTCGACATCGCGGTAGCCGACCGGCGTGAAATCATCGGCGATCTTCTTGCCGCGCTCGATGAAACTTTGATCTTGCACCATCTGTTTGAACGCATCCCGGTAGACCTCGACCATCGGGGCCGGTGAATCCGGCGGCAGCGCGAGCCATTTCTCGGCCCCCGAATGCAGCTCGAGCCAATAGTCGAAGGCTGCACTCGCGATCGGGTCGGCGATCTTGCCGGCCAGCAACGCCGGAATGAGCGGCGCGTCGCCGAATTCCGTACGAGCGTTGAACTCGGCTTCCCGGCGCGTCCCGGTCTGAACCAAAATCTTGAATTTTCCGGTCGCCAGGAGCTTCTCGATCGGCGCCAAGTTGCCGGTCGCGGTCATCTCGACCTCGCCGCGCTCGAGCGCCAGGAACACGTCGCTGGTCCCGCGATACCCCACCACCCATTTGAGATTCCAGCCGAGGAACTCCCGGCCCCAGGCCGCCATCGCCATGTTCGATCGCGGCGCCCCGCTGGTGGTTCCCATGATCACGGGCGGCGCATTCTTGTCGTACAGCCGGCTTTCGGCGTCCCGGTTGATGACCAGCGCCGAGCCGCCGCGCCCGGCTCCGCCGATGAAGGCGAATTTCGTCGGATCGAAGCGGGCCTGCGGCGTGCGATAATGGGTGGGCTCGGCTTGCGAGCCCGAGCCCATCGTGAGGGTGAAACCGTCCGGCTTGACCTGCTGAACGAAATAATTCATCGCCGTCAGCCCATCCGCGCCCGGCACGTTCTGGACGATGACGGCCGGTTCGCCCGGCAGGTGATTGCCGAGAAACGATGCGATCAGCCGGCCCGAGATATCGGTGCCGCCGCCCGGCGGGTAGCCGATCACCATGGTGATGGTCTTGCCTTTGAGCGACACGGGCTCGGCGCAGGCGCCCGCAACCGCAAGGCTCAACGCGGCGGCGCATATCAGCAATTGCTTCATCGACGGCCGACCTTCGATGGGTTCCGGGCGATTGTGGACCCACAGGAACGCTTGACGCAAGGCTTGGACGAAGCCTAAGCCCTACACGCAAGCGGCGGGCGCATCCGAAAATATGAGGAATCCATGGACAAAGTCGCATTTCCCTACCGGTCCAGCAGCCACCTCGTGCTGCTGCATGTCGTGGGCCAATCGGGCGCCTGGGAAAAGCACGGCCTCGATGTCGAATACGACCGGCAGATTTCCTCGACCGAGGCGCACCGCGCGGTGCCGCTGGGCGAGGTCGAGTTCGTCGGCGGCAATCACGTCTCGACCTACGGCCATCGCGCCCGCGGCGACAGCTGGGTCTATCTCGGCCAGAGCGTCAATCAGATCAACCACCAGCTTGTGGTCCGCCCCGATTCCGGCATCAACGGGCTCCTCGACCTGCATGGCCGCAAGGTCGGCACGCGCGGCTCGCATCCGAGCCTCAACGACTGGCTCTACCTCAAGCAGCACGGCCTCGACGCCGATCGCGACGACATCGAGTTCGTCAAGCAGACCAAGCTGCGGCCGAACTCGATGGATGCGGTAGACGCCGCCAAGAAGGAGAAGGCGCCGCCGACCTGGCATTGGGTGCGCGACAGCGTGGTGGACGCGACCTTGCTCGGACCGCCGGCCAGCCTGTTCGCCAAGGCCGCCGGCCTCAAGGTCATCGACATCGAGCCGCTGCCGATGATCCAGTTCACCACCGTCTCCTCGAGCCTCGGCTTCGTGGAGAAGCATCCCGACATCGTCGAGCGATTCCTCAAAGGGCTGATGGAAGGCATTCACTTTTTCAAGACCCAGCCGGAGCAGGCGATCAAGATCATCCGGGAGCATTGCAGCAAGCGCGGCGAGATGAATCAGGAACAGGCCACAATCACGCATCGGAGCCTGGCGCAAATTCTGGAGCCGAAGCTCTATCCGAAGATGCAGGCGATCGCGAACGTCTACGAAGAAGCGATACGCCAGGACAAGGATGCCAAGAAGATCAATCCCATGGAGCTTTGGGACCTGCATCACATTCGGCGGATCGACGATATGGGCTTCGTGAATTCGCTCAACGGGACGCCTGGCGGCGATCATAGCCACGGGCACCGGCACGGCCACGATCATGATCACGCCGCAAAGAAGCGGGAGTTCGAAGCGAAAGTCACCGCCTCGGGCGCGGTCGTCTCGACCGAGTGCGACAGCGATTGCGAGCCGTCAACGTAGCGCGGCCCGGCGCAGGGCTATTGAATCCTTACGCCCTGCTTGCGCATGAGCACCTTGGTGTATTCGACCGCCTCGGGCGAGGTGTCCGCCAGGGTCTGCACCACCGATTCGACATCACGCGCGGGCATCGGCGCGAACCCCTCGCTGATGCGTTCGCCCTGCTCGAGAAACGACCGGTCCACGGCAAGCTTGGCGAACGCGTCCCGATAGGTTGCCACGATATCATCGGGCGTGGCCGGCGCGAGACCGAGCCACTTGTCGCCGCCGTTCATCGCCGTCCAGAGATCGAAAGCCTTGCGGGCGACCGGATCGCTGATCTTGCCCTTGATCAGATCGGGAAACAGCGGCGCGTCGCCGAACTCGGCCCGGCCCACGACCTTGCCGCCTTCGAGCGAGCCGGTCTGGATGACGAGCTTGAGCTGGCCGCCCTTGAGCCTGTCCTGGATCTGGAAAATGCTCGCCGTCGAGGTCATGTCGATCTCGCCGCGATCGAGCGCGAGCATGACCTCGGGGGTTCCGCGATAGCCGTTAACCCAGGTGGCGTTCCAGCCGAGGAACTCGCTGCACCACAGCACCGGCTGGATCGCCGGCCGCGGCACTGCCTGCACCGATCCGATGATCACGGGTTTCGCCGACTTGTCGTAAAGCCTCGATTCGGCGCTCTTGTTGACAAAGATGACCGAGCCGCCGCGTCCGAAGCCGCCGGCGAAGCGGAAGGTCCTCGGATCGTATTGCGCATTCGCATTATGGAAGATGAGCGGATCGATGGTCGAGATCGAGCCCACGGCGGCGGTGAGGCCATCGGGCTGGGTGCGATGCACGAAGTAGTTCAAGGCCGTGATGCCGCTCGCGCCCGGCACGTTCTGAACCACGATATTGGGCTCTCCAGGCAGATATTTGCGCAGGTGGAGCGCGATCAGCCGGCCGGATGCGTCGGTGCCGCCACCGGGATCGGAGCCGATCAGCAGGGTGACGGTCTTGCCCTTGAACGACACGGCGCCCTGCGCCGCCGCACCGGAAACCCCGCCGCCGAGCGCCGCGAGGCCGAGCGCCGTGATTAACGCAATTTTCGCTCCCGGTCCGAACATGCTCCGCCCCTATCGAGGACAAGTCAGATTCATTCTACTGCAATGCCTACCGCAATGCGTATGCCGGCGCAGGCTTCCTGGCGCAGGGCAGTAGCCGCCGGTGACACCTATTGAATGCGCAGGCCCTGCTTGCGCATCAGCGCCTTGGTATAATCCACCGCCTCAAGGGGTGTATCCGCCAGGGTCCCGACCACGACCTCCACATCGCGCGGCGTCATCGGCGCGAAGCCTTCGCTGATCTTCTCGCCCTGCTCCAGGAACTCCGGCTCAGCCGCAACCTTCGCGAAGGCGCCCCGGTAAGCTGCCAAGATCCCGTCCGGCGTGCCGGGCGCGAGCGCAAGCCATTTGTCGCCGGTATTGAGCGCGGTCCAAAGCTCGAACGCCTTGCGGGCGACCGGATCGTTGATCTTGCCTTTCATCATTTCGGGAAACAGCGGCGCTCCGCCGAACTCCGCCCGGCCCACGATCCGGCCGCCCTGCAGCGCGCCGGTCTGAGTGAGAATCTTGAGCTGCCCGCTATTGAGCCGATCCTGGATCTGGAAAATGTTGCCGGTCGACGTCATGTCGACCTCGCCGCGATCGAGCGCGAACATGGTCTCGCTGGTGCCGCGGTAGCCGCCAACCCAACCGGCGTTCCAGCCGAGATATTCGATGCACCAAATCACCGGCTGGATGGCGGGGCGCGGCATGGCCTGGACCGAGGCGATCATCACGGGCTTGGCCGCCTTGTCGTAAAGTCTCGCTTCGGCCGACTTGTTGACGAAAATGACCGAGCCGCCGCGCCCGATGCCGCCGGCGAACCGGAACGACTTGGGATCGTATTGCGCATTGGCATTGCGAAAGACCACCGGATCGATGGTCGAGATCGAGCCCATCACCACGGTCAGGCCATCAGGCTGGGTGCGATGGACGAAGTAGTTCAACGCCGTCATGCCGCTCGCGCCCGGCATGTTCTGCACCACGATATTGGGCTCTCCGGGCAGATATTTGCGCAGCGAGAGCGCGATCAGCCGGCCCGCCGCATCGGTGCCGCCGCCGGGCTCGGAGCCAACCAGCATGGTGACGGTCTTACCCTTGAACGACACGGCGCCTTGCGCGACCGCGCCGGCCATCCCGGCGCCGAGCACCGCAAGGCCCATGGCCGCAACGGCGGCAATTCTCGCTCCCGCTCCGATCATACCGACGCCCTTTCGAAGGCCAAGCTCATCTCATCCTACTACAGACGCGAATTGCGGGCGAGGCGCGCGGGGCATGGTGCCGCACCCTCCGGGATGCGTTGCACGCAAAGCCGGCTCCGGTACGGCCAGTTCACCAGGCTGCACTCTCGGGCGCTCCCGGCGCTCGCATCGGGTTACCTGTTCGATGCCTTGATCATCGTTCCTCACGTGCTTAACCTTCGCGGGCGTATTTTCCGCGACCGGGCTCTTGGGCGCCACGAGCAGATGGAAGAGAATGCGCGCGACGCCGAAGCAAACCTTGCGATTTGCTGCGCTTGTCGCAGTGATGATGATGCTTGATGATTTTCCAGGAACAGCTGCTTCGGTCGAGCAGCCCATCAGCTTCCAAGGCTACGGCGGTGTTGCGATTGCAGGTACGTTGACGCTTCCAGAATCGGCTAATTCCGACCGTCTCGCTCCTGCCGTTCTCCTTATCCAAGGAAGTGGCCCAACAGACCGCGATGGCAACCAACCACCAAATTTGCAGATAGACCTTCTGCGGCAGCTCGCGGACATCCTCGCAGGCGCAGGCATCGCTTCCCTTCGCTATGACAAGCGGGGCATGTACGCGAATCGAGACACCTTGCCGAAGCGTCAAGATGAATTGCCCGACTTCTTCAGTTGGTCGGCATTTGTAGATGATGCTCACGCGGCCTTTGCTTTCCTTATGGCTCACCCTGCCATCGCTTCCAATCGCGTCGGTGTGCTCGGCCACAGCGAAGGCGGGCTCCTGGCACTTGATTTTGCTGCTCAATATCGCCCGCAGCCGAAAGTGCTCATCCTCGCGAGCACGCCAGGTCGATCGCTGGGAGAGGTCATCCACGATCAATTGTCCGCGCTTTTGGAACGACAACAGGCAACTGCCGAGCAGCGCCAGTTCTTCCTCGACGCGGATCGGCGCATTCGATCGGAGATTCTCAAGACCGGCAACGTGCCGCCAGATGTTCCCCCCGGCCTTGCTTCTTTATACCCCAGCTATCTTGGTCGGTTCCTCAAATCCGAGCTCGCCTTGAATCCGGTCGCCCTGGCGATCAATGTCGAAGGGCCAATCCTTGTGATCAACGGTGCTGCCGATACTCAAGTTTTGGCCACCCAGGATGCAGCGTCGTTTTCTTCGGCCCTCGCAAACCGCAGGGATGGCAGCGAGGTCTTCACGCCATCGGCGGTGAGCCACAATCTGAAAACCGTCGTCGGAACTGATAATCAGGGCGTAGCCGGAGAATTGGACAAAACAGTACGAGACGCTCTCTTGCGTTGGCTGAAGATGGTCCTGTGATCGGACGACCGGCTCGGCGTTCGTCAGGTGCCAGGCTCTACCAACTTGCTCAAGTGCCGCGGCACCGCGTAGCCGCTGCAAAATGGGGCCCGGGATTTGCAACGGAGCGGATTGTGCTACCATGGACAAAACATCCGATTGTCCGGATTGGATAAAGCTTGGGAGGAGACCGCTATGATGGCCAATGCCCGGTCGCGGCACATCGCGAAGCTCAACCTCGGCGCGGCTGCTCTGATCGCCAGCATGCTTTGTGTGCTTGGTGGCCTTGCCGCCGACGCGCAGGCGCCGGCGGCAAAGGCGCCCGTTGCGACGCCGCGCACGGCTGACGGCGAGCCTGACCTGTCCGGCATTTGGGTGCGCGGCGGCGGCCCGGGGATCAGGGGCAAATACGACGAATTTGGCGGCGAGCAGTCCTACGCTTCGCGCGACGGCAGCTTCGAAAACTTCGAGAACGACAACGCGCTTGCGCGCTTGGGCGATCGGAACAAGCCGCTCTACAAGCCGGAGTTCTGGGCCAAGGTGCGCGACAACGACGCCAACGGGAACGAGCTCGATCCCGAGTTCAAATGCCGGATCTACGGGGTGCCGAGGCTCGGTGCTCCATCGCAAATCGTTCAAACAAAGGGCCAGGTTGTTCTTCTCTATGCCGGCGGGTTCGCCGGACAGAACACCTTCAGGGTCGTTCCGACCGACGGCCGTCCGCACAATCCGGCGCGCGTGGTGCAGGAGACCTGGAAGGGCGATCCGGTGGCGCATTGGGAGGGCGAGACGCTGGTCATCGACACGATCGGCTTCACGGATGAGAGCTGGCTGCACAAGTCGGGTTACTTCCACGGCTTCAAGCTCCACATCATCGAGCGGCTCACCCGCGAGGGCAACAGCCTGCGCTGGGAGGCGACGGTGGATGATCCGGAGGTGCTGCTGGAGCCCTGGACGATGAATTCCATCACTCGCGTCCTGGATACGAGGCCGGATGCATTCGTGCCTGAAGATCTTCCGTGCGAGGAGCGCGATCTCCAACACTTCAAGTCAAAGGTCCGCAGCGGCTGACGCTCGTTCCTTTGCGTTTGAGCTGAGTGAGTTGCATGAATCGGGAGGACACAACATGAGACTCGACCTGAGGCTGATGCCGTCGCTTGCCGGCGCTGCTGCCGCTTGCCTCCTGCTCCTCCTGGGGCCGGGACAGGCGCATCACGGGGTGCAAGCCCAGTTCGACATCAGTCAAGTCGTTGAAAAGCGCGGGATCCTTTCCAAGATCGATTGGATCAATCCGCACATCTACATGCATTTCGAGGTCCTCGAAGACGGAGTGGTCAAGCATTACGCGATCGAATCGCTCGGGATTTTGGGGCTGCGGCGGGTCGGGCTCGACAGCAAGAGCAATTTCAAGGTCGGCGAGCCTTTCATATTCACAATCAATCCCAGTCGAGACGGCTCCGACACCGGCCTGCTGGTCACGCTCATTTTTCCCGATGGGCGCAAATTCGAGGTCAAGACCCCGGACACCGCGGCGCCCTAGGCGAAAGTAAGCGTAAATCTCGCTTGACGGCTGTATTGACTGAGGCGGCCGGCCGGCGACAGGGCTGAACCGAGAAATGATCGTGAGGCCGGGCAATGCGCTACCGAAACGAGATGTTTGCCGCCCTGTTGGGGCTGTTGGCCGCGACGACCCCGGGGTCGGGGCAAGTCCCCGCGGCGGATCCGGCGGCAAAGAAGGCGTTCACGGACGCCGCCAACGCGCTCGGCATGGTGCGAGGCGTGCAGCGTTCGCTCGATGTCGTCAACATGCTCGAATACACCGCCAGCGGGACCATGGCGGCTCCCGACGGCGGCGGACCAAGCAAGGTGAGCCGCGTCACCGCTGGCTACGACTATGTGATCCCGGCGGCGCGGGTCGATGTCGACACGACGGCTCCCGATGGTTCGGCCCGTCGAACCATCGAAGTGGTAGCCGGGCAGTTGTCATGGGATGAATCCAAGCCGGGAATCTATCTGCGTCCCGGCAATACATCGGCGGCGGCACGACTGAAGCAAATCTGGCTGCTGCCGCACGGGCTGATCCTGGCGGGCGCGAAGGCTCCCGACAAGGTCAAGATGGCGGACCGAGCCGGACAAAAGGAGCTGAGCGTCCCGCTGCCGGACGGGACCGAGGTCAAGGGCCTGGTCGGCGAGAAGAATCTGCTGACCCGTGTTGAGCTCAAGATCGGCGAGCAGGTCGTCTCGGCTGACTATGCGGATTATAAGGACTTCCACGACTATGGGGTGATGTTTCCGTCACGCATCGTGCAGAAGGTCGATGGCCGGGTCGTGGCCGATCTGACGGTGACCGATGCATTGGCAAACCCCTACCTCGTTTTTCCGCCGCCGAAGGAGTTGCTCCAAAAACCGCTCCCGTGACCTCGTTGGCAAATTGCGATACAGCGCGTAAGGTGTTTGTCTCGACAGCGTGCGCATTCTCGGCGTGCTCCCTCTCCCGATGGGACAAGGTGCAGACCGCGCCAGATTGCAGGAGCGTCGTTCGCGTCCACTGAATGGCCATGGCACCGAACAGCCATGGACGAGGGAGGTTCACATGTTTGACAAAAGCTGGCGCCTGGCGGCGTCATGTGTTGCTGTTTGCGGGGCGCTCGCGGGGTCGCAGGCCTCCGCGCAGACCGCCGACCGATTGACCCTTGAGGTCCTCTCCTCGCGGCCGCAGCTCGTAAGCGGCGGCGATGCGCTGGTCAAGGTCTCGGGCGCGCATGGCGCGCCGGCAGTCACCGTCGACGGGAGGGACGTGTCCGACGCGTTCAAGTCGGATTCGAAAGGCGGCTGGATCGGCCTGGTTGACGGGCTCAAGGATGGGGACAACCGGCTGGTGGCGAAAGCCGACGGCAATGAGGCGGCCCTGACCCTCAAGAATCATCCGCTCAACGGCACCTTGTTTGCAGGGCCGCAGCAAACGCCGTTCCTCTGCGAGAACGAGAACCACGGCTTGGCCTCGGCGAAGGATGCTACCTGCGCGGCTCCGACCACCGTCAAATATTACTACCGGAACAAGGGCGGCGAATGGAAACCGTTCGACGCCAAGGCAACGGCCCGCCCGGCCGACGTGGCGACGACCAAGACCAGCGAAGGCAAGGAAGCTCCGCTCATCGTGCGGCAGGAGAAGGGGGTCATCAACCGCTCCGCCTATGTGATCAACATCCTGCACGATCCGA
>WNGK01008603.1_pt1 | contig 10580 bp, 12 predicted proteins | sample 5400601 | NCBI WGS metagenome assembly WNGK01 (sample SAMN13153376, study PRJNA577476) | soil metagenome | isolation source: 60 cm soil or saprolite under Garry oak tree replicate 1 | place: USA:California | collected 2016-06-15
TCGCTGAGCGAGCCGACGATGCGCACCGCGATAAACCACGTGATCAAGCTGGCGACAAAAGCGAGGCCTGCGCCGAGCGCGACCGGTTGGCGATGCACGCGTCTGGCCCCCGTCATACTCGCGGTGATGGCAGCCAGGACGAGAATGCATTCCAATCCCTCTCGGAAGACGAGAATGCCGATATCGAGAAACGCGACCGTCTGACTCGTGTTGGGTCGCATCGGATCAGGCGCCCCGTGTGCGGTGACCCCCTGCCAAATCAGCATCGTGGTCACGAACAGCGCGGCAACGATAACGCCGATGCGCAGAGCAGGCTTCATTTTGCGCTTGGAGCTTATCACAGGGACACGGTGACTGCTGCCGATTGATTGCTTTTTTTTAGCGGCTGGTTGCTGGTGCGAAAGGCACGCCGGTTTGTCATTCTCATAGAGCCACGATTGCCGGTGCCATGAGAGTCCACTAGGATCGTACCAGGAATGCCGCAATACGTTTTGGGTCATTATTTGAAAGGCGAGGGCAAGCGTTTGGCGTTGATGTCAGAATTGCTTGATCCGATGCATCGCCGGTATATCGACGCGCTTAACATTGTAAGGCCGGGCGCGCGAACCCTTGAAGTTGGATGTGGCAATGCATCGATTTCCGCTTGGCTCGCGGAACGCGTAAGTCCTGGCGGAACAGCAGTGGCGTTCGATCTCGATCTGTCGCTAATCGAAGTGCGCGCGCCGAATCTTGAGTTGCGCCAAGGCGACATCGTTGCTGGCCCGGTGGCGCCGGGGACTTTCGATCTCGTGACGGCCCGCGCCGTGTTGCATCATGTTGCGGATGCTGAAGTGGCAATCACGAATTTGGTTGCAAGCCTCAGAACCGCAAGAGTGCTTCTACTGATTGAGCCTGATTTTCTTCCTGTAAGTATCGCCGAGCCGCCGGAGGTGCCAGCGTTCTGGGAGGGGTGGCTGGCGTGGTCGCGCGAACGCGGGATCGATTACCACATCGGGCGCACTCTGGCGCCACGACTCGCAGCGCCAGGTTTGACGCAAATAAGCGGCACCGCGGAGACGGCCATCTACAACGGCGGCTCGACATGGGCTAATTACTGGACACTGACGATCAACGAACTTCGCGATGATCTGATAGGTTCCGGCAAACTCAACGTCGCGTTGGTGGACACATTTCTTAATCATTGCGCCGACTCAAATTGGTGGACGCAGACCGTTGCCTTTACAGCGGTGTCAGGCCGCTCGCCCGGTGCCTGAGCGAACTAGGCACACAGGGTGGATTGTTGTGATTTTGCCTCGATCGAGTAACTTCGGCGGTGCAACGTTTTCGGGCGTTTACTTTGGTCGAGATTGCCCTGGCCATTTTCATACTGATGCTCCTGCTTATGCTGGCGGTGCCCAGCATGACCGGCGTGGCCGCAAGCAGGCGACTGAACCAATCCCTCAATGGGTTCAACGACCTTGTGCGCCAGGCACACGAGCGAAGCGTGACTGAACGTCGCCCTTACCTAATTGTTTGGCGCAAAAACAGCGTTCTGTTGCGTCCGGAAGTTTTTGCAGAGGACGAGGAAGTCAAACCGGCAGTGGAATTTCGTCTCAACAAGGGAACGTTGCTGAGCCTCTCGTTGCCAGCAGCATTGGCCGAAAAGCATCCGGCAGAGTGGATATTCTGGCCATCGGGGAACTGCGAGCCGGCGATTGTCCAGTTCAAAAGCCCCGCTGGTTTGTGGACGGCGAACTACTCGCCTCTGACGGCGCAGCCGGAGGTTACGCAGTATGCAGCAAGGTAACAAAAACAAAGTTCGAAATTCGAAATCAAAAATCCGAAATGTTTATCGGGCTTTCGCCCTGTACGAGGTTTTGCTCGCCGTAGCGATTTTTGCCATCGGCGTCATCGCGCTTGGACGCGCGGTAGAAAATTGCCTCAATGCGAGCACCATCAGCGCGGAAGAAAGCGTCGTACGACAGATTCTATCCGATCGCATGGCGGAAATTCAAGCTGCGCCGGGCCTGCCCGATTCTGAAAAAGAATTCAGAATCAACAGCGGTTACGGCATGGTAAAGTTGATCCAGAAAAGCGCTCCCGCTGACCTGACCGAACCGGACAACACACTCCTCAGCGGTATTAATCTTGTGACGTTGACTGCCCAATGGCAGCACGCCGCGCTCCCGCGGTCGAAGCAGATTCAGTTTTATGTTTACCGACCCGGATAAAAGCAGACTGAATATTCAAAATTCCTTTGGGTTCACATTGATCGAGATCATGCTGGCAGTGGGGATCTTGGGAATCATGTCGGTGGCGATTTTTCGTTTTGTGCAATCGAACATGACTGCGCTGTATGTCTCATCGGATACGGCTGCCGCGGACGCGCAATATGACGGATTGCGTGAACTGCTCACAGCAGAGTGGCAAAGCTTGAGTCCGTTCCGAGCCAACATGACAGGGGAGCCGTTCAAGTTGGGCGATCGCGAGCGGGACGAAATACGATGGAGCTGTGGCGCGGGCCCCGGACTGCTTACACGCTATGCGCCGAATGACTTTACCGTTGCCCTGCGGTTGCAACCGGGAAACGAAAAGAGCGGCCGGCTGGATCTTGGTTTTTTGCGAAAACCTAAAAACGATTCAGACATCGGAGAAGGACACGAAACCTGGGTGCCATTGATCAAAAATGTGACCAGCCTTGAAATCAACTACTTCAATGCGGGCACGAACACTTGGTCGCCGCGATGGCCAAGTCATGGGTTGCCCTGGCTAATCAAGATTAAGGTGGAACGTACCGATGCAGCCGTGCCATGGGAAGCAATTATCCCCCTGAGGCGAACACCGTATTAAGCGCTGTCGATTCTATGACAAGGCCATTTGGAAGTTTGAAATCAGATGCGGGCGCGGCGCTGCTGTTGGCGCTTTGGGCGTTATTTTTGCTTAGCGCCATGGTGATTGCATGGGCGCTCAACATCAATTCGCGCCTTGCGGTTTCAAGCAATGCAAATCGTGTGTTGGAAGCTGAAGCAATGGCGTGTTCGGGGGCCGACGTTGCTCTAAGTCGGGAGATCTCGCCGAGCTCGCCAAACTTGCACAGACAAATTGGCGATGGGGAAAGTTACGACGTGCAGATTACCGGGGAATGTGGTCGCCTAAACTTGAACTTCTTCACCCAAGGGGAAAACCCGAACAAGCTGGCAATTCTCCGTCAATATCTCAACCTCAAAGGCATAGACCTAAACGACCTCGACGTCATGATAGATTCCCTGCTCGATTGGGTGTCGCCAACGAAAGGGCTTCAGCATTTGAACGCATGTCCAGAGAGCGACGACTACAATCCCGCGCACGCGCCGCTGACTTCCGTGGAAGAGCTCAAGAAAATTTGTGGATGGGCCGAATTCACTTCGAAGCCCGGTTGGGACAATGATTTTACCGTCGCACCCACTTGTGGCGCCATCGATCTCGCCTATGCCTCACGCGACGTGTTACGCGCTTTAGGCATACCAGATGATTTTGTCGATCGCTTCCTGCAATTGCGCCAGGGGCCGGATGGAACCGATGGAACAGCCGACGATGGCCAGTTGGATCAACGAGCGGCGTTTGCTATGCTTGGCTTCAACAACGCGCAGTCGCTACTCACTGGAATTCAAAACCTAGTCGTCTTCAAAAGTCCCAATGCTGTCTTCCGCATCTTGAGCGCGGGAAAATCAGGCGGTGTTACGCGCTCCGTGGAGATGGTGGTGCAAAAACAAGTACTAGGAGTCGGTCGTCCTCAAGTATTCAGTTGGAAGGAGCTTTGATATCGAGTCCGGGATGCCATCTATTTTCATAATCCCAACCGCACACGGCTGGAATTTTCTCCGCGCGGCTGAGCAAAACGGCTCGTGGAACGTCCGCAAGCTGCAAACGTTGGAAGAAGCAGCGCCGCTACTTGCTGCGACTGACGATTTTGTGCTTGGATTGCCTGTTTCAGCCGTGCTTGCCCAGCGATTTCGCCTGCCGAGCGCCGATCCGGCAGAGTTTCCGGAAATGATTCGCATCCAGATCGAGAAGCTGCTGCCGTTCGCGGCTGATGAAGTGACAACCGATTTCGAGCTGATCGAGCAAAATGAGAGCGAGAGTGTGGTTTCAGCCGTCGCAATAAGGAACGAACAACTTGCTGAGATGGCTTCTCCGTTATTGGAGCGCGGTTACATCCCGCGACAAATTACAGTGTATGCTGCACAACGCGCTAGCACTCATGCCCCCAGTGGCAGTGCTGTTCTCATTTATCCAGAAGGCGAGACGCTCGTTTACGTGGTGACAGAGAATGGCAAGCTAAGCCTTACTCGGGTATTTGAAGGCGGCAACGGCGAGCAGCTACAAATTGAATTGCCGCAGCTGCGACTGAGTGCCGAGCTAGAGGGAATAGACGCCTCCTCTCCGAATGTGTTGTTGGATGAGACCTGTTATGAAATGCGCGACACCGTACAGGGAATTTTGTCCAGCCCGACCGAGATAGTTGGCATCGAGCTGCCACCCGCGCCGGTCAAACTGAACCTTCTACCGGAAAGCTGGCGACGGCGCCGGTTGCAATTGACAAGGCAAGCCGAATGGCGAAGACGGCTTCTTTGGATAGGCGGGGCTTATGGCGCGCTTCTCTTACTCTTGCTCGCGTATCTCGGCCTATTGCGGTTTCAGATAGCGCGCCTTGACAGGCGGATAGCGCAGGACGCGCCTGGGACTGAGTTCGTGCGCGCGACAGAGGCAAAGTGGAAAGCGCTCGCACCGGCGATAGACGGGCATTACTATCCAGTTGAAATCCTGCTGCATCTTTTTGAAAGCCTGCCCTCCGCCGATGTGCGCATCACGGCGTACAACCAGTCGGCGCGGCAGATTTCCGTCGATGGCGAAGCGAACACGGCTGCTCTGGCGTACCAATTCATTGAGAGGATAAAGAAAAATCCAGACTTGCGAGCGTTTCAATTTGACATGGCTGCGCCTCGCATTTTGTCCAATAACCATGCGCAGTTTCGATTAGAGGGAAGAGCAAAATGATGCCGGCGTGGTACAACCGGATGAATCCACGTGAGCGTGTGCTATCGTGGATAGTTGCCGGAACCGTCTTCGTGCTGCTCAATCTTTGGATTTTGAGTCGGATCCTGGGCGCCCTCGGCGGTGCGCATAAGGAAGTGGTGGAACGTCGAGCCACGTTAGCCGAGCAAGCTCTTTACGTGAAAGAACGCGATCTCTGGACGAAACGCGAGGAATGGATCCGGAAGCATCAACCTGTCCTCAAGGATCCTGCGGAAGCCTCCGCCCTGCTTGATCAACTAAGGGAGGTTGCTGGTAAATATAACGTCCTCATCGAAAATCCTGCAATTGGGGCCGGGGAGACCACCCCCTATCATCAAACGGTTTTTGCTTCGATTGAAACTAAAAGCCCATGGCCGCCACTCGTACATTTCCTTTATGATGTGCAACGACCGGACACTTTTATCGTGTTCGAAAATGTTAATCTGGCCATCGATGGTAGCGATCCTACGATGATGCGCGGCAAATTTAAAATCGCCCGCTGGTTTGCACCGGCGCAACGAACCAAGTAATAATAAGCAATAGACTTATGAAATATTCCCTTATCCTAACGTTGATTTTCGCTGTTTTCGGGACGATCCACAGTCCGGCTGAGGAAGTTTTGCCGCCCCAGTTCAACTTCGATCGCTACTCGAAAATGGTGGATCATTCGCCATTCGCAATCGCTACGGCGATGGCGGCGCCTGCCGCTACGCCTGATTTTGCAAAAGACCTTTACATCGCGAACGCCGCGCGTTCGCCCGAAGGCGATATGGTGACGCTCGCTTCCACCTCCGACCACAATTTCAAGAAATATCTTACGACCAGAGAACCAGTAGACGGCTACAGCATCGCCAATATCGAATGGTCGGACAAAGTGGGCGCGACGAAGGTGACAATTAGCAAGGACGGAAATTTTGCGACTATCACGTTTAATCAGGCGCTGTTGTCGCAAGCCGCGCCGAATCCAGGTGTTGCTTCCAGAGCGTTCACGCCGTCCACGCCTATCGCCCCGGTTGTTAACCCCGCCAGTGCCAGTGCCCCGAACACGGCTTTACCGAAAGTGCCTGCTGGGTTACCCGCGGAAGTACAACAGTTGATTCCGCCTCGAGACGCCAGTGGGGCCCGTTCGCGTGGGTTAATTCCGCGGAACCCTAGAACGTCTTCGAAGCTGCCTTATCAGGCACCAGCCGCCAAACACTAGAGTTCAAGGGCTGCACAGCCGCTAACCGCCACCCCAATCGTCGTCTCCTGTGTCCGCTTGCCGGTCGGGTCCTGCCGAAAATAAATCGTAGCCGCCCGGGTTTTTCAGACCAGGATTGCGATAAATATAACCATTACCCCAGGGATCTGTTGGCATTTCTTTGAACAACTGATACCAGCGAGCGGGTCGCGGGTCGTTCTGCGGTTGGGTCACCAGCGCCTGCAAACCCTGTTCCGATGTTGGATAAAAACCGTTCATGCTTTCGTAGAGTTGCAGCTGCGTTTTGATCGCCTGAACGTCGGCTTGAACGCGCATGCTTTTGGCGATCGCAGTTGTATTGCCGAGTTTTGAAATCGCTACTCCTAGTATGATCACAATGATGCTCACCACGAGCATGATCTCCAGTAGCGTGAAGCCCTGTTGTTTTCTTTTCCTTCTCATTTAAATAAAGGAGTAACCCTCCCTCCTGTGCGCGATTACACTACCCGGGTCTTCAAGAATTGCTAGCGACTGGTGTGCAAAAGATAATCCGACTTGTCCCAAATATACTTTAATTGAATCTGCGTCGCGCGAATGGCGGATGACCCGCTGCCAACTCCGTTGGCGATAACCAGATCATTCGGCCCTACTTTCAAGGCTGTGGCCGGCAAAATTTTCTGGGCGCGCAGCCACCCGGTATAATGAAAACGCATTTGCGTCGTAAGCGGTTCCATTTCGCCGCGGTAACCCGGGTCCGCCAGCTCCGGCAGCGTTAGAGAAACCGGCCCAATATCCTGGCCATTAACAAAAATTTCCGGTGCAGCATCAATGGCAGGATTGGCGATTTCGAAAGTGAGCAGCGCTGTTAGCGGTTGCGCTTCAATTGGAAATTGAAACACGGCGTTTTCCTGAGTTTCTCCATCAATCCGGATTGGGTCAGGGGCGAGAGTTGCAGTGACGGTTCCAAAGTTCTCAACGTCCTCGGGGGGCGCGTTGAGCGCCGGCGCCGATGAGAACGGTTCGGGAATCACATCGCGATGTTCCGCGTTCACCGGATGCACTACTTCACTGGTTGTCATCCAATCGAGATAAGCTGCCCGGATCGTCTTTCCATCACCGGGCACCTCGATATCGATAGCGGAGGCCCCGGTCATCGGGATAAGGACTGAATCTGAACTGGGCAGATTCATTCCCACACCCAGAGCGCCTGAACGCAAAATGTGTGTGCCAGATTCATCCCACGCGATTAGTTCAGGCTGCTGATTTGGTTTGTCATCGAAGAACAAACGGAAAAAAAGAACGTGATAATCGGGACTCGGCTGCGCCACGCGAATGCGAAAGATGCTCTTCGAAGTACCACCGCCTTCCGTCGCCTCGCCCGGCAAAAGAGTGAGCGCTTCGACCCATGCCGGTGCATTTTGGGTTTTTGAATTTCGAGGCGCATTTTGGCGCAAATCAAGCCAGGCGCTTTCGGGCAGAGGTTGCGGAGTGATTTGAGCGGGAGAGGGCAGGGCCTCGCTCAAAGCTTCCTGCGCGCCTACGCGGCAAACCGCAGCAAAGAAGATCGCAAGAGCAACGCGAACTAACATTGAGCTCGCGAGGTTATTCGCGCACAACCTGCTTTGCAAGCTTTCAGTTTTCAATGCGGCCTGAATTGCAAACTGTGTGTCATTTCAAACACCGCCGACAGGATGCTGAAAACAACGAGCCCAACGAGAACGGCAATTATCACGATAATGATTGGTGGAATCAATTGCGAGATTACGCCAACGCTCCGGTCAAGTTCGCGCTCATAAACGTCAGCAATAGCTTGCATGGTCTCGGCGAAATGCCCGGTTTGTTCTCCTACCGCCATCATGTCGGTAAACAAATCTGGAAACATTTTTTGCTCTTGCAGAGCAGCGGAGAGTGTCGCGCCATCGATGACTGCCCTGCGCACCTCCCGGAGCTTAAGTTCGAGAAAACGGTTGCCGGCGATTTCAGTCACCAGATCAAGCGCGCGAAGGAGCGGAATTCCATTTTCGATCAAAGTTCCCAGTGTTCGCGAGAATTGCGCGTAGTAACGGTGGCGAATGACTCGTCCGTATCCAGGGACTAGCAATCGGAACCGGTCCCATCCGATGCGCCCTTCCTCGCTGCGCACGAGGGCGCGAAAGCCAATGATGGCGCCGACCAGTACTAGCAGGCCCACCCACCAATAGCCCGTGATCGCACGGTGGATTTGAAGCAAAACCCGAGTGGGCAATGGAAGCGCACCGCCAGTTTGGGCCATAAAACCCGATAACTGCGGCACCATGAACGTAATAAAAATTGTAACGAGAATGGCGCCAGCCAGCGCGAGAAATGCCGGATAAATCAAGGCTTGTTGCACGCGATCTCGCAGTTCTTTTGCCTGCGTCAAATGCTTCACTACCCGAAGCAGAATTTGCGGGAGCGCACCGCTAGCCTCGCCCGCAGCCACCAAATTTACATAGAGCGGAGGGAAAATTCGCGGTAGCTCACTTAAGGCCTGCGAAAAACTGCGACCATCGACCAGGCCCTGATGCAACGTATGAGTCATTTGCTGAACGCGTGGCTGCTTCAAACGTTTTTCCAAAACCGACAACGCTTCGTCCAGCGTCATCCCTGCTTGCAGTAAATGGGCAAGCTGCTCGGTGAAAATGAGCAACTGGCCGTGCGGAATTTTTAGGTTCTTCGTGGGAGCCGCCGGCGAATCGGGCGGCGATTTCTTTCCGAATTGCGTTTCGGGTTTCCGGCCGCCCCAGATCCGCTGCATAAAAATGGGTCCGCCCGCACCGTCTCGTTGGATCGCCTTGGGCTCTGGCTCGACTAACTCGATCCGGACCGGAATGCATTGCTGCGATTCGATTTGCCGAATCGCAACAGCTCGATCTGCGCAATCGAGCACGCCTTCAACCAGGCCGCCCTGCGCGTTGCGGGCGCGATAAGAAAATTGTGGCATCGGCGTGGAAAAATATCCGGAAACCGTAAATCGCAAACTGGAATCTGGCTTCGCCAAGTTCAATGGCTAAAAAGTTACAGAATTAAAAACATTCTTTCGTAAGACGTAACGTTCTAACGAATCACGAGCCACCCGCCTTCGCTCTGCTACGGCGCGGCAAGCGTTGGCTTGCCACGATGTAACGCTTAAAGAATCCCGAGTCACCTAGGTAAAAATTTTACTTGTCATGCTGTTGAATTCTGATAAGAGCGCCCACCATGAAGTGTGCAGCAGTGACCGTAGTTGTTTCGATTGCGATCGCTTCGCAAGCGTTCGCGGTGTTACGCCCGCTGTTTCCAGCGAAGGCGGGCCCGCCGTTTGGCGCTGAAGCGATCACAACAGGAAACACTTCAGTCCAACATTCTGCGAAACAAGCGTCTGCTACAGCGCCGAGGTAAGGCGTGTATCAGCCGCGAGGCGCAGGCGCTGGCCTGCGTGACAGGAGATTTCTCACCTTCGTCGCCAGGCTTCGCTCGCCGCAATTGAAAGAGGCGGGCGGGAATGGAGTCGGTGGGGGCCGAGCGACATAGACGAAGCCCACTAGGGTGAGCTTTCGGGAGAAAGCGAATCAATCGAACCGGCCCATGAAACAAAGGCCACGGTGTCCATCAAATCCGAGCGCGTTGTAAAGGCGGGGGCGGGAATCGAACCCGCGAATAGCGGTTTTGCAGACCGCGACCTTACCACTTGGCTACCCCGCCAATGGTGCGAGAGCGGACAATATCGTTGTAGCGGCACTTGTATCAAGCGCCGACCGTAGATAGATAGGCGCCTGGCACAAGCGCCTCAACACAATGACTTTGCGTTCTTCCGAATTTTTCTCGCGCGCGCAGAAGCGCATCCCGGGCGGCGTCAACTCGCCTGTCCGCGCATTTCGCAACGTGGGCGGCGAGCCGTTTTTGGTGGCGCGCGCCAAGGGCGCGAGAATTTGGGATGTCGATGGAAAGGAATACATCGAGTACATTTGCAGTTGGGGACCGGCAATTCTCGGTCATGCACCGAAAGTGGTTGTCGATGCAGTACGCGAGGCAGCCACGCACGGCCTAAGCTTTGGAATTCCAAATCCGCTCGAGGTGCAAATGGCAGAGTTAATCTGCGATTGGGTGCCATCCATCGAGAAAGTGCGGATGGTCAACAGCGGCACAGAAGCGACCATGTCATGCATTCGCCTCGCGCGCGCGTTCACGCGACGCGACAAGATCATCAAGTTCGACGGTTGCTACCATGGACATGTCGATGCATTGCTGGTGAAAACCGGCAGCGGCGCGCTCACGCATGGGCGGCCTGACAGCGCCGGTGTGCCGCAGGCGTTTGTCGATCTCACAATTTCATTGCCGTTCAATGACGCCGACTTGGTGAAAAAGG
>WNGK01008607.1_pt1 | contig 10578 bp, 6 predicted proteins | sample 5400601 | NCBI WGS metagenome assembly WNGK01 (sample SAMN13153376, study PRJNA577476) | soil metagenome | isolation source: 60 cm soil or saprolite under Garry oak tree replicate 1 | place: USA:California | collected 2016-06-15
TATCCCACCGGCACCAACTTCGTCTCCAACGGCCAGCGCAATGCCACGGCCCAAGTTACGCTTGATGGCAGTCCCCTCAGCGCGCCGGAACAGGGCGAAGGTGGCAACTCCAACGTTTACTACCAGCCGTCCGTCGAAATCGTGCAGGAGTTCAAGGTCCAGAATAACAGCTTTTCCGCCGAGTTCGGCAACAACGGCGGCACGATTGTGAACATGGTGCTAAAGCAAGGGTCGAACAACTTTCACGGCAGTGGCTGGTGGTACGGGCAGCGGTCCAACTTTGATGCCCGCGACTTCTTCAACTCCGGCGAAAAGCCCGACCACGTAAGGGATCAATATGGCTTCGCTCTCAGCGGTCCTCTGAAGCGGAATAAGACTTTCTTCTTTGTCGATCTGGAAAAGGTTCGTCAGCAGGACCCCATCAACCTTCAAGGAGTCGTACCCACTGCGGCGGAACGCACCGGAGACTTCTCGCAGAGTCCAGCGAACTCCGCAGGAATCTACGATCCGTGCGCTGGAAACCAGGGATCCACGCCGTGTCCAACAAATCCACGGAACAGATTTTCTGTTGGTGGGGTGAACGACATTATCCCTGCAAACAGAATCGACCCGATCGGCCAGGCGATTCTGAATCTGTATCCGCTCCCCAACATACAGGGTGCGGGCTTTCCGGACCCCAACTGGCGCCAAGTCATCATTGGCACCGATCCGGGTTGGCAGCTCGACGTCAAGTTGGATCATCAGATCACGACCAATCACAAAATCGGCGGGCGTTACAGCCGTCACCACGACGAATACACCGCACCCACCATCATCGGCAGCGATCAGGGCGATGGCGCGATTTACCTGACGAACGCCCAGAATGGCGGCGTCGAGTACAACTGGGCAATAACTCCGACGTTGCTGTTGACGAGCCGCTTCAGTGTGGACCGCGTGCATGCCCCCGGCATCAGTAACAAGTATCCAACGCTTAGCTCTGTTGGCTTGTCGCCGGTTCTTGCGGCCAATGGACTCACCCGCATGCCCACCATCGGCGTCGATGACCCCTTTCTCTCGCTGTTTACCCAATGCTGCGTGGACACCCACTTCGCCCACACGCTTTCCAGTTACTCCTCTGCTTTGCAATGGGTAAAAGGAAGACATTCCATCAAATTCGGAGGCGAGCAGCGGGTCTTCTTTAACAACTTCTGGCAGCCCGACAATCCTACCGGCATCTTCAATTTCTCACGCGACGTGACCACCTCTCAACCGAATGCGGGGTTGGGGGACCAGAATGAGGGAAACCCATTTGCCACCATCTTGACCGGTTACGCATACGGGGCTTCGCTGCACCTGGTTCCTGCGGTGGCAGACAAATCGAAAGAGACCGCCTTCTACGTGCAGGACGATTGGAAGGTTATGCCCAAGCTGACGGTCAATCTCGGCTTGCGCTATGAGTGGAGCACTCCCTACACCGAGCGCTACAACCGGCTGCAGTTCAATGATTTCACTGGAGACACGGGCATCAGCGTTCCCGTGAACCGGGATGCCTCGGGAATGTTTGCCCAATTTGGACAGATTGGCGAAATCAGAGGGACGAGCGTCTTTCCAAGCTCCAGCCATCGCAACTCGCCGGTGGATCGAAACAATTTTGCTCCGCGTCTGGGCTTCGCCTACCAACTCGCTTCCAATACCGTGTTGCGTGGTGGCGCCGGAGTCTTTTACGGCATGAACGTGGCCACTAATTTCCAATATGCCGGCCCTGCCTTCGCGAAAACAGCGAATATGTATTTCACCAAAGACAATTACGCACACCAATTCGCGTGTCTCGGGCCTTCCCCGATACAGCCCACTTGCACCAGCCCATTTCCTGGTGGTTTGTCGGGGCCGCCGGGAACCACTTACGGCAAGTTGGCGCAGTGGGGATTCGGTAATTCCAGCGATCTGGACACTGGGACGGCGCGCAATGCCGAGATTTATCAGTGGAACCTCGGAATTCAGCACATGTTCCCGGGGCAGATCGTGGTCGGCGTGGACTACTCCGCGAACCGCAGCACGCACTTGCCTTGGGCCGGTGCCGGGGGCATCTCCACCCGCAACCGCAACTTCCTGCCCTCGTCGATTCGCAATACCCTGGTGGCAACATTGAACCCGACCCACGATCCCAGCAATACCGCTGTATCGGATTACCTCAATACAGAAGTCGCCAATCCTTTCCAGTGCTTCTTCACCACTTCCGCGGCGCTGACGGGCCCATGGTGTCCAGCCAGCCCGATTTTCAACGCGGCTGACGTGGCGGATTCCCGCTACGTTGATGACACCATTCCGCAACAATTGCTGCTGGAACCCTACCCGCAGTTTGATGGCGGCTTCGAGGGACTGCCGACGCTGAATGCCAACTCCTGGTACCATTCGCTGCAAATTCGATTCCAGAAGCGTGCCAGCCATTACATCAGTTTTGAAGGAAACTACACCTTCTCCAAATCTACTGACGATTCCTCCGCTGGTCGCAATGCCTGGCTGGGCAACCTGTGGCTGGACAACCCGCAACTGCTCGACGATCTTAAGGCGGAGCGTGGAATCAGCTCTAATGACACACCCCAGCGCCTGACTGCCGCCATCATTTTCGATCTTCCTGTCGGGAAGAATCGCTTGATCGGGGGCGCCATGAACCCCGTGCCGGATGCCATACTAGGCGGCTGGTCGCTTAGCACGGTTGTCACTCTCCAATCCGGGCAGCCGCTGGCTATCTTCAACAGCGCCGGACTGCTGGCTGACGGCAATCAACGACCGGACGTGGTCTGCTCTCAACTTTCGACGGGCTTGAGTTATCTCGATGCCGCCAAGTCCGGAGGGAGTATCCTGAATCAGAATTGTTTTGGCGATCCCGGGGATAATATTCCTGGCAATGCGCCTCGCCATTTCTCCAACCTGCGAGGCGATGGCATCCGCAACGTGGACGCTTCACTATCCAAGGAGTTTACGATCCGGGAGGGCAAGATTCTCCAGGTGCGCGCTGAGATGTTCAATGCGTTCAATCATCAACGCTTTGCCTTTCCGGATTTGGGATCGGGAGACGGAGCTTTAGGCCAGGTTACTTCCACCACCAACAACTTCCGCAGAATGCAGTTTGGAGCGCGGTTTCAGTTCTAAAGAGTGTCTTCCGACGAGACAGACCTCGGCGCCAGTTGAGGTCTGTCTCTCTTTTGTGCGGACGGGCGAGAGTGCGGAGACGATCTTTTCTGAAGACCGGCCTCAGTGCGGACGGGCTAGCTGCCCTGGGGATCGGTACCAAGCCCCTGCTCGCCCACATCCCCCCTCATAACTTCGACCGATATGACTTCGGCTCGGGACCTCCCGTTGCCGAACGGCTTTATCAAGGCCCGTTCTCTGCAAATTATTCGATAGTGAGCACAAAGGCTTGCGTCAGTTCACAATCGAGGCCCGACAGCGTCCCGGTTGTCCCGTGTGCATTTAGTTTTTTCTTGGGAGCGGTCACCGTGAACTTTTCAACTCTCTTCCTATTATTACTGTGCGTCTCCACGGCTTTTGGTCAGCCCAACTCCTCCTTCTACGTGTCGACGACCGGGAATGATTCGAATCCCGGCACCCAAACCACGCCTTGGCGCACGATTCAACATGCCGCAGACTCCGCGCGTGCAGGCAGTACCGTCACTGTGCGTGGCGGAATCTACGAAGAGCTCGTAAGCATCAACTCATCCGGCAACGCGACTGACGGATACATTACGTTCAGAAGCTATCCTGGCGAGACAGCGACCCTGGACGCGGAGCATTTCGCTCCCAGCGGCAGAAGCGGCGTACTTACCATTCACAACCACAGTTACGTGAGGATCGAGGGCTTTGAAGTCCGCAACTTTCGCACCGCCGAACATCGGCTCAGTCCACTGGGCATCAACGTCATTGGATCCGGCTCCCATATAGAGCTGCTCAAGAACAACGTCCATCATATTGAGCAGAATTTCGACGGCCGTGACGCTCCGGGACGCGGCGGCAACGGGTTTGGCATTGCTGTATACGGTACCGACGCCAAGACTCCCATCAGTGCACTGGTTATTGACGGCAATGAGGTGCATCACCTCAAAACCGGTTCGAGCGAGTCGCTGGTAGTGAACGGGAATGTTACGAACTTCTGCATTACGCACAATGTTGTCCACGACAACAACAACATCGGAATCGACATCATCGGTTTCGAGCGCACCGCGCCTGAGCCGGCTGTTGACCAAGCCCGCGACGGAGTGGTAAGCGGCAATCTGGTCTACAACATTACTTCGCGCGGCAATCCGGCATACCGCAACGATGAATCTTCCGATGCTATTTACGTGGACGGCGGCACCAGAATGCTGATCGAGCGGAACGTCATTCATGATGTGGACTTTGGAATCGAGCTGGCGAGTGAACACCAGAACCGCGCCACCAGTTATGTCACTGCGAGGAATAACCTTATTTATCACTGCCATACTGCGGGTGTTTCCATCGGGGGTTATGCGCCGGAGCGGGGACGCACCGATCACTGCACGGTGGTTAATAACACGCTCTACGAAAACGATACGTCGGGAACAGGCTCCGGTGAGTTCCAGATGCAGTGGAACATGGCAGACAATATTTTTGCTAACAACATCGTCTACGCAGGGCCCCGCTGTCTCATAACACTGAACAAATCTCAGGTCGACAAAAACCAGCCGCCCGCCGCTATCGATCACAACCTTTATTACTGTGCCTCCAGAGCGAAGACGAGCACCTGGGCAGGAGCTTCCTCCACCCTGACAGGATTCGATCAATATGTTGAGTCCACTGGGAATGACCGTCATTCCCGTTTTCTGGATCCGCGTTTTATGGATGCTACTGCGAACGACTTTCATCTGCGGTCCGACTCTCCCGCGCTCGCTGTCGGCACGACTGACGGAGTACCGGCGGGAGAACTGGATCTTGAAGGCTCACCCCGAGTCCAATCCGGAAAAGTAGATATCGGCTGCTACCAAAGACAATAGGAGAAATCCATGTTGAACTCGGACGTGAATCGCCGTGAATTCCTGAAGATCACCGCTGGAGCCGGCGCCGCTTTGGCCATGCCGACTCTGGGACATGCGGCTGCCGTCTCTTCCTCCAAAATGATCGGCATCCAGGTGGGAGCGATTTCCTTTGTGGATGAAGGAACTGAGAAAGTCCTGGATGTGCTTCAGGAACGTGGCTGCGTGAATACGCTGTTCCTTGCGGTATTCACCTACGGTCGAGGCATTGCCGGAAGACAGATCCCGGGGTACCCTCTGCCCGACCACGGCAAGCAGGAGTACGATCTCAACTATCACGGCGGGAACTTCGCTACCCCTCATCTTCAGTATTACAAGAACACGGTCCTCAAGGGCACTCACGCGCCCGACCACGGCGACCTGGATATCCTGGCGGAAGTGATCCCTGCGGCTAAAAAGCGCGGCATGAAGGTCATCTGCTGGATGGAGGACGTGTTTCGCACCGACCTGCCGAACATCGAGAAAGTTCAGGAGCGTGATCTGTACGGGCGGAATATGGAGACGCTGTGTGTCAACAATCCGGACTACCGGAATTTCTTTACTGGACTGGTCGAGGACTTCGCACGTTCCTATGACATCGATGGAATCATGTGGGGATCCGAGCGGCAGGGCGCCCTTTCGGACAGTCTGGGGGCCACGCATGACACACCGCCGATCGATCCGGGCAACGTGACCTGCTTCTGCGAGTTTTGTCAGGCCAAGGCGAAACAGCGCGGTATCAATGTTGATCGCGCCAAGCAAGGATTTCTGGAGTTGGAACAATTCGTTCGCTCGGCTCGGAGCGGCAAGCGCCCCGTGGACGGCTACTACGTTCAATTCTGGCGGATCCTGTTGCGGTATCCCGAACTGGCTGCCTGGGAAATGCTCTTCACTGACAACCTTCGCGAGACCTACGCCGCACTCTACAAAACGGTAAAGACCGCCAAGCCGACGATCCCTGTGGGTTGGCACATCTGGCACAACACTTCGTTTAATCCCATCTACCGCGCGGAACAGGATCTGCGCGAGCTCTCGAATTATTCCGATTTTATAAAAGTCGTTATGTATAACAACTGTGGCGGCGAGCGGATGGCGCTATATGTGGACAATATCGGCTCGACCCTTTATGGGGACCTCTCGAAACAGGACCTGACGAAGTTTACCTACGAGGTGATGGGATTCAAGGAGCGCAGCTACGAGCAGATTCCGTACGCAGGGCTTTCGGCCGATTACGTCTATCGCGAGACGAAACGGGCGCGGGAGGGGGTTGCCGGCACGAACACGCAAATCTGGTCAGGCATTGACGTCGATGTCCCAACCGAGCCCAATAATAGTAAGCGCACGCCGCAAAGCGTGAAAGAAGCAGTGCTGGCGGCGTTCAGGGCTGGCGCGCCCGGCGTGATTCTATCACGCAAGTATTCCGAGATGCGGCTGGCCAACCTGAGCGGAGCGGGAGACGCGATTCGCGAGTTGACATTATCCAATTGAGAACAGATGGTTAGAATTTGCGAAAGTTCTCTGCGGGAAGGGCACAAGTTCCACTCGTGCCACCAAGTCGTTACAGACAAGTCGTTGCCGATGAGGTCGCGCTGCAGAGCCCGAGGTCCGGAAAGGGTGCACAAAGCCGTGGCGGAGATCTCAAAACCAACCCGGCCTTCCATCGTGGCTGCCTGAGACGCAGCAGGGCAGGTTAAAGTGCCTGCCCGTGCTGCCATTACACGAAAGGAGTGATTCTGCAATTACAGGCGCCGACTAGGAATTTAATGGCACTGCGTGGAAGCCGAGGCGAACCATCGCTGCCTAAACCGGGGCGCGGCACAGAAATGTTTGGCCTAATGTACGAAACGCAAGCCGACTGGGTTCTAAACGCTGAGCTGCCGAATCAACTCAGTGATCTGCTGGATTCGGATTTCGTAGAGCAACATGTCCGCCTCGCTCATTGGTAAATCGAGTAGCCGCTCTTGTTCTTGCAGCAGTTCGGTTGCTTCGCGGGCAATGAGGGTTGTTTTGCCATCAGGAAATGTTGCTCGTCGAATGCCCTCCGCGATGACCACATACGTTCCTCCTCCGGTCGGTACTTCTGCCTTCAGAACTGGACAGGAATCCCTTCCGCGGCTGGTGTTCAGCACCCGGTTATTTATGAAACCGCTCAAGCGGCCAATCGTTTTGACTCAACCGGCAAACCGGCGTTCTGCCACGCACGAAATCCACCCTGAAGTGCCCAGACATTTTGATAGCTGTGCTCCCGGAGTTTCTGCGCCAAACTGGCGCTTGATCCTTCGTTTGGTCAGGTGCAGTAGGTCACTACCGCCCTGTGAGTGCTGTGCGGGTTGTTGACGAAACTCGCTCACAACGGGTTCTGGGTGCGGTCTTTGTTTACGTCATCGGTCTGGGTCAAAATCTCCGACAATCCCGTTTGAGAAGTGTGTAATTTTGACCGGACGAGCGTTAAGTCGCCACGATATGGTGTCACCTTAAGATCTGACATGAGGAGTTCCATCCCTCGTTTATCCAGGGACCCAGTTATGTACTCTGAATCTTTCTGCTCATCTGTCCGATGGTGAGCTTCGCCTCGCCGATGGCAACACGGGCTGACCTGCGCCACAAAGGGGTCACATTTTAAACAGTCCTGAAATTTATGGCGACTGTGCAGAATTGATCATTTTCTACTCTGGAGTCGGCGAATAATTCTTCGGTAGTACTGGTTGCCATTCGATTGAGTCTTGGTGGAACGCGTCGCTTCAACACGAAGCCGAAGCGACTGCGCACGCCTACGGACTTTCGTCGCACTGCTCAAGCAACGCCGTAGAGAGAAGTATATGCAGTCCGCAGTAATCCGCACCTGGTTATCTCGTCTCATCCTGCTGGCCCTCGGCTTGTTTTGTTGGCTACTGGTTCCCACTGTTAAAGCGCAAAATGGCGATTTTAGCGTAGTCCTGCTGCCTGATACGCAGTACTACTCAGAATCCTATCCAAATATTCTGAACTCGCAGATGCAGTGGATCGTCAACAACGCCGCTGCTCTGAACATTCAGATGGTGCTCGGGCTCGGCGATATCGTCAACAATGGCGGCAGTACCACTGAATGGACAACAGCGGACGCCGCCTATAAGCAGCTCGACGCAGCACACATCCCCTACTTCGCCGCGCTTGGGAACCACGATTACGACAACAACAACCCGCGTGGCCGCACCTCGGCGACGAACAATTTCAACCATTACTTCGGCCCACTGCGATATCGGAATTCGAGCTATTGGCCGACGCCGTACTGGCAAGGGAGCTATCCCACCAACAGCAATGAGAACTTCTATGGTCGCGTGAGCATTAACGGACAGCCCTATCTGATCCTGACCCTTGAGTTTTACCCCCGCGACCCTTCGCTTTCATGGGCCGCGCAAGTGGTTCAGAGCAATCCGAACGCACAGGTCATCATTGTCACGCATGCGTACGAATACTTTGACAACACACGAGTGTCGGCCTGCAACACCTTTGACGCCCAGTACTACGGGCTCGGGGCCGATAACGACGGCGATGCGATGTGGACGAAACTCGTGCGCCAATACAAGAACATAAGCCTTGTCTTAAGCGGGCACGAAGTTCGTGGAGCTGGCCAGTCTGCAGCCGGACATCGCGCCGACGTTGCCGTGAATGGAAACCTCGTCAATCAAATCCTCTCGAATTACCAGAACATGACGAACGGAGGAGACGGATACCTGCGCATCATGAAATTCCATTCGTCTACTGACAGGATCGACGTGCTTACATACTCGCCGTTTCTCAACAGCTACATCACCGATTCGGCCAACCAGTTCACAGTTCCGTGGCACAACTGGACAGGAACAGGAAATGGCGGCATTGCCGGAGTCGTTAAAGACATTTCTAGTTGTAGTGCGCTGGCGAACGCGCCGATTAGCTCATCTGCGGGTTCGACCGTTACAAACAGTTCAGGTGCATATGCGCTCAGCAATCTGGCTCCCAATACCTATGCAGTTGTAGCAAGCGACCCGGGCTACGTTCCGGTCGGCAGGAATATTGAGGTGGGAGCAGGTGCGACGGCTAGCGGCAAGCTGTTCCTGGGGACGGGTTCGGGACAGTTTCAGGGTGCGGTCAGCGATAGTTCTGGTATCGCGCTCTCCGGAGCAACGGTTCACCTCGTTGGCAGTGCGAGCACGAGCGCTTTCGACGAGACGATCACAACGGACGCTTCCGGCAAATACTATTCCGGAAACATACCGGGTGGGACCTACCAACTCACAGCGGCAGCGGCGGGATACAACTCCTTGGTAGTCACCGCGAGCCTGGGAAGCGGCGGGACGCTGACGCAGAATTTCGGGCTAAGGCAGGCTGCTACGACGGGCGGCAGCGTTACCGGGCAAGTGCTAAAGGATGACACGACTACACCCCTTGCCGGGGCGACGGTGGTGTACAGCGGTGTCAGCACGACGGCAAACAGCAGTGGTGTGTACACGCTGAACAATGTCCCCGCCGCGAGTTCCGTTTCTATTAGTGCGTCGGCCAGCGGCTACGCGACCAGCACACAAATAGTTGCAGTTGCGTCTGGTGCGACCAGCACGGCTAACTTCCCCATGCTGCCCAATTGCACGATCAATACTGCAAATCTTACCGTCACTATCTGTTTGCCTACGGCGAACTCGACCGTTCTGAACCCCGTGCACATCATCGCGAAGGCAACAGATGCGCAAGCACTGAACCGTCTGGAGGTGTGGGTAGACGGCACGAAGGTCAGCTCGTTTTCAGGAAATTCTCTCAATGCGCTCATATCGATGAGTACTGGAGCAACTCACAGGCTCACGGTTCAGGCAGTAGACAGCATTAACCAGCTTTTCAAACAGACCATCTACGTGACGGTAGAGTGAGCGGAAGATGAGAATAGGCATAGGATCGATAATTTTGGTTCTGGTTTGCTTGTCAGCACAAGCGCAGAACGTGGCATGCCCCATCCAACCAACATTGGTGAAAGATACGGACTCACAGATCGCGATTGCGTTCCGAAATACGAGCGGGAAAGCCATTGCGACCTATCGCTTCCGCCTAACATTTTATGACGTTAGGGGCCAATCACATTCATTTCCTCAGCCGCTGGGGGGAAATGTCCGACTGATCGCCAATGCACGCCGCACTGCGATTTGGCAGACCCGGCTGGCAGTCCGGTTTCTGTTTCCGTATGTTCAAGCGTCTGTCGAACAAGCCGCGTTTATGGATGGGACGTTTTGGTTCGACGATGGTTCTCGCGCATGTAGCGTCACTTCAGTGCAGGAATAGCACTGCCGAGGCCACTGCCCTATCCAACGTGAACCTCCGCGTGCCGTAATGGGAACTGTGCGGAAAAACAGAAGGCCTAAACCCGCAATCTAAACGCCGCTCTGTCCTTTCTCGCGGGGCTGCCCGGAATGGACCCCGTCTGCTCAAACGGGCTAGCAGTCCGTGGTGAAACTCTGGATTCCTAAGAAAAAAGGATGATGTAATCCACAGCGTAAGTTCGTAGACTGCGCGCATGGCGATGGGGAGAAGAGCGAAGCAACGACGACAAGAGACACTGTGGATTGCACAC
>WNGK01036997.1_pt1 | contig 10578 bp, 8 predicted proteins | sample 5400601 | NCBI WGS metagenome assembly WNGK01 (sample SAMN13153376, study PRJNA577476) | soil metagenome | isolation source: 60 cm soil or saprolite under Garry oak tree replicate 1 | place: USA:California | collected 2016-06-15
CACGGCGGCCTCGAAAGTCTCGGTCAATGATCCGGTGAAGCGCAGCGCCAGCTTGCGTGCGACCGCGCTGCCTGGCAGCTCGAACGAGACATCGAAGCGGCCCGTGCGCGGCTCGAAGACGAGCCGCGCGATGCGAAGCTCGGCGGAGACGCCGGCCTCGATCTGGAGCGTTCGCATCTCGTTGTCGAAAGTGACCGTGAGGCTCTTCGCGTCGGCGAGGCCGTATTGGCCGGCGAGCGCGCGCACGATCCGCGCTTCGACGTCCTTCGACGTGATGCTGCGGCTCGCGCGCGTGACCTCCACTTCGGCGAGGCCGCGGGTGTCGAGACCGATGATATGGTGCGGCCGCACAGCGTCGATGACGCGGCTCGCCGACACGCTGCCAGTCTGGCCGAGATCGGGCGCGCGGAAGATCGCCACGTCGGCGACGACACCGGCATTCTCGATGAGATCGCCAATGCGCACGATCTCGCTCGCAACCGTCGCCATAGGCTTGAGCGCCGGGCCCCTGTTCTCGCCTTGCACGTGCGGGGAGGGGTCGGGGGTGGGGCTCGGGAGTTCGACGCAGCCACCTTGCCCGGCGCACGACCTGCCGGCGCCAAGAACGCGACGAGGGCGGCGCCGGCGATAAGCACGATGAGGACCGCGATGCGAGGCATGAAATCCCTCCTCAGCGCATCATGTTGGAGGTCGACGAAAGCATCTGGTCGGCGGCGGTGATCACCTTGGCGTTCATCTCGTAGGCGCGCTGGGCTGCGATCAGGTCGGAAATTTCGGTCACCGCCTCGACATTCGCCTGTTCGAGATTGCCCTGTTGCAGGTCACCGTAGCCGTCGGTGTTCGGGGTCCCGTCCTGGGGCGTGCCCGAGGCCGGTGTATCGACGAAGAGATTGTCGCCGATCGGCTGCAGACCGGCCTTGTTGATGAAGCGGGTGAGGGTGATCTGGCCCAGCACCGTCGGCGTGGTCGAGCCCGCGACGATGGCAGAGACCTGACCCTGCGCATTGATCGTCACCGAGGTCGAGTTCTGCGGGATCGTGATGCCGGGCTGCACCACGTTGCCCTTGGGCGTCACGACCCGGCCCTGCGCGTCCATCTGGAACGAGCCGTCGCGCGTGTAGGAAAAAGTACCGTCCGGCATCAGGATCTTGAAGAAACCGTCGCCACGGATGGCGACGTCGAAGTCGTTGCCGGTCGGCAGCAGCGTGCCTTGCGTCATCAACCGCGGGGTGCCGACGGTCTTGACGCCGCCGCCGAGGTCGATGCCGACGGGCAAGATGTTGCCTTGCGGCGAGGTCTGGGTGCCGATGCGGCTGACGTGCTCGTAGAGCAAGTCCTGGAACTCCGCGCGTTGGCGCTTGTAGCCAGTGGTGCGCATATTGGCGATGTTGTTGGAGATGACCTGGACATTGAGTTCCTGGGCCATCATCCCGGTCGCTGCGGTGTGGAGCGCTCGCATGAAGGAAATCTCCGCTGGCTCAGGCCGGCACTTCGGCGAGCTTGTCGATGGCGTTGCGCCGCAAATCGGCTTGCTGCTGCAACAGGGCGGCGATCTGGGTGTAGGTGCGCGTGACCTCGACCATGCGCGCCATCTCGGTGACAGCGCGCACGTTCGACTGCTCGATCGCGCCCTGCACGACGCGCACCCTCGCCGGCGCGGGCTGTGGCGCGACGCCGTTCGGCGCCGCAAAGAGGCTCGATCCATCCTTCTGCAATTGTTGCAAGCGATCGAAGCGGACCAGACGCAGCTTTCCGCGCGCGGAATCGGATCTGGTGTTGGCGCCTTCGCGCACCGTGATGGTGCCATCCGGATTGATCGAGATGTCGTGATCGGTGCTCTGGAATTGGATCGCCCCGGCGTCGCCGAGCACGCGGTCGCCTGCGCTGGTGACGAGCTCGCCGGTTGCGTTGATCTGGAGGGCGCCATTGCGCGTATAGCGTTCGCCGCGCGGCGTCTCGACCACGAGGAAGGCGTCGCCGTCGATCGCGACGTCGAGCGGGTTACCGGTCAGGCGGATCGGTCCGGCGCCGAAATTGTGCCAGGTGGCGCGGTCCTGCACATAGCTGAGGCGCTTGTCGGAGCCCTGGAAGCCGCCCGCCTGCGCGACCGGCATCAAATATTCCTCGAACACCGAACCGTCGGACTTGTAGCCGGTGGTATCGAGGTTCGCGATATTGTTGGCGACGACTTCGAGCTCGCGCTGGAGCGCGACCTGTCGCGACAGTCCGATCAGGAGGGCATTCTCCATCGGCATTGCTCCCCTCGCGCGATGAGGGCGCGCGCTCCCGATCGCGGTGCCATCATCGATCTTGCGCCTCAGGCTCTCCCAAGCCGCGGGCTCCTGCGCTCTCATGCAGAGCCCGTGCCAAAGTAGAAAGATTATGAAAATCAATTACTTAGAGGAATTCCCCAGGGTCCGAAGCACGGCAAATTCATTCCATCGCAACCATTCACTCGGCAAAACTTTCCGCGCCAGCCGCGGGTCGAAATGATCCATTAACCATTCCCAACCTAACGTTCCTTCGTGGGCGGGGCGCTGGTTCGTAGGCGTTTCGCCGCTGGCCCATTCGCCCGCGCCCACGGACGGAACAAGGCTATGGCAGCGAAACCGAAACGGGCGGAGATCGAAGAGGCACGAGGCAAGGCTGCCGGCGAGGCGGATGAGGAAGGCGAAGACGCCGCCGTCCCATCGAAACGCAAATTCCCGCTCAAGCTCATCATCATCGCCGCTGTCGCGGTAGCTGTGCTCGGCGGTGGCGGGACCGCGGCCTATCTCATGTTCGGCAGCGTCAAGGAAACCAAGGCCGCCGCCATGCCGGCGAAACCCGTGGTCTTCGTCGACGTGCCCGAGGTGCTGGTCAACCTCTCCAGTTCCGGCAGCGATCGCGCGCAATATCTCAAGATCAAAGTCGTCCTCGAAGTCGCCGACGCGGCGCTCACGCCGCAAATCCAGGCAACGATGCCGCGCGTGCTCGACACCTTCCAGACTTATCTGCGCGAGCTGCGGCCGACCGACCTCGACGGCTCGGCCGGACTTTACCGCCTCAAGGAAGAACTGACCCGCCGAGTCAATCTGGCGATCGCGCCGAGCCGGATCAATGCGGTGCTGTTCAAGGAGATCGTCGTCCAGTGACCATTTCACCCAAGAGCCCATGAAGTCATGACGAGCTCGGCCTAGCGCCATGTTGCACAAGGACCAGATCAACCAGGACGCGCTCGCCGCCGAATGGGGGCTCGCACTCGAGGCGGACGCTGCCGCCGGGCAGCAGGCCGCCGCCGCCGAAGCCGCCGCCGAGGGATCGGAGGCCGCCGCCTCGCAATGGGCGGCAATGGTCGACGACGGCTCGAACTTCATCCAGTCTGCCAAAGGCGGCGCCGAGCGCATTCTCAATCAGGACGAAATCGACAGTCTCCTTGGCTTCAGCCTCGCCGAGGTCTCGCTCAACGACAATTCCGGCATCCGGGCGATCATCGACTCGGCGATGGTCTCCTACGAGCGCCTGCCGATGCTGGAGATCGTCTTCGACCGGCTGGTCCGGCTGATGACGACGAGCTTGCGCAACTTCACCTCCGATAACGTCGAGGTCTCGCTCGATCTGATCACCTCGGTGCGCTTCGGCGATTATCTCAACTCGATTCCGCTGCCTGCGATACTGGCCGTGTTCAAGGCCGAGGAGTGGGAAAACTTCGGCCTCATCACGGTCAATTCGAGCCTGATCTACTCGATCATCGACGTGCTGCTCGGCGGCCGCCGCGGCCAGACTGCGATCCGGATCGAGGGCCGGCCCTATACGACAATCGAGTCGAACCTGATCAAACGCATGATCGAGGTGGTGCTCGCGGACGCGGAGCTTGCCTTCAAGCCGCTCTCGCCGGTCAAGTTCAACATCGATCGGCTGGAGACCAACCCGCGCTTCGCCGCGATCTCGCGGCCGGCCAATGCTGCGATCCTGGTGCGGCTTCGCATCGACATGGAGGATCGCGGCGGCAATGTCGAGCTCCTGCTTCCTTACGCGACCATCGAGCCCATCCGCGACGTGCTGTTGCAGATGTTCATGGGCGAGAAATTCGGCCGCGATCCGATCTGGGAGGGACACCTCGCGACCGAAATCGGCCAGGCGGAAATTGGCGTGGACGCAGTGCTTTACGAGGCAAAACTGCCGTTGAAGCAGTTGATGAAGCTCGAAGTCGGCGACACGCTCACGCTCGAAATCAAGCCCGACGCCCTCGTCACGGTGCGCTGTGGCGACGTGACGCTGACCGAAGGCCGCATGGGCCGCGTCGGCGACCGGGTCGCGGTGCGGGTCGCGAAGGCCTTGCGCAAGCCCAGGACGACCTTCGCCATGTTCGAGAAAGCGGACAGGTCCAGCAAGCGGATGGAGGCACCGTGAACTACGGTCTCGGATTCATGATCGAGAGCCTGGTTGCGATTCTGCTCCTGCTCACGATCGGCTATTGCGTGATCCTCAATCGGAGGCTCAAACGGCTCAAGGCGGATGAGATGGCGTTGAAGGCGACGATCTCGGAACTGATCACGGCAACCGAGATCGCCGAACGGGCCGTCGCTGGCCTCCAAGCCACGGCGCAAGAATGTGAGAACACTCTGGGCCCCCGCCTCAAAGCGGCCGAACGCATTTGCGTCGACCTCAACCGGCAGGTCAAGGCCGGCGAAGGAATCGTTAGCCAGATTTCGCGCATAGTTGCTGCGACGCGGCCGGCCCTCGATGAGGCCGTGTCCAAAACACCGGCGCCCGATCCGAAGGCGCTCGCCGCCGCGGCGCAGACCTTTGCGAAGCGCGCCCGCGAGCGCGTCGGTGGATTGGCAGCATGATCCGCTGGCTGCGCGATTTCCGCCTCGTCCCGGTCGTGCTCGTCGCGACCATTTCACTGTTCGCGCTCAAGACGTTCGGCCTCGTCTTCGATGGCGGCTACACGCTCGGCGAGCCTGCCCGCAATGCCGATGAGATCGATATCACGGGGGCAATCGGCGCGGCCAAGCGCACGGATACGACACTCTGGGAGCAGCCGTTGCGCCCGCCGCCGCCGGCGCCTGCGAAGCGATCCTGGGCGCAGCAGATGTTCAATTATCCCGACGTCACCGGCTCGGTCGGCGAGGAAAAGCCTGCGGCGCCTGCAGAGGCGGGGGCCGCCAAGGCCAATCGCTCGGCCGCGAAGCCGCAGGATCCCCCGCCGAGCCCAGGCGGGACCCTGGTGCCGCTCGAGCGGACCCCGTCGGCGGCCGAACGGGCGATCCTCGAGCGGCTGCAGGAACGTCTGATCAAAGCCGCGGAGAAGCGGCTCGAGGGGCGTCTTGCCGAGCTCAAGGACCTCGAAGCGCGCGTCAATGCCGCGCTGCAGATGAAGGATGAGGGAGAGGCGACGCGCTTCAAGAACCTCGTCACCATGTATGAGAACATGAAGGCCAAGGACGCGGCCAAGATTTTCGACCGCCTCGACCTCCGCATTTTAGTCGAGGTCGCGACCCAACTCAATCCGCGCCGCATGTCCGACATTCTTGCGCAAATGACCCCGGAAGCCGCGGAGCGGCTCACCGTCGAGTTCGCCACCCATAGCAAGGACAAGACCCAGCCCGCCGATCTGCCCAAGATCGAGGGTCGGCCGAATTCGAATTGACGAATTCTCACAAGTTAAGACAGCGTTAAACGCGGCGGCCTAGGGTGCGGCGTCCGGCAGGCGCGTCGGCGCAAGAACGACGCATGGCCGGGTGGTACGACGTGAAAGGAGTTCGCGTGCGTAACGACTTGCGGGTGGCGCGGCGGACCGGATGGCGTGCCGCGGGGGCCGGTCTGTTGCCCGCGATCCTGCTTGCTCTCTTGCTCATGCCCGCGCGCCCCGCCTCCGCCCAAGCTGTGAAGGGAGAGGTGCATCCAGCCGTCGAGAACGGTTTTGCCCGGCTCGTCTTCGTCCTCGCCGAGGAGGTCGAGGCGCAGGTGCGGGTCGCCAACGGCATCCTCACCATCAATTTCCAGCGGCCGGTCGAGGTTGCGGTCGACCGCCTTGATGCCGCGGCCGGCGGCTATATCGCCGCAGCGCGCCGCGATCCGGACGGCAAGGCCGTCCGCATCGCGCTCGCCCGCAAGGTGACGGTGAACTTCATGGCCGCCGGCGAGCGGCTGTTCGTCGATCTCCTGCCCGATAGCTGGACCGGCCTCGCGCCGGGCCTTCCACGCGAAGTGGTCGAGGAACTCGCCCGCCGCGCCCGCGAGGCGGAGAAGAAGCTGCGCCAGCAGCGCACGCTCGCCCGCCAGATGCAGATGGCGACGATCCGCGTGCGGGTCGTCGCGCAACCGGCCTTCACGCGCTACATGTTCGATCTGCCGGAGCTGATCGGCGTGTCGGCCGACAACGGCAAGGACCGCCTGACCCTCACCTTCGATGCGCTGTTGCGCTTCGATCTCGCCGACGCCAAGGCGACGCTGCCGCCCCCGATCGAGGCGATCGACAGCGAGCCCGGCCAGGACGCGGTGTTGGTGCGTTTCAAATTCTCGTCCAGGGTCGACGTGCGCACCTTCCGCGAGGACAACAGCTATGTGGTCGACGTCGGCCCCGCGGACGCAAAGCCGGCGCGACAAGAAGGCGCGGTGAGGTCGGACGACGATCTCGCCGCGCTCGCCATCGAATTGATGGCCAGGAAGAATGCCCCGCCCCCGGACATGACGCCGCCGCAAGCGCTGCCGGCGCGACCGCCGCAGCACGCTGCTTCCGACGACAAGCGTGCGGCCGCGCAACCCGCGGCGCCGCTGGAGCAAGCTGCGCCGCCTGCGGCCCCGGCGGAGCAACCGCGCGTGCCGGCTCCCGCCGCCAGCGAGCCCGCGCGCGCGACACTTGCCAATGCTCAGCCGGCAAGCGATTCCAGCACTCCGACCAAGGTCGCGCTCAAGCAACAGGGCGAGAACGTCACGATCGTATTTCCGTTCGCGAATCCAACGCCCGCGGCGGTGTTTCGCCGTGCCGACGCGCTGTGGCTCATCTTCGACACCGATGCCGCTATCTCACTCGCGGCAGTGCAGGCGGAGGAAGGTCGCATCATCAAGGGCGCCTCCCTCACCCGCCAGCGCGACGTCGCGGTGGTGCGAATCAAGCTCGCGCGGCCGCGGCTGGTGAGCGTGACGACCGAAGGACCGAGCTGGATTGTGACGCTGGCGACCGAGATCACCGAGGCCGGCCAGCCGCTCGGCATCAGCCGCAACATCGTCGGGCCGACGCGGTCGAGCATCACCATCCCGATCGATGACCCGCGCGAGCTGCACCGGCTGGACGATCCCGACGCTGGCGACACGCTCATGGTGGTGACCGCGCTCGGGCCCGTGCGCGGATTCCTCAAGACCCAGGACTTCGTCGAATTCCGCGCGCTGGCCTCGACCCACGGCGTGGTCGTGCAGCCGCTGGCGGATGATCTCAATGTAGAGCTTGCGGCCGACAAGATCACCGTCGGTCGCCCGGCGGGGCTTACGCTCTCCGCGGTCACGAGCGGCACCGACAGTTGGACCCCCTATCATCGCCGTGTGCTCGACACGCAGTCATGGGGCCTCGATCGCGAAGCCGACTTCGTCGAGCGCAAATCCGATCTGATCTTCGCCGCTGCCCTGGCGCCGGAATCGCGCCGGCTCATGGCCCGTGTCGATCTCGCGCGCTTCTATCTCGCGCGCGGCATGGCGGCCGAGGCCAAGGCCGTGCTCGACGTCGCGCTCGCGGAGCATCCGCCCACCCCTGATGACCCTACGCCACTGGTGCTGCACGACGCTCCGCTGTGGCGCGCGCTCGCCTATGCTCGGCTCGGCAAATGGGCCGACGCGCGCGAAGGTTTCCGTAATACCGAGGTGGCGATGGGGACGCTGCCGATCGAAATGCAGTACACGATGATGAAGGAGATGATCCGCGCCGCGATCGAGGTCGGCGATAGCACCAGTGCCGTGCAGGAACTCCACGAATTCGAGGCGATCGGCATCCCGCACGAACTCGAGCCGACGCTCTCGGTGCTCACCGGCCGGATCGCCGAGGGGCGCGGCCGGGTGGGCGACGCGATGCGCGCCTATCAGGCCGCCGCCGATTCATGGGATCGGCCCGCTGCGGCGCAAGGCCGGTTGCGCGAGATCGTGCTGCAGAATACGCGTGGGGAACTCACACGCACCGACGCCGTCGCCGACCTCGAGACGCTCACCGCGATCTGGCGCGGCGACGAGACCGAGGCCGAGGCACTGCAATTGCTGGCGCGCCTCTATACCGAGGAGAGCCGCTATCGCGAGGCCTTCCATATCATGCGGACTGCGCTGGCGGTGCATCCAAACTCCGATCTGACGCGCCGCATCCAGGACGATGCCGCGGCGAGCTTCGACAGCCTTTTTCTCGCGGGCAAGGGTGATGCGCTGCCCGCGATCGACGCGCTTGCGCTGTTCTACGATTACCGCGAGCTCACCCCGATCGGCCGGCGCGGCGACGAGATGATCCGGCGGCTCGCCGACCGGCTGGTCTCGGTCGACCTGCTCGGTCAGGCGGCCGAGCTGCTGCAGCACCAAGTGGACCACCGCCTACAGGGTGCGGCGCGCGCCCAGGTGGCGAACCGTCTCGCGGTCATTTACCTGATGAACCGTAAGCCAGACCAGGCGCTGTCGTTGTTGCGGGCGACCCGCACCGCGGATCTGAGCAACGAACTGCGCAATCAACGGCTGCTGCTGGAGGCGCGCGCGCTGTCAGACAGCGGGCGCCACGACGTGGCGCTCGAGGTCGTCGCCAACATCGGGGGCCGCGAGGCGATTAGGCTGCGCTCCGACATCCTGTGGGCGGCACAGCGCTGGGCCGAGGCGGCCGAGCAGATCGAGCTCCTCTACGGCGATCGGTGGAAAGAATTCGAGCCGCTTGCCGACGCCGAGCGCTCCGACATCCTGCGCGCCGCCGTCGGCTACACGCTGGGCGGGGATTCGATCGGGCTCGGCCGATTTCGCGAAAAATATGCCGGCAAGATGGGCGACGGCCCGGACCAGCGCGCGTTCGAGGTGGTGACTGCGCCGGTCGGCAGCGCCGCCGGCGAATTCCGCGACATCGCGCGCGCCATCGCCGCGGTGGACACGCTCGACGGCTTCCTGCGCGACCTGCGCACGCGCTATCCGGAGACCGGCGCGCTGCCTTCGGCGCAGCAGCGCCCGCCGGCGGAACCGCAAATCCAGAGTCCGAAAACCGATCCGGCAACGACGGGATCTTCGCCACCCCGCCTGCCGACAGGTCGCACCGCCGCGCGTTGAGCGTCATCGACAACGCGAAAGGCCGCCTGCTTGCGGCGGTTCTCTGCTCTGTTGCACATTCTGCGCCAGCAGGAGGTGCGGATCGATGAACAGCCTCAAGAAAATCAGGACCGACGTAGTCGGAAGCCTGTTGCGGCCCGCGGGCTTGAAGGACGCGCGCGTGCGCTTCGACGACGGCATGATCAGCGCCGATGAGCTCCGCGCGATCGAGGACGAGGCGGTGCGCAGCGCGGTGCGGCTGCAAGAGAGCGTCGGTCTCGACATCGTCACCGATGGCGAGATGCGCCGCCTCAATTTTCAGGATAGTTTCGGCGCTGCAGTCGAAGGCTATGATGCCGCCCCCTCCACGTTGAAAGTCTACGAGCGCCGGGTTGAGGGATCGGCCCCACTGCAGCGCTGGGAGATTCCGAAACTCCAGGACGCGGGAACGGCGGTGTCCCACCGCCGTCCGACCAAGGGGCGCCTGCGGCTCAAGCGTAATATTCCGCTCGAAGAGTATTCCTTTGTCGGCAAGATGGCGAAGACGCCGGCCAAGGTGTCGCTGATCGGTCCCGACCGCATCACGCAGCGCTTCGATCATCAGGCTTCGACCGCGGTCTACAACAGCGTCGGCGACTTCATCGCCGACGTGGTCGCGATCGAACGTGCGATCGTCGAGAGCCTGATCGAGGCCGGCTGCCGCTACATTCATATCGACGCCCCAGGATTCACCGCCTATGTCGATCCGCCCTCGCTCGCAGAGATGCATGCGCGCGGGGAGGACCCGATGGAGAATTTCTCCCGCTCGCTCGAAGCCGAGGCGCAAGTCGTCGCGGGGCTGGGCGAGGTGACGGCGGGAATTCATCTGTGCCGTGGCAACCAGCGCAGCATGTGGCACCGCGAAGGCGCCTATGACGCCATCGCCGAGCGGCTGTTCACGGAGCTTCCGCACGACCGCTTCCTGCTCGAATACGACAGCCCGCGCGCGGGCAGTTTTGCGCCGCTGCGTTTCGTGCCCAAGGGCAAGGTGGTCGTGCTCGGCCTGATCAGCACCAAGGTGCCAGAGATCGAGAGTATCGATGCGCTCAAGCGGCGGATCGAGGAGGCGAGCAAATTCATTCCCCTCGACCAGCTCGCGATCAGCCCGCAATGCGGCTTCGCCTCCGATGTGGTCGGGAATCTGCTGAGCGAGGATGACCAGAAGCGCAAGCTCGAACTGGTGGTCGAAACCGCGCGGCAGGTGTGGGGATAGCGGAGGACGGATGACGCACGACAGAAGACGAAGATGCGTCGTTATCTGTCGTCCGTCGTCTGTCTTCTGTCGTCCGGCTACCCGTA
>WNGK01013232.1_pt1 | contig 10577 bp, 9 predicted proteins | sample 5400601 | NCBI WGS metagenome assembly WNGK01 (sample SAMN13153376, study PRJNA577476) | soil metagenome | isolation source: 60 cm soil or saprolite under Garry oak tree replicate 1 | place: USA:California | collected 2016-06-15
AGCCAAGTGCTTCCAGGCCGAATTGACGCAGGCTCGTAGGCGGCCAAATGGATATCGCTCGTGATCTCGTTCAATATCGAGTATGTCTCCGCAGCCAAACGCAGCCGCAACCATCTATCGATAGCTTCGTCGACGCTCTCCAAATTGTGTTTGGCTTTGTGAAAAGCATCGTCGATACGCGGACCAACGCTGACCGGCCAAATCCGGGTTGCCACGAAGTACGAAACTACATTTCCCAGAAGAATGCCAAGCACGCGGTCACGGGCGACCACCATATTGAACGAAGGCGCCGGGCCTTGAATCACACAAAGCAAATATGCAAACGCAATCTGAAATCCAGCATAGGAGATGTGCTTGTCGCCGGCCGCGATCCACGCCCCGAGGAACGCGCCCGTAAAAACAATCGCTGCCAGCCCTTCTATGCTGGTCACCCAAGGGACTACCTTGAGCATGACCAGTAGTCCCAACCCGGCGCCAGCCAGGCATCCAAGAATACGCAGGGTCAACTTCTCGACGCTCTCCGCGGCTGTTCCGAGTGAGACGATAAAGCACGTGATCAGAGCCGTATGAATGCCAGGCCAACTAAGGATGGAATAGAGGAGGTAGCACAGCATAGCGGCGGCCGTGACCTTGAACGCAAACTGCATATGTGCGGGATTCGTAAATGCGTCTGGCAAGAAGAAACCTGCGCTCTCTGTTGGCTTCTCGGAACTCCGGGCCGGTCTCATCTCGCCGAACTGCGCGAGCCCGGCGTTGAGAAAGGCCACTGCTGAAACGGCGAGGTCTGTGCAAGCGCCATCGATGTTTACCGGATCGACCTTGGCTGCATAGCCGCCGGCCGCGAAGACAGAGGCTACCTCCAGCAGCCTGATCTCAATCGCCCGCTTGATGCTTTCGGTAGGCATTGCCTGAGGCTCGTCCAGCATGAGTTGTACGGCGGAGACCACTATGACGACGCAATCGGAGGCACCTTTCAAAGCAGCAATATCCTCATTGCTACTTGTCTTTTCGAGACTGGCAAGCTTGAGGTGAGCCTGCGTTTCAGCATCGTCCATCGACGCTAGACGCGCTGGCTTACTAATCGCAGCACTATCGCACTCAATCAGGAGTTTCGCGGCGGCGCGAAGCCGCTCCGCGATTTCTTTCTGTGCAAGGCTGCGCGGAGACGGTGCAATGAGCAGGTTTACGACGGCTGAGATGAGTGCGGGAATTCCAACAAAGAGCCATGCATAGAGCAGACCGCGTGTCCCCAATTCCCCGACCGGAACCGAGCCTAATACATCAAGCGCATACGCAAGAACGAGCGCTATGGTGGAAGCCAACGGCTTTAGCTTGCTCGCGGAAGCGAAAAACAGCATGACGAACGAGATCGATGCCATCGCAAACACTCGCACGGCCGGACTTGCCCAGACGGGCTCCGCGAGGAGCAGCAGAAGTCCCACGACAAAGGTTATGAGCACTGTTATTGCGATGGTCAGCGCCATGCTGGACGTGCGGTCTGGCTTATTCAGGAAAAACACGAGATAGACAGTGAGCGCGATCTCAGGAGTTGTATAGGTTTCTGCAAAAATAGCCACGAGCGTGCAAGTCAACGCGATGCGCGCGGCGAATGCTAACCGACCCGGTGAGGGCTCCGCGATGAGAGGCCATACGGATGCCCATCGGATTCCTCTATCTGCACGCACGGCCATGTGCAACCTCCACAATGGCGCTGGCACCAAGCCTGACCAGACGTTCAGGTGGGCTCTCCAGACGAATGCGTACCGGAAACCGTTGTGCCACCCTGACCCAATTGAGTGAAGGTTGCACGTATGGAGCGGTTCTGGGTAGGTCAATCTTGTCTGCGTCAAGCACTCCGTACCCGATACTCTCCACGACACCTTTTATGGGCACTCGACGATCGATCATCGAGTAGACGGTCACACAGGCGCCAGGCTCGATTCGATTCAGATCAACCTCTCGGAAGTTTGCCGAAGCGAACCACTCTTCAGCATTGATGAGGGTGAAGAGCGCTTGCGATGGAGCAACTACTTCGCCCGTGGATATAGTCAAGCCGACGATGCGTCCGGCATGTGGGGCTCGCACTTCCGTGTCCGACAAGGCACGGCGTGTGTTGGCAAGCGTAGCGGCTGCGGCTCGCACACTCGCAACCACTGCGTTGTCCGTGTCGACCGCGCTTTCGGCGGCACGTTGCTGTTTTTCCGTTTGCGCGAGTGAGGTTGTCGCGTCTTGAGTCGCGACCTTTGCCTGATCGAACTGTTGCTGAGGAACGTATCCTTTCGCCGCCAGCGGTCCGAGACGCTCTTGTGTTCTCTGCGAAAGGGCTAGATTTTCTTTCGCTCGGCTAATCTGTTCAGTCGCAATATCCGTATTCCAACGCTGCGTAGCGACAAACCGTCTTTTAGAGCCCACGATCGCGCGCGCAACGTCGAGGTTCGCCTCGGCTGCCGCTACGTTGATTTGATATGGTGTCGGATCGATCCGGAACAGCAGATCGCCCTTGTGTACGAGTTGGTTTTCGTGGACCGCTAATTCAATGACCCGTCCCCCGACCAGCGGTGCGATGTGCACGACTTCGCCATCGATGCTTGCATCATCGGTGCTAGGCTTCGCCGTTAATGACGTCCGAACCCAGAAGAAGACGGCCAGAACAACAAGAATAAGGGCAACAGCCGCACCTAAAGGGTTACGCTTACGAATTCCACGAGCTTCCATCATCAATGCACCACCCAAAGCTGCCACACAACGAGCGCGACAATTACACCGATCGATGAACAGGCAGCTAGCTGGTAGGGGATATGGCGCGACAGTCCAGTAACTACCATCAAACCTCGTACAATTACCGCGACAAGAACTGCGATGAGTGCGCACAGAAGCCATGCTGGAAAGTAGGCGCCGGCTATCGTGACCGAGGGTGCTCCGCCACAACCGACCAGGGTCAATAATTCACCGGCCGCTAACACGACCGAGATGTGTCGTGTCAGATCGCGGGCGCAAACACTTAATTCCACGTGTGCTCTTCGGACGATCATAGTTACCTTCATTCCCCCTTTCTCTAGGTTCGACCGATGTGGGCGTGATCTTCCCCAAAGAAACGTCTCTGGAGGGACGCCCTTGGCTACTTTGAAGCGTAATGAAATATCGCAGCTTGAGGAACCAGCTTTACGGTAGTCGTAGACCTACACTTTAGGGGGGCTATCCGATGGGCTCCACCGAAGAGATAGGCAAAGAGATCTTTCTCCCTTGGGGCCGGGTCGATCGCTAGCTTGTGTTAGCCGTTCAGGTAGCCACGCTTTGTCGCTATCGTCACGGCATGGGTGCGGTCGTTCGCTTGTAATTTCAGCATTACATTTCGCATGTGGCCCTTGATCGTATCTTCGGTAACCCGCAGAAGATCTGCTATCACCTTGTTGGAATTTCCATCCGCGACTAGACGGAGCACTTGAAGCTCTCTTTCTGAAAGATGGTCTACCGCAAGGTGGGTGGCAATTTCCTTTGCTACCTCTGATGGAACGCAGCGAACTCCAGAGTGCACCGCCCGAATCGTCTTAACGAGGTCTGTACGAAGGAGCCCCTTAAGCAAATATCCCATCGCCCCTAGTTTCAATGCTCGGCTTGCCTGGACGTCTCCAGAATATGTGGTAAGCATGACAATGCGAGCCTTCGGAAACTCTGCGAGGATCTCCGACATGGCTTCGATGCCGTCCATCTCCGGCATCTGCAGATCCATGAGCGTAACGTCTGGAAGATACAGGCGAAATGCTTTGACGGCGTTCGTCCCGTTTTCTGCCTGCGCCACAAGCTCGATGTCAGATTCCTGCTGAAGAGCAAAAGCGATACCATCCCGCATGAGCGGATGGTCGTCTACGCACATCACAGTAATCCGTTTCGGTATCATATCTATGTCAGCCCTTCTGCCACGCCGAGCCACACCTAACAGATTGATGGTCTCCGCCAACATATCAGTTAGGCGATTGTCTTTTAAACACGATTGCAGCGGTGGAGCACCATTTCCTGACTTAATTCGTTGATTCTCTGCTATGTCTTTTCTTAATGGTATCTGTTCGTGTCACCGGCCGCCTGCCACCCTCGCGCTTCTGTCCATCAGTGCTCGTAACCATCATCGTCAACAGGAACCTTGCCCCGGAAGAGCCAATAGACGATGCAGAAGTACATAATTGCCAGACACATTCCCACTGACCACCAGACAAGACCTACCCGCAGCGTGTGTGGCCCAGACAGAGCCTGGTCTACAGTAAGGTCTTTCCCTTGGGTGCCGACAGCAGGGAGAATCACTGGAAACAGGCCGAACGCTGCCCCGAGAAACATGGATGACAGATAGCCGCAAGAGGCGAGAAAACACCGAAACTGGTAACCCTTCGACAGGGTGAGCCGAATCGCGATCAGACAGGCAGCACCCATGAATGGAAAGATGAATGCAATCGGATGGCGCAGGTAATCCGTGAGCGAAGCGGGCCGAGCAAGTACAGTAGCCGGGATGCCTATTGCTGACAGGACGAGTGTTGCGATCCAGACCTGCTTCGCGAGTCGGGTGGCGCGCTCTTCTACGTTCCCCTCGGTTTTCAACGCGAGGTAAAGGGAACCGTGTAGTGAGAGAGCCGTCAATGCAAGGACACCGCCGAGAATGGTGTACCAGTCGAGTATGCCTGGATTGGCTCCAGTACGGAGGTCGGTCCAGAGAGGAAGGAAAAAATACCCGTCCGAACCTATTGGAACTCCACGGACGACGTTTGCAAGAGCAGCGCCGAAAAAGATAGCCAGCAGAGCGCTCGAAACACAAAAGATTGCCTCGAAAAACGTCCGCCAGAGAGGGTCTGAAGAATGACCGCGAAGTTCGATGCTGATGCCGCGAAGAATGATCAGCCAGAGAACGATCATCAATGGAAGGTAGAACCCGCTGAACGCCGTCGCGTAGAGCAGCGGAAAGGCGAAAAAGAGCGTGCCGGCGGCCGCAAGCAACCATACTTCGTTCCCGTCCCACACGGGACCGATTGTGCGGATGGCTTGAGAGCGTTCCGAATCTGTGCGGGCGATCCACAGATAAATTGCGCCGACACCGAGATCGAATCCATCAAGGACGACATAGGCAGTCAACATCAGTGCGACAATCCAGAACCACAGCTTACCCATTTGTTTTGCTCCTCACGCGGTGACGGGAGATGCCCGGTCGCTTTTTGCAACAGCTGGTCCGGATTGAACGTGGTTGTAGATAAGGACGATCCACAGGAGAGAAAGCACACTGTACATTCCAAGAAATCCAAGCAACGTAAAGAGTCCATTGCTTGCGTTCACATGCGAGGAGTAGCCCTGGGATGTGCGGATGAGGCCATAGACGAGCCACGGCTGGCGGCCTATCTCTGCGGTCATCCATCCCGCGGTGGTCGCGATATAAGGCAGAGGCCAACTAAGCAGGATCGGCCAGAGCATCCATCGGCAGGAATAGAGCTTGCCGCGCCACAACAGAAAAGCCGACAGTCCCATCAACGCGCCAAACCATGTTCCGAGACCGACCATAATGTGGTAGCTGTAAAACAGCAGTGGGAGTGTGGTTGGCCACTGATCCTTCGGGAAATGATCCAGTCCCTCGACCTCGGCAGATGTTGTGCCATAGATGAGAAAGCTCAGCACCTTGTTGACGACAAGAGGATTGTCGATGGTTCCAGACTCATAGTTGGGTTGACCGAGAAGGACCATTCCAGCACCCTTCTCTGTGTGGAACAACCCTTCCATGGCTGCGATCGCCATAGGCTGATGCTTGGCCATGTACTTTCCGTGCAGATCGCCCGTTGGAAAGACTTGTACGATGCAGGAGATGATCCCGGCAATCACGCCGATCTTTAGGAAAGTGCGTCCGAATGGACCTTTTCGCTCCTGAAGCAGGTAGAGCGCTCCAACAGCCGACATAAAGAACGAAGCCGTCACTACCGCCGCACACATATTGTGCGAATACTCTAGCCACGCCCACGGATTCAGCAGGAGATCTCGGAAGCTCGCAACTTCGAAGATGCCATTGCTCAGGATGCGATAGCCGACCGGATGTTGCATGAACGCATTCGTGACAATGATGAAGAATCCGGATATCCATGAACCAAGGAACACCAGAAATGCCGAGAGCCAGTGCATACGACGGGAGAGTCTTTTTTCGGCAAAGAGGAAGAGTCCAAGAAATGATGACTCCAGAAAGAACGAGAAGATGCCTTCCATAGCGAGCGGCATACCGATGACTCCACCAGTCCGGCGCGAAAATTCGGACCAGTTGGTGCCAAACTGGAACTCCATAGGAATGCCCGTAACGACGCCGAGAAGAAAGTTAATTGCGAATAGCTTTCCCCAGAAGCGAGCGGAGGCATCGTATACCTCCGAAACCACCGGATCGGATGCCCGTAGCGCGATAGTCTTGAGGATGACAATTAACAACGCCAGTCCCATTGTGAGCTGCGGAAAGAGGTAGTGGTATGTGATCGTGAAACCAAAGTGAATTCGGTGAAGCGTAAGCGCGTCCAAGGTCCCTCCTGGCGCCGGAGCTACGGCGGCGGCTTGAACATTTCACCGCTATGCAAATCGAGTAGCTCGTTCTATGAAATGCGAAAGATAAAGGCGACCCTGTTCGGTCGCCTTTATTTATCGTGGTAACCACTCCGGCTTCGAGGAGCCGATCGGTGCAATGATCGGATCTGCCCAATATTCCGGGGTCTTCGACATCTCGATCTGTGAACCGAGACGTGTGAATTCGCCGAATGCTGTCTGCCCCGTTTGAAGATTGGGTTTGAGTGGCTTGTGGTCCGGTCCCAGATTGTCGAGGTTGAGAAGCGTTGCGTTGTCGACAAAACCGAGAGCCTGCTCAAGCATGATTGTTTGGGACAAGGTGACAGTTACTTTGTAGCTGCCGCCCTCTTTAGCTCTCCGCAGCAATGCGGCCTGTACCCCAATGGCTGCCAGGTAGCCGGTGAGGAAGTCGCACACCACCTGCACTCCGTGCGGCAATTGGGGTTGGTCCGCGGAACCGATGTCGCAAAGCAGTCCGCAAAGCCCCGCGGCGGTGAAGTCGTATCCCATCCAGTCAGCCCAAGGTCCAGTAGGCGTGTTGAGCTTGATCTTGACGTAGATGATTCCAGGACGGATGCCTGCCAGTGTTTCCGCGGAGAACCCTTGCTTATCCGCCAAATGCGGTCGCAGATTCTCGACAAATACGTCGGAGTCTTTGACGAGTTCATAGATCGCCTTACGGTTACCATCGTTACGTGCATCCATGTATGCTTGGCGAATTCCGGCCTGGGTCTGCCAGTACATCGTGGGCTGTTCGATCCAGTTCAGCGTATTCAGGTTCAAAGCATCTGCTCCCTGCGCTGAGAGTTGACGCAATACCGCAGGCCCCGCCACTACGTGCGTCATACCGAGCGCGCGAATACCTGAAAGCGGTCGAGTTCCCGGCGGGAATGGCTCCGGATCGCTGTCCCCGACTTTCTCGATATCGATGAGCGGAGCACTTGCATGTCGCTGGTACTGTTCGGTAGTACGGAATTCCTTGCTCGTGCGGCAGATGACCAACGGCACTCCTGCGTCTTGGGCAGCGGCTTCCAAGTCTGCTGAGTCCCACTTGCGCGTCGCGCGCTCAAGTTGCTTGGGCAACGTTCCGCTGTCCAACAGTTGCATGATTCGCTCCGTGTTCGAGGCATAGAGCGAGGTGAGAATTACGAAGCGGCCATCTCGGGTCGGAAGAATATGTGAGCCCAGTTCCCCAACATTGCCGCCCATCATCTGCGGTGTGCCATTGACCAGGGTGTAGCCGGCAAGCAAATCTTGCCAAGGGCTCTGGGTCACATAGGCTTTTCGCAGGTCGATATGGATATCTTGGCTCTCGCCGGTCCGATGCTTCCAGATGATGGCCGAGGCGATGGCGTTCGCACCACTTACAGACGCTGAAGCGCAACCTACCTTGAGGTGAGTCGGGCGAATAGGATCCATGCCCGCAAACGTAATCTGACCGCCAAAGTCTTCGCGCTTGAGACCAGCCTCTAGTAGCAGACCGTCGACGACATTCAGCAGGTCCTGGTGGGTATTAACAGGTTGATAGGAAAACATGATGCTCCTTTCGTGATCGTCAAGATTGATTGACGGGATATTGACCGGACGTCCGGTCGGATTTGCTTCAAACCGCCAAACATACAAGTGCGCAATAGCTAGGCCACATAGGTGATACCGGTCAGGTTTCCTTCAGCGGCCAACAGCATTTTGGGATTAGTCCCATCAAGATTCGCGCTGTACACAGACCCGGCAAGGTCGGTGACGAACATACGTTCGCCCTTCGGGTCGAGAGCCAGACCGATTCCCTCCATCAGGTGGGTAATCAGGGAAGATCGTCGAACAACAGCTCAATATCTGTGCGTTTCGCGGGTTCTTCCCCCTGGAGAATCTCAATGCCGGCGCGAAAAATACGCCCTTGCCCGGCATTGTCCCCGCCCTTCTGGGTCCAGTAAATCTTGCCGCCGTCCGCATCGACTGCGATCCCTACGCACCAACGTGTTTGGTCGTGACGATCGGCGTCGCTCTCCCCGGTCTGCACCAGCGTCTCGATTTCTGTGTCATCGAGATTGCAGCGCATGACGCGCATGCCTTCTCGATCGCACCAGTAGAGCTTCTGTGACTTCGCCTCGATCTGAAGCTGCTTGGGAGTGAAGGTTGAGCCAGGCGGAACGATGACTGTGATGTTTCCACCGTCGAGATCGGATCGGAAGATGGAGCCGTCGTTCGCAACGGGATTCCCCATATTGGTCCAGTAGAGATGTCCTCGCTTGGGATCTGCAGCGAGTCCGTCTGGATGCCTTTGGCCTCCTGCCACGATGACCTTAAGGTCGGAACCGTCGGGTCGGGCGGATAGAATCCGGCCTGCCCCCAGATCGAGAAAGAATATCCGTGCACCTTCCAGCGCGCTTTTTGCGGTGCGTTCAATTTCAGGCATAATGCAACACTCCTTTTCTGGTTGTCAGACGGTGAGATCAGAGCCCGACCTTGGAACGCAATGCAAGAAGACCAAGAAGAACTTCATTCTCCTGATTTGCTAACTGATCGACTGAACGCTCGCCCACCTCATGAAGAACTCCGTCGACGACGGTTTGCTTGAGTGCATTGGTGACATCTGGAGCAGCGAGCGATCCGATCAAAGCTGTTAGCGGCGGCATGAGGTGTTCCATGTAGTGGTGAATACCCCCAGAGCCTCCGCCGAGATGCCATTGCAGGCTCGGCCCCATGACTCCCCAACGAAGTCCGGGCCCGTAGCAGATTGCAATGTCGGCATCCTCAACGCTAAGCACACCCTGCTGGACTAGATACAAAACCTCTTTGTAGAGAGCAGCCTGGAAACGGTTGGCCACATGGCCGGGCAGAGCTTTGTGCAGCCGAATGGCCTTCTTCCCGATCGAAGTGTAGAACTCCATCGCTCGCTCAATCGTTTCCTCGGAGGTCTTGGCACCGCCAACCACCTCGACCAAAGGAATTACATGCGGGGGGTTGAATGGGTGACCGATCACACAACGTTCTGGCCGCTTGCAGCCCGATTGAATGACGTCCATGGTGAGGCCGGAAGAGCTGGAAGCGATGACGGAATCCGGTGGTGTGGCATCGTCCATGTCGGCGAATAGCTTGATCTTGAAATCCGGGCGTTCGGGTCCATTCTCCTGCACAAAATCAGCTTTACGCAGCGCCTCCTGCATGGAAGATGCAAATTCCAGCCTGTCCATCGATGCATTTGGGGCTAGCCCATATTTGGTGAGCAACCCCCATGCTTCTGCCACATATTTCCGGAGGCTTTCCTCTGCGTTCGGCGCAGGGTCGGTTGCGACCACATCGAATCCGCGCGAAAGATAATAGGCTGCCCAGCTTGCGCCGATAACACCTGTACCAACAATGGCAATGCGTTGAATAGGTTTGTGCGAGGACATTTCTTCTTCTCCTGTCTGAAGCTGTGGGTTTTGTGTTTCTCTCCAGAGACGCTGACCTGTTTGAGCGGCGAGCGGCGTACCGCAATTCATAGGCGACAGTGCTAATCCACGGGTGGAGTATTCATCCCATTCGACCAGTCGACGTCAGGTCGATCCAGAATCGCGTCGACGTGAACATGGCCAAAGTACTCCCATGCCCACTCAACGAAGGTCTCGACTTTCGCACGGACTGTCGTCAGCAACAGGGCATGTACTCCGAGCCATGCGGCAAATGCGAGCATTCCGGTCACCGTATGCCGGTTTGAACCTACCTCAGCTACCGCCGCGTTCCGGCCGACCATAGCCATGATTCCCTTGTCGTGATATTCAAAAGGATTGCCGGAGTTACCGACCGCAGCTGCGGCTATGTTCTTTGCACAATGGCGACCTGCTTGCTGGGCGACCGAGGCCAGTTGCGGTAGCGCCTCGCCGTCGGCGGTCTTGAAGTTTGCGAAATCTCCGAGCGCATACACTCCAGGAAAATCTGCGACGCTGAGATCTGGCTGGACGTCGACTCTGCCGCCGCGCCCTGCCTTGATACCGAGTGCGTTGGAAATAGCCGATGCCTTAAGCCCCCCG
>WNGK01021926.1_pt1 | contig 10577 bp, 5 predicted proteins | sample 5400601 | NCBI WGS metagenome assembly WNGK01 (sample SAMN13153376, study PRJNA577476) | soil metagenome | isolation source: 60 cm soil or saprolite under Garry oak tree replicate 1 | place: USA:California | collected 2016-06-15
TTGGCTGCCAATGGCGGCGTGGCCTCGGCCTCGTCATATCTTGGCAGTGATTACCCGAGCTATGTGAATGATGGTTCGCGGCGGGCTGTGAATGGAGCGATTTGGCTGGACAATAACATCTACAATTTTTCTGATGACTCAATCGAGGTGGACTTCAATGGCAGCAAGACGATTAGTGAGATCGACGTGGTCACGCAGCAGGATGACTATCAGAATCCGGTCGAGCCAACGCTCGGGCAAACCATGAGCCTCTATGGCATCACGGCCTTCGATGTGCAGTACTGGAACGGATTGAGCTGGGTTACGGTTCAGAATGGCAGCGTCACCGGCAACAACAAAGTCTGGCGGCAGTTTACTTTCGCGAGCATTACCACGAACAAGATCCGTGTGGCCGTGAACGACAGCGCAGATCACGTTTATAGTCGCGTGGTGGAGGTTGAAGCCTGGACAACGGGTGTTCACGATGGCGGTGGCGGTTGGTATTACACCTACCAAAGTTACGATTGGAAAGGCCGTCCTTTGGTTACTACAAACACCGATGGCACGCAGAAGAGCGCGAGTTACTCAGCGTGCGGTTGTGCCGGCAGCGAAGTTACGACACTGACTGATGAGATGGGAAGACGACAGAAGATTTACAGTGACCCGCTCGGCCGTACAGCGAAGACCGAAATACTCAACACTGACGGAAGCGTCTATTCAACCGCCTCGAATACTTACAACGCCCGCGATCAAGTAACGCTCCTCCGTCAGTACCAGGGGGCTGACACCAGCACCACTTATCAGGATACGACGATGACTTATGACGGTTACGGTCGGTTGCAAGCGAGGCATGCCCCGGAACAGAATGCTGGGACCGCCACGACCTACAGCTATAACAACGACGATACTATTCTTTCCGTAACCGATGCGCGCGGAGCGAGCGCTACTTACACTTACAACTATCGCCATCTTGTCACTGGGATTAGCTACGCGGGGGCAGGAATTACGGCAACACCAAATGTCTCGTTTGGTTACGACTCAGCGGGAAATCGAACTTCGATGATGGACGGCTTCGGCGTGAAGACTTACAGCTACAATGAGCTCTCGCAGTTGATTTCCGAAACACGCGCCTTTGCGAACGTTGGCACTTACACTATCGGCTACGATTACAATCTGGCTGGCGAACTAAAACGAATCACTGATCCCTCGGGCGCTTATACCGATTACTCGTTCGACTCGGCCGGTCGTCTTTCGGCGATAACTGGCGCGGGATTAGGCACCTCACAGTTCGTTTCTTCAATGCAGTACCGCGCCTGGGGCACACTCAAGTCAGTAGCTTATGGCAATGGAACTACGGCTTCGTTTAATTACAATCCGCGTGGACTTCCGACGCACTACTCGATTAGCGGAGTAAGGGAATCGAGTAACGCTCCGTTAGAACCACAGGGTGGCGATTTCCAGTATTATGCTGATGGGCAAATCAAATTCGTTAACGACTTGCGCACCGACGCCACCGCAAACGGTTTGCACGACCGCGCATACGCTTACGATCAAATTGGCCGCATTAAGGAAGCTTATTCCGGTTATGAAGCTCGTGATTTCTTGAACGGCACTAATTCAGGAATCCAGGACGGAGCATATCGCCAGAGTTATAGCTACGATCCCTGGAACAATTTGACAACGCGTACGGGCCGGTTCTGGAGTGAAAACGACTCGTCGACGGATTCCTTCAATAATCAGAATCGAAATCCGTTATGGGATTACGACGCCGACGGGCGCTTGCTGTCAAATAATGAACCGGCTCCTGACAATCTTCCGTATCAGCCGTTGAGGTTTGCTTTCGATTCATCTGGACAGCGCGTCCAATCGACACAAACCTCAAGTCGTCAAATGATCTCACAAGTCGTTCTGACGACGACACAGACTAAGGCGGAAAGCTATGATGGGGATGGAGTGTTGACGGAAGTTTCTCATACCTCGCAGACGAATAATAATGCTCCCTACACGACTTCGACCTTCTACCTGCGGTCAAGTCTTTTCGGCGGTGCCATCGCCGAATATGATTCAAATGGAGTCAAGAAAAACGAATATGTATTTGCCGGCCGCGATGTTTTGGCGCAGCAGCGGCGACTTTCGGACACTCAATCTCAAATGCTGTGGCAACACCTAAACCCAGTCACCGGAGATGGATTAAGAACGGATTCGCAGGGCCTCGCGATTTACAGAACGACTATTGATCCAATGGCCACCGATGTTGGTGACAGCGATCCATTCGCGGACTATGGAGGCGGAGGCGGGGACACCGGCGAAGGTATAAGCCAATCGGCGATCGATAGCCTGGTCGCGTCGCTGGTTCCCGGCTGGGGCGGGCCGCGATGCGCAATCGATGGAATGGTTACCGGCTGTCGCCTTGCTTTTGGTGCGCTGTCGAGCGGCGCCGCCGTACTAGGTCCAAGCCAAACAACTGTTGGCGTGTACAGTCGCAGCCTTCAGAGATACATCGGACTGGCCACCTGGAATCCTGCCCAAGCGGCTGCTGGTGTGTCGGTGTTCGGTCTTCCCGCAGGGTGGTCAATCAACGGAATGAACTTCACGGGGAACGGATTCAGCTTTTCGAGCGCGTTTCCAATGGCCGACATAACGAAAATCTATGCAAACCTCGGATCCCAATACCAAGGTCTCGGCAACTGGATGGGCGAAATTGTTCACTCCGGCTTCGGCACACTGGGACAAATTGCGGAGGCGGCATATCCATTTGGCGGTGCGCCGCAGAACCCCTCACATTTCACCCAGGAGGAAGTTGACTCGCTTCGGGACCGGTTAGAGAGTACGCTTCAAGGAGGTTGCAAGAAGTTCACTGACGCCTTTCTAGATCAAATCTATGGCTCAAAAGACCATCCTAGCATCCTTGACACCTTTAACCGCGTTGCTAACAGTAGCAAAGGAGGGTTGTACCACTACTGGGGTGGGATTGGCTATAGCACTGGAGATGTGAAAAATGGCACAGCGCAGGTTGGCCTTAACCCAAACATAGGAATTAACGTTCTTGCTTTGTTCATGATTCACGAATCGGTTCATCATATGGGATTTGGTCACGACTCAATGGGTACGGTCGCTTATAGTGTGGCTACCGCTCAAGGGTTCGTGGATTCGCTAAAAAATACCAGTACTCCAGGGCCGCCAAGACCCGCTGGTGGTAATCAGAAAGATAACTTTTATAACGCAGGCATATTCGACAACCTTCTCAATGCCGCGTGTGGGCCAACCAAGTCAGGAGGAACGAAAAAATGACTTCGCTGCTCAACATAAAACTTTTGCCATTTGTCTTGTTGGCGGTAACTATTCCGTCCACGTGTCCAGATAAAGGCTGGCGTGGCATTGTTCCATTAAGATCAACGCGGATTGACGTTGAACGATTGCTCGGAGTTCCCGATGACAAGACTACAGCAACGTATCATTTGAATGATGCGACTGTGGTTTTTTACTACTCACACAGTCGATGCGATGACGAAGGCTGGAACATTTCACCCAATACTGTCATAAGTATCGCGGTTTATCCGAAAGTGAGAGTCAAGCTAGCCGATCTTAAGTACGACCTGAGCGGATATAAGAAGGAACATGGTGACCCTGATGTCTGGGACCACTTCTACTATCGCAATGAAGACTGTGGCCTCGTCATTTCTGTCCGTGGTGAAGTTGTCGACGCATACATATACAGGCCAATAAAAAAGGACAACGATTCGTTTCGTTGCCAACGTGATCTCAAACGCGGGTAACGCAGGGGTCAGTTTGGTTGAGGATTTTTTACGTGGCCTGATTCACAAAATAACTCTTCGGGTAGGTGGACCAAGTCCAGATCTTTATAGTAGGAGTATGTCGATCACCGATCCGCAAAGTTTCCATCGCTATAACTATACTCAGAATGATCCTGTGAACTTCATCGATCCGGATGGGCTAATCAAACTCGTAGTACCGCCCCCGTCTTCACCCCGCCTTCACTTTTCGGAGATTACTTTCTAACTGCGTCGCAAGGTATTCCCTGAACTGCACCTGACAAATCAAAAAGTGACTGGCACAAGATTTCTCTGAACCCTAGTCTTGCAAAAACGTCGCTAGGTGCGAAAATTGAGATTACTCTGGGCTTCGTCTCCTCCTCAAAAACTTGTGACGGTATTGTGACGGGAATTTAGATAAAGCATCGGCACTGGATGATGCTGCATATAGAAGCATATAAAATCTTTGAAAAACCGCTGTAGCTGCAACCTTTGAAATTGTTTAACTTCCGTGAATCTGAAGGACCTAATTCGTAATCGCAAGGTCACCGGTTCAACCCCGGTAGCCGGCTCCATTCTTTTCCAACAACAGTCTAGAGCGCTACACAGGCGACCGCAAGGTCGCCTGTTGTTGTTCAAAAGGCAGAAATGAAACCGCGAATCACCCGCGAACAACTTGCGGAATATGAACGCGATGGATTCCTGGTGCTGGAGAAATTCGCCGACCCGAGCGCCTGCGATCGGCTGCGCTCGCGCGCCGAAGAACTTGTGCGCGAGTTCGACCCTGCGGGCATCATGTCTTGCCGATTGGATAGATTGAATATTCGGGTTTTTTACGCAGCGTCTGCTTCAAATGGCTAGTTCGCTTCTCACCATCACGCAAGTCAGGTCGATTGGGAATTACTCTCAATGAAAATTAAGGTCGCGAATTAACACCACGTCGGATTGCCATCCGCCCCGAGTCACGGCCAGCATTTGGCCGTCGTAAGAATAACCAAAATCGAAAACGTCATCCGGAAACTTTGTGATTTCCTGAGCGGGTCCGCCGTGCAACGATTGTTTGACGAGCGTATTCACGCCGTCCTGTTCGATCGCGTAGACCAGTGACTGGCCATCGGGCGTCCACTCGATCCGGGTGCCGGAAAAATTCCGTCCTCCCAGATCAAAAGTCTTGATTAGCGGGCCGCCGGCGAATGGCAGAATCAGCAGCGCCGCTTTCGATTCGTTTCTTCCCAGGGCGGCGATCATTTTTCCGTCAGGGGAAATCGAAGGGAAGAAAGCCGGGCGATCGGTTACATGCGCCGGCTCGCCGCCATCGATCGAAGTTCTCAATACATCCCAGTTGTCCGTTGAGTTGTAAAGGATCCACCTGCCGTCGGGAGAAACCACGGGAAAATTCTTGCCGCCGCCGTTTGTCAGTTCGACCTGATTAGTGCCATCGATATTCATGCGCCATACCTGGAACACGCCTCCGCGATTGGACATGAATACGATGTAATGGCTGTCCGGCGTCACTGCGGGAGTGGCATTAATCCGCGCGTCGACCGTGAGTTGTCTTTGATCCGAACCATCGGGCTTCATCATCCAAAGGTCCTCGTTACCGCTCACCCGCGATGAATAAATGAGTTGTCGCGCCGGCGTCCAGCAGAGTTTGTCAGTGGCCGCTGTAATCCTCTTGATGTTCTGCGGATCACTTCCTTCACCGATCCAAAGATCAGAGGCCCGGGCCGTCTGCGACGATACAATCTTGTCACCGCTGGCGGTGATGCTCAGGTCGGAATAGGAAATTGATCCGGCGGTGATTTGTCTGAACTCCATGCCCGGATATGAGATCCGCCACAGTTGAAGATAGCCTTCGGGATTCTTTGCGGCGGACATTATCAATCCCTGCTTTTGCGGCAACCAGGCGATCTTAACGATATTTGCAAACTTCTCGGCCGACATCTCTCGTGACATCCCGTCATTTACTCTGATTTCAACCAGGCTTACGTTCTGGCCGCCGCCGGCCGAATTTCCATAGGCGCAAATGATCGATTCATTGTCCGGAGACCATACCGGCGCATCCAGTTTGTCGGGATAATTTCGGGTCAGGAGGGTATGTTCGTTCGTACCATCGGAGTCAGCAATCACGAGAGAATATTCGCGCTGCCCCTTGGTGTTTGTGGACACGCGAACAAAAGCGATGTGACGATCGTCGGAAGAAAGCGAAAATCTACCTTCCGCTGGTTCGACAATCTTTACCGGCACGTCACCCAATAACGAAACCCGATAGAGAGAACCGGGACTACCCTTCACGAAGTAGAGGTATTCGCCACTGTAGGCGAAAGCCAATCCGTAAATCGGACCATTTGGCGGAACGATTTGAATATTCGTGTTCGTTGCCAGCTGTCGCAACCAAATGCTCTGATTGTTGACGAACCCACGGGTATAGGCGAGATATTTTCCATCCGCTGAGATCGCGGCATGCGGGCTCTCGCCGGTGGCGGTCAGCTTCTCGATCTTGAGCGGCAACCCTGCGACGAACTCCCTTAGATTCCCTTTTGAATCATTGAAATATCTCCAAAGCATCCCGCCTCCGGCGAGCACCAGGACCAACGCCGCGGCGATCAGAATCGTTCTCTTTGAGTTTCGTGCGGACGCAGGATAAACGGCAGGCTTTGCTGCCCAGGATGTTTGCGGACCGTCCACCAAGTCTATATTTCCCGCGTCTTGAATGCTGCCGGCTTCCGAAGCGTGGTCGAAACTCTTCAGCGGCATCTCGCGGCCGATGTTGCCACTGCCGTTTGATATCTCTTCGACATCTGCGATGAAGCGATAGCCGCGACGTGGCACGGTCTCGATGAATTGAGGCTTGCGGGCATTATCACCCAGCGACTTTCGCAGTTGTTGAATATTGAAAGTCAGATTCGCGTCTTCGACAAAACTGTCCGGCCAAAGCCGATTCATCAATTCTGCTTTCTTCACCAGGCGGCCGCTGTTCTCGACCAGGATCAGAAGCGTGTCAAAGACCTTCGGCGTCAGCGGCGCCGGCATGCCGTTTCGCAGCAAAACCTTTTGGTCCGGGTCAACCGTGTAATCTCCGAACCGATAGAAATGCTTGATTTCGAAAGACATAGTCGCTCTTAGAATTCTCTCAGAACTTTCTTATCAATGTCTTAAGACTTTCCCCCGCTGCCACGGGTAGCTTCTTCGAAAAATCTGGTTGGCGATCGGTCGGATTTTAGCAGCGCCGTTGAAGAGCGGCAATCGGATGACCCTGGAAACTTTGACCGTCATGAAAAGACACCTTCCCCTGCTCGCGCTCGCGCTTATATCGCTGGCCTTCGCCGGCTGCAAAAGAGACGGGGAGGTTATGGCGATCCTGGCGACAATCGATTCTTTCACCACAGAGCTCATTGGGCGGATTGAAACGGCGCGGGATCCGGCGGCCGGCGTCGACGATGCGCAGCAGTATCTCGATTCGCGCAAGAGCGAAGTGACGGCCAGGATGGAAGCGCTGAAACGACTGCGCGAGTCGCAAATAAGCGATGAAACTAAACAGAAGATCACTACCAGTCTGGTCGACGACGCGTCGAAAGTCGGCAACCTGGAAATTAAGTACGCCAGCCGTTCGATGGATGATCCGGCTTTCAAGGCCAAACTCGACCAGCTGGTTAAGAACTACCAGGCGCTATTTACCGAGTAATTGGCGTAGGCGATGCATGAATCAGATCAGTCTGGTGCGTTGACTAAGTTACGAAAGTCTAATCTGCGAACAGGAGACAAATATGATGCATACGAGAACCGATCGAAGCGTTTTGAGCGGGCTAATGGCAGGTGTTTTGTTGCTGGGTGTGGTTTTGGCGTGCGGCAGCGCGGATGAAACTGACCAGGCCAACAAACTGGTGGCGGAAGGGAACTCGGCGATCGAAGAGGGCAAGAAGTTTTTCAAGGACGCCGAAGAGAAGAAGAACCAGATGTTGAAAACCGACGTGTCACGACTGGGCGAGGCGCGCACGATTGCCAACGAAGCGATCCGCGGCTATGACCAGGCCGAAGAAAAGGCCAAAGCAGCTGCTGGAAAGTTTGAAGAAGCGTCGAAGCTCAAGATCAACGACAAATTCAAGGAATACCTGGCGCTCAAAGTGAAGGAGTTCAACAAGCGCGCGGAATTAATCGAGGCGGCGCGCAGTATTCCCCAGGCTCTGATCGACAGTCAAAGCCGATCCAGTTTCATCAGCCGCGCGAATGAAGCCACTCAAAAAGGCGACCGGCTCAATCGAGAGGCCGGCGATCTCAGCGATCAGGCGGACAAGATTCAAAAAGACAATCCCGATGCCTTCAAGAAATCATCGTGATCTGGGGCAGGTTCTCAGGGAATCGCCAGCAAGTTATTGAGCCGAGCGGGGGGGTGGGATCGCACCCCCGCCTTTGATCTCGAGCGGTGTGTTTCAGCACTCAACCACCTCCCTCGCAACCGCCAGGTACCGTGTAATTCGGACCATCGTCCACGGCGCCCGATCCGCTTTGCGATGTAGGCACAGTGACTTTTACGGTAGCAGTGCCGACATTACCTGAAGCATCAGTCACCATCAGTGTGATGGTGTAAACCCGGCCATTGCCGCTGCCTATCCGTTCAGCGCGCAGTTTCACTGATTTGCAATCGCCCGCAATCACGATGTCGTTAAACGTGTTGCCATCGCCGATGCTGTTCTCAGGCTCATCACTGCTGACGCTGGCAATGCGCACGCTGCCGACGCCGAGACTTGAGTCACAATTATCGCTGACGCTCGCAACCAGATCGGTTACGTTGACGGTCGTGTACTTGTGATTAGGTGGCCATAACGTGATCGGACCAGTGGTCGTAATGACGGGCGCCTCCGTATCGTTGACGGTGACTGTGAAGCTGCAAGTTGGGCCTACCGAGCTGGTGCAGGTGACAAGCGTGGCCCCCACCGGGAAGAAAGATCCCGAAGGGGTGTCACACGCGACTCTGCCGCAGCCTTCTCCGGAAGGCTCCCTGTAATCGACAACCGCTCCGCAGAGGCCGGGGTCATTCGGCACGCTAATGTCGGTTGGACAGGTAAGGGTGCAAAGAGGTTGGAGTTCAAAGGCGCCGATGTCGGTGCCGTCGCTGGTGGCAGCATTGACCACGCCAGGGTCGTCGAAAGTACGAGGACGACCCCGCTGATCAAATGAGGCGCCAGCCGCCACACCTGCGTCGATCGCGGGACTGCCGGGCGAAAGCGCCATCGTCTGGGTCGGGCCGCCGTTGTCGGCCAGCGCCGCGAGCATCGGGTCAGCGCCGGTCAGGTCACCGGTGCCGGTAAAGCCGGTGGCCTCGGTGGCGACGCCGAGAAGGTTATGGCCATTACTGGTGACGGCGCCGTTAACATTGGGTCCGGGAGTCGGAGCGCCGGTGGTGTCGCCGGTGCCGTTGGCAGCGGTATTACCGGCGATGATTGTGTTTTCCAAAGTCACGCTGGCGGGGCCCACGCGGATGCCGCCGCCGGTACCTTCGGCTACGAGACGCGGCGGCTTGTTAGCTCCGCCCTGGTTGACACCGGTGTTGCCGGCCTGAGCGTTGTTGCCGCTGATCGTTCCGTGCTTGATATTGACGGTAGCCGCATTGTTGTTGGTTACAGCGCCGCCGTACGCTAGGCCTCCAGCGCCGTGATTGCCGCAGTTAAGGCCGCCGTTCGTTTGTCCGCCGTCGCCGCCGTTACCGCCGATGGCAAAGTTGTTGGCAAACGTCGCGGTATTGATAATCAGGCTTCCGCCGTCTGCGAAGATTGCGCCACCCCGCGCGCCGCCCCCGTCACCGGCCATATGACCGCCGAGGCAAGTCGAGCCAAAGGCATCGCCGCCGTCGCCGCCGGTCGCACCAGCGAGATGAAACGTGGAGTTGGTCACCGTTACGTTGCCGAGGCTGTAGAGTCCGCCACCATCAGCGCCACCAGCGGGTTCGGCTCCGTTGCCACCGGTGCCTGAGTTACCACCATTGGCTTCAGTGCTTTCAAACGTGGTGTTATTAATGGTTACTGTGCCGCCGCCAACCCACACTCCGCCGCCTTGAGCGGTACCACCGAAGCCACCATTAGTCTGACCGTTCTGATCTTGGTTTCCACCGTCGCCTCCGTTGGCAGAGCTGTTGTCGATTCGCGATCCATCGATGTTGAGCGTGCCGCCCTCGAAATAGATCGAGCCGCCCATCGCCGCGGAGCCAGCCCCGTTGTTGAAATTGCCGCCGTTGCCACCCAGGGCAGAGTTGCCGGTGAACGCGCTGCCGGTAATCGTTACGTTGCCGGTGCCAGTGAGACTCGCGAGACCGCCGCCTCGGGCATCGAGAGTGGTGTGGTCGTTGATAACGCTGTCACCTTTACCCAGTGCCTGGCACGACTGTACGACTACGTTATCAAGCGTGAGGCTGCCGCCGTTGTTCAGGATGCCCCCGCCGGCGCGGTTAGCGTTTTGCGCCGCAGGGTTTGTGCTGGCCCCGCTGGTACCGTCGTCGGCCGCCTTGCCATTCTGAATTGCCAAATCCTGAAACGTGACACTGACACCCGAACCTGTTATCTGGAACACGCGGTCTCGGACGCTACCCGTATTCAGGCCGGCAGCGTCAATGATGGTTGCATCGGGGCCTGAAGAGCCGCCGCCGACGATGGTCACGGTATGAAGAGTCGTGGTGATGTCCAGGTCACCCGTGGCTGCGGCGTTCTCTTGCGTGGCATTGGTGAGTGTCAGGCTGTAGGTGGTCGCCGGTTGCAGGCTGATAATCACCGGATCCGCGCTGACATTGGCGTTTGCGGCAATGATCGCGCCGCGCAAACTGCAATCGTTGTC
>WNGK01008610.1_pt1 | contig 10576 bp, 10 predicted proteins | sample 5400601 | NCBI WGS metagenome assembly WNGK01 (sample SAMN13153376, study PRJNA577476) | soil metagenome | isolation source: 60 cm soil or saprolite under Garry oak tree replicate 1 | place: USA:California | collected 2016-06-15
TGCCCTGTACGAACGGGGAGAGCCCATCGACGTCTGGGACTGCCTGCCTGAGATGATGGTGGCGATAGAAAATTTCCAGCATCCTCAGGACCGTTGGGCTGGCATATTGAATATGCGTGTGGGCTTTGAAGTGGACCGGGAGGTCCTCACGTGACCTCAATCCGGCCGGTGGAAGTGTGCGCCTGCTGCGGCTCAAAAGATTTCGTCGCTGAGAAGGTGCTCTGGCCGGCGCTTGTGCAACAATGGGGCTTATCGGACGATGAAGCACAGTATGTTGACCGCCAGCAGGGCCTGAGATGTATACAGTGTGGCTCGAATTTGCGGACTATGGCGCTTGCGCTCGCCATCTGCCGCAGCTACGGACATAGCGGAACCTTCAGGCAATTTGTCGGTAAGTTCATGACTCGGCGCCTGCGCGTCCTCGAGGTGAATGAATCTGGGGGGTTAACGCAATTTTTGTGCAAGCTGCCGAAACATCACCTCGCGAAATACCCCGAGGTCGACATGCTGCAAATGCCTTACCTAGACTGCTCGTATGACCTGGTAGTGCATTCGGATACCTTGGAGCACGTACCGCAACCCGTTGCAGCGTTGGCTGAGTGCTACCGCGTTCTGGCACCAGGCGGCTATTGCGCGTTCACGATCCCTATCATTGTGGACCGAATGACGCTCAGTCGAGCGGGTCTTTCTCCTAGCTACCACGGCGGCCCCGACGAGCGCTCTCCCGACTACGCGGTGCAGACGGAATACGGATGCGACGCTTGGAAGCATCTTATTCTCGCGGGGTTTCAGGAATGCAGGCTTGTTACGCCCGAATTTCCAACAGCATTGGCCTTCGTTGGTGCGCGCTGGCAGTGAGCGAGTGGGGAATATGAATCACAGAGGACCGCTGCTTGACGACAACGCCGGCGAGCGGATGGTGCCCGAGGTCACCGGGGGAATCACATTCTGGGAGCACGTGCACCGCTATGCATTCGCGTGCCGATTTGTCGCTGGAAAGCGAGTGCTGGACATCGCATGTGGCGAAGGGTACGGCTCCGCAGCCCTTCAGAAGGCAGGTGCTGCACAGGTAATCGCAGTGGACATTTCGGATTCTGCGTGTGCGCATGCCCGCGCAAAGTATGGGGTGGATGCCAGACCGGGTGCCGCCGAGCGGATTCCACTGCCGGATGGCTCGGCGGACGTGGTGGTATCGTTTGAGACCATCGAACACGTACCCAATCCAGAACGCTTTCTGGATGAGTGCGTCCGCGTTTTAGCACCAGGAGGAATGCTGGTTGTCTCGACGCCAAACAAAGGGATCTATTGCCTAGGAGGTCCTGCGAATCCGCATCATTGCTCGGAGATGACGGAAGAGGAATTTTCAGCAGCTTTACGGGCAAGATTTCGGCAAGTAAGGCTTTACACACAGCGTCCGTATTCAGCCAGATGGTGGAGCCTACGGTCGCTAGCTTCCGATGTCTCTCCATGGACGCGTGTGCGGCTCCTTCGGCGTGTCCATCGGTCCGCGCAATTCAGATTGGCTGCAGACGGCGTCCGCGAGCCGACACCAGAACAGCGTGCGTCCGCGATGGAGGTTATTCTTCGGCTTAGCCACGGTTTGCGAAACGTACTAAATCCGTGCGCTCTCCGCCCTTGGCGGAGCTGGACCGGCGAAAAGCCGACTTACGTGATTGCGGCAGCAACCCGCTAGAAGCTATGACACTTGAAGCGATGCCAACCGTCAGCGTTATTGTGCCGAACTACAACCATGCACGGTACCTACGGCAGCGCATTGATAGCATTCTTGCGCAGACTTATTCAGACTTTGAACTGATCTTGCTGGATGATTGTTCGACGGACGATAGCCAATCGATCATCAGGAAATACCAGAATGATCCGAGAGTGAGAATCGAATTCAATGGAAAAAATTCCGGTAGTACATTTAGACAGTGGAATAAAGGTGTAGGTCTGGCACGCGGGAAGTACGTATGGATCGCGGAGTCGGATGACTATGCGGATGAGCATCTACTGGAGAGACTCGTTTCGCGCCTAGACTCGGAGAGGAATGCCGTGCTCTGCTATTGCAGATCATGGCGGGTTTCGGCGGATGGGGATGTCGGCGGATTTCTAGACGTCTCCGTGAGCAATTCGGACACCGACAGGTGGACTTCAGATTTTGTGGTTGACGGACGCGAAGAATGCAGGAAATATCTGGCGCAACGCAATTCGATTCCGAACGCGAGCGCCGTGGTCTTCCGAAGAGATATATATGAGCGAGTGGACGGCGCGGATGAAAAACTGCGTCTGTGCGGGGATTGGAAACTATGGTCGGCAATGGCTCTTGCGGGAGAAATCGCCTACATCGCAGAGCCTCTTAACTACTTCCGGTTCCATGACTCAAGCGTTCGGGCACAGAGTCAGCGGCTCGGCGTTGAAGCGGATGAGTACTTGGAGGTGATTCGCTGGATCGTTGAAAGAGTTACGACCCCAGAGACTGATCGGAGGAAGGTTTGCGAGGACCTATTTAAGCGGGCACTCCTAGATGGATATAAGTATTGGATGGAAGCCCTGGAACGAAGCGATCCAGAAGCCGCGCTCCGTGCTGTGGACGGGATTTTACAGTTATCTGATTCTGGTTGTGTTGAACGATGGGAGCTGGCCGATGCTCGGCTGACCGCTGCCAGAATCTTCTACAGGCAGGGGAGACCTGCGAGAGCTCTGCTGTCAATATTGCGTGGGTTTCTGGTTCGACCTATCGTTGCAGGCCGGCCTGTAAAAAGAGCAGTTACGCGCCTTTTGCGCGGCTTGTAGGAACCGACTGGGACTCTTCTGGCAGCCGTTAATCTGGCGCGTTATCGGCGCCTTTGATCGCACAGACCGACAACCGATATGAAGATCACGCACGTCAGTGCAATGGATATTTTCGGCGGAGCGGCTCGTGCCACGTACCGGCTCCACCAAGGGCTACTCGCTCTAGGTGAAGACTCAACGTTGTTTGTTGGGCGTCGTGAATCAGACGACCCTAGCGTCGTGGGTTTGCGTTATTCTCTTGCTCTCTTCGATCGCGTTCAACGAGGCGCGCGCCGTCTGCTGCTGCGGCGCGCAGCGTCCAAACTTGGGATGGGACATGGGCCTGGTGCGTCGCATTTCAGCGACGATCGCACCGAATACGGTTCAAGGGTCGTTGCTCAACTACCCCCATGGGACGTGCTGCACCTCCACTGGATCTCGGGATTCGTCGACTATCTGAAGTTCTTTCGGAGCGTTCCACGGGACCGTCCTATCGTCTGGACTCTTCATGACATGAACGCCTTTACAGGTGGATGCCACTTCGACGGAGGCTGCGCGCGATACGTGCAATCCTGTGGTTGCTGCCCTCAGTTGAACAGCCAGGAAATGAGCGATTTTTCGCACGACTGCTGGAACCGGAAGAGTCGGGGCTACCGGGTCCTGGGGCCAAGTAACCTGCATTTGGTTACCCCCAGTCAATGGCTGGCGCAGGAAGCACGCCGCAGCTCGTTGTTAGGCCGACATCCGATAACGGTCATTCCCTACGGTTTGGATACGGAAATCTTTCAGCCGCGCGATTCTCGCGCAGCACGAGAAGTACTGGGGCTGCCCCAAGACGCAAAAATCATTCTCTTTTTGGCTGACCGTGCGACTGAGGCTCGAAAAGGTTTCCGCCAGCTTGTTGAAGCTCTCTCGGGGATTGAAGAACAGTCGGGTCTTTTTCTTTTGTATCTTGGGCGTGGGCATGTCGAATTGCCGCCCAACCTTCCCGGAACGCAGTTGGCGTACGAAAGCAACGACCGGCTGCTCTCGATGATTTACAGCTCCGCCGATGTCTTTGTTCTTCCTGCTCTGCAAGACAATCTTCCAAATACCGTTCTGGAGGCGCAAGCCTGCGGTCTTCCTGTTGTCGCATTCTCGACGGGTGGAATTCCAGATCTTGTTCGTGATGGCGTTGACGGACGACTCGTGACTTGCGGTGACACTAGGGCGTTGGGCGACGCCATTCTCCGTACAGTGAAGAACGACGATGCCCGCAGAATCATGGGGACGAATGCTCGGAACAAGGTCGAACAAGAGTACAGCTCCGAAACGCAGGCTCGAAGGTACCTCGATCTATACAGATCCATGGGAGCGGCGTGATGCTGCCGCGGATTAGCCTAGTTACGGCGGTGTATAACGGAGAACAGTTTTTGGAAGATACGATTCGGTCGATCCTGTCTCAGGGATATCCGAACCTTGAATACGTAATCGTGAACGATGGTTCCACAGATGGCACTGAGGAAATCCTTCAGAAATATGAACCGCAGGTAACGGCAGTTATTAAGCAGGAGAACCGGGGCCTCTACGCAGCCCTGAACGCGGGCTTTGCGCGCTCCACAGGCGAGGTTATGGGCTGGCTCAATTCGAGCGACAAGCTTCACTCCGGTGGCCTGCGGGCGGTTGGAACGGTGTTTGCGAGATTTCCAGAAGTGGAATGGATCACCGGTAGGCCAACAGCCTTTAATCAAGAAGGAATCGCCACCAACGTGGAAACAATTCGCCGCTGGTCGCGAACACGATTCCTTGCTGGCGCAAATAAATATATCCAGCAAGAGTCCACTTACTGGCGACGAGGTCTGTGGGACAGATCCGGTGGGAGAGTTGACCCATCTTTCCGAGCTGAGGGTGATTTCGACCTTTGGGTGCGGTTTTTTCGGCATGCGCGGCTGTATCCTGTGGACGTATTGATCGCCGGATACAGGTTTCATCCGGATGCGTTGAGCTATGCGGGCAGGCAGGCGTACGACAGGGGGTGCGAAGCGATCGTGGAACGCGAACTGGAGGCAGCTTCGGACGGAAAGAGCCTGAAGCTCTTCCGGCGGGTGAATGGATCGATGTTAAAGATTCCCATTGCTGGAAGATTGTGGCGGAGAATGGTGATGCGAAGGCTTTACAGCATGGCCGGTCCGGATTCGCCGCCTATTATTGAAATGACATCGACAGGATGGTCTTTTCGGGAGCGCACATAGGGGCAGGTCAGAGGGCACGATGTTGCCCCTACTGGGACGGAACGAAATCGATGATTACGTTCTTCACGACGGCGAAGCCGTTTACCGGGCACAACGGAGTGATTCAGCGGAACGCGCTGAAGAGCTGGACGCTGGTTGCGCCGGGGGCGGAAGTGATTTTGTTTGGGAACGAAGAAGGAGCGGCGGAAACGGCGAGCGAACTGAAAATCCGCTATGTGGCGGCAGTGGAGCGCACGCCAGAAGGGCCGAAGGTGCTGCGATCGTTTTTCGACACGGCGCAGCGGATGGCGCGGCACGACGTGGTCTGTTATGTGAATTGCGACATTGTGCTGACGGAAGATTTCGCGGCAGCGGTAGCGAAGGTCCGGGCGGCGACGCCGGAATTTCTGATGGTAGGGCGGCGATGGGATACGGACGTGACGGAGCCAATCGGATTTGAGCAAGCGGGCTGGAAGGAAATACTCAGGGGACGCGCGCTTACGCAAGGACAGCAACGTAGCGGGGCCTGGATCGACTATTTCGTGTTTCGAAAAGGATTTTATCTGGGGAAGATGCCCGAGCTGGTAATTGGCAGAGTGCATTGGGACCAATGGCTGGTATGGAAAGCTCGCGCAATGGGTGCAGTGGTAGTGGATGCTTCGGAAGCGGTGATGGCGATTCACCAGAATCATGATTATGGATATCACCCTGCGGGGAAAACGGGCGTATGGAACGACGAATTGTCGCGGAGAAATTACCGCCTAGCGGGCGGCCGATGGCATTTAAGAACGATTGACGACGCAACACACGTGTTGAGGCCGAACGGGTTGAAAGCAAACGAGGCGCGAACCAGGCGCGCGGTTGAGCGATTCTTTCGAACCGCGAAAGATGCGGCCTGGATGACGGCGATGGATTGGACGCGGCCGGTGCGAAGCGCGGTCGGGCTAAGGAAGAAGAGCGCCGAGCGGGCGGAGAAGGTTTCTCGTTAGAAATGGATGACGGCGCCGATGCCGACCTGGACATTATTTTGCGAACTGGAATATAGCTGCGTGCGTACGTAATCGGCTTCCGCGCGGAACGAGACACGCGGATTGTAGGACCAGTCGGCACCGCCGCCTAGCTGAAGCGCAAATCCGTTTTTGCTTGCATTGGCTAGCTGAGGATTCAAATGAGCGCCGCCAACGAGGGCGTGGCCCCAGGGCGTGATGCGACGGCGCGACGGGCCCGCGTTGATGCGGGCACCAACTGTGTACAGCACGTACTTGGACATTTCGCCGCCCAGGACGTCGCCACCGAAGGCGGAGACCACGTTGCCTTCAAGACCAACCCAGTTGTTTACGTTATAGGTGAGGTCCGTATGAAGGCCGCTGAGATTTGCAGAGAAAGCAGCCGAGTCGAAATGGACGAATTCGTAGCCGATGGCGAGATCCCAGCGATAGCCATCGTAGCTGCCGGAATACTGCGAGGGAGCAGGCGCCTTCGGGAATGCGGGCTGAGGCAAGGGAGTTGCCAAGGCTGCAAACGGCATGGCAGGCGCCGCGAGTTCGGGTACAAGCGTGAACTTGACGGCGTTGGTGGTTGACAGTGCCGGTGGCTGGGAGGCAGGAGCAAACGTCAGAAGAGATGCTTGTTGGGCTGGAATGGAGGCGCAGGTCCCGAGAGCGAGAAGTGCAGCAAGTGCAAGCCTTTTCATTTGGCAATCCTTAGGGGGCGGACCCCACGAGTGGGGCTGGCCACAGCATTTACGGTAAACAAGAGGTGGGGCATTTGTCTATGACGATTCGCGAAAGGTAAGCAGAAAGGGAAATGCACGAGCCAGTACAGCGGTGATTCACACCACGGCGCGTAGACAGGAGATCAAAAAAATTAATGCGCATTAGCGGCCGTGGCGGAGATAGTCGTCGGTCTTGTTGAGCCAGTCCTGGCGGGGCGGGGTGAAGACGTCGAGATCGAGCGTATCTTCAAGAGCCCAGGCTTCGTGGGGCATGTTCGCCGGGATGCACAGAACTTCGCCAGAGCGAACGACGATCTCCTTGCCGTTGATGGCAAATTTCAGGGCACCTTCGAGGATGTAAGTCAGCTGCTCATTGACGTGATGATGCAGCGGGACGTGGCCATCTTTTTTGATGAAGACGCGGGCGAGCATGATCTGCTGACCGTGAACCATTTCGCGGTCGATGTGGGGATTAAGATGTTCGCGCTCGACCTGACTCCAGGAAATGTATTTGGGTTCGGGATTGGTGCTCACTTTGCGCCTCCGTAAAGTTTTGCGGCGTTGTCGTGCAGATAGAGCCGGGCAAGTTCGAGAGCTTTGTCTTCGCTGATGGCGCGTTCGCTGACAAGTTCCGCGAGCGCGGCGGCTAGCGCAGTGCGTGTGGTGTGCGCGGCGATCCAGAAACTTTCTTCGGCGCCGAGGGCGTCGTTGAATGGAAAGGCATCGGAGCCGTACATCATTTTATCGGGGTAGAGCGTGAGGAGTTGCTTTAAGACAGGCTTGAGCTGCGAAGGATAGAGCAGCTCCGATTGAAAGGAGGTATCGAGGTAGACATTTTTCACGGCGGTGAGCAGCGCTGCTTCGCGCTCATATGGCCAACCACCATGAACGAGAACGAAAATGGTGTTTTTGTAGCGCGCATCGCGAACCACGTTTTCAAGATTCAGGACATTGCCTTGGCGGAGACTGAAATAGTCGCCGATACCGACGGCGGTATGGAAATGCATTGGCAATTTAAGTTTGCCGGCCTGATCGACCAGAACGCGGAAAATGTAGTCTTGAAACAAGCGGTAATCTTCGGCGGAAGGAACGCCGCCGGAATGGTACTTGGAATAGATGGCGTCGGCCTTTTCGCGCGGAGGATCGGTGAAATAAAGCGTGCGAAAGTAAGCGGCTTCAAACTTGATGGCAACGCCGCCACGTTTTTGATTGTCGGCCATGGTGCTGCGGACAAAATTTTCATAGCCGGCGAGGTCGGAGGGAAGTGAGGCCACGCTCATCTGCTTTTTGTAGCGCGCGAGCATTTTTTCCTGGAGCGGGACGTAAACGCCCATGTCCGGCGTGCTGGCGGTCTGGTCGCGATTGTCGAAGGGATAGAAGAAGGAATCGCCGAAGAAAACCCAATGGAAGCGCTTGGTGTCCAGATAGGGCGCCATGAAGGCGCGGTTGGCGAGACAGATTTCGACGTTGAGCTTGTCCAGGATGTTATTGAAGTAGGCGGAGTCGCCGGACTTCTCGGCGGCCTTTTTGCGGTCGGCAAGCCATTTGGCGTGCTCGGGTTTGAAGTCGTCGTAAGGATAGGCAAAGAGAGCTTTGGCAGCGGTGACGAACTCCGGATTGTCGTCGCGGAGGCGGAGAACGCTGCTTTCCTCCGGGGGCGCGGCCATGGCGTCCACGTCAGAGTCATCGGCATAGCCCGGATGGGCGTGATTGTCGTAAATGGGAATGGCGTTGATCTTTGCCAGAAGGTCTTCGTAAAGCTTGGGCAGGTTGGCGGAGGGATAAGGGGTGGACTGCGCACGTCCGGACGAGGCAAAACCCAGGACAAGAGACAGCACTGCGAGCAGATGAAACAAACGTTTCATTTTGGAACCCCTCTTCGAATGCTGGTGCATGTTTCGAACGTTTCTGGAGCGCATGTTTTGTTGGCGCGGCCGCTAGGCGGTCACGGCACGCCATTTTACAGATACTCGCTGGATGCGGTCGAGGGCATCTTCGAGAAGATGGCGGGCGCTGACGAGCGAGAAGCGGAGATAGTTTTTCCCTTCAGCGCCGAAGGCGGCGCCGGCAATGGCAGCGACTCCAGCCTCTTCAAGGAGAAGTTTCTGGATTTCTTCCGCGGAAAGGCCGGTGTCTTCAATATTCACCCAGGCATAGAACGCGCCTTCGGGCGAATAGCACCGGAAGCCGGGAATTTTGGCGAGCGATTGAACGAAGAGATCGCGGCGAAGTTTGTACTCGGCAACCATCGCGTCGACAGCGTTGCTGGTGTCACGGAGCGCTTCGATTGCGGCAATCTGGGTGAATTCGGCGGCACACGTGAATGTGTTCAGGACGAGCAAATCCATCGCGTCAATAACGTGTACGGGAGCAATGGCGTAGCCGAGGCGCCATCCGGTCATGGCAAAACTTTTTGAGAAGCCGTCGATGATGACGGTTCGCTCAGCCATTCCGGGGAGCGTCCAGATGGACTTGTAATCGCCACGGAAGACGATGCGTGCGTAAATTTCGTCAGTGATCACCCACAAGTCGTGCTTCGTGGTGAGAGCGGCGATGCCTTCGAGCGCGGGATCGTCGAAAACAGTGCCGGTGGGATTGTTCGGCGAATTGAAAATCAGCACACGAGTCTTCGGCGTAATTTTCGAAGCGATTTCTTCGAGGTCCGGCTGAAATTTATTTTCTTCGACGAGCCCGAAAGGAACGGCTTTTGCGCCGAGACCACGCGTGAATGACGGATAGATGGGAAAACCCGGGTCGGGATAGAGAACCTCATCGCCGGGTTCGATGAGGGCCATCATGGCAAGGGAAAGGGCCATTTTGCAGCCGGGCGCAACGAGAACCTGTTCGGGACGAATCGAAAGTTTTCTGGTGCGCGCAAGATAGTGGGTAATCTCTTCGCGCAGCGCCGGAATGCCGCGTGTGGCGCAATAGCGGTCGCGGCCGGCGGCCACGGCGTTGCGAAGTGAATCGACAACGGGCGCAGCCGGATGAAAATCAGGTTCTCCGAGTTCGAGGTGGATGATGGAGCGGCCCTGGCGCTCGAGTTCCTTGGCACGGGAAAAAACCGCCAGCGCGCCTTCTCCATTCAGTTGTGAAACACGGGATGCGATTCGCCGTTGAGTCATGGATGGAAGTTTAGCATTTTGAAGCGCTCGCGGCGGGCGGCGGAGTGACTGGAATACGCAGTCCCGCGATGAATCGCGGAAACATTTCGAACGCGGCCGCGGTGAGAAAGAGTTCGATGAGTTCAGGATCGGCGAATGAAGACTGAAGTGAAGAATAAAAGAGGTCGTCAACGGCGTCCGGACCGCGATGGAGACGGTCGGCCAAGCGGAAACCGAGTTTTTCTTTTTCGGAGTAGGGGCCAGCTTCAAAATTCGCGACACCTTCGATTTGTGCTTCCGTAGCGCCTTTTTGTCGCGCGGAGATGCTGTGTGCGCGGATGGCGTAAGTACTGTGCAGTTGCTGTGACACGCGAACAGCGATGAGTTCCTTGTAATAGCCGGGCAACGCGCCGTCCGCGAGGAGGGGCTTCAAGAATCCCGCGACACCTTGCGCGATTTCCGGACGGTAGCCGAGAACTTTAAACATATTCGGGACGACTCCTCGCGCTGCCAGGAGAGCGTCGTAGATTTTCTGCGTATCGTGCGAAGCAGCATCGCGTTCGAGTAACGGGATTCGTGGAGGGTCGGACATGCGGCGTTCTCCTTGCTGTGAGAAAGCAGAATACAGGAAAAAGAGGCGCGATCCGCGTCGCGCCCCATCGAAAAACTCCGTTGCTAAAAAGGTTAGAAGGAATAGCGCAGCGAGAATTGAATCAAGCGCGGAGTTCCAACGGTGGAGAAAATCTTGCCGAACGGACTGTTCGGGACGCCGATGG
>WNGK01008611.1_pt1 | contig 10576 bp, 11 predicted proteins | sample 5400601 | NCBI WGS metagenome assembly WNGK01 (sample SAMN13153376, study PRJNA577476) | soil metagenome | isolation source: 60 cm soil or saprolite under Garry oak tree replicate 1 | place: USA:California | collected 2016-06-15
CCATGCTCGGTACCGCACCCGCGGCCCTGCTGGAGCCGGTCGAGGAGCTCATACGGGCAGAGATCCTGGCCGACTCCGGTGAGAACCTCGGCTTCCGCCATGACATCATCCGCCAGGCCGTGCTCGACAGCGTGCCCGCCGCCGCCCGCCGGGCACTGGACAGGCAGGCGGCCGGCATCTTGCTCGCGGCCGGGGCGGTCCCGCTAGAGATCGCCAGCCGGCTGGCGGCCAGCGCCGAGCCGGGCGACGAAGTGGCGATAGCGACGCTGCATGAGGCGGCACGGGCAATTGCCCCGGGCGACCCGGGCATGGCGAGCGAGTTCGCCAGGAAGGCGCTGGCGCTGACCGCCGACGCTGACCCGCGCCGGGCGGCGCTGGCCGCTGAGACAGCGGTGCTCTTGCACGCGGCAGGGCGTGACATGGAGGCCAGGGAATTCGCCACCGCCGCACTCGGCCGCGTCCTTCCACCCGAAGCAGAAGCCCAGGTTCGTCTCAGCATCGCCCAGATGTACTCGCTGCCCGCCGATTCGCGGATCGACTCCGGCCGGGCTGCGCTCGCGCTCCCCGGCGTCACCGCGGATCTGCGGGCCCGTCACCTGGCTGTCATGGTGCTCAGCCTGGTGGCCGCGGCCAAGCCCGAGCAGGCACGAGCGGCGGTGGCCGACGCCGAGACCGCGGCCCAGTCAACCGGCAGCGCCAGCGCCCGGCTGAACCTGGAGTTCGGCAGGCTGGCCCTGGATGAAGCCAGCTTCGAGTACGCGGCGATGATGCCGAGAATCCAGGCCATCCGCCGCCTCGGCGCCGAAGCGGGCGAGGACACCCAAGTGCAGGCGGCTGAGTGGTTTCGCAGCAGCATGCTGGCCCACCTCGACCGGCTCGACGAGGCCCTCGAGGTCGCGCGCATGGGGCTCGTGGCCGCTCAGCGCGACCACCAGGCATGGATCGCGCCGCGCTGGGAGATCTGGCGAGGCTGGCTGCTGCTGCAGCAAGGGCAGCTGCCGGATGCGGGCGCCGCGCTCGAGGGAGCGTTCACGGCAGAGGGCATCAACCTGGCGCTGGCGATTCCCGATGCGGCCGGGCTGGCCGCGCTCGGGCTGGTCGCGATCCACACTGGTGACCAGCGACTGTCCGGCAGGTGCACCCAGATCGCCCGGGCGACCCTCGCCGTCGGAGCGTTCGACGACGCCCGGCGCCACCTGGTGTGGCTGCTCGCGCTTCAGGCCATGGCGCGAGGCGACGCTGCAGCGGCCCGGGACGAGCTCCGCGCGGGCAGCGACCAGCCGACCGAGGCTGTCCTGCCGGTGCTCGCGCGGGAGGTCTGCACCGAGCCGCATCTGGTCCGGCTGGCGCTCGCAGCGCGTGACGAGGCGCTGGCCGATGCTGCCGTCAGCGACGCAGAGCAGCGCGCCAGCCGCAACCCCGGTGTTGCCTCCATCGCCGCCACCGCCTCGCACGCCCGCGGGCTGCGGTATGACGATCCGGACGACCTGCTCGCTGCCGTCGAGCTCCTCGACGGCGGACCACGCCCGCTCGGGCTGGCCTCCGCGCTTGAGGACCTCGGCCGTGCATATCTCACCCGGGCGCGAAACGACGAGGGCATCACCGCCCTCGGGCGAGCGCTCGAGCTGTACATGACCGCCGGCGCAACCTGGGACTCTCGCCGGGTGCGGGGACGACTCCGCGCGCTCGGCGTGCGGCGGCGTTTCGTCTCGGCCGAGCGGCCTGCCAGCGGCTGGGCAGCACTGACTGACTCCGAGCTCGAAGTCGTGCGCCTGGTGGCCGGCGGGCTAACCAACCGGGACGCCGCGGAGCGGCTCTTCGTCTCCCCGCACACCGTCGGCACCCATCTGCGGCACGTGTTCACCAAGCTGGACGTCAACTCTCGCGTCGAGCTGACCCGTATCGCCCTGGAGCGGGAGACGGGAACCTGAGCACTCCGCCTGCCGCCGTCCGGGACGAATACCGCGTTCACGCGATGTGCGCGCGCTGGCCAGGTGACACGCTCCGGCTACCTGCCAGTGATCGCACAGAGAGTGTGAGCCATGAGCGCTCCAACGACCTTCCGCCCCGGCGGCCCGGCTGACGGCACGCGCGAGGTAGTGCGCGAATCGCCATCCCCATCTCATCTCGACCACGGCCTTGGCGTGCTCGAGCTCGGCCTCGGCAACTACCAGACCGCCTGCCAGATGCTGCAGCGGGCGGCATCCGGCGGACCCCACCCGGGCATCGCCATCGTTACTCCCGACCTGCTGGAGGCCAGCGTGCGCTGCGGCCGCAAACGTGCGGCCGCCGTCCTTCTCCAGAGCCTCGCCGGGCCGGCCCGCGCCACCGGCACGCCGCTCGCCCTGGGCCTGCTGTCACGATCGAGCGCCCTGCTGGCCAGCGACGACCTCGCCGAAGACCTCTACCTCGAAGCGATCACCCAGCTCGAACGCAGCCACAACGCCGTACAGCTCGCCCGCGGGAACCTGCTGTACGGCGAATGGCTGCGCCGCCGCCGGCGCCGCCGGGATGCCCGTGAACGACTCCGCGCCGCCCAGGACGTCTTCGCCGCGGCCGGCTCCTCCTTCGCCGAGCGCGCCCGTGCCGAGCTGGCCGCCACCAGCCAGACCGCGCGAAAACGCTCCGTCGAGACGCAGAACAACCTCACACCCAGGGAGCGGCAGATCACCCGGCTCGTCGCCCAGGGCGCAACGAACGCGGAAACCGCCGCCAAGCTGTACATCAGCGCGGCGACCGTCGACTACCACCTCCGCAGCGTATTCAGAAAACTCGGCATCCAATCCCGCCGGCAGCTGTTCCACAGCTCACTCGCACATGCCTAAGCCCGGCCGACCGTAGTTTCCCCGCAACGCTGCAGTCACGGGATGCGAAGGACGGCCAGCCCTCCGTACCGTCAGTGCGTGGAGGAGCAACGGTGACCGCACGTATCAGCACGACGATGCTGATCAGGTTCGAACCTGACCAGCCCGGCCTCTGCACCCATCTCGACGCCATCAAGCCCGTCAATCCGAGCGCCCCGGGCTGCGAAGACTGCCTGAGCATCGGCATGGTATGGCTCCACCTCAGGATATGCATGACATGCGGTCACGTCGGCTGCTGCGACCGTTCACGGAACCGGCACGCGCGAGCCCATCATGAGCGCACCGGTCACGCTATCGCCCGGTCAATCGAAATCGGAGAATCCTGGGCCTGGTGCTACCTCGATGACCAGCTGCTGCCTGCCCGGCAAACCCAGCCCAGCACCTCTCCCGGCAACAACACGCCCGGCACAGGCAAGGAGACGCGCAGTCCATGACCTGTGACATCTCGGCTAGGGTCAGGACATCGCAATTTTGCCAAGGCAACACGCAAATACTAGGCAACGACCCGCCATCGAGCACCACTGCCAGGTAGCAAGCACCGCGGACCCACAACGCCAGGCGACCGGAGCCGACGGCTACATCGATCGGGTGAACGCACACGGGGGGCGCTTATCACCGCTAGATCGCGCGGCTATGTGCCAATGGCAGTGGGGGCGGAGGACGCGCCAAACTGACTGATATGTGCTCTACACAGCACTAACGCGGACTTCCGCGCCGCTAGTTCGGCCCCCTTGCGCCTGGACTGGATCTTGCTGTTACCTGGGGTTTTACTAGCCTGAGGTCGTTCTTCCAGGGGCGATATCGGTGACGGACCTGGCCTGGATGAAGATCATTACCTGCGAGCGGCCCTGGCGGGCATGAGCGAAATGACCGGTTCGAATCAGCCCAGACGATAGCAAGCAGGCACGGGAAGGGCCTTATCGGGCACTGCCTGCAAAGGCGATCCTCCAGCCGATCAGCGGGGTGACCGCTGTATCGGCCCCACGCCCAACAGGTCGGCGATCCCGTAGAACGGATCACAGGCTGGGCGGGGTGGTGAGGATCTGGCGCCAGCGGTGGTGAAGGGGGTAGAGGTAGATGTCTTTGACGGGCGTTGTTGTGGTGGCGGTCAAGTTTGCCTCTGCCCTTGGTATGGCCGACGTGGATCCAGTTGGCGGCGCGGTAGCCCGGCGCCGGTGAAGCGGGGGTTTCGACGAACGTCTCGGCGAGGACGGGGGCCGGAGCCGTAGCGGGCTTTCCAGTCAGCGGGCAGGCGGCGAACACGAACAGTAATAGCCAGCCAGGCCCGCGACCGGCAAGGAACATGTGAGGCGCTGCACTAGTGTCGTCGCCGGGGATCAGGCCAGGCGGGATGACCACCCGCCAGCGGCCAGCCGCTGGCGGCAGGATGACAGCTTCGGGATGGGCTTCCTCGAACCGCCGTCTGCGAATCACCGGATATCCCGGCCGCTGCCGGCCACGCGCAGGGCCGGACGCTCCGTCACGGCGCGCTCCCGCGTGCCCAGTCCGCCCGGATAGCGGTCAGCGCGGGCGCGCGGGGCACGCGCGCATACGCGCGCGGGAAACTGATGACAGCCCATAAGCGCCGCGATAGCCGCGACCTCCGCATAACCGCCAGGCGCCGTCCGCCTTCTCGGCCGCACGGTAACTCCCATCGGCCACCCGGCGGGGTATCTCCTGGGACTCGCGGACCACCCGGCGCCGGCCGTCCGGGATGTCCGGCCAGCTGTCCCGTGTCACTGGCACGCCCGCGTAGAGCGGCTCCCAGGAGATGGCGTAGAACGGAGCGGCCTCCGGCAGCAGTGTCCGCAGCGCGTGCACCGTCCGGCGGTGATACCACTTGCTCACTACGGTCAGCCGCAGTCCCATGCCTAGCGCCTCGCGCAGGTAGGGCAGGGCCAGCTCGACATTCTGCCAGGTGTCGGCGGACTGGTCCTCGACGCGGACGGCGGTGCTTGGCACATCCGCGGCGGCGAACAGCCGGGCGAACTCGCGGCCCTCGACGATGCCGTTGTGCCGGTTGATACCGCCGGTCGCGATCAGCAGCGGGGCGAGGCCGCGGTGATACCTTCCGGCGGCGATCACCGCGGGAGCTGCCTGGTTCGTGCCAAACAGTATGAGCGCAGTGGGCTCGTCATCGGGAGGGCGCGCCTCGATATCCACGTAGGCGGTGATCTCTTTGACTTGCCCGGGGCTCAGCTCGTCATCGCTCATGTGCGCTCCTGGCGGGCTGCCGGGAGCCGAGGCGCCGGTCAGCGTCAATGTAGCGGGCGTGGAAGTCAGCGGCGTGCGCGGCTCCGGGAGACGTTCGCGCGAGCGACTGGTCGAGCTTGCCGGCGAGCACCATCGTCGGCCATACGACCCGGCCGCATTCCAGTGCAGCGGCCCCGGCGGCGGCTGCCTCGTCGATCTCGCCGAGCCCGGCCGCGGCCAGGGCCAGGATCAGCAGGGTGCGCGCGTAGTTGGTCGGCTGGTCTCCCGGGGCCCGCAACCGGGGACTGTAGGCCGTCTCGATCAGGCGCCGCGTTGTCTCTGCGGCCTCCTGATACTTCCCGGTCAGGAGGAGGGATGTCGCGGTGTAGGGCGGGTCGTCGGCGCGCGGGACGGAATAGACGCCGCTGGTGGCAGCGGAGGGGCTGAGCTGGTCCATCGCCGCGGCTGCGCGGTGTCTTGCGTCCGCCATCCCTGCAGCATCCCCGAGCATCGCCAGGGAGCGCATCTCCTGAGAGGCGAGCTTGGCGTAGGCGACCGTCCCGGTCGGAGCGTCCGCCTGCCCGCGGCGCGCGGCAGCGGCTGAGCCGCGCGGGTCACCCTGGTAGTAGGCGATCAGCGCCCGGGTGAGTGCCGCCCAGCCCAGCAGTTCCGGGTAGCGGGCGTCCCTGCCGCGGCGTTCGGTATCAGAGCACCAGACGAGCGCCGCCGCGTGATCGCCGATGTCGGCCGCGGATATGGCCAGCAGGCTTGATAGCCACCCCGTGGCGACGATGAGGTCCGGACGCTTTTGCGGGGGCCTGGCGCGGCCTAGCAGCGTGCCCGCCAACGACCGGGCGCTCAGCAGCTCGTCATAGACAGCGGCCGACGGTGCCATGGCCACGGCGTGCGCATAGTGGTGCACGAGCTCCGACAGCCCATCCTTCGCGATATCCAGGTCGTCCGTGTCGCCAGCCATGGCGACCTGGAGTGCCTCGACAGCCTTGGATCGCTTACGGCGAGGGACGCCCCGGCCGGCAGGCGCAGGAGGCGGGACCAGGGCGGCGGCCTCAATCTCACCGTCAGCACCGAGCGCGCGGTCTAGGCGTGCCGCGAGGTACGGCGAGTAGGGCCGGTGCCCGTTGAGCACCTTGGATAGCAGGCCGGGGTCGTAGTGCGCCGCCGCGGCGAGTCCCCGCAAGGACATCCCGCGTTCGGCCATCCAGTGCCGGACGACGCCAGCAAAGTCCGCCATTCGCGTGTGCCAATCGCGTATCGGTGTTGCCTCGCTGACCCGTTGACCGCGCTGGGGTGTCAACGCGTCAACACTTTCAGGCTACGCCCCTGTGCCGCTTGACTGCCGGTATCCGCGGTTGGCACACACGAGGGAGGGCACGTGATCGGACGGGCGGCGGCAAGCCGGGCCGAAGGCGACACCGACGCGCTGGAAGAATTCAGGTTCCACTGGGGGTCGGCGTACGACATCGATGCCGCCGGCGGCGTGTACACCGCGCGGCGCAGAGACGGTAACGGCGCCATCCTGACCGATCCCCTCCCCGGAGGACTTCGGCTGGTGATCCAGGCTGACTATATGGCGATGCCGGTGCCCAGGGACCTGCCGTGAACGACGAGGGCCAGCGGCGCGGCGTGTTCGACGTCGACGAGGACCGGGCACTAGACGCGCTGCGGCTGGCGTGGGGCGACAACTACGACATCGGCCACGAGTACGGCAAGTGGATCGCCACCAGCCGCGACGAAGAGAGGCGCACCATCACCGGGGGAACCCCGGACGAGCTGAACCGGGCGGTCCGGGCCGACTGGGCACGTGAGGGCGCGCCGTGAGGTTCCGCGAGGACAAACCTGAGGACCTGGACCGGGCGCGCGCTGCCGTGGCGGCCTGGCGCGAGCAGCATCCGGAGGGAACGGCCGATCAGCTCGTCGCGGACCTGGGCGGCCAGTTCCACCGGGACTACGGTGTCGTGCTGCGTGGCGTGCTGTTCGCGGTGGACTCGCACGGAGCGAAGATCACCACTGGCGTCTCGATCATCGAGGTTTCCCGGTGACTAGGCGTGCGGCGGCGGGCCGTGTGGAGAAAATCAACCTTTGCGGGGTTTCGGTGTACGCCGCGCTCCCGCCAACGCGCGGAGGCGGGCCCGGCAATGCTCGGACGCCGCGCCCGCCTCGTGACCTGTCGCGGGGCCGGCTATGAGTGGGCAAAGGGCGGCGGGCACGCGCGCCGCGCTGCGGCTTGCCGATGGCCTGTCGCCGCGCCATGACCCGGTGGCGCGGCTTCACCGGTTCCAGGGCGAGCACCCCGAGGTGCAATTCACCGCGCCGCACATGGGCGGCCGGGGCCGGTACGTCGCCCGCGTCCCGGCCGGGATCATCCCCGGTGAATCCCGCGAGGTCACCGTGTCCAGCATGGACCTGGTCGGCCTGATGGACCAGCTCGACGACTACCTGCCGTCAGGTGACGGCAAGCTGGACCAGGCCTTGTCCGCGGCGGCACCCGGAGAGGAAGAACCGCACGCGGAAGACCCAGACGCGCCGCCGGCGTGCCTTTGAGTGCCAGATGGCCGGCCGCCACCGGACATGACGTGCCATCTGGGGCGGGATCACCGCGTCGGCACCGCTGCCGGGTGCCCGGCCTGCGGGCGGCTGATGGCCGCGTGCGCGCGCCGACCGTGCTCGGCGCGGGGCTTGCGGGATGGCACGTTATGAATACGGACCCCCCCGCACTTTGACGCCCCGTCCGTCGCCCGTGTGTATGACTGCTGGCTCGGCGGGAAGGGCAACTTCGCGGCCGACCGGGCGGACGCGGGTCAGATCGAGCGGATCTATCCCGGTTACCGGGCGATGGCACAGGCCAATCGCGAGTTCATAAGCCGGGCGTCACCTGGGCGCACGGCAGGGGATCGGCCAGTTCATCGACCTCGACTGCGGGCTCCCGGCATCCCCGGTCGTCCACGAGAGCGCCCGCGCAGCGCGCCCCCGCGCCCGCGTCGCTTACGTGGACAGCGACCTGATGGTTGTCGTCCACGTCGCGGCAGTGCAGGCTACCGGTGTCTGAGAATCGTTCGATTTGCAACACGCAGAGCCCCCGGGGGAATCAGCCCAGATTGCCGAGTGCATACGCCGAGCCCGCCCGGCCCGTCGGTCGCCCTCGTAGTCAAGACCGGTCCCGAGGAGGAAACACTCCGCCGGTCATGAATACCGTCGTCCGCCTGCTGCCGGATCCGGGGTTCTGCCCGGGCTGACCTGGCTGCCCGGACGCCCCGGCGGCTGAGTGCCAGACCGGCTCAGGCGGCACGAAAGGATCACCAGCACCGGCCAGAGTGTCTGCAGCCCGCCCAGCAGCCGCTCCGCCAGGCCCGCCTGCCCGCCGCTGGTGAGGAGTTCCGCGCCGAACCACAGCAGGACGGCGAGCAGTAGCGCCGAAGCGCCGGCCGACACGGCCGGCCGCAGGCCCCACGGCACCGAGGGCCCCCGCCGCCGAGCTGCGGCCGGCCATGCGGCCAGGGCTACTAGGCCGACCGCCGCTACCGACATATGCCGCACTGACCCGCCGCCCCCGGCTGGCTCCGGGCTCGCCGCGACGAGCACGCCAGCGACCCCGCCGGCCATCAAGATCAGCCGCCCGGCTGCGGCGGCCGGCCTGAGCGAGAGGCCCGTCACGACCTCGAATACCCCTGCGACCAGGAAAGCGAGCGTCATCACCCACCGGTCGGCGGCACCTTCGGCCGCGAGGGCGCTGACCGTGTCGGCTACCGCGTTATAGGTGCCCCGCTGCCGCCCGGCGGCGAACGTCCAGCCGCTGACCAGCAGGACCGGAGCCACGGCCGCCGAGAGCGCACCCCACCACGGCACGCCGGGCACGGCAGGGGTCCCCGGGACATCGGAATACACCGTGCCGCTGGCCGCGTCCCGGCGGACCCGCCCCGGGCGCCCTGGCGCTGGCATGGCCGGCTGGCGCGTCTTGAGCATCGCTTGGCATGCCATGGGAACCTCTCCTCCCGCGCCAGACCGTCAGAAGCCGGCCGACTGCCGGATCGCGACGATGTGGATGGGGCCGGGCAGTTCCCGGTGGATCCCGGGGATCTTCGGGACCGGGCTGTGCCGCCCGTGGGCGGCCTGCGCGGCCGTCCCCGGGTTCAATGTCCCGGCGCCGACTGCGAGCAGGTGACGCATCACAATCTCCTCCGCTGATCTGCCTGCCGGGGACCTTCGGCCAGCATCGGCCCGAAGCGTCCTGTGAATCGCCGGCCGCCAGCAATCCTGAGGGCACGGCCGTCCCGATCGCTCCCGAGCGCGCCGGGGGCCGTGACTGTTGCGTTCGTTCCCGGCGCCGCCAGAAACCCGGCCATGGCCGGCGTCAGCCAGGCCACGACATGGGCCAGCCAGGTCAGTCTTGCGGCCGCCGGAAGCCTGTCCGCGACGGCCCGGCCGCGGCCGGTGAGGCCCAGCCAGCCGAGCAGGCCGAGGGGGTAGGCGAAGTATCCCCACCGGGTGGCGGGCGCGAGGATGAACATGACGCAGAGGCCGGCGGCAAGGTGCCAGGCGACGGCGCGGTCGTCGGCCGGCCTGCGGATGAGGATCCAGGCCGCGACCGCCAGGCCAGCTGCGAGCAGCAGGCAGATGGCTGCCCAGTGCCCGGCCGTGCCGGTGGCGGCGAGCAGATGTCCGGGCAGCGGGCTGGCGGCCGGGGTGAGGTGCCGGGTCAGGCCGAGCGGATACAGGACGATGTTGTGCAGGAAGACGGAGGGCTTCGCGAGGGCCGCCGGGGCGGCCGCCGCGATGGCGGTACCTGCGGTGACCGCCGATGTGGCAGCGAAACGCCATGCCGCCCGCCTGCCGTCCCGGGTGGCGATCATCACGGCGATCACCGGCAAGGCCGGCCATGCGGTGATTTTCATGGCACAGGCGATCCCGATCGCCAGGGCCGCCCCCGTCGATCGCGATGGCCGGATCCGGTGCGGGCTCACCAGCCAGCGGAGCCCGGCGGCCCGCGGAGCGGCACCCCTCGCGGCCGGCCCCGCACCCAGGCACGCCAGGGCTACGCAGAACAGCGCTAGCACGGGCGGGTCGGTGATTCCCACGGCCAGCGGCAGCGCCAGCACGGGTGTGGTCACGGTGAACACGGCACGGCGCAGCGCCTCGTGACGGCGGCCGGCCCGACGCCGTACCTGATGAGGGGTAGCGAGGCCGAACGCCACCGCGAGCAGCGCCACGCAGGTGACCGCGATCCATAGCCTCGGGTCGCCGATCACGCCGGGAAGGCCCGCCGCCCGGAACAGCCCGAACACGGTCATCGCGGGCAGGTAGGGATCGTAGGAGCGCCAGGCGGAGAGCTGCCCAGGCCCCAGGTATGGGCTGCCGTGCCGCAGCAGCAGCGTCGCGGCGCGAGCCACGACCTGGACGTCGGCTGTCGCCGGCGCGCGGATGGCCAGCCAGGTCAGCGGGCCCGCCAGGGCGCCGACCGCGCCGATCAGCAGCGCCGCGTCCCGCCCGCGCGAGCGGCGGTA
>WNGK01023043.1_pt1 | contig 10571 bp, 8 predicted proteins | sample 5400601 | NCBI WGS metagenome assembly WNGK01 (sample SAMN13153376, study PRJNA577476) | soil metagenome | isolation source: 60 cm soil or saprolite under Garry oak tree replicate 1 | place: USA:California | collected 2016-06-15
AGATCCCATGTGCTCGATAAGAGTTCGGGCCCGTTGAAAACGCTGCACGCGGCTAAACAGCTTGGGCGTCATTCCTACTTCTGCTTTGAAAACCTGAATGAACCGACGCTGGCTTAGACCAAGATATTTTGCCGTCTCTCTGACTTTCGGCCCGGCTTGATCCTTCCCGAACATCTCCAGCGCCGCCGAAACCGCGTAATGCTGTTCCACGCCGTGACACAAGCGACTCGACAGAGCCTCCTGGAGCAACTGAAACCGCTCGACAGAAGTTCTTGCCTCACAAAGGCGCTCCCGCAGCCGACCGGCCGACGGTCCCCAAAGTGTTTCCAGATCGACGTGAGTGTCGGCGAGATCGCCCGCCGGGAGTCCGAGAAACGGAAAAGCGCCGCCCGGTTTGAAGTGAACCCCGATGATAAAGGCTTCTGCCGCAGGCGCGAAGCCGCGCCCAGACGCACCTGAAACGACGGCGCCGGACAAGTGGGAGCAGTTTTCAGGACGTTCGGCGTCGTAAAATCGCAGCTCGTTTTGCCGCAGATTGATTGCGAGTTCGAGCGTGCCGGTCGGAAGAATGCGTTCGGTCTTTTGCTCCGGTACGTAGCCTTCGTATAGCCAAACATTGTCTACAAACTTCGAAAGCGGAGGTTTCGGTTTGTAAAAGTTGAATATCGTGTCGATCTTTAAAATCGTAAACTGTTGGGATTTGCCACCGGCTATAGCTAGTGTGGAACGCGTCATAATCAAATATTTATGATCAAAATAAAATAAAATAGCAAGCATCTTCTTTTTCGAAAAGACGCGCTCGTCTTTACAATCCAACGTCCATCAAATAAGAATGACGCTGCGCAGCCGGGCGGTGTCAGATGTCTGCCCGGGTGAAAAAGGGTTCGTGGCTTTCGAACGGCGGGACAGGACCTACGCCAAGCGCACAGACGGGTTGTGCAAGAAGGAGAATGTGAGTTCGATCATCTGCACTCCGAACCGCGCTATGCTGAATCCTTGCGCCGCGTCGGTCTTCCATAATGAGAATCTGGCGTCTGGGTTGAGCGCTGTCGGCCCTGAACTTTAACGGCTAGCTCTTGATAACGAATCGCTTTCCCACAAGTCTTCTTTTCTGCCTCATCCTTTTGATTGGCGGCGAGGCCGCGCACGCGCAATACCGCTTCGATCACTGGACGACTGACAACGGCCTGCCGCAAAACTCGGTGCACGGCACTCTGCAGACGCGCGACGGTTATATGTGGTTTACGACGTTTGACGGGCTGGTGCGCTTTGATGGATTGCGCTTCACAGTCTTCAACAAGAGCAATTCGCCGGGCCTGGCCAGCAACCAGTTCGGTACTGTTTATGAAGATCGCTTCGGCGATTTGTGGGCAACGCTGAATACAGGCGGCATTGCGCGGATGCATCGCGGGCGCTTTACGACTTATACCAAAGAACGGGGATTGCCGCTTGATGGCGCTGGTATATGCGATGACGGACAGGGAAACATGGTCATCTATGGGAACGGGCAGCTGTTCCGCTGGTGGGACGGCCGGTTCGAGCCTTTCAATGAATTGAGTTTATCCGCCCAGCAGCCGTCGGATGAGGGTCTTTTCAGGTTGCCTCCAGCGGATTGTTGGTGGGAGGGCGACAGGTGGGTTTGCTACTCGAGTGGGCGGACACGTTCCTGGGCGGCGGCGGAGTTACCGGTAGGCGGGATTTACGGCGTCACGATGGGCGATAACAGGGACTACTGGTTCACCTCTCCAAAAGGTGTGGTCCGCTTCAGCGAAGGTGGGGTGGCGGAACTTTATGACGAGCGGAATGGTTTGCCTGGGATGAACCCGTCGCTGGTTTGGGGAAGGCCGCGACCATTGCAAGCCATCTCGAGTGACGGAGCGGGCAGCCTCTGGGTGACGAATCTGTATTCAATGCAAAGCGAACTGTTGAGCTTGCGAGCGCCGGAAGGCTGGGATCTTGTTTCTAACTATGGCGGGTTTGCCGATACTGAAGGCAATTACTGGTTCGGGACAAACGGTAACGGGCTGTTTCGCGCTCGCAAACAAACAGTGATGTCCTACACAAAGGCGCAGGGACTGAACGCCAGAGAAGTTTATCCCTTACTCGAAGCGCGCGATGGATCGATCTGGATCGGCACGCGGAGAGACGGCTTGTTCAGATTTAAGGACGGCGCCTTCACCAACTACACCGGCGAAGGTGCATTTGAGAAGTATGTAAGCTCACTTTATGAAGATCGCGCCGGTCAGTTATGGGTCAACGGGCGCAATGGCGACACATGGCGTTTTACAGGAGCGGGCTTTGTCCGCGAGATCTGGCAGGGGGACGAATATGGTTCTTTAGGCGCCATCCAGACGATGTGCGAAGACCGCGCGGGCGCTTACTGGATCGGGTCGGAGGGTGGAATCCTGCGCTATCAGGATGGAGTTGCTGTCCACTACACCACGAAAGACGGTCTCGCGGGAAACGACACCAAAGTCATCGTCCCGGATTTGGAGGACGGTGTATGGCTCGGCGGTGATGGAGGGTTAACACATTTCAACGATGGGAAATTCACCGCCTGGACGGAGAAAGATGGATTGCCTGGCGCCGCGGTCCGGACGCTCAAACAGGACGACGACGGGACTTTGTGGATCGGTACATATGACAGCGGGTTGGCGCGATTCAAGGACGGACGCTTTACGCGCTACACCACAAAAGATGGGCTGTATGACGACGGCGTCTTCCAGATCCTGGAAGACGATTACGGCTGGTTATGGATGAGTTGCAATCGCGGTGTCTACCGCGTGCTCAAACAGGAACTGAACAATTTTGCGGACGGCAAAAGTAAAGAAATCACCTCCCTGGCTTACACCAGGGGAGATGGAATGCCGAGCGCCCAATGCACTAGCGGACGATGGCCCGCCGGAATCAAAACGCGCGACGGCAAGCTCTGGTTTCCGACGATCGGCGGCGTCGCGGTGATTGATCCGGCAAGCGTAAGGGTCAACGCCAAGCCGCCGCCTGTCGTGATTGAAGAGATGCACATTGACAATCAACCTGTAGAGATCGAAAGCTGGGAAACCGCAATCCGCGATACACAATCTGCGATCCGGGTTGAGCACGGTCAGGAGAATTTTGAAATCCGATATACCGCCCTGAGTTTCATCAACTCGGAAAATCTGAGATTCAAATACAAACTGGAAGGGCTGGATCACGACTGGGTCGAGGCGGGGACGCGTCGCACGGCTTATTTTTCGCACGTGCCGCCGGGCGATTACACCTTCAAGGTGATCGCCGCCAACAGCGCCGGCGTCTGGAATACTGAGGGCAAAAGTCTAGGCGTGTCCGTGCTTCCGCCGTTTTATCGGACGTGGTGGTTTTCAACATTGGCTGCGTTGACTCTGGGGGCCGCGCTCGGCGCCATCTACAAATACCGCGTCACTCAACTCGAAGGCAGACAGGCTGCGCAGCAAGCCTTCACGCGCCAGTTGATCGACTCGCAGGAAGCGGAGCGCAAACGCATCGCAGCCGAGCTGCACGATTCGCTCGGTCAGAACCTGCTGATCGTCAAAAACTGGGCGCTGGTCGGATTGAACGCGCTTTCGAAGGACAATCCAGCGCGCGAGCACCTGACGGAGATCTCCGACACGACATCGCTTGCGCTGGACGAAGTCCGCGAGATCGCCCACAACTTGCGGCCGCACCAGTTGGAAAGGCTCGGCCTGACGAACACGCTCGACCATATGATGCGCAACGTCCGGAACTCTTCCGACATCGAGTTCGCAGTTGAGTTGGAGAACATAGACGGCCTTTTGCCGCGCGAATCCGAGATCAACCTCTACCGCGTCGTGCAGGAGGTCATCAACAACGTCATCAAGCACAGCGAGGCTGGCGAGGCTCAGCTCACCATCTCGCGCACGGCGGGCGGCGTGCAAGTCCTCTGTCGGGACAACGGCAAGGGCTTTGACCCGGCTGCGGCGGCGAGTTCACGGCAGAGCGGGATGGGGCTTTTCGGACTGACCGAACGCGTGCGCATACTCGGCGGCAACTACACGATCGAGTCCGCGCCCGGAGCGGGCACAACGATTACGATAAACGTGAACACGACGCAATAATGAATCAGGAGATTCGAATTCTTATCGCTGACGACCACCCGATTTTCAGGCGCGGGTTGCGCATGATTATTGAATCCGACCCGGCGCTGAAAGTCGTGGCGGAAGCAGACGACGGCGCGGCCGCCCTCGCGAGTATCGAGGCCTTACAACCCGACGTCGCTGTCCTCGATATGGACATGCCCCCGCCCGACGGGTTAGCCGTCGCCCGACGTATCCGCGAACGCGGTTGGCCGATAGCCACCGTCTTTCTCACCATGCACAAAGATGGCGCGGCGCTGAACGCAGCGCTCGATGCAGGAGTCAGGGGATATGTAGTCAAGGACAGTGCAGCCAACGAGATCATCGGCTGCATCAACGTCGAAGAATTCGACCGGCAGACGCCCTCGATTAAAGACCTGACGGTTTCCGAGCGCCGCATCCTTCGTCTGATCGCCGACGCAAAGAGCAACAAAGAGATCGCGGAGACGCTATTTATCAGCGTCCGCACGGTTGAGCACCACAGATCCAACATCTGCGGCAAACTGGGATTGACGGGCAAGAACGCTCTTCTCACCTTCGCGCTGACCCACAAATCCGAGCTATGAAAGCCCAGCGCATTTTCCATTTGTCATTTTCCAGTTTTCAATTGTCATTTGTCATTCGTCAGTGGTTATGCCACCGCCAATGTCAAATTGATGTCAAATGAAAATGAAAAATGGAAAATGACAAATAGAAAATTCTCTTCTCGTCCCTAAGCAGTACCACCCATCAAAATAGGTGCTACTACCAATATCGAATTAGGCAGTAGCTCGGATTCCCTGCCGTCGCATTTTCCGCATACTGGCACTTCGCCAGATCGAGGTAGGCCGACATAGCCAGGTCGACATAGCCAGATCAAGTGAGCGTACGCGTGATGATGCTGCTTATCGTAGATGACAATCCGACGGTGCGCCGGCTGATCGGCAAGATCGTCGCCGATCTGGTTGACGACATCCGTGAATGCTCGGACGGCGCGGAAGCCCTGGTCGCATACCGGCAATGGCAGCCCGATCTGACGCTAATGGACATCGAGATGCAACGGATGGACGGATTGGCCGCGACGCGCGAAATCATCGCCGCCTACCCGGAAGCAAAGATCGTCATCGTCAGCCGCCACGGTGATGAGCCGTTTCGCATAGCGGCGCGCGAGGCCGGCGCCTGCGGCTACGTCCTCAAGGATAACCTGTTCGAAATGCGGTCCTTTCTACAGGCCGTAAAAGAATGAACCCGAATCGTCAGCAACCAATTCTCGGGAGAAAGTCATGAAATTCTCGCTTGCCCCTTCCGATGTCACAGCATTTGAATCCCGAATTCTTGTCATAGTGTATGCCGTCACATTTGTTATGTTCGCAGCTCTATTCAGTGGAGCATCAGCTCATGCTGGCGGCCAACCGTCGAACGGCAATCACTCGGCTCCATCAATTGCGGAGCTTGAGTCTGGATCGGAAAACAATGACGACGTCTCAACCTTCGGGGACACGACGGCAGCAATCGGACCATCGACCACACCAGTCCAAGACGCACCTGTCCACGACGCACCTGTCCAGTCAGGCGCGACAAGACCAATAGTGGAGAAGATAAATGAGATCCGCAGGCTCGCCGGCCTTCAGCCCGTCGAGCTCGATGAAGGTCTCAGCAAAGCTTGCCGCCTCCACGCTCAATATCTTGTTACCAACCGCGCGGATCCGAAGGCACAGGGATTAAGCGCACACACTGAACTACAGGAGCTGCCAGGTTACACCGTCGAAGGACAGAAGGTAGCCAGGACCTGCAACATATTCTGGGGCAAAGATATTGCAGGGGTGGTTGATCTCTGGATGGCAGGCTTGTACCACCGCATCCCTTTTCTCCGCCCGAACCTGAAGCGGATCGGACTTGGTTATGAAGGGGACGTCGTCGTCGCGGACGTCCTATCAGGAGTCGGGGGATTTAATTTGGACTCGATAGCCTATCCGGCAGATCGCCAGTCAAATGTGCCGACCGAATTCGGCGTGGATGCGCCCGACCCCTTGCCTAAGGACGCCCCTCGCAATGCAGGGTACCCGATTACGCTGCTATTTCCGTTTGTAACGAAGATAGCCGGCGTAGAGGCAGAGCTTAGCGATTCGGCGGGGGGTAAGGTGGAATTCCACTTGTCCGATCCGGAGCGGCCTGCCACCAGCTTTCCGCAGCAGAGCACAATCTGCCTTATACCGATCAAGCCATTGGCCGCAAATACAACATACAAGGTCAGCATTAAAGCTAACGTAGATGGGTGGGTGGTTCGCAAGAGCTGGTCGTTTATTACCCGCGAAGCGCAGGCACGTAAGTAGAAGTAGATGTCCTCGGCATATCAAGACAGTCCAAAGGGCGCCATCTACCTGAGGACAGGCCGGGGTAAGCAGGGTGAAGTCGACACGCAATCAACCGGTTATGCGGAGCGTGCGCCGAGAGTTGTCATTTGGTTGAGCGTCAGCGATAGCTAAGGCATCGCTCGTTGCAAAAGTCTGCCAGAGTCCATTGTCAACAGAAAAGGAGAATTCACTATGCGTTCGATCCTGATGAGACTACCTACAACAATCATGGTCCTGCTGGCGATAGCGCAAGCCCCTGAGGCCTTTGCGGCCAGAGCCCAGGCCCAAGAGATCGTTTCTGACCTGCCGGAGGAGCGCAGGGTGGTTAATAGTGAGGGCCCCGGCCCGGCCGCGACCTCGCAACAGGCCCCGGCCCCGCAAATCGATCCTACCGCTACCTACCGCCTGGCCAGCGGCTATCTTGCTGCAGTGTTCACATCCGGGCCCGGCAAGTCGTTAAGCGTCTCTAAGAGCGGGGACAACTATGTCGTTGACATGGCTGACACTAAGGAGTCTCCCGAACAGCTCTGGAAGTTCCTTCCCCTGGCCGGTGGCAAATACCGCCTGATCAACGTGGCGGCAGGCGATAGCAAGTCCTTGGGTACGCAAATGAGCGGAGACCGGTACGTGTTGTCAATCCAAAACACGGATGGGTCCACGGGACAGATCTGGACTCTTACTGCTGTAGGCGATGGCAAGTACCGATTGAGCAACGACGCGCTCGCGGGGCGGTCACTGTACATCTCGGCCCTCAACCCCTCCTTCAGACAGTTCTTATTGCAGATGACCGCGACGTCGAGTGCCATAAAGCAGGTTTGGTCGCTCACAAAGTGGACTGCACCCATTAACCTCCAACTGACCAACCCGACACAAACAACGTCGGCACCCGTGCCGACGGGTGGTCAGCCAGCGGGTGGTGGATTAGTGGTAACCGGGCTGGGGCCCAAATTTCAGCCAGGACAACCAGTTCTCGGTACGCTGTTATGCCCTATCATCGGTCCAGGCCCGAGTCTGATCACAGCATGCGATGACCCGTTAAAGAGGAATCCGGGATTGGCGAAGCTTACCAGCGGGCCTGCCACGTACCGCGGACCGGCCAAAACAGACGCGTGCCCGGCTGGATTCCGGGATGACGGTGACTATTGTGCCAAGCCCGAAGCAATCGGGCGAGGTGCGGGATATGTGTCGATGGCTCTCTGCGAGGCCTCTAACGGCCAGGGCAACTGCGAGCAGTCGGGCTTCTTTTATCCCAAGTGCGGAACGGGTTTCCAGGCCTTCGGTTGCTGCGTTTGCACGCCGAAATGCCCCGATGGGTGGGACAGCATTGGCGTGTCCTGCAAGAAGCCGAATACGAAAGGAAACTGCGCAGCCTACGGTCGTGTCGGGGGGTTAACATACGCTTTCTTCGACCTGCGTAACGGCGGCGAGTGCTGGGCCTGCCCGGTGCTGATGCACCGAACGCCTTTCACCAAGGTCGACACTAAGGATCCGCTGTTTCCGGCCTGCACAGCAGGCCATGATGACGGGATCTTCTGGCGGTTTGCCCAATACCCCGAGCCGGGTGTGGCGGCATTCATCAACACCGCGATAGTGCAATTGGCGTTCAACGATGTTGCTTACGTGGACGCGTTTCTCAACAAACGAGCCGGGGGCAACGCTGCGAAGAAGCAGGAGTTGTGGGGACAGATGATCAATACGCCCAATGAGAGTCCCGAATTCAAGGCGTTGATCTTCGCGGCCATTCTGTTGGTAGCGCAGAGGGATCCGAATTTCCAGACTCGGCCAAGTGACATGGTGTCGATCTTTCAGGATTACATTCAAAAACGGCGGACGTATGTGGCAAAGGACGCCTTAGCCATGTACAACGCGTACCTGGGATTCAACGCCTACAAGCAGAATCAGGGAACCAAGCAAGCTATACTGGCCGGCGGTCCATTGATCCTCGGTTCAGTCATTACCAGTCCTCAGCTCAGTGGTACGATTGGCGTACCCCCGGACGACTATGTGAACGCGGCCTATTCCGCGGCCGTGCCGGACAGTCGGGGCGATGAGTTTATGCGGGCGTTGGCGGACCTGACCGGCACTCCTTACAAAAATCCCAGTATGGGAGAAACGTCCTTCGATCCGACAGCGGCGATCCAACTCGGGCTGAACGTGATCGGATCGGCAACCGCGGTGCATGACCTGCTCGAAGAGTACAAGGTAATCAAAGGAATCGGCCTTCTGTCAGGCAAGGGCGGATTGGGAATCGGGCTTGGCGCGACTTTAGCGGGTAGCGTGCTCGATGCTGCTGCAGTCATAATGACCTTGTATGCCCAACAGGAAGCTGCTAAGCAATACAGCCAGCTCGTGGCCCTCGCCGATAAGCCGGTGAGCATCGCCCAGATATCGAAGTCGGGGAGTGACGAAGATAAGAACAGTCTTATTATGTGGTGGGCGCTTGCAACGTCACCGTATAAACCCAGCAGTACTGTGCGAGAGTCCCCGATCCGGGACGCGGATGTGTGCGCAACATACCCGTCTCAATGCGCAGACATCAAGCGCATAGTGGCGGCGGTTCGCCCGACCTCGCCGCAGGTGCAGCCGGTCACGTTGGCGCCTGCGCCTCCCGAATTCCTCGAGCAGGTTAATGCGATGGCGGCTCTCGCCCAGCTATTGTCGAGCGCCAACAGCACCGCCGCTGCAAATGCGCTGAAACCGGGTGTAGCCGGTGCAGTCCAGCGGCTCAATCAAGCCACACTTGCGGTCAAGAAACTGAGCGGCGCCCCCAGGGATGCTGCTGATCAGCACAGCTCCGAACTCGACGCAGCGTCGGCACACTTGAGGAGGGAGTTAGGCCGGGTCAGGACTGTGCCGGGTGTGTACCCTATTCTTCAAAGCACGCTCGCGCAACTCGATCCCAGCGTGCGAAGCTCTTTGGTGCCTCAGTAGGTGTTTGAACGTGGAGTGAGGATGAACTTGACACGGTGGATCGGAGGGCGAGCGTTTTGCTCGCCCTCCATTTTGATCCAACTACTCCCCGGGCGTGTAGGCCTCAGAATCTCATTCGGATGCTCAGGGTTTCGATAGCCTCCTACGGTTCCGTCATACGTTTCAAGCGGCATGTTGTAATACTTCCCGGTCTCTGGAGAAACCAACCGTTCGTAGCCCATCATCCCTTCCCGCTGCGCCTTCGCGATACGATCCTGGGACAAGCGCCTCTGTTGCCAAGACTCCATCAGACCGGAATTGTCCAAAGGCCGATTCCGCACCGGTATTAGCTGGTTTTGGTATGCAACCTGACCTGGATTGGTCACGATGATACTTTGAGCCAGCAGAGGCAGCCAGGTCCTCGCCTGTTCCCATTCATTGATGGGCGCCGAGAAGGATTGAAGCAGCGCGGAATACCCACCGTAAGCATTACAGATCGCGACCGTGCAGTCTGCGTGCCGCGACCAACCCGCGGCGTCGGTAAATGTCAATTCGAATTCCTGGACTTGCCAGTAAATGCCAGGATACGCGGATGGCACCGACGGCAGGTTCAGCGTCCACAATCCATTAATGTTGCGAGCACCGGTCTGACTAAGAACCGTGACCAGGAAGTTCCAGGGAGTTGTCTGCCCCCAGCTTCCCGTTAACAGCATCGAATTGGCTATGAGCCTGCCATCCGGTGAAGTCAGATCAACACCGTTGCCGCTTTCGTAAGCTCGCCAGCCAATCGGCATTGCCCACGCAAAATATTGTCCTCGCGTGACCGCCAGCGGCGGGCGCGTGAACCCGCTCGGGGCGGGGTCGATACTCCCAGCGGGAGGCGGGCCTCCTGTGTTCTCAGCGGCCGATGGGCCTCCGGTCTCTACCACTGTAGGTGTTGGGGTTGTGTTGCTGGATGGTCCGGAATACGAACCGTATGAAGAATGCTCTGAACAACCGGTAAGACCAAAGCACGAAAAAGCAAGGAATCCTAATTCAAGAGCGAGTCGAGTCATTGTGAAGTCCTCCTGTATTTTCGATCCGTCATTAAATAGCGCGAGAACCGGAGACGAATTGGCTCACGGATATTCACAAACGATGGTCTGTGCTACCTTATGGACCCGGAGGCGCTGAGATGACCTATGGACCCTATCTTAAGCGGTCGGTTCTTGACTTG
>WNGK01008616.1_pt1 | contig 10570 bp, 7 predicted proteins | sample 5400601 | NCBI WGS metagenome assembly WNGK01 (sample SAMN13153376, study PRJNA577476) | soil metagenome | isolation source: 60 cm soil or saprolite under Garry oak tree replicate 1 | place: USA:California | collected 2016-06-15
AAGTTGGTGCTCACCCAGCGAACGAAGCCGCCCCTCATCATCGTCTCGTCCAGCAGGTGGACAACGTAGGCGGCGAGCAGCGCCCAAGCCAAGAGGTCGAGTGTCATTGCAACTGGTATAGGAAAGCGTAATGGTGGGCGACCCGGGACTCGAACCCGGATGGGTTGCCCCACACGCCCCTCAAACGTGCGCGTCTACCAGTTCCGCCAGCCGCCCTTTGCTGCGCCGGTGAATTCTACCGGCCACTGCTTTCCTCCGCCATCGCGAACACCGCGCTTACGAGGGATGAATTCGCGACACGCGCTGCTTAACTTGGCTCGGCAATGAGCGCCTGGCCGACCTGGGACACCCGGACGAGAAAGTTCGCAATCGCGGCGGCGGTGGTTCTCGTGGCCTCGATCGCCTACGCCTTCATCCTCAAGACGGGAGTCTTCGGCGACCGGCCGGTGACGATCATCGACGACCTCGGCGAGGCAGTGGCGGCGGCGATCGCCTCGGGGGCGTGCGCGTGGGCCGCGATCCGGGCCGGCGGTAAGGAGCGGCTCGGCTGGACGCTGATGAGCATCTCGACCGGCCTGTGGGCCGCGGGTGAGCTCGTGTGGTCCTACTACGAGGTCTGGCAGCAGGTAGCGGTGCCGTATCCATCTCTGGCGGATGCCGGCTTTCTCGGTGCGGTGCCATTCGCGATCGGCGGAATCCGCGCCTTCTGGAGTGACGCCGCTCATGGCACGTCCGCGCGCTGGCGGGTGTGGTTCGACGGCGTCATCGTCGCCATCGCCCTGACCTGCACGGCCTGGGCTTTCGGTCTGCGCGAGGTGTATCAGTCGGACTCGAGCACCAGGCTCCTGGACCTCGCGTACCCCGTGACGGACATCGTGGTCGGAACGGTCCTGATCCTCGCGATCCGTCGTGCCACGCATCAGCAGGCGGGCAAGATGGCCCTTCTGCTCGCCGGCGTCGCGTGCTACTCGGTCGCCGACAGCGCCTTCGCCTACCTCAACGCGCACGGCACGTACGACTCGGTGGGCAGCGTGCTCAACACCGGATGGTTCGCGGGCTTTCTGCTGATCGGGCTGGCGGCAACGTATCCGGTGGAGCCCGCCAGGGCGACGTCGAAGCCGGCCCGTCTCGACCTGTGGCAGCTAGCCCTGCCGTGGATGACGCTGCTGCTCGCATCGGCCGGCGACGTGTACTCATCGCTGTCCGGCCACGACATCGACCTGTTCATGTCGTCGCTGACCGCGGCGCTCGCGCTGCTGTTGACGGTCAACATGATCATCGAACGCAAGGAGTTCCTCGAGATGCTGACCGAGATCGAGGAGTCGCATTCGACGTTGAACCGCGACTTCCGGACCGGCCTCGTCGGCATCGAGCAGTCCAGCAAGCAGATGGCTGACTCCGAGCAGCTCGACGTCGCAGAGGCTCGTCGCCTTGCCGCCGAGATCAATCGCAACGCCGAGCGGCTCGACCGCATCGTCGAGCAGATGCTGTAGCACCAGGTGCCCGCTGCAAGACTCGAACTCGCAACCTCTTGATCCGAAGTCAAGCGCTCTATCCATTGAGCTAAGCGGGCGGGTCGCGCGCCGCCTCAGCTTAGCGAGCGACGGCGGCGTATCGCTGGTGGTTGAATCCCCACGCTGCGTAGCGCATCAAACCCACGGCCTTATAGCGCGATCGGCCGGCCACGGTCTCGCGCGCCTCGATCGAGCGTCGCAGGTCGGCGGCGGTCCGGCCCCGAAACGCCGTGTAAGCCCGCCCGACCGCGTCCAGGATGTGCGCGTCGGAAGAGCCGGTTCCGGCTGCACCAAGGCCCATGCTCAGGCGGCGCGCCAGGCGGTTGAAGACGTAGAAGCCCGGCGTCGCGTTCTCGACCTCGATCGCGTCGAATTCCAGCTCGGCGGCCAGCCAGCCCACTCCGTGGACCACGCCACCGTTGCTGGCGCGCCTGTGCGTCCGCCAGAACGGGTGTGGCGCGATCGCGAGACCGCCCTGGTCGTGGATCGCGTGCAGCGTCGCCGCGGCCGACATGCCGGGCCGCACGCGGCGCTCCAGGAACAGGCCGAGGATGTGTCCGTCGCGGCTCGACACCTCCTCCCCGATCACAACCTCGATGCCGCCGGTCTTCGCCGCGCGCTCGGCGGCGCGCAGAGCGCCTTCGAGCGTGTCGTGGTCGGTGACCGCGATCACGCGCAGGTCGGTGCGGGCGATGGCATGGTCGACGAGCTCCGCAGGCGACGGCCAGCCGTCCGAACAGTTCGTATGCATGTGCAGGTCGGCCCGCGACCGGGATTTCACTGTTCCGTGCATGCTACGGCCTGCGGGCTTACCATCGACCCTCAGAGGGGTACAACGCGCGCCCAACCGCTAGCTGGTGGAGGTGTCGAGTGGAAGGCTTGATGCAGGACTACGAGCTGAGCTTGCAGCACGTGCTCTGGCGGCTGCAGCGCCTGCACGGAAAGTCCGAGGTCGTGACCAAACGCGAGCAGGGCGTCCACCGGATGACGAACGCGGACCTCGTGCCTCGAATCAACCGCCTGGCCGGCGCGCTCAAGCGCCTCGGGGTCAAGCCCGGGGACCGGGTGGCCACGCTGGCCTTCAACAACTACCGCCATCTGGAGCTCTACTACGCGGTGCCCTGCATGGGCGCCGTCCTGCACACCCTGAACCTGCGCCTTTTCCCCCAGCACCTGGAATTCATCATCAACGACGCCCAGGACAAGGTCCTCTTCGTGGATCAGCCGCTTGTCGGCCTGCTGAAACCGCTGGCCGGGAAGATCCCGAGCATCGAGAAGATCGTGCTCATGACCGACGGCGCGCCCGCCGCCGAGGGTCACGGCCTCGGCGAGATGCTCGACTACGAGACCCTGCTCAACGCCGAATCCGAGGACTATCCGTGGCCGAAGCTCTCGGAGCGTATGGCCGGGGCCATGTGCTACACGTCGGGCACCACCGGTAACCCAAAGGGAGTCGTGTACTCCCACCGATCGCAGTTCATCCACACGATGGGAGTGCTGCAGAAGGACAACCTCGCCATCAGCGAGACCGACTCCGTGCTTCCGATCGTCCCGATGTTCCACGCCAACAGCTGGGGCCTGCCTTACGCCATCGGCATGTCGGGCGCGAAGTGCATCTTCCCCGACCGCTGGATGGGCGACGCGAAGGTCATCTGCGAGCTGGCCGACCAGGAAGGCGCGACGATCCTCGCGGGCGTGCCCACCATCTGGATCGGCACGGTCGCCTACATGAAGGAGACGGGCAAGCGGCTGCCCAAGGTGCACACGGTCGTGTGCGGCGGCTCGGCGATTCCGCGCGCCCTCATGGAGAACATGGACGCGCTCGGCCTGCGCATGCTCCACGCCTGGGGCATGACCGAGACGTCACCGCTTGGCAGCGTGGCGCGCCCCCGCGCGGGCACCAAGCCAGAGGACGAGCTGAACGCGCGCCTCACTCAAGGCGTCATCGTGCCGGCGGTCGAGGTGCGCATCTGCGACGCGGCCACGGGCGCCGAGCTGCCCTGGGACGGAGTTGCGTTCGGCGAGATCCAGGTCCGCGGACCGTGGATCGCGCGCGCCTACTACAACGGTTACGACCCCGACAAGCTCACCGAGGACGGATGGTTCCGCACCGGCGACGTGGCGAAGATCACCCCCGAGGGCTACATCCAGATCGTCGACCGCACCAAGGACGTGATCAAGTCCGGCGGCGAGTGGATCTCGTCAGTCGAGCTCGAGAACGCGATCATGGCCCACCCCAAGATCATGGAGGCGGCAGTCATCGGTCTCGCCCATCCCAAGTGGGACGAGCGGCCGGTGGCTTTCGCGGTGCCCAAGCCCGAGTTCAAGGGCCAGGTCACCCAGGAAGAGGTCATCGAGTTCCTCAAGGACAAGGTCGCCAAGTGGTGGCTGCCGGACGAGATCCGGTTCATCGACGAGGTGCCGAAGACCTCGGTAGGCAAGTTCGACAAGAAGGTCCTGCGAGCCGGCGCAGTGCCCATCAAGGAGAGCGCCGCCCCGGCGGCCCGCAAGTAACCGGCCCCGGCCCGCGTTAGCGGGATCGATGGCCGGCGAGGCGGTTTTGGCCTGCCTAGGGGGTGCGGGGCAGGTGGGATTTCGGGCGGCAAGCTGCCAGTGGCGTCGGCTCGCTGCGGCATACTGCTAGTCCTTCAGTGGCTTTAGCTCAGCTCGGCAAGTACCCGATCGAGGCGGAGCTCGGGCGAGGAGCGATGGGTGTCGTTTATCGCTCCACGCATCCGCGCCTGGAAATACCTGTCGCCATCAAGGTGCTGGCCGAGCAGTACTCGAGCGACGCGAACTTCCGCCAGCGATTCCACCGCGAGGCGGCCACCGTCGCATCGCTGAACCATCCCGGAATCGTCCGCGTCTACGACTTCGACGAGGACGGGCCCGTGCTCTTCATCGTCATGGAGTGGGTCGAGGGCCGCTCGATGCGGTCGTGGCTCGATGAGTACGGCCGGTTCAGCGTCGATGTGTCGGTCGACCTGCTGCAGCAGCTGCTCTCAGCGGTCGGCGTAGCGCACGACCTCGGTGTCATCCACCGCGACATCAAGCCCGACAACATCCTCATCTCCAACCGCGGCAAGACGAAGATCCTGGACTTCGGAATCTCCAAGCTCGTCGACGACAAGCAGCGCCTGACCGCGACGGGCAGCATGGTCGGGACGCCGGCGTACATGGCGCCGGAGCAGGTGAAGGGCGAGGCGGTCGACGCGCGCGCCGACATCTACTCGCTCGGCATGATCCTTTACGAGCTGCTGCACGGAGAGCCTCCGTTCACGGGTCAGCTGCCCTCGGTTTTGCATTCGCAGGTATTCGACCGGCCGCGGCCGTCGACCGCGATCCCATCGCCGATCATGGAGATCATCTGGCGCGCGACCGCGAAGGATCGCGCGGCCCGATTCCAGAGCTGCGAGGAGTTCGCCGGCGCATTCCACTACATGCCCAAGCCCGCCGCCGCGCAGCCGCCGGTCGAGGCGGTGTCGAACGAGGTCGAGGTGCTCGAGCAGGTCGTGCACAGGGTGGCCATCCCCGCGGACGCGCGCGGCTCGAAGCCTCCAGGTGTGTGCCTGCACACCGACTGCCAGGAAAGGCGCGGATGGGCGTGCGCCTACAAGGACCTGATGGGCCGCGAGTGCAAGTCGTGGTGGTGCAGGCGCCACATCACGTTCATCGAGCGCACGCCGTTCTGCCCGCGCCACGCGAGCGTGATCCGCGCGCTGGCTCCCACCGCGGGCACGATCTTCGAGATCAAGAACCGTCCCGCCGTCGACGACCGGGCCCTGCCGCTGGCCGCGCTCGTCGCCGAGGACATCGACAAGGACGTGACCGAGCTCGTGCGCCGGCGCTACCAGAACAGAAAGGACGTGGTGCTCGCTGCCGACAAAACGGTGCGGCAGACGTGGGAGGGTCGCACCGAGGTCGCGTGGGAGCGCAGCTGGGCGGCGCTGAAGAGCCAGGGCTACCTCATTCGCATCGCGATTCGCGTGTCGGTTGCCGAGCCCGACCACGTGCAGCTGCTGATCGGCAACACGGTCGTGTTCAAAGAGGTTCCTGACTGGATCCACCGGCGACGCGAGGGCGAGCCACCGGACCATGCCGACCGCGCGCGTTTCGCAAAGAAGGTTTTCGCGGCCATTCTCGAGCACGTCGACGAACCAACGCCGCTGCCGCCCATCACCGCGGGCGGCGGAGCGCCGCAGATCGAGCCTCCTCCGCCCCCGGAGATCAACCGCACGCTGATCGAGGGCATGGTGCTGCGGCTCGCTTCGGCGGCCACGCGCTTGACGGGCTACGAGGTCGCGGACCAGCTCGCGCTGCCGTTCTCCGCGGTCGAGCCCGTTTTGAAGAGCCTGACCACGGACAACTTCCTCGACGCGCTCGGCCTCGCGAGCGAGCAAGGGCCGTGGATGAACCGGCCTCTGCCGGAGCGCATGGCCTACGCGCTGACCAAGCAGGGCCGCGTGCGCAGCGAGGAGATCGCGCGCGCAAGCACGCGCTACGCGGGACCGGCGCCGGTGTCCATGACGGAGTACCGCACTGCGCTGGCCGAGGCGGCCAAGCCCGGCACGCTGGATATGGTCAAAGTCAACATCGCGCTGGCGGGCATCGAGCTCGCGCCGGGCGTCGCCGAGGCCGTGCGTGCGGCGGTCAACTCGCGGTCCTCGATCTTCATCTACGGCGCGCCCGGCAACGGCAAGACCACGCTGGCGCGGCGTATCTCGGCGCTGCTCGGCGGGCCGATCATCATCCCGGTCGCGCTGGACATCGGCGGCGGCGAGGTCATGACCATCTTCGACGGCGCGGTGCACCGGCTGGAATCGAACCAGCCGATCGACAGGCGCTGGCGCCGCATCGCGCGCCCGCTGGTGCAGGTGGGCGGCGAGTTCCAGCTCGAGATGTTCGACCCGACCTTCGAGGAAGGCAGCCGGACGTACGGCGCGCCGCTGCAGGTGAAGGCCAACGGCGGTGTGCTTTTGATCGACGACCTCGGTCGCCAGCGCGTCGCGCCCAAGCAGATCCTCGACCGCCTGCTGGTGCCGCTGGAGCAGGAGATCGACTACATGAACCTTGTCAGCAGCGGGCGGAAGGTCGAGATTCCGTTCTGGTCCCAGCTGGCGCTGTCGACGAACCTGAAGCCCGGCGAGCTGCTCGACGAGGCCTACTTGCGGCGCCTGTCTTACAAGGTCCTGATGCCCGACCCGACGTGGGACATGTGGGGCCGCATCTTTGAGCGCGAACGCGAACGGCTGACGATCCCGCCGAATCCTGCGGCGCTGGACTGGATCCGCAGCATGTATGGCGGGCGGCCGCTGCGCGGCAACCACCCGCGCGACCTGCTCGAGCGGTTGGTGGACGTGTCGTCAGCGCGCGGTCAGCGGGCGGAGCTCAGCCAGGAGCTCGTCCAGGCGGCCTGGCAGACGCTGTTCATCGCGGGCTGATGCTCTGCGCGAGTGCCGGCACTCGCGTTACTCAAACGCAAGTCAGGCAGCCGAGTGCCGGCACTCGGGCTGGGAACGGCCCGAACGTATACTTTTCGCTCGTTCCCTACGCGGCGGTGGCGGAATGGCAGACGCGCTAGTTTCAGGAGCTAGTGACCGCAAGGTCGTGGAGGTTCAACTCCTCTCCGCCGCACCACCGACCTCTACCGAGCGCGAGCGCAGGCCAAAGGCCGTGAACAGCACCGCCGCGCCTGCGGCGATCGGGATCAGGAGCGCAAGGCGCAGCCCGAATCGATCGGCGGTTGAGCCGATCAGCCAGGGCCCGACGATCGAGCCCGCGTAACCCGCGGCCGTCACCACAATCAGCGCGGTGCCCGTGCGCCCGAGGTTCGCGCCGGCGCTGAAGGCCAGCGGCACCATCACCGCGCAGCCCGCGCCGACCAGCGTGAATCCGGCGATCGCCGTCACAGGCTCCGGCAGCGCGACCGCCAGCGCGACGCCAATCATCGAAACGACGCCGCCCAGCGCGGCCACCACGGGCGCGCTCGTGCGCGCAGTCAGGCGATCGGCCGTGAAGCGCACCACGGTCATCGCGATCGAGAACGTGACGGCGACGGCCGCAGCGACCGCGAGCGTGGTCTTGCCGTAGTCGCGCAGGTAGATCGGTCCCCAGTCACCGCCTGCGCTTTCGACCAGGATGCCGAAGAACGCCATCGCGGACACCGCGCCGACGGCGGTGCCGATGCGCAGCCGCGTCGTGCCGCTTGGGAGCAGCGTGGCCGCACCACCTCGCGTGTCCGGCACCCCCGCGAGCAGCGGCACCGAGGCGACGCCGACCACTACCGCCACGATCGCGAAGTGAGGCAGCGGACCCAGGCCCGCCGCGGCCGCTGCGGCGGCCACAACACCGCCTGCGACGAAGCCGAGGCTCCAGAACCCGTGAAAGCCGTTGATCATCGGCCGTCCGGCCTCGCGCTCGAGCTCCGCAGCTTGCGAGTTCTCGAGCACGTCGATCACCCCGGCGAGGATGCCCAGCAGAAGAAAGGTCGCCGCGAAGACGGCAAACCCTGGCGCGAGCGCCGGGGTTATCAGCGCTGCGACCATCACGACGGTAAGGACGCGCACCCACACGCGCGCGCCGCCCGCGAGGATGGGCCGCGCGAGGACTGCGCCCGCAACCGCGCCGGCGGCGTAGACGACGAACGCCAGCCCAACCTGGCCGTCGGTCAGGTGAAGGCTTTCCTTGAACGCCGGCATGCGCGGCACGAGGCTGCCGGCGACGGTGCCGAACGCGAAGAATGCGGCCGACACCGCCCACCGTGGGCCCAACACGCCCCTCACCCTAGCCCCCTCCCGCGAGCAGGAGAGGGGACGTCGATGGATACACTGCCAGCGTGGCGGTGGGCGTGAGCGATCCGGTGAGGACGCTCTATCGCACGCTCCTCGCCTACGGCGCTTTCGCGATCCTCATCCTGATCGCCGGCGTCGCGGAGTACGTCCATTTCGAGCCCTTCACGTCGAGCGCGAGCCTGCACGCGAAGGCCGTCGGCGTCTACGCGTACGACCCGGCGACCAAACAGACTTCGGGCCCTGACCGCGAGCGCTTCGCGCGCAACGAAGAGTTCGCCGCGGTCGTGGATTGGTCCGGGCTGCCGGACAACATCACCGTCGAAGCCGTGTGGTTCGACAGCTTCGAAAACATCGTCGGCTCGGTCGGGCCTGGCACGCCGAGCCGGCTGAGCAGCCAGACCGTCGTGCCGGCCGAGGTCCCGGAGGGCCTCAAGTACCACCTCCCCGGCGAGTACATCTTCGCCATCGAAAGACTCGACAACGGCAGGCCCGTCGAGGTGATCGGACGCCGGGTCGTGTACGTGGAACGTTGATGAGCGCGTTCAGCACGCCCACCGCGGCCAATCCTCGACCGCGCAACCGGCCGGCGCGCTACATCCTCGCGGTCATCATCGGGGCGGTCGTCCTTCTCGTGGTCGCCGGCAACTCGCTGCTCGACTACGTGTTCATCGACACGATCCCTGGGCGCGCGACTCTTTACGGGCTCGTCGCTGTCGCCCTGATCGCGCTCGGCACATACATCCAGGCGCGCGCTTTCAACCGAGACGCGGTCACGCGCAGACGCCACCTCATTCGCGCCGGCGTCCTGCTCGGGCTCGCGGCGATGCTGTGGCTGCTCATCAGCGACCTGTTCCTCTTCGCCGAGTCGGCCGGGCCGGGCGTCGCGGCCGTCTGCGCGCTGGCGTGCGTGCCCACCACCGCGTTCGGGCTGTGGGTCGTTCGCCGCATCGACCGCAACGAGAAGGAGCCATGGCGGCTGGTGCTGGTGGCGGCGGCGTGGGGCGCAGTCGTCGCGACGAGCCTCGTGATCTGGGCCGAGACGTTCTGGGATGCGGTCGCCGTGAACACGCTGGTGCCGGGACCAGGCCTCGACGCATCGAACGCGTTCTCAGCCGGCATGTTCGAAGAGCTCGGCAAGGGCGTTGCCGTGCTGCTGCTGTTCCTCGTCATGCGCAATGAGTTCGATGATGTCGTCGACGGAATCGTTTACGGCGCGGCGGTCGGCCTCGGGTTCAACTTCATGGAGACGATCACGTACATGACGAACCTGTACGCGATCTTGAGCCCCGAGGGCTCAGGCGGCATCGCGGCCGGATTTCAGTGGTACGCGCGTCAGGTGCTGGGACTCTTCATGGGCCACGCGACTTACACCGCCCTGATCGGCGCGGGCATCGGCATAGCGCGCCAGCTGCCGTCGCGCCGGCAGAAGGTCATCGCGATCCTCACCGGGTTCCTGGTCGCCATCGCCGCGCACTTCTCGTGGGACGCGTGGCTCACGTTCTTCCCAATCGAGACGTCGCTCTTCGGCCTCGTCGAGGTGCACCTGCGCACCATCGTCATGACCGGGCCTTTCACGGCCGCGGTGATCGTGCTGCTGGTGATGGGCCTGCGCAACGAGAGCCGCGCGCTGTACGACCAGCTGCGCAAGGAGGCGGGCGTCGGCGCCGGCACGGTGCTGCCCGCCGAGGTGGACATCCTTGCCAGCCCCTGGCGTCGGTTTGGCGAGCGGTTGCGTGCGCTGGACAAGGGAGGACTCGGCGCCTACGTGCGCCTCGCGCGATTGCAAACGGCGCAGCTCGACCTCGCGATGGAGCGCTGGCATCGCGAGCGCCAGGAGATCGATACGCCGCTCGAGGCGGAGCAGGAGCTAAGGGGCGAGATCCTTACTTTGCGCCGGCAGGCCGCGTTCTGAGCCGAAACAGGGCCAGCGTGATGAGCCCGGCGGCCGTGCCCCACGTGATCGCGGAGACGAGCGGGTCGCTGAAATCGGTGCCGCCCAGCAGCGCGTGCGCGAAGATCAGCGCGAACGCGACGTACGCGAGGCGGTGCAGCCATTGCCAGGCGGGCAGCTTCATACGCCGCTTCATCCAGGCGGTCACCGTGACTAGGACCAGGATGTCGAGCGACAGCGTGCCCAGACCGATGGCCAGCGTGCCGTACGGGGCAAGGAAAGGCACCAGCACGTCGATGGGCGTGACGCGCGCGGTGTGGTCGAGCAGCAGCGCGATGACGTGCAGCGCCCCAAGCGGGATCCAGAGCACTGTC
>WNGK01023511.1_pt1 | contig 10570 bp, 8 predicted proteins | sample 5400601 | NCBI WGS metagenome assembly WNGK01 (sample SAMN13153376, study PRJNA577476) | soil metagenome | isolation source: 60 cm soil or saprolite under Garry oak tree replicate 1 | place: USA:California | collected 2016-06-15
TGCATCCATGCGTCCGTCGCAATGATGAGATAGCCGGAGAGCCAGGAGCCTAGAAAAACCAGAAACGCCGCCACCCAATGTCCGATTCTGCCAAGCCTCTTTTCGCCGAACAGGAACAAGCCCAGGAAGCTCGATTCTAGAAAAAAGGAGAACACGCCCTCCATTGCCAGCGTCTGCCCGATCACTCCTCCCGCGGCCTTGGAGAAGGCCGCCCAATTCGTCCCGAACTGAAATTCCATCGGGATACCGGTGACGACGCCGAGGGCAAAATTGATTCCGAAGATCCGCGCCCAGAATCGCGCCGCGCGATTGTAATGTTCATCGCCGGTTCGTAGCGCTTTGGTCTTCAGGTAGACGAGCAGCAGCGCAAGCCCCATCGTCAACTGCGGAAAGATATAGTGAAAGGTGACAGTAAACGCGAAGTGCAGACGGTGGACATCCAGTGTTTGTCCCATCAGCGCCACCCGGTGAAGATTCAATGCGCCGCTCAGGCTTACGGCCGCCGTTCCCTCGCGGCATGCGACGTATGCGGTGTTTCCGTTGCATTCTCCCACTTCTTAAGCCCTCTATAGCAATTTTTCTGAGCATGCAAACTCCATACCGGCGGATTGAATCACATTAGGCGGACGTCTGAGTTTCGCGCCGCAAAGATCGTCATTTTTGGGAAAGGCCGCTAGAATCCCATGGCGGGCGCGATGCGCGCTTTCTCACCGGAGGATCTCCATGAATTACGACGCCATCATCATCGGCTCAGGCCAAGCCGGCAATCCTCTCGCGTATCGGCTCGCGGATTTGAGCTGGTCTGTCGCGCTTATAGAGAAAAAGAATCTGGGCGGCACATGCATCAACCTCGGCTGCACGCCCACCAAAACAATGGTCCACCGCGCGCAGGTTGCTTACTACGCTCGAAACGCCGCGCGCTGGGGTGTCAACGCCTCGAACGTCAGCGTCGATCTCGCCAAAATTGTCGCTCAAAAAGATGAAGTCGTTCTCAGTTTTCGCGGCGGCCAGCAGAAGCAAGTCGACAGGCGCTCCAACCTCCGCCTCCATCGCGGCCACGCCCGATTTGTTGACCCGCATCAACTTAAGGTTGGCGATGATCTGCTCGAAAGCGAAAAGATTTTCATCAACACCGGTGGCCGCCCGAACATTCCTGCAATCCCTGGCTTGGATAGCGTCCCGTATCTCACCAACGAATCCGTCATGCAGCTCACGGTTCTTCCCGAACACCTCCTCATTCTCGGCGGTGGCTACATTGGCCTCGAATTTGGGCAAATGTTTCGCCGCTATGGCAGCCGCGTCACCGTTCTTCACACTGGCAAACAAATTGTCTCTCGCGAAGATCCGGAAATTGCCGCCGAATTGCAGAAAGCGCTCGAAGCCGAAGGAATGCAATTCCTGCTCGACACTCGCACCACTCGCGTAGAAAACAAAAACAGCGCTGTCGCGCTGTCTTTCGAAGGACCTGCTGGCTCTTCAAACGTCACGGGCTCTCATCTTTTGATCGCCGCCGGGCGCGGCCCGAACACCGACGATCTCGGTCTCGATAAAGCCGGCGTCGAAACCAACAAGAATGGCTTCATCAAAGTGAACGGCCGGCTTGAGACCAATGTCCCCGGCGTCTGGGCTCTTGGCGATTGCAAAGGTGGCCCGGCTTTCACGCACATCTCCTACAACGATTTCCAGATTGTTTACGGCAATTTAGTGGAAGGGAAGAACCTGACCACTGAAAATCGCCTCGTGCCGTACTGTGTCTTCACCGATCCGCAGCTCGGCGGCGTCGGCATGACCGAGAAAGAAGCGCGCGCCAAAGGTTTCAAATTGAAAATCGGGAGATGCCCGATGACCTATGTGGCGCGCGCCATCGAGCGCGGCGAAACGGCGGGGCTCATGAAGCTGGTTGTCGATGCTTCGAACGACCGTGTCCTCGGTGCTTCCATCCTCGCGTCCGAAGGAGGCGAACTCGTGCAAATCCTCGGCACTCTCATGCTGGCGAATCAGCCCTACACACTTTTGAAGGGCGCCGTCTACATCCACCCCACGCTCGCCGAAGGCTTCTTCTCTCTCATGGAAGACGTCAAGCCAGCCGATTGACTAGTGTCGTTCAACGCTCTGGGCCAAATGACGGTCGTAAACATGGAGAGAGCATTCTCGAAGGGATTTACTCGAACAAGTTCGAACGGCGCTAGTTTCTAATTTCCAATTTCTATTTTCTGAATCTGGTGGGGCTGGGCGGATTCGAACCGCCGACAAGCAGTTTAGGAAACTGCTGCTCTATCCATCTGAGCTACAGCCCCGCGCTTCCATTGTAATACTTCCCGGCCTTTTCCGTTCCGTCCGTGTTTGTCAAAGCGATGGCCGAGCCGCCCCCGGAGCGGTATCCGCCGGATTCGATTTCGCCCCTGGAGCGCTCCTCGTGATGCGCAGGTTGCGAAAGATCGTCGGCCAGTATTCCCGCACCGCGTTGCTGGCGGCGTTCAGGCCGATCCGCACTCCGTAGCGCCGGAAGGTCCGGCCCGCCGTTTGTTCTTTTACCGGCAGATAACTGTTCGCCAGGCTCTCAGCCAGCAGCGGGCCCAGCATTCCCGCCCAGTTGGCCGCATCTTTGCCTTCATCCGTACGCGACACCACGATGCGGCTCAGCGCGTAACCGACGCGATGTCCGGCGCCCCCATGCAGCGTCACGAAGTAGCGCGGATCACGGTGCAGCAGCGAGGAAATCACAAACGTTCCGAAAAAATTGTTCGCCCCCGCCGTGGCCATCGAAGAGCCGAAACGTTTTCCGTACCCGTCCGCTCCCTGGCCATATCCATCCAGCGAATTTCGTGCCTGGCTGATCCCCGCACCGGCGGCGGAACTGAGAAACCGCGAAGGAGCGACGCTTTCCCCGGCAAAAAGTTCAAATTTCTGTTTGCTGCTCAGCGGGCCCTTGCTGTGGCGCTTCTGCGGTACGCTTTGCTGTTTTGGCACCGGCGCATCGGGAAGGTCTCGCGGCTTCGGTTCCTGCTGTGCCGCCGCCGTCGCCGCGCCGCCCACCAGCAGTGCAATCAGTCGCAGAGCCGATGGGCCGTGCCGCATTTCTTTATCCTAACATGAACCCAAATCTCGTTCTCGCAGCCCCGCGGCCCACGTGCCAAATTTGTGCGCGAGCTTTTCGCATTGCAGCGTGCGAACCGCCCTTGCATTTTCAGTCAGCCAAAGACCGCGCGATTCGGAATCCGTAATCCGCGTATTGGAACCCCGGGGGAATGCTCGAGCGTGCCGCCGTGCGCGTAACCTTTATATGATGCCGCCACGAGCCGCCCCGCGAAGCCTTGCGCGTGCCGCTCTTCGGCCCTTGCGGATTTCGCTCCGGTGAGCGCCCGTAGTAGCCGTCGTCATACCAGTCGGCGCACCATTCATGGACGTTGTCGCCGACGTTGTACAGCCCGTAAGCATTCGGCGCATAAAGCCCCACCGGCTCCGGCCCCATCTTCCAACGCTTGCCGTAGTCGGGAACCGTCTCCGGAGGCGCATCTCCCCAAGGATAAAGCAAGCCTTCCGCGCCGCCGCGCGCCGCGCGTTCCCATTCGGCTTCGCTCGGCAAACGATACCGTTTACCGGTTATTCCGCTCAGCCATTCGCAGTAGCTCGCCGCCTCATGCCAAGACACCGCTACTACCGGCATCTGCGGGTCATTGAAGTTGGCATCATTCCAATGCGGGGGCGGAGCGCCGCTTGTCGCCGCAAGGAAGCGCCCGTACTCCGCGTTCGTCACCTGGCAAGCCGCCAGCTCAAACGCATCCAGCCACACACGATGCACCGGCTTCTCATCATCGCGCCCGGTTTCGCATCCCATCCCGAACCACCCCTCCGGGATGCGCACCATCACCGGTTCGATCGCTTCCGTCAGCGGCTTTCCCAGGCTTGCCATCATCCATCCTTAAACGCATCCCTCGGCGCGTTCCATTGTAACGGCAGGGCCGGAACTTGTCCCGACCCGAGGGACGGACCGGCTCTCTACTTGGGAGATAAAGGATCATGACGACGTTCTTCCTAGGGTCGGGTAGTGCGCCGGATTCGAAGGCCCTGCGATAGCAGGCTGGGCCCCTAATGCCGGAGCCGTCCTCGGGATCGGGCCAGTCGCTGTAGTCGAGTAGGGGGCCTTGTTGCTGGAGCTGGAGGCCGTTATCGCGGGCGATGGCGGGGAGGGTGCGAAGGAGGAGGTTGGCGGTATAGGCCAGGACGGCGGCACGGCGGGGAGTGATCTTGTTGCGGGCCTGGAGCTTATAGAGTTCGCCGAGGGAATGATTGATGGTGACCGCGTCGCGGAATTCCTGGATGTCGCCGACGAGAACGGCGGCGAGGTCGGCCTGATCCAGTTCTTTGTGGCGGTCGGCAGCGTGCTTGGAGCAAAGGCTGGAATCCGTATCAGAAATGTCCATGCGGCACCCGGAAAATTAAGGGGCAGATTTGGAAGCGATTGGCTGGGCAGGGGTTAGGGGCGGGCGGATAAGTCAGCTCTTTGTGGGAATGAGATTACTTAGGAAACGGGCCGGCCAAGATGGGCCCGGAGAGCATGGGCTTCCAGGGCTGCTTGCAATGGGCACATTCCACTTCGCGCGCAGCGGCATTGCTGGTGCCGGAATGGGTGTCGAGTGCGACCGAGTTTTTCTTGTGGCAGTGAGGGCACGTCAGGTCGCTTGCCGGCACGCTTTCTGGCGTACAGGAGCTCATCGGCGCGTGTCAGCATTTCCTCCGGCCGCTCGCCCATTTCGTACTGCTTCCATCCGGCCGAGAAGGTGACTGGAATCGTTTGGCCGTGCCAATCTACCTCCAATGAGCCGAGACGTCCGAGCACAAGTTGCAATTGCTGCACCGTGCACTCCGGAAGGAGAACGAGGAACTCGTCGCCGCCCAACCGCACAGCCAAGTCGGCGCCCCGGATGACCTGATTCAAACGGGCGGCAAATTCCTGCAATACCTGGTCACCGGCGGGATGGCCGTAAGTGTCGTTAATCTGCTTGAAACTGTTCAAGTCCAACGTGAGTATGGTGAGCGGGTGTCCTTTGCGCTCCGAACGAGCCACTTCGGCGGCCAAGCGTTGCTCGGCAAATCGGCGGTTATACAGACCAGTCAATGGGTCAACCATGGCGAGGTTGCGGAGAAGGTCCGAATGGCCCTGCTTCTCGGCGAGCTGGCGGCGAAGCCTTCTGATGAGAATGGCTTGAGAAACCGCGTAGACGTTAAAGAGCACGACCAAAGCGATCAAACCAAAAACAACATCGACCATCTTGACCTTGAAGATGGTTTCCGCGCCGCTACGCACTGCCGGGAGACAAAGAGCGATAACTGCAAAGACGAGGAGAAGAACGACAAGAATGCACCAAGCCCACAGCCACCAATCGCGTTTCTCAATTCTGCGAAATTGGCGCTCCAGCTCCAGATCTCTGGCCTTCATGGAAGCCGCGATGGGATGGATCTTGGGGTCGCTCATGGGGTGTAGATAGGAGACACTGCCAAGTAGATAAATTAGTTTGTTCGGACTTCCGGGTCAAGACAGTTCCATTGCTGTTTTATATGTTGGTTACCCCCACCATGAAAGGGCCACCGAGACGGATGCGGCAGGCTGATTGATTTCTAACATCTTTACTATTAATAGCTTACGGTGGTCTCCAGACTTTGCAAGAGTTCTATCTGGCTGGTACCCGCGTTCCATTGGCTAAATAAGAGAATCCCGAGAAACTTACGATGAGCATAATATGGTTTCAGTGTTCATCCTCGTGTTTGCAGCGTTCGCCCTGGTGAAATTCGGAATCTCGCAATGGCGCGCGATCTGGATAACAACCGCCAGTCAACCGCTGTCCGACGCGTTGCAACTGACGGCTGGAGTTGACGGCGCGCACGTTGGCGCAGGTGATTTCAACACCCTCATGAATTTGTGCAATGAATTGTCCCCTGATTTGAAAAGGAAGAGCCCCTGGCTAAAGGAAGTGTCGTTCTATTACCGTGGGGTTGAGAAACTAGAGCATGCTTTCCGACTGAAACTTCCCGCCATTTCCACATGGGCGAAAAGCGAAATGCAGATCTGCTCGCGCTATGTCGCAGTGGTTCTTGACCAAAGTCTCTCCGTGAACCTGGATCGCCAGTTCGCCACACGTTCCAACTGAACGTAAGCGGGGCCGTGCCCAAGTGGCTCGTTCCCATCCGGTAGCACCATTTTGGAAACACGAAACGACATTCCATCAGCTTGAATTTGTGATCAGGTTCGTTAGAGTATAGTCGACGAGAAGTTCTTTGCTTTTGCAACGGCAGTCAAGCGAAGATGCCAGCGGCCTTTCCGCCGAAGAGCAGGGACTGGCGAGACGAGAAATTCTGTATGCCTTCCATTTTTTCCTGGCTCCGCAAACCGTCTAAGACCGAGCGGCTCCGGCGCGGGGCCACAGCCGAGGTCTCCACACTCCCCAGCACCCAGTTTGCTTTCAGCCTGTTCGAGGCGTTGCGGCCGGGCCATCGCAACCTGGCCATTTCTCCGTATAGTGCACGCGTCGTGCTGGCCATGCTTTGTGAGGGCGCCACAGGGGAGACGCGAAGGTCCATGATGGAGACGCTGCACCTGGACGAAAATCCCGATAACCTCTCCAACCATTACGAGCGGCTGGGGCGGCCCCTTGGCTTTCAATCGAAGACGGAGACAGAGCGCCGTGAACTGGAGATGCTCACCGCCAACTCCCTGTGGTGCGACGACGGTTTCATGCCCAAGCCGAACTACGTGAATACGCTGCAGGAGCACTATTGGGCGGAAGTGCAGACCGTGGACTTTCACTCTCCAGCTTCCGCAGGGAGAGTCAACCGATGGGCGCACGAGAAAACGAGCGGGCGAATCCACTCGGTTGTCGACTCCCTGGAGCCCTTCTCGCCGCTGGTCACCATGAACGCGGTGTACTTCAAAGGACTATGGGAGGAGCCGTTCGAATACCACGAGACGCAGGAAGAAGAATTCACGCTGCCGGACGGCGCGAAACAACTCGTGCCCTTGATGCGGCAGTCGGGAGAGTTTCGTTACGCTGAAATTGGCGGCGCGCAGATCATCAGTCTGCCGTACAAAGGCGGAATGAGCATGTGCGTCGCGCTTCCTCCGAAGGAGATGCCATTCCCAAAATTTTGCGCGGAGCTGACCAGCATCGTCGGAACGCGCTGGACTCGCGCCATGGGTGAACGAGACGGCCACCTTCGGCTGCCGCGCTTCCGCATCGAGACGCAAGCGGATTTGAGCGCCCCACTAAAAATGCTGGGCATGTCGCAGGTCTTCGACCCGGCCAGTGCGACACTCGAAGGCATCAGCGACCGCAAGCCTCTCTATCTGATGGGGGTAGTGCAGAAAGATTTTGTCGAAGTCAATGAAAAGGGCACCGAAGCCGCCGCCGTGACGACGATCATGTGCGGCGCCGCCCTAAACCCACCGCCGCCTCCGCCGCCCTTCGTAATGATCGTGAACCGCCCCTTTGTCTTTGCCATCTGCGATGATTTTTCGGGAGTCGTGGTCTTTCTTGGCGGCGTGGTCGATCCCCTCGCCGGCTGAACCTCGCTCCTATTCTGTGCCTGCCACCAATTTTGGGGGGGTACGCCCACGATTCCAACCTATCCCCTATCCGCCTGTCCCACGCGGGCGGCGGAGAGGCCCCTTCGCCACGTGAATCAAGGTCCGCAAAGCCATATTAACAGATTGCTCGTCAGGGAAATATTCAGCCACGTCCGGTGAGAGGAGTACGAGATTCGTTCCTGCTCGATAGCGCGCGACATATTTGCCGCGGACGCCGCCTTTCAATTTAGAGAGGTCGTAGTCTCGGGGCAACTCGTCACGCTGTCCTCGTTTCTCAGTTTTTTTCTTCATAATGTTTTCGTTCGCGCTGCGTCGTCTTACGGGCGCTTATGATCCTGACGTTCTCGTCGCGGTCTGCATGCGCGACAATCAAAAACCGGCCTGCGTCCGACATCCCAACCGTGATAAAACGCTGTTCCGTTATGGAATGATCCGGGTCGGGATATGTTACCGCTAGCTAAAGGATCACCAAATACGGTAGCGGCTTCCTGGAATGAAACCCGGTGCTTCCGGCGATTGTGTCTTGCTTTGCCCGGGTCCCATTCAAAATTCACCAATCTATCTTACCGCGCTGCCGCCCGAGGGAGCAATTAGTCCAGGACTATCTGCGACTTTCCCCAATCGCAAGTCACAAGTCACGAGTCACAGGTCACCGTGCTATGCTGGCGTTTCCGCGTTGGGGGACCGCCCACTCGTCCCGCCTTGGAGGTTCTCATGAATAAGACATTGAAGATTGTGCTCATCGTGGTGGGTGTGCTGATCGTTCTGGTGCTCGTTGCGCCGTTCCTGATCTCCGTCAACCAGTTCCGGCCCACGATTGAAGAAAAAGCTTCCGCCGCCCTGGGCCGCAAAGTGCAACTGGGCAATATCAGCCTCTCGCTGATCAGCGGGTCGCTCTCCGCCGAAGCTCTCTCCATCGGCGACGACCCGAAATTCAGCTCTGCTCCTTTCCTCACCGCCAAGTCGCTGAACGTAGGCGTCGAAATGATGCCGCTGATTTTCTCGAAGACGCTCAACGTCACCGGCGTCACGATTGCCAGTCCCCAGGTAACCCTGCTCCACAACGCTGCCGGCCAGTGGAACTATTCGTCGCTTGGCGCTTCCGCCGCAAAAGCCAAGGCCAAAGAGGCTCCCGCGGAAAAACCTTCCCCCACTGCAGGCGCGGCCGAAGTTTCCGTCAAGAAACTCACGCTGAGCGACGGCAGCATCATCGTCGGCTCGACGAATTCGCCGAAGCGCAGCACCTACGGCCACGTCAACGTCACCGCTTCCGACGTTTCGCTGGCCTCGAAATTTCCCGTTACCGTCACCGCCGATCTGCCCGCCGACGGCAAGTTCAAGCTGGACGGGACGTTCGGGCCCGTGGATGAAGCGGACACCGCGCTGACTCCGCTCAACGCCAAGCTCAACGTCACGGGCTTGAATCTTGCCTCCACGGGTTTTCTCGACTCTTCCGCAGGGCTTGGCGGCATTGTCGATCTCGACGGCAATCTCTCCTCGCAAGGCGGCGAAGCGCAAACGAAAGGCACCATCAAATTTTCCAAAGCTCTTCTCGTCGCGGGAGGTTCGCCAGCCGGTGTTCCGGTCAACGTGAATTTCGATACCAAATACAATCTCCGCAAGAATACCGGGGTGCTGAATCCCTCGACTCTCAATATCGGCAGCGCCGCCGCGCACCTAAATGGCACGTATGAATCCGCCGGCGAGGCCACCGTCGTCAACATCAAGCTGGACGCCAAAGACATGCCCGCGAAAGATCTGGAGGCTTTCCTTCCCGCGCTCGGCATCCATCTGCCCCAAGGCGCTTCGCTGCAGGCCGGCACACTCAGTTCCGATCTCAACGTGACCGGACCGACCAACAAGCTCGTCATCACCGGCAACGTCGGCCTTTTCAACGGCGTGCTTGCGGGCTTCGACCTCGGCTCAAGAACCTCGGAAATCTCCGCGCTCACCGGCCTCAAGACCGGCAAAGACCTGGCGATTGAAAAACTGACCACGAATCTGCGAATGGCGCCCGATGGCCTGAAGGCTGATAATTTCCTGGCCGTCTTGCCGGCATTGGGCCAGCTCACTGGCGCGGGCACGGTGGACGCGAAGAACGCGCTGGACTTCAAAATGCTCGCGACGCTGGCAAACTCCGCAACTTATTCTTCCTCAGGTGGCGCGCCGGCATCAGGAATCGGGGGCATCCTGGGCGCCATCGGCGGAGGCAAGGGCGGGTGCAAAGGAGCTAGCATTCCTTTTCAGATCCACGGCACGACCGCCGATCCGAAATTTGTCCCCGACATCGGCGGGACTGCGGCAAGCCTGCTCAAGTCGGAGTTTGGCTGCGCCGGCGGGGCCGCTGCAGGAGCTAATCAGCAGCAACAAACGCAAAACCCCGCCGACGCCATAAACGCGCTCGGCGGCCTCTTCAAAAAGAAAAAGCCCTAGGATAAGAAAACCGGAAACTAGAAACTAGAAGTTTAGAAAACTGGAAACTTGAAACTGAAAACTGATTCTTTATTCGTAACGCAAGGCGACAATCAGATCGACGCGCGCCGCTCGCCGCGCCGGAATGTAGCTCGCCACCAGCGCGACAATCGCGATCAACACAACGACTCCCGCATAGGTCATGGGATCCGTCGCTTTCACTCCGAACAACATGCTGCCGAGCAACTGGGTAACAACGAAAGCGCCCGCCAATCCAATCACGATCCCTGTCCCCGCAAGGATTAGCGCCTGACGCAGCACCAGCCGCAACACGTCACCCGGGCTCGCGCCCAGCGCCATGCGCAGGCCGAGTTCGTTCGAACGCTGGCCCACCACGTAGGACATCACGCCGTAAACGCCGGCCATCGCCAGGCACACCGCCAGCGCGGCGAAAATTCCGAGCAGCAGCGTTCGAAAACGCGGCGCGGCGACATTTTCCGAGAGCGACGCTTCCATGGTCGTGAATTTTACCGGCACATCGGCGGACCTTTCATTGGCTTTGCGACGCACGGCCTC
>WNGK01025651.1_pt1 | contig 10570 bp, 8 predicted proteins | sample 5400601 | NCBI WGS metagenome assembly WNGK01 (sample SAMN13153376, study PRJNA577476) | soil metagenome | isolation source: 60 cm soil or saprolite under Garry oak tree replicate 1 | place: USA:California | collected 2016-06-15
CTTCGCATCAGACCACGGACATGCGCTGGGCTGAGGACCGTATCGGCCGAGAGCGCATCCTGGGCGCTTATGCTTGGTCCACCATGTTGAAAAACGGCGTGCGCCTGGCGTTAGGAACCGACTATAACGTGGAGCCAATCAGCCCGTTTCGCGGTTTGTATGCCTGCGTGACTCGCGAGCGTCCGGATGGCGGTCCGAGAAACGGTTGGGAACCGCAGGAGAAAATCTCGCTCCCGGACTGCATCCGCGCTTACACGTCAGGTTCCGCCTACGCGCAGTTCGAGGAAGGGAAGAAGGGTGAACTGAAGGCCGGTGAGTACGCCGACTTCGTCATCCTTTCAAACGACCTCACCAAGGTTCCGCCCGCGCAGTTCACAAAGACGCGCGTCCTCCGCACCGTCGTCGGTGGCCGCAGTGTATATTCTGTCAATTAAGATAAGAGATAAGCCCTCTCCACGCCTCTACAACACTCGCTCGAGTTGTCATTCTCCGGACCGGAAACGGCAGACGGTACTTCCAGTACTCACAGTCATTCTAAATTTAGATTTGCTTTCACCAAAGTTTATTTGTGCCCGAAAGTAAAAATGTGTTGACAAAGCGAATCTTGAGCAATATATAGCCCGCATAGAATCTCGTGGTTACGCGGTCGATGCCCGAGATCGACTGGGTGTAAGTTGTTGGTGTGATTGCTGTTCGGTCCTTGCAATTCTCATCCATGGGTGTAACAGAATCCGACAGAGCATCTATGAAAGGCCATATAAACATACAGTCAAACATAGATAACTCGCCCATTCCCTCACTCTAAAGATTGCGTAAATCTCGAAGGCTTTAGAGTTTAAGTGGTGGAGTCGTGGTGGTACGAGATTTGCTCTCACTGTTTAGCAAGTCCCGGTTTGCGAGTGGATTTCTGATCTATGGGTTCTTCCAGATCTCTTTATCGCGTGGCTCTCGGCAGTCCTCAGGTCCGGGTGTGCACAGTTCAGTTGGGTCTAGCATAGCCCAACCAGGAGGTAGTTGAATGTTAAGCAAGCGAGTGGTGGTTGCCCTTTGTTTTCTTTTCGCTTTGTGCTTCTCCTCTTCGACTGCGGTGATGGGGCAGGCCGTATCCAGCGGCACGATTTCCGGAACGGCCCCCGACCAATCGGGTGCGGGGGCTGTCGGCGCGACGGTCACTCTGACCGATACAGCAACGAATATTCCTCGAACAACCACCACCAACGAAGCGGGTAGATACATCTTCGCGAGCGTTCCGCCAGGAACCTACAACGTCACCTTTAACAAGACGGGATTCCGCCAAGCGAAGTTTAGCAATCAGGTTGTGAATGTTGGGTCGACGCTCACCCTCAACGTCGCCTTGGAGTTGGGCCCTGTTTCTCAGACCGTTGAAGTCACCGCCACAAATGCTGAGTTGCAGACCATGAATGCTACCGTGGGCAACACCATCACCGGAGTGGCGTTGGAGTCTCTGCCCAGTCTTGGCCGCGACGTCAGCACTTTCGTAACCCTCCAGCCGGGAGTGGCAATGGACGGCAGCGTCGCTGGCGCGAACCAGGATCAGAATTCCTTCATGCTGGACGGCGGCAACAACTCTAGCGACATGGACGGCACCCAAAACACTTACACGCCGAGCTTCGCGGGCGACCCGTCAGGCGGTCTTGTGAACGCCCTGGTCACAGGGACTTCGCCTGCTGGTAGCCCGGGCGGCGGCGCCCCGACAGGCGTGATGCCCACGCCAGTGGACAGTATTGAGGAATTCAAGGTCGGGACGAACAATCAGACCGCAGACTTCAATAGCTCCGCCGGAGCTCAAGTACAACTGGTAACCAAGCGGGGTACCAACCAGATTCACGGCACGGTGTATGAGTACTATCTAGATAACAACTGGAGTGCGAACTCATTCGACAATAATGCTACGGGGACTAAACTGCCCAGCTATCACTACAGCCACTTCGGCGCCGCGGGCGGCGGGCCGATCATCTCCAAGAATATTCTTGGCGGCAAGACCTATATCTTTGCCAATTACGAAGGATTCCGCTTCCCCAATTCCGTGACCGTTACAAAGGCAGTTCCGTCCCCCCTTATGAAACAAGGCCTCCTCCAGTTGTGCCCGTCGGGGGATAAATCCAACTCCGCCGGAACGCAGTGTCTTGACGGCACGACGGGTGCCGTTGTTGGCCCTCCTACACAATACAACTTCAACCCCGCCATGGGGCCTATGACGACGGCGTGCAGTGTGACTGCGACGAATCCGACGGGCGCATGCGATCCCTTGGGTTTGGGAATCAGCCCAACCATGCAGGCTTTGTGGGCATTCATGCCACCATCCACCACATCATCTTGCAGCGGCTTAAGCCGTTGTGACCATTTGAACGTGCAGGAATTTAAAGCCAACATGCCGATCATCTGGAATGATAATTTTGGCGTGGTTCGCCTGGACCACGATTTCGGATCCAAATGGCATTTCAACTCAACTTACCGCTACTATAAAATGCAGCGCGCCACCACAAACCAGGTAGACATAGGCGGCTTCTTTGCCGGAGATAAACTCGGTGTGCCAGCTGCAGCGTCCAATCGTCCGCAGGTGCCCTGGTATCTGACCGCTGGCGTCACCACGAACATCTCCAGCAACCTTACCAATGATTTCCATTACAGCTACTTGCGCAATCACTGGGCCCGCGCTTCCCACGCTCAACCGCCTCAACTAACCGGCTTAGGAGGCGCTCTGGAACCCTTTGGCGAAACTTCCACCAACGTGCTTGCCCCCTATAACCTAGACACCCAAAACGTTCGTACCCGCTTCTGGGACGGCCAGGACCACATGATTCGCGATGACGTCTCCTTGATCAAAGGCAACCACTTCTTCCAGTTTGGAGGCACCTATCAACGAAACTGGAACTGGCACCAGCGCACCGACAACGGTGGTGGCATCAACTACAACTCGGTCTATTGGCTGGGTTCGAGCGTCGGAAGCACCAACGGTATGGCCATGACCAACTTCATACCGAGTGGTGTCGATCCTAAGGCTTGGGCCCGTCTCTACGGGATCGACAACGTTTATTTCAGCGATTCCTGGCGCATGAAGCCGACCATCACTCTGAACTATGGTCTAGGGTGGACGCTGGAAATGCCTCCGGTGGAGGCGCAAGGAAAGCAAATCTCGTTTGTTGACCAGGCAGGCCAGCAGGTTGATACCGTGGCGTACCTCAACGCTCGCAAAGCTGCCGCTCTGCAGGGGGAGGTTTACAATCCGGAGGTCGGCTTTGCTCTCGTTGGCAATACTGGTGGAGGGCAAAAATACCCATACCGGCCCTTCTATGGCTCGTTTAGCCCGCGCGTCGCCGTAGCTTGGAACCCGAACTTTGACAGTGGAATCGGTGCAAGTGCGTTTGGACACGGCAAGACGGTAATCCGCGGTGGCTTCAGCGTTCTCTACGGGCGTCTAAACGGAGTGGACCTCGTGCTCGTCCCGTTGCTCGGCACCGGCCTGATTCAAGCGGTCCAGTGCGTTAGCCCGCTGGCAAGTGGGGGGTGCCCGGGAGCAGCCGGAGCGACTCCTACTACGGCTTTCCGCATTGGGCCAACGTCCGCGGGTTTCAATGGATTAGTGGCGCCTCTGCCTGCTGCCAGCCAGACCCTGCCCCAGCCGGATTTCCCCGGATTCAATGCCATAGCTGCTGGCGCCGGGGAAGGCATTGACCCCAATTTCCGGCCCAGCGTGAATTATCAGTTTGACTTGACCATCCAGCGTCAGATCAACAACAAAGTCTCAGTGGAGTTCGGCTACATCGGCCGGAAGATTACCCACGAGTTCCAGCCGATCCAAGTCAACTCCGTGCCGTACATGATGACCAAAGGTGGACAAAGGTTTGACAAGGCCTACGGCCAGATGGTTATGCAGTTCTGCGGTGGAAACGCGGGTCTGGCCGGCGGCGGTTGCGCGGGCCTTGACGCGAAAGGCAATGTTGTCCCTAGCCAGCTAGCAGCCGTGGCATCGCAGCCCTTCTTCACGGCGGCACTGAACCCCGCGTACTGCACTACAGCAGTCGGAGGGGTTACGCCAGCGAACTGCACCCAAGCAGTGGCCTTAAACGAAGCTGCGAACATCCAGAGTGCCAACGTCTGGACCATTTGGAGCGACTTGGATAACGGTAATTTCAACTTCCCCAGGTCCATGATGAACACGCCTATCCCAGGTACCGCTCCATGCCCCGGAGAGCCTCCCGGCTCTCAGCCGTGCGGCGCGAGTGGTCAGTTGTCCTCCGGTGTAGGCCTGAACACGAGCCTGGGCTACGGAAACTACAATGCTGGGTTCGCCACAATCAAGACGTCCAACTGGCACGGCTTGACCATGCAATCCAACTTCACTTATGGAAAGGCCTTGGGCACCGGATCTCAAGTCCAGGCCACCAGTCAATACACCGCCATAGATCCTTTTGATCTAAGCAGAGACTACGGCGTACAGCCTTGGGACCGTAAATTCACCTTCAACACGTGGGTAGTGTACCAACCCCCCTTCTTCAAGAACCAGCACGGTATCCTTGGACGAGTAGCCGGTGGTTGGACTATCGCTCCACTTTTCGCCTCCGGCAGCGGTCTACCGCTGCAGGTCTCACCTTCGGACAACGCCGGGAACGACACGTATGGCGGGGGCCAGGCTTTTGGCGAGGCCGACGGGACCAACTTCGGCGGCCAACAAAATGCCATTCGCATCTGCTCGACTAACTTTGGCAACTCGCGACACAACAACCCAGCACCAAGCAGCCTAGGCGGAAATGGTTTCGGCCCTTCGTACTTCCAAGATCCGGCGGCTGCGCTCAATTGTTTCCGGAACCCGATCCTGGGTATCGACACGGGGCACAACGGCGGCGCCGGGACCCTTCGCGGGCTCCCGTTCTGGAACATGGACTTGAGCGTCAAGAAGGACATTATGGTCACCGAACGGTACCATTCGTCCTCGGCGAGCCGGACAATTGGGGCGCTTTGGAAGGGCAGGTCAACACCCCGCGTAAGATGGAGTTTGGTCTGCGCTTCCGCTTCTAAACTTCATCCTGCGAGTCTTCAAAAACACTCTTCAAAGGGGAAGGTCTTCTGGCCTTCCCCTTTTTATTTTTTGGATGTCGCCCATTGATCAAATCGGACTTGCGCCGCACCCTCGGTTGAGAAACAGAATCCTGCTGCTATCACCAACTTGACCGGAATCGCGTTGCCCCGTAGAATTGAAGATTCACGGTGATGCATTTTTTCAATTTGATGAGATTATTTGACGGCCCAGCGGGCACCCGCTGGGCTGCGCTGCTTTATGGCGCCGGTTTGCGCGCGCTCAATTTTACGTGAGGCTGGAATGATGGATAGCGTGATTCCCGAAGGCCTTACCTTTGACGACGTGCTGCTCTTGCCGGGGCGGTCGGCGGTGCTGCCAACCGAGGTGGACACCACCACGCACTTCGCGCGCAAGCTGCCGGTAAACATCCCGCTAGCTTCGGCAGCCATGGACACGGTGACGGAATCGCGGCTGGCCATCGCCATCGCCAGGCAGGGCGGCATCGGGATGGTGCACCGCAACATGCCCATTGACCGCCAGGGCGAAGAGGTGGACCGGGTGAAGCGCTCGGAAAGCGGCATGATCGTTGACCCGGTGACGATTTCGCCGGACATCACGCTGCGGCAGGCGCTGGAGATCATGACCAAGTACAAGATCTCCGGCCTGCCGGTGACGCGCGGCTCGCGCCTGACGGGAATTCTGACTAACCGCGACCTGCGATTCGAGAAGAATCATTCGCAACTGGTTAGTTCGGTGATGACGAAAGACAATCTCGTGACCGTGCCGGTGGGCACGACCCTGGAGGAAGCCGAGCGCATCCTGCAAAAGCACCGCATCGAGAAGCTGCTGGTTGTGGACCAGGACTTCAACCTCAAGGGTCTGATCACCGTCAAAGACATCCAGAAGAAACTGGAGTATCCCCACGCCGCGAAAGATGAGCACGGGCGATTGCGCGTGGGCGCGGCCGTCGGCGCGACCGGCGATTTCCTCGAGCGGGCCGTGGAAATGTCGAAATCGAAAGCCGACGTGCTGGCCATCGACACGGCGCACGGGCACTCCGAGCGAGTGATGGAAGCGATCAAGGCGATTCGGCGGCGATTGCCGGAAATGCAGCTCGTCGCCGGCAACGTGGCTACCTATGAGGGCGCGAAGGAATTGATTTCGCTGGGCATCGACGGGCTAAAAGTGGGCATCGGACCGGGGTCGATCTGCACGACGCGCGTGGTGACCGGCGCCGGAGTGCCGCAACTGACCGCCATCATGGAAGCTGCGAGAGCCGCCAAGGGCACGGACGTGGCCATTATTGCCGACGGTGGCATCAAGTATTCGGGCGACATTTCGAAAGCGCTTGCGGCGGGCGCATCGTGCGTGATGATCGGCAGCCTTTTTGCGGGCACCGAGGAATCCCCCGGAGAGACCATTCTCTATCAGGGCCGCACGTTCAAGTCCTACCGCGGGATGGGTTCGACCGGCGCGATGGAGTCGGGCTCCGCTGATCGCTACTCGCAGGAAAGTGCGGAACGGGGCAAATCCGTTCCGGAAGGCGTGGAAGGCCGCGTGCCCTACAAGGGCCAGTTGGGAGCTCTGACAGATCAGCTCGTCGGCGGACTCAAGAGCGGCATGGGCTACGTGGGAGCGGGCACGTTGAAAGAATTCAGCGAGAAAAGCCGATTTGTTCGAGTTACGGCTGCGGGCTTGCGCGAGAGCCACGTTCACGACGTTATCATCACGAAAGAAGCGCCGAACTATCGTATGGAATAGGGCGCATGGAATAGCGGCGCTGGAAGTATCATGAGAAAAAAGATCGAAGGAGCCGATTCTTAGTGCCGGAACCCCAGCCGTGGCGCAACCCGCGCCTTGCTCCTCATTTGCCGGAGATTCATGCGCGCTTGCGGCCGCCGAGAGTGCCCGCGTGGCTGCGCGCCTGGTGGCCAGCGCTCTTCTGGGCAGGCGTCATCTTCTCGCTGTCCACGGATGCGTTTTCCGCCGAGCATACCGGCTCGACGCTGGAACCCATTCTTCGCTGGCTAGTTCCTTCGCTTACTAAAGATCAATTTTTGGCGATCCACTATTTCATTCGAAAGTGCGCGCACTTCACGGAATATTTTATCTTTTGCCTGTTGCTGTATCGCGGAGTGCGCGGCGACCGCAGAGGGTGGCGCTGGACGTGGGGCCTCGCGGCACTTTTTTGCGCCGCAGGATATTCCGTCCTGGACGAAATCCACCAGGCGTTCGTGGCTAGCCGTACGGCCTCGGCTTACGACTCGTTGCTCGACTCGATCGGCGCGTTCGCCGCATTCGGCGTGTTGTGGATGTGGTTTCGCGGGCGGCGGTCCGCAGGCGAAAAGGAAATATCGGCAAGCGACGCTCCTTCTACCTGATGCAAGACTCAGCAGCGGGCAAGGCAAAAACAAGAAGCCCGTTCCAGTCCCCGGAACGGGCTTCTGATACCGCATGAGAAAGGACGCTTAGCTCTTTACTTCGGCCGCTTCTTCCTTCTTTGGCTTTTCTTTCTTTTCCTTGAGCTTGAACTCGTAACCGATGAGCTCGAGGATAGCCACCTTGGCGTTGTCGCCGACGCGGTTTCCTGCGTGGATGATGCGGGTGTAGCCGCCGGCGCGATCCGCGAATTTCGGCGCGATCTCGCTGAACAGCTTCTGGGTGACGGCAGGCAGCATGATGTAGGAAGCCGCCTGACGGCGCGATTGCAGCGTATCGCGCTTGCCGAGGGTGATCATCTTCTCCGCCACCGGACGCGCTGCTTTGGCGCGGGTCAGCGTGGTGGTGATCCGCCCGTGTTCAAACAGATTGGTGACGAGACTCCGCAGCACCGCGCGGCGATGGGCCGGCTGCTTTCCGAGTTTTGAACCTGAGTTGAGGTGTCGCATCGCTTATATTGTCCCTTGTCGCCTTACAGTCCGACGGTGTCTTCCGATGCCGGTGCGGCGGTTTGGCTTGGGAGGGGCGGCCAGATGATGCGGCCGTGCTCGTCGAATTTCATGCCCAGCGCGAGGCCCATCTTCACCAGTATATCTTTGATCTCATTGAGTGACTTGCGGCCGAAGTTTTTGGTCTTCAGCATTTCGTTTTCGCTCTTTTGAACGAGTTCGCGGATGGTCTGGATGTTCGCGTTCTTCAGGCAGTTGTAGGAGCGCACGGATAGCTCGAGCTCTTCCACCGAGCGATCCAAGTGTTCAAGGCGCGGATCGTGAGCGGTATCCTGCGGCGCTTCGATGGTCTCAACGGGCTCTTCGAAATTGATGAAAATGCTCATGTGGTCCTTAACGAGCTTGGCGGCGAGGCCGATGGAGTCCTGCGGCGTGATCGCGCCGTTGGTCCACACTTCGATCATCAGCTTTTCGTAGTCGGTCATCTGGCCAAGGCGCGCGGCTTCTACGGAGTAATTGACCTTGCGCACCGGCGAGTGAACGCTGTCGACCGGAATGTAGCCGATGGGCAGATCTTCGTCATAGTTGCGGTCGGCGGCCACATAGCCGCGGCCGTTCTTGGCGCGCATCTCGATCTGGAGTTTCCCACCTTCGCTGACCGTGGCGATGTAAACGCTCTTATCAAGCACGGCAAAGTCCGCGTCTTCCTCGATTTGCGCCGAGGTGACCGGGCCAGCCTGCTCGATGTTGACGTAAATGGTCTTCGGCAGGTCGGTGTTGAGCTTGATAGGCACCTGCTTGAGGTTGAGGATGATGTCCGTGGCATCCTCGACCACGCCGGGGATCGAAGAGAATTCGTGCAGCACGCCTTCGATCTTCACGGCGGTGATGGCCGCGCCCTCAATCGAGCTGAGCAGCGCGCGACGCAGCGCGTTTCCTACGGTCGTGCCCCAGCCGCGCTCAAAAGGCTGCGCGGAAAACCGCCCGTACTTCTCGGTGAGCGATTCCAGCTCGGACGCAAGACGCTTCGGCTTCTGAAAACCCTTCCACATCGTGTTCCTTCCTTCTGTCCGACCGGGTCGGACTAAAACCTAATCCCTTGCCCGGTCCGCCGGGCGCGCTGGCGCTGGCCGCGCCATTTGGGTCTTACTTCGAGTACAGTTCGACGATAAGCTGCTCGTTGATCGGCGGCGTCTGCACGTCATCGCGCTTCGGCAGGGCCACGACTTTGGCCTTGAACTGCTCGCGCTCCTGTTCGAGCCACGGCACAGCGTTCTGGCTCTGCGCGACGTTGCGGGCCTCCAGCACCATGGCGTTCTGGTGCATTTTTTCCTTGATGGCGACTTCCTCGCCCACGCTTACGAGGTAGGACGGAATGTTAACCTTCTTCCCGTTCACGCGGACGTGGCCGTGCAGCACGAGCTGCCGCGCCTGCGAACGCGAGGACGCCAGACCCGCGCGCCATACCACGTTATCCAGACGGCGCTCGAGCATGATGATGAGGTTCTCACCGGTCGGCCCCTTGGCGCGCGCGGCCTTCTCAAAATAATTGCGGAACTGCCGCTCCAGCAGCCCGTAAGTGCGCTTGACCTTCTGCTTCTCGCGCAATTGCAAGCCGTATCCGGCGACTTTCGGGCGCCGTGACTGCCCGTGCTGCCCCGGCACGAAGTTGCGCTTCTCAATGGCGCACTTCTCCGTAAAGCAACGCAAGCCTTTCAAAAACAATTTCTGCCCTTCCCGGCGGCACAGGCGGCAGACTGCATCTCGGTGTCTTGCCAACTTCTATTCTCCCTTCCCAAAACTCTCGGAATCTTTTCTTGCGTACATAAAAATCAAACGCGGCGGCGCTTTGGCGGACGGCAGCCGTTGTGCGGGATCGGCGTGACGTCGCGAATCACCACGATGTGGAGCCCGGCAGCGGCCAGCGCGCGCACGGCGGACTCCCGTCCGGACCCGGGACCCTTCACGCGGACTTCCACGCTCTTCATCCCGTATTGGTCGCGCGCCACACCCGCGGCAGCGAGCGAGGCTTGCTGCGCGGCGTACGGCGTGCCTTTGCGCGAACCCTTGAAGCCGATCGCGCCCGCAGAGGACCAGCACACGACTCGCCCATCCGTGTCCGTGATGGAGATCTGCGTGTTGTTAAAAGACGCGGCGACGTAGACCACGCCGTGCGGAATGACGCGGCGCTCGCGCTTCTTCTTAAATTCTTTTTTGCGTTTCGCCGCCGCTGCCGGTTTTCCCGTTGTTACTGCCGCGTCCGGCGCTGCATTTTTTTGCTGCTCTTTTGGCACGATTCACTCCATTTCTTCTAATGCCGATTCTAGAAGCCTTGCCAAGCTAGGGCACGCGTACTGCGCCCTGCAAATAAAACTATTAGCCCTTCTTGCCGAGAACTTTCTTCTTCGCCGCGACCGCACCGCGCCGCGGACCCTTGCGTGTGCGCGCGTTAGTGTGCGTGCGCTGCCCGCGCACCGGCAGATTCCGGCGGTGCCGGATCCCGCGGTAGGCCTGAATTTCAATCAGCCGGCGGATGTTCATCTGAATCTCCTTGCGGAGATCGCCCTCCACGCGGCCTTCTTTTTCGATTTCCTGGCGGAGGTGATTGATTTCATCTTCCGTCAGGTCGCGAATCTTCTTC
>WNGK01023029.1_pt1 | contig 10569 bp, 7 predicted proteins | sample 5400601 | NCBI WGS metagenome assembly WNGK01 (sample SAMN13153376, study PRJNA577476) | soil metagenome | isolation source: 60 cm soil or saprolite under Garry oak tree replicate 1 | place: USA:California | collected 2016-06-15
AGCCGTATGAGAACACCTCCGAGTGTTGGGACATGCTCAACATGGCCTCCAAAGCAGCTCGCTACCTGCAACTGGTCAACCCTGCCGCCTTCAGTGATCGGCGCAATGATGACCCGGTGATCTTTGCTCCATCCTCCTCAAGTCGCCCCCATCTTCGGGTGTATGGCAATCTGTGGCAATCCTCGCTTGACCTGCCCGACTTTCCCGAGGTGCCCGAATATGGCACAGGCGGCTTTACCGGTGAGCAACGCTACCACATCGAGGTGTGGTGTGAGAAGTCAACCATGAATGACGTACTTCTCCCCTTGTGTCAGCGCTACGGGGCCAACTTACAAACGGGTTCAGGGGAGCTCTCCATTACCGCCACGCTGGCCTTGGCCGATCGCTTGCGCGAAGTGAATAAGCCTGCCCGCATCTTCTACGTCTCCGACTTCGACCCTGCCGGTCAATCCATGCCGGTGGCCGTCTCGCGCAAGCTGGAATACTTTGTGCGGCGCTCGGGGCTGGAACTGGATGTGCGCGTCTTTCCGGTCGTGCTGACCCTCGACCAGGTGCAATACTACCGCCTGCCTCGCACGCCCATCAAGGAGACGGAACGGCGAAGGCAAGGCTTCGAGTCGCGGCATGGGGAAGGGGCCGTCGAGCTTGACGCACTGGAAGCGCTCTACCCTGGCGAACTGACGAGTGTGCTGAGTCAGTACATCGAGGAATACTATGATGCCTCTCTTGAGGCGCAGGTAGCCGAGGTGGAAGCGCAGCTGCGGGAGCATCTTGAGACACTGCGTGAGCAGATCGTCAGCCGCTTTGCCGAGGATATCGACCTCGTCCGAGAGGAGTATACCCAGCTGCGTGAGGAGTTCACCGGACGTATGCAGGGCTGCCGCACGCGCCTGCTCGATCTCTGGCAAGCCATGAAGCAAGAAATGGCCTTGTCTGCTCCTCGTCTGGATGGATACGCCTTGCCTCAAGCGGCCATTGCCAACGAGATTGGGGAGGGTCTCTACGATAGCACTCGCGATTATATCGAGCAGATTGAAGCCTACAAGGAGTTTCAAGGCAGGGTCTAACGCTTCATGTCGTTCCTGAATGCATGGTTGGTGTGAGTGATGATCTGGGTCAGAGCTCACACCGCTCTGGTTAGGAGGTGGCCTATGATTACGGATAGCTTGTTGAACGAATATAGCCGCCTGTTTGTCAGTCGGCGCGATGATTACGCCATCCAGCAGATGAATGGTCGTTACCTACGTGTGGGTAGCCCTTTGACGAAAACGGCTCTCCACAATCACCTGGATGGGACGGAGTCGCTTGGAACCTATGTGATTGATGAACGGGGACGGTGCCGCTTCGCGGTCTTTGATGCTGATGCTTACAATGGTCTGGAGGTGTTACTTGGGGTGCAAGGGCAGCTGGCTGACGATGGGGTTCCCTCCTACCTGGAACGCTCGCGTCGTGGTGGTCACCTGTGGGTCTTGCTGTCAACGCCTGTGCTGGCTTCTCACATCCGAAGCTGGCTCTTGCCGTATTGCCCTGCCGGTGTCGAGTTCTACCCCAAACAGGACGAGGGCAACGGCTACGGCTCGCTTATCCGCCTGCCGCTCGGGGTGCATCGGCTCTCGGGCTGTCGCTACCCGTTCGTGGAGTGGATGGCAGGCTCGCTGGTGGAAGTGGCTCCGACGATCAACGAGATGATCGAATGGCTTGCCGTAAGCGAGCGGGTCGCGGTGCCGGCTCCTGCCCTGGTTGCTGCTGCGCCCGTTCCACAGGCCGCACCCGCTCCACTGCACGACTTCGGAGGCCACACACACATCGTTAGCAATCCCCGTCCAGGTGCCGCACTTCCTCCCTTGCCCGCGATGACTATTCACGAGTGGTGTGTCATGCAAGACCCGTTCGCCTTGATCGGTGGCTACGTCCAGCTGGATGACCACGGCATGGGTTGCTGTCCCTTTGGCTGGCACCACGATGACGGGCAGGACGCTCACCCCTCCTTTCGCGTCTACGCGCCTCGCTCGGCAAGCTCCGCTTGCTGGTACTGCTACACCGGAGCGCTCGGCGGCAACGTCTTTGATTTCCTGCTACTCTACCATCACCTGGACACCCGTACTCTCTGGCATCGCATCCTCTCGGGAGAGATGTCCTGATGGCGGTGCCTGCACGGCTTTGCGTCGTGCAAGCCCTGTTGCCGTCGGCACGCGGCAGCGACGGCGGCGGGGTTCCCCGCTCCGCCGTTTGCCGACGGCAACCCGTCCGCTCTGGGCGCGGACCAAGTAACACGCGCCCCTACAACTACCAAACCAGAAAGCAAGGACGCCTATGGATACGAACAAAGCACCGCTGGTCGTGGGACGTGGGGTAGACACCCTCGTCCTCAACGTCTGCTACCGTGATGGGCAACACAAGCCCTGCAAACGCGAAATTCCGCATGACCTCAAGGAACAACTGGACGCCTGGAAGCAAGCTGCCATTGTCGAGGAAGAACCGATACCCGTTCCACTGTCCTTCGAGGGCGTGAACCTGCACATGTACCCCAATGGTGCTGGCAAGGGCCAATGGCGCTGGCTGCTGCGCTGCGAGAGCTTCAACCTGCTGGTGTCCATGGGCCGCTTGAACTGTGTGGCGCAAGTGCGCTTTTCGTCAGAGTTCTTGTGGTCGTGTCGTGGCGTGGATGACGCGATTGTTCGGGTGGAAGAGTTCCTGGTGCATCATTTCTTGCAGGAATGCGTGTATCTGCAAGTCTCCGAAGTCCATTTGTGTGCCGATATTGCGGGTTGGGATGTGGAGTCCATCGATCAACGCCGTGATTTTGTCTCACGTTCGCGCAAGCGTGGCACCTATGAAGTGACTGATCTGGACATCCAGGATTTCTCCTATGGGCTGACCCGTTCGGGGTTCCTCTTCTCGCGGGGTGGCCCGATCTGCTGTGTCATCTACGACAAGACGCGCGAGATACGTCAGCAAAGCCAGAAGTGGTGGTTCCATGACCTGTGGCAAGCCAACGGATGGGATATGGAAGAACAACCGATGGTGTGGCGCGTCGAGTTCCGTTTCAAACGGGAAGTGTTGCATGAACTGAGCGTGGAAGGCCAGTTCGAGGGGGTAGAGGATGCCTTCTCTCTTCTAGAACGCCTCCCACACATGTGGGCCTATGCGGCGGGTCATGTCGGCGGGGGTGAGGATGGGTTACCGGATGGCTGGCTGCGCCTGGTCGTGCCTGGGGCCGATAGCAACCGCTCGCGCTGGGTGACCCATGCGGTCTGGACAGAGGTGCAGCGGGCGTTTGAGGTGATCTCTGAGGAAGAAGAACAGGCAGAAGACAAAGCGAACATCATCCGCAAGCGCAAGTACCAGGCTAATCTTGAACGTGCAGTAGCGGCAACTGGGGGGTATCTGTCGAGTATGGCGGCCTGGCTCGGGCGAGATGGTGAGGTGAGTGAGGAAGCGGATTTACTTTATATGATCGCCTGGTTGCGGGAACGAATACCGGTGTACCTGGGCAAGCGTGCCCGCAAGTTCGCCAACGAGGTGGTACGGAAGCGCATCCGCTTTGAACGGCAGCGGGCCTATGAGCGCGATTGGTTCTTTGGCACGGAAGCGGCGTAGAGGTGATGAGAGGTCGTCAATGGTAAGCCATGAGAGAAAAGGGGGTATGGCCTATGAAACTCACGGATGTACTCGATCATTTTTTGATAGATTGCGAAGTACGGAGGCGTACTCCTCTTACAATAGAGTCCTATCGTCAACGCATAGGTGTGATTTTGCAAGTGTTGGAGCACGAGTGTCACACTATTGAACTGGAGCAGGTTCGCGTGGTGCATTTGCGTCAATGTGTGCAGTACCTTTTGAATGCTGAGAAACCGTATGGCTGTAGGGGAAAGTTGTCCGCTACGACTGTACGGGGCTACGTCCTTGTGCTTAAAGCTTTTTTTCATTGGTGCTATAAAGAGGAGTTGATCGAAACAAATCTTGTGGCTCGTCTTGGTATTCCTCATGTTGACGAGCGAATTATTCCGACATTTACATCCGACCATGTCGAGAAAATGCTGTCGTCGTGTGATCTTTCGACTGACAACGGCTTTCGTGATTACGTGATCTTGTTGCTGTTGTTCGATACGGGTATGCGTATCTCAGAGGTGGCTACCTTGCATGTGACAGATGTGCATGATAGCTATATCAAGGTGTTCGGCAAAGGTCGAAGGGAGCGCGAAATAGGTCTTCATCCGGAGGTTGGGAAGCTGTTGTGGAAGTACATTCATAAGTATCGTCATCCCGCCGATACACATGAGACCAGGTTGTTTGTTGGGCGTAGAGGGCCATTGAACAGGCAGGGTGTTCATGAAATCATCAAACGTATTCAGCGCCGGTGTGGCATGGAGGGTATGAAGGTGTCTGCTCATGTGTTTCGTCACACGTTTGCCAAGATGTACCTGGCTCGTGGCGGTGAGGTGTTCAAACTTTCGCGTGAGATGGGCCATAGTCAGGTGCAGGTGACAGAGATTTACCTGAAAGACTTTGGGAGCTCTGAGGCACGGAAGGCACATACGGCATTTTCACCGGTAACAAACATTCACTTGAAAAAAACGTCTCGGCGGAAGAAGGGGAAATAAGTCATGGATTTTGCATATACTGTTGGTTTCAAGCGGTTTGTAGACGACAGTATATTGTGAAAAATGGGTCAAAAATATTAGGTAGAGAAAAATACGTTTCAACATCCATAACATAACGCAATACATCGTTTCCTTAAGGAACCTCAAATGTCAGATCGCACTATATATCTTGATCACGCTGCAACCACTGCTTTAGATACGCGCGTCCTGGATGCTATGATACCTTACCTCACGACGGAATATGGCAATGCCAGCAGTATCTACACACTTGGACGCCATGCCATGCAGGCCATCGATAGTGCTCGTGAACAGGTAGCCGATATCCTGAATTCTCGTCCAACAGAAGTTACTTTTACAGGGTGTGGCTCCGAGAGCGATAACCTTGCCATCAAAGGTATCGCCTTTGCCTCTCAGAAAAAGGGCAATCATATTATAACTACGCCGATAGAGCATCATGCAGTTTTATACACCTGTCAGTACCTGGAGCGTTTTGGCTTCAAAACCACCTACGTACCTGTTGACTCGTATGCACAGGTGGACCCGGATGATGTAGGTCGCGCAATCACCGATCAGACAATCCTTGTCTCTGTCATGTATGCCAACAACGAAGTCGGTACCATTGAACCTGTCGCGGAAATTGGCCGTATCTGCCGGGCCAAAAAGATACCTTTCCATATCGACGCCGTACAGGCAGGAGGCTCTTTACCATTGGATGTTGCAGCACTCAATGCTGACTTGCTCTCACTTTCAGCTCATAAATTTTATGGCCCCAAAGGCGTAGGGATACTCTATGCGCGCCAGGGTATGCGCCTTTTACCGCAACTCCAGGGCGGTTCGCAGGAACGTGGACGTCGCGCTGGTACCGAAAATGTTGCAGGGATTATTGGAGCTGCTGCTGCGTTGCGCCTGGCTTATGAAGAACAACCGCTGATACAGCCTCGAATCATGGCCTTAAGAGACCGTCTCATAGATGGTTTATTGGCTATCTCTGGAAGTCAGCTTACCGGCCATCCTACGAACCGCCTTGCAAATAATGCCAGTTTCTGCTTTGAGGGCGTTGAGGGGGAATCAATACTGCTCAATCTTGATCTGCTTGGTGTAGCAGCCTCCACCGGCTCTGCCTGCACCTCTGGTTCAGTTGATCCATCGCATGTTCTTGTTGCAATGGGTATACCTGTAGAAGTAGCGCACGGTAGCCTACGACTGACCCTTGGTAAGAATAATACCGATGCTGATGTAGATGTTATTCTCTCTGCAGTGCCCGGAATCATCGAAAAGCTACAAGGTTTGCGAGGGTGATGGGTTTATTAATCTTCTCATTCTATCAACAGACTACCGTAGTAGGTAGGAATAGGCAACAACGTATGTTGCCATATGGTATCTCCTGCCTCCATACTGAAAAGAAGGGGAACGTGCTTCTATGGATACACTCAGACGAGAAGTGTTGTCACAGCGTGTGCGTCAGGTAAAGCCCTCTGGAATACGCAAATTCTTTGATATTATTAATACCATGCCAGATGTTATTTCGCTCGGTGTAGGCGAACCTGATTTTGTCACACCAGGACATATACGTCAGGCTGGTATCCGCTCAATCGAACTTGGTCATACCCGCTATACATCGAATTATGGCATGCTCGAATTGCGTGAGGAATTGGCAGCCATGCTCCATCGCCGCTATGGTTTAACCTATGATCCAAAATCAGAGCTTCTAGTAACTGTTGGTGTCAGCGAAGGCGTAGACCTGGCGATGCGAACCATCATCGACCCTGGTGATGAAGTGATCTCTCCTGACCCTGGCTACGTTGCTTATGAAGCCGATGTTATCTTTGCTGGGGGAGTTCCTGTCACCGTCCCAACCTATGCCAAATACGAATTTGCTGTGCGTGCCTCCGAAATTGCACCTGCCATAACACCACGCACAAAAATGATTTTGATTGGTAATCCCAATAACCCCACTGGCGCTGTCATTCCTCAGGTTGAACTTGAAGGAATAGCTAAACTCGCAATAGAACACGACTTAATTGTCGCTATTGACGAGGTGTATAGTCGTCTTGTCTACGATCATGAACATAGAAGTATCGCTTCCTTACCTGGAATGCGTGAACGCACTATCCTGCTGGATGGTTTCTCAAAAGCATACGCTATGACAGGTTGGCGTATTGGCTACGTCGCTGCACCGGCTCCTATCTTGGAAGCAATGCTCAAGATTCACCAGTATGCCATCATGTGTGCAGGTACGGCTCCGCAGGAAGCCGCATTAGAAGCTTTGCGTCATGGTGAGGACGATATACTGATGATGCATGAAGCCTATGCTCGTCGTCGTCGCATGTTTGTCGATGGCCTTAATCGTATCGGTTTGCCCTGCTGTGAACCACGGGGGGCCTTCTATGCTTTCCCCTACATCGGAGATTTGGGGCTGACCGATGAAGAATTTGCTGAGAAGCTACTCTTCGAAGAGCATGTCGCCGTTGTGCCTGGCAGCGCTTTCGGATCAGCTGGTGCCGGTTATGTGCGCTGTGCTTACTGCTCCGCTTTTGATCAACTTGAAGAGGCGCTCGTGCGTATGGAACGCTTCCTGAAGAAATATTCGTCAGGAAGCAATACATAATTCTTAAATTACATCCAAATCATTGAAAACATGGCATATGAACATGTATACTCGTTACATGTTCATATGCCATGTTTCGGATATATCTATCTCTTCTGGTGAGGAAGGAGGTGATTTCACCTCGCGTGAGGCTTACCTTCTCTGTTTGCTTCTACATAGCCTCAATACAGAGAACTTACGGTCGCCTTTTTGTCAATCCCGACACGCCATTCATGCCTTCTCAGGCTAGATCGAAAGGAGCACACCCATGTCGCTCGCTGAAAACTCGCAAAATGTCTCTGAGGATCAGATTCTACAAAGATTCGGCTATCGGCAGGAATATAAACGCGAATTGAGACGCTTTGCCTCTTTCGCCATCGGTTTCTCATTCATCTCGATGAACGCACATAGTTTACACCTGCTGACAAACCATACGCTTGTATGGCGGTAAAGTCCAGAAGGCAAATATCAGGATGAAACATATCTTCACTATCATCCCTATGCCGTCTGAGCTTAAGTTCTGATGCTATGGTACGAATGCCTATCCATGAACGGTTCGGAAGTAGCTCTAAAAGTTCGCTCCTTTTCGCTGTTGCGTAGTGAACTTTCAAAAGTTCTTTTTCTGCATCTGTCCACTTGACTGAAGGGTTGCCGCCTTCCCGCATACTGATAATTTCATCAATGCCCCATGATGGATCGCGCCAGGTGATGGTCAGTTTCCACACTCGCGGGGCAATGGTATCAAGGATTATTTCTGTTGCAAAAATGTCAACAATGTCCCGCAATTCGGAAAGGGTGTAAATCTCCCGCGCTTTCTCCCCTATTTTTCTCAAAAGTTGATGATAGGTGATCATCTGCTGGCTATAGGTGTCTGGTTCATGTTTTTCTAGCTTCTCTAAACGGACAAGGAGCCGCTTTTTTTCTGTGGTGAATTTCCTGCACTCGGCTTTGAGTGTTTTAATGAATTTCTTGGTAACATCTTCTTCAGTTTCTTCATCCTCTTCATGCTCTTCTTGGCTTTCCTCTGCTTCATCTGGATCGTCCTCAATGGCGGCAAGCCGTTTGAACAATTTGTTGATTTTCCGGTCACATGCTGCTATTTGCTCGGTGATTTCTTCGCGCTCGGATGCGGCGGTTTCAGTTATTTTTTCTTCGGTGCGGGCAAACTCGGTAAAGTCTTCTGTTTGCCACAATCGAGTCATAAGCTGCTGCCAGAAGACATTATCAACAAGCTCTGTTGAAAGCATGTATTTGGCTCCGCTTGAATAGCCGTTCATTTTCTTTCTAAACGCATAGAGGTATTTGCCTGTTCGTTCATTCTGATTATTGTACTGCGGCTGTACCGTGACAAGGTATTTTTCATCTCCTGATGAGATAAGTTCTTTCAGAATAGAAGGGTTCACCGGACTATTCTCCTGGGTGTATCTGCGGGGCTTTTGTCCAACTACCTCTGTATTTTTTGTGCCGTCAATATTATACGCTGAACGTTGTTTGAATGCATACCAGAATAATTCGTCCCGCTTTTCTGGCGGGATAATTGGCTCGTGGTTTGTTTTCGGTGTGCCTGTTTCATCAACGAGCATAGTATTATCAAAACACCACCAGCCGATGTATATAGGGTTAGTTAAAAGTCTTTGGAGTGAGGTCAACGACATGGTATAGCCGCCTGGGACTTTGTTCAGTTTGATTTTTGCGATGATTTCAGGGTCTACCCAACTTTCAAAATCTGGAAAGAAAAACGGGCGCTCGCTCATTTCACGGTGTAGCTGAATGAGATTGCCGCGGAGTTCTCGGTAACGGGTAAACATTTCAAAGACAATACGGGCATGGGGGCGGTAGATCAAAAAGCGTCGATAGGTTTCGCTTTTCTTGTTGCGGTCTGGAATATAGCCGATGGGTAAATTGCCGCCTTCCCATCGTCCTGTTTCTCCAAGATAGGATTTTGCGCCAAGCATCCGTCGATATACCTGGTAGTCGAGAAAGTCCCATGCTTGGATACATTTATCACGGAACGACTTTACGCAATAGCCATCGGCAAAGTCATAGATCATATCCGGCGTGATAACCAGTACTTTGTATTTTTCGCATATTTCCATGAATTTTCCATACTCCGCGCCAAACTTGTCACGGAACAGCCTATCAACTTGAACGGCTAAAATGGCTCTGACTTCTCCGCGAATTATCCAAGTGAGCATCAATTTGAAGGCTGGCCGCTCTTCCATTCTCAGCCGTCCTGACAATTCCATATCATCTTTAGGAAAGCGGATTTGTTTTTCAATCCAGCCACACCGAAGGGCTAAATTCCATAACTCGCCGTCTTCTTTCAGTTGCAATTCTGAGCTAACATTTCCTCTCTGTCCTGGGGTTGATATTCTCGGATACAGGCAACAATCCCACGCTAAGGGAAGTTTCGGGATCGCTCCCCACATGGTGACGATTGTTTTCTTCTCTTCCGGTGGGAGAAATGTTCTGGTCATGGTCTAACGCTCCTATTCTTTGGGCTGCAATGCGGAATAAACGACATGCTCTTTCGTGGTAGTCTGCGGGTAACATGAAAAGTTCTCTCCTTGAAGATTGGAGAGCTTAAAGGGGTTTTTATTAAGTAGCCTTGTACCTACTATTGTACGCAATACTGAGGCCATTTTTCAAGCCTTTCTAACTTTGTAGGACTAAAATATACAGATGAATTGATGTTGTCTCTTTGGGTAACTTCATCGTTTCATTCCATTGCAGAGAAACGCGTTGTATGCCTGGCAATGTTGCGAGAAGATGTAAAGCATCTTGTTCTGTTTTTCCGGCAATACGGCGTTTGATCTGATCTTGTGATGTTGTTGAGAGTCCATAGACGAAACGTCCTTGAGTCGAAAACGTGAGTGTTGGCGTTGGGCGGGCTGTAGTGATCTGCGTCACTGTGACGTGGTTCTCTCCCAACAGACTGTATCCCGCTCCAAGTGTTCTCACTGCTTGGGAAGTGAGAAGCTGTATCGCCTTTACTTGCAATTCTGCGCTATTATACGCTACGCCGCTGCACGTCTGAGATACGGTTACGGTGATGCGGGTTGCTTCGTCTCCTGGCTGGTGGTTGGCTGCAACGATTGGGCTGCATGGTAGGGTTTGAAGTTCCTCTCCTGGCTGTAGTTGCCCTTGCAATGCGCCTTTGGTACTCTGCATCAGAAGCGTTTTGAGCGGGCTTGAGGCGTTGGTAACGTCTGTTTTTGCTACTGTCTGAAAGTCTCTTGCGTCCTGGCCGTTGGTAAAAGGAGTAAGATTTTTGACAAAAAGGCTGCTTGAAACAACACCGTTTATATCAAGTGCTTGGATGTTCCCCTGACTTCCTGGGGTACTGGCGTGAGCTTCTATTTGTGCCGCTCCGTCTTG
>WNGK01021415.1_pt1 | contig 10568 bp, 7 predicted proteins | sample 5400601 | NCBI WGS metagenome assembly WNGK01 (sample SAMN13153376, study PRJNA577476) | soil metagenome | isolation source: 60 cm soil or saprolite under Garry oak tree replicate 1 | place: USA:California | collected 2016-06-15
CGCCAAGGAGCTCGTGGAGACCCTCCGAACGGTGCTCGGTCGGGCTGCCCTCAGGCGCACCATCCGGATCGCCCTGGTCGTTGGCACCTTGGTCACCCTGATCAACCAGGCCTCGGTCATCGCGGCCGGAGCGGCCTCCACCAGCACCTGGATCCGGGTCGGCCTCAACTACCTCCTGCCGTTCTGCGTGTCCAGCGTGACCTATCTGTCCGCGGTCCGCGCCGACCGGCGGGGGGAGCGACCCTGAAGGGCTCAGCTCCTGGCCGCCATTGGCGGAAATTCAAGTACGCTCGGCTGCGGAGATGCAGACCACCGTCGAGGAGACCGCCAAGCACACCGTCAAGCTGTCGGTGGAGGTGCCTCCCGAGGAGTTCGCCCAGGACCTGGACCGGGCCTACCGGAAGGTGGCCGGCGAGATCAGGATCCCGGGCTTCCGAAAGGGCCACGTGCCGAAGCAGGTCATCGACGCGAGGGTGGGCCGGGACGCCGTCTTCCACGAGTTCGTCGAGGAGTTCCTGCCGCGCTACTACGTGAAGGCGTTACGCGAACACGACCTCGCGCCCATCGCCGACCCGGAGTTCGACATCGGCGACCACGACATCCAGGCCGGCCGGCCGTTCCGGTTCACCGCCACGGTGGAGGTCCGGCCCCGCCTGTCGCTCTCCCCCGAGGACTACGCCGGCATCCGGGTCGACGCTCCTGAGACCGAGCCGTCCGAACGCGAGCTCGACGAGTACATAGACCACCTCCGCGACCGGTTCGCCGAGCTGGAGCCCGTGTCCCGCGCGGCCCGCCCCGGCGACTACGTCCTGGCCGACGTTCGGGCCACCGTCCACGGCGAGGAGGTCCCCGAGGCCACCCAGATCGGCTACCTGGAGGAGATCGGATCGAACGCCCTCGTGCCCGAGCTGGACACGGAGTTCGAGGGCAAGCGCAAGGGCGAGATCCTCAAGTTCAACGCGAAGCTGCCGGAGCGGTTCGGCCCCGAACGCGCCGGCCAGGAGGTCACCTTCCAGGTGCTGGTGAAGGAGGTCAAGGCCAAGAAGCTCCCCGATGCCGACGACGAGTTCGCCCGGACCGCCTCGGAGTTCGACACCCTCGCCGAGCTCCGGGAGGACCTGCGGACGAAGCTCGGGACCATCAAGGAGGCCGAGGCTCGGGGCGCGGTCCGGGACGCGGTCCTCCGCAAGCTGCTGGACCGGGTCGAGGTGGACCTCCCCGAGCGGCTGGTCGACGAGGAGACGGAGGAGCGGGTGGCCTCGGCGGTCAGGAGGATCGAACGCCAGGGCGGGACCCTCGAGGATGCCCTGGCGGCACAGGGGTGGGACGAGCTCCGGTTCCGGTCGGACGCCCGGGCCCACGCCACCCGGGCCATCAAGGCCGACCTGGTCCTGGAAGCGGTGGCCCGCAACGAAGAGCTCGAGGTGACGAAGGAGGAGCTCGAACGCGAGATCGCCGGACTCGCCCAGGCCTCGGATCGCGACCCCAAGGAGGTCCGTCGGATCCTGGACCGGTCCGGGCAGGTCACGGCGGTGGCCGGTGATATCATCCGAACCAAGGCCCTCGACCTCCTGGTCGAACGGGCCGATGTATCTTCCGGAGGCGAACGACGCATGCCGGATTCCCAACCTTCCCACGAATCAGGAGACGCAGATGAATGACATGCAGGGCTATCTCGTCCCGATCGTCATCGAGCAGACCAACCGGGGCGAACGGTCGTTCGACATCTACTCGCGCCTGCTCAAGGAGCGCATCGTGTTCCTGGGCACGCCCATCGACGACGCCGTGGGCAACCTGGTGATGGCCCAGCTCCTGCACCTGGAGAGCGACGACCCGGACAAGGACATCCACCTCTACATCAACTCGCCGGGCGGGGACATCACGTCGTTGTTCGCCGTCTACGACACCATGCAGTACATCAAGCCCGACGTGTCCACGATCGTGATGGGCCAGGCCGCGTCGGCCGCCGCGGTGCTGCTGGCGGCCGGGACCCACGGCAAGCGCTACGCCCTGCCGCACTCGCGCGTCCTGATCCACCAGCCCCACGGCGGAGCCCAGGGGCAGGCCGTGGACATCGAGATCCAGGCCCGCGAGATCCTGCGATACCGCAAGCTCCTCGACGAGCTCCTGGCCCAGCACACCGGCCAGACCATCGACAAGATCTCGAAGGACACCGACCGCGACTTCATCATGACCGCGGAGCAGGCGAAGGACTACGGCCTGATCGACGAGGTCATCTCGAGCAGGAAAGTTCAGCGCGAACTGGCGACAGCGTCGGCCCAGGCGTCATAGACTGCCGAGCGTGATGCCCGCGGGAGCCTGCGAGCGGATGCGAGCCGAGGGGTAGGGGGCATGGCGAAGTTCGGTGACTCGGACCTGCTGAAGTGCTCGTTCTGCGGCAAGTCGCAGAAGCAGGTCAAGAAGCTGATCGCCGGGCCCGGCGTGTACATCTGCGACGAGTGCATCGACCTGTGCAACGAGATCATCGAGGAGGAGCTGTCCGAGACCCCCGAGCTCAAGCTCGACGAGCTCCCCAAGCCCATCGAGATCTACGCCTTCCTGAACGACTACGTCATCGGGCAGGAGCAGGCGAAGAAGGTCTTGTCGGTCGCGGTGTACAACCACTACAAGCGGATCAAGGTGGGCGCCGCCGCGGGCGACGAGGTCGAGCTGCAGAAGTCGAACATCATCCTGATCGGCCCCACGGGCTGCGGGAAGACCTACCTGGCGCAGACGCTGGCGAAGATGCTGAACGTGCCGTTCGCCATCGCCGACGCCACCGCGCTGACCGAGGCCGGCTACGTCGGCGAGGACGTCGAGAACATCCTGCTGAAGCTGATCCAGGCCGCGGACTACGACGTGAAGAAGGCCGAGACCGGGATCATCTACATCGACGAGGTCGACAAGATCGCCCGCAAGAGCGAGAATCCCTCGATCACCCGTGACGTCAGCGGGGAGGGCGTGCAGCAGGCGCTGCTGAAGATCCTGGAGGGGACCACCGCGTCCGTGCCGCCGCAAGGAGGCCGAAAGCACCCCCACCAGGAGTTCATCCAGATCGACACGACGAACATCCTGTTCGTCTGCGGCGGCGCCTTCGCCGGCCTGGAGAAGCTCATCGAGGGCCGGATCGGCAAGAAGGGCATCGGGTTCGGCGCCGACGTCCGCCGGCTCGAGGAGAAGGACCTCGGCGAGACCTTCAAGCACATGCTTCCGGAGGACCTGCTGCGGTACGGGCTGATCCCGGAGTTCGTGGGCCGGCTGCCGGTGATGACCTACGTGCACAACCTGGACAAGCAGGCCCTCATCGACATCCTGACCCAGCCCAAGAACGCGCTGGTCAAGCAGTACCAGAAGTTCTTCGAGTTCGACGGGGTCGAGCTGGAGTTCTCCGTCGACGCGCTGGAGGCCATCGCCGACCAGTGCACCCTGCGGGGGACCGGGGCCCGTGGCCTGCGGGCGATCCTCGAAGAGGTTCTCCTGGGCGTGATGTACGAACTGCCGTCGCGGCAGGACGTCCACAAGTGCGTGATCGACGAGGGCGTGGTGCTGCGCGGGGTCAACCCCACGCTGGTCCCCCGCGAGGAGAAGGCCAAGGCCGCCAAGCAGCCGAAGGAACGCTCGGCGTAGCGGCGACCCCCGTCCTGATAGCGATCGGCCGTCGGGAACATCCTGGGCTACCCTTCCCGTCGGAGGGTTCGATGAGAGGACGACCCACCCGGTGTCCGCCGCATGCCGGCAGGGCACGAGCTCCATTTGTCCTGCTGGTCACGGCGATCCTGCTCGCGGGCTGCGCCTCGGCGTCGAAGTCCAAGCCTCCCGGTTCGATCCCGACCACGCCGGCGCTCGGCGTGCCGGCGCTGAAGCTGGCGGTTCTGGATGCGGTGGGCGGCCACCTCGAATACTGCGACCCCGACGTCTTCCCCGTGGCCCGCGGGACGCCGCTTGACAACGCGAAGCGGCGGCTTCCCCAGATCAAGCTCGACCGAGCCGCCTACGCCGCCATCCTCGCGGACGAGCACATCACCGACGATTCGAACCTCTCCTCCGACCAGCTGATCGCCATCAACGACGACTACAAGCAGATGCAGGCCATCCAGCTCCAGCCGTCGGGCGGGGGATACAGCTTCTCGGTGGTGATCCCGGCCTCCCCTCCGGACGTAGGCCTGCCCACCCGCCGGTGGATCCCTCGGGGCACGTGACGATCACGGCTCGAACGGCGGGGCGACGGCCCAACTGCCCCATCTGCCTGGCCCTGGGCACGCGGATCGGCACTCCGGACGGCCCCGTTCCGGTGCAGCGGGTGACGGTGGGGATGCGCGTCTGGACGATCGACCGGCGGGGCCGGCCGATCGTCGGGGTCGTGCTCCAGACCGGCCGAACCCTCGCGCCCCTGGGCCACGAGGTCGTGCGCCTGACGCTGGCCGACGGCCGGACGGTCACCGCATCGGCGGGCCATCCCACCGCCGATGGGCGCACGGTCGGGGTACTCAGGGCCGGGGACGCGTTCGACGGGAGCCGCGTCGTCTCGGCGCTGCTCGTCCCCTACGAGGGAGGAGCCACGTACGACCTCCTGCCGTCCGGACCCACCGGCGACTACTTCGCCGACGGCGTCCTCCTGGGCAGCACCCTCGCCTCGAGGTGACGGCGGTCCGGCCCGTCCCGGCCCGTCAGCCGATCGCAGGCACCGTGATGGCCACCGCGCGCCAGCAGTACCACGCGGCGACGGTTCGGTACGGACGGAACCGGTCGCCCTCGGCCATGAGGGCCTTCGGCGTGGGGAGCTCGGGGAGCCGGTAGAGGTTCGCGTAGCCCTTCCGCACCCCGTAGTCGTCCACCGGCCACACGTCGAGGCGGCGGAGGTCGAAGATCAGGAACATCTCCACCGTCCACCTTCCGATGCCGCGCACGGTCACCAGCCGCTCCACGATCTCGTCGTCCGAGAGCCTGGACCAGCCGTCCGGCGGCACGGTCCCGTCCTGCACCTTCGCCGCCAGGTCGAGGATCGCGGCCGTCTTGTTGCCGGACAGCCCCACGGCCCGGAGCCGTTCGGCCGGCATGCCCAGCACGGCCGCCGGCGTGGGCCGCCCGTCGAACAGGGCAAGGAATCTCGTGTGGATCGCCGCGGCGGCCTTCCCCGCGAGCTGCTGGTACAGGATCGACGCGGCCAGGGAGGTGAACACGTCGACGCCCCGGCTGGCCCGGAGCTCCATGGGGCCGGCCCGTTCGATGAACGCCCTCATCACCGGGTCGCGCCGGGCCACCTCCTGCACGGCGGCGGCCAGGCTGGTTCGAGGCATCAGGCGAACCAGGGTACCGGGCCGGCGGTGGCCAGTCAGCTTCGGCCGCCCGGAAGCCGTCGCCCTTCGCGCCCCCACGAGATTTCGGGGCCGGGCGCTTCCGGCGTAACGTGTGCCCGGATGGAGCAACAGCTCGTGTTCGGCGGCGGATGGATCACAGCGAACGTCCCCGACGACGCGCACGTCGTCTCGCCGGGAGTGTCGCTGCCACTGCCACCGGTGGAGGACCTGGCCGCGGAGGTGCTGGTCGCCGTGTCGCGCCCCCTCGACGGGCCGCCGCTGCGCGAACGGGCCCGGGGCGCCCGCCATGTGACCGTCGCATTCGACGACCCCACGGTTCCCTGCTACGCGCCGCTGTGGCCCACCGCCATCCCGGTAGCCCTGGCCGAGCTGGAGGCCGCCGGCGTCCCCCGCACCGACATCACCCTCCTCTGCGCCAACGCCCTGCACCGCCAGTTCACCGACGACGAGCTGGCCGCGCTCATTGGGCCTGATCTGGTCGCCGAGTTCGCGGCCGACGGCCGGCTGCGGTGCCACGACGCCGAGGACCCCGACGCCATCGTCCACCTCGGGACGACGGACGAGGGTCACGACGTGGAGGTCAACCGGGCCGTGACGGACTCGGACCTCACGGTCTACGTGAACGCCTCCACCACCAGGGGGTTCAGCGGCGGATGGAAGTCGGTCTGCGTCGGGCTTTCGACCTACCGCTCCATCCGGCACCACCATTCGCCCGACACGATGAGCATGTCCACCGAGAGGAACCGCATGCACGAGATCCTCGACCGCATGGGCGCCGTGGTGGACCGGGAGCTCGGCCCCGACCGGATCTTCAAGCTCGAGACCATCATGTCGAACCCCCTGCAGGTCCATCGGGTCCTGGGCGGGTCCGTGGCGGCCACGCGGGAGGAGGTCCTGCGGGTGACCCGGCAGCACCAGCCGCCGCGGAGGACGCTGCTGGACGAACGCGTCGACGTGGTCCTGTACGGGGTGCCCGACTGGAGTCCCTACGCCGCGTTCAGCTTTCTCAACCCGATCCTCACACTCATCTCCACGGGCCTGGGCTACCTGGGCGGCATGATCGAGGCGCTGGGCAAGCCCGGGTGCACGGTGATCCTGGCCACGCCGTGTCCCGACGTGTGGGACCACGCCCGTCACCCCTCGTACCGGGAGGTGTGGGACCGCGTCCTGCCGGTGACGCGCGACCCGTTCGAGGCCAGGGAGCTGTTCGAACCCGAGCTGGCCGAGCGGAAGGACTACCTGGCGAAGTATCGAACGGGGTTCGGCTTCCATCCGACCCACGCCGTGATGGCCCTGTACCCGCTGAAGCGGCTGCGCCACGCCGGGAGGGTGGTGGTGGCCGGCGTCGAGGACCCCTCGGTGGCCCGGCACGTGGGGTTCGAGCCGACGGCCACGGTGGAGGAGGCCCTGTCGCTGGCGGCTGACATCCACGGCCCCAACCCGAGCGTGGCCGTGGTTCCGTATCCCCCGGCGGTCAACCGCCGGTAACCCGCGGTGGGGTGCCACCGCCGGGGTCTCTTCTAGACTCGTCTGCCGATGGCCTCGAGGAACCCCATGTCGAGCGCGTACGAGCCCAGGGAGGTCGAATCGCGCTGGTATGCCGAATGGCTCCGCCGCGGCTACTTCAAGGCGACGGCGAACAGCGGGAAGGAGCCCTTCTGCATCGTGCTGCCCCCGCCGAACATCACCGGGGCCCTGCATGTGGGGCACGCGCTCAACCACACGCTGATGGACATCCTGGTTCGGCGCAGGCGCATGCAGGGCTACGAGACGCTGTGGCTCCCCGGGACCGACCACGCCGGCATCGCCACCCAGGTCGTGGTGGAGCGGGAGCTGGCCAGGGAGGGCATCGATCGGCGCGAGCTCGGCCGGGAGGCGTTCGTCGAACGAGTGTGGCAGTGGAAGGAGCAGTACGGGGGGCGGATCGTCGAGCAGATGAAGGCGCTGGGGAACTCCTGCGACTGGGACCGGCTCCGGTTCACCCTCGACGACGGCCTGGCCCACGCGGTCCGGGTGGCGTTCGTCCGGCTGTACGAGGAGGGCCTGATCTACCGGGGCGAACGGATCGTCAACTGGTGCCCCCGGGACACCACGGCCCTGTCCGACTCCGAGCTCGAGCACACCGACGTGGAGGGCGAGCTGGTCACGTTCCGGTACGACCTCACGGACGGCACGGGCCACATCGACTGCGCCACGACCCGGGTGGAGACGATCCTGGGCGACACGGGCGTGGCCGTGCACCCGGAGGACGAACGCTACCGGGACCTGGTCGGCAAGAGCGTCCGGCACATGTTCGACGGAAGGGAGCTGCCCATCGTGGCGGACCCGGCGGTCGATCCGGCCTTCGGGACCGGAGCCGTCAAGGTCACACCCGCCCACGACCCCACCGACTTCGAGATCGGCCGGCGGCACGGCCTCCCGCTCCTGAACATCCTCACCGCGGAGGCCAGGATCTCCGACGCGGCGCCCGAGCAGTTCCGGGGCCTCGACCGGTACGCCGCCCGGGCCAGGGTGCTCGAGCGGCTGCGCGAGCTCGGCAGGCTGGTCAAGGAGGAGCGGCCGTTCGTCCATTCGGTCGCCCACTGCTACCGCTGCCACAGCGAGATCGAGCCCTGGCTCTCGGGCAAGCAGTGGTTCGTCGCCGTGGAACGCCTGAAGGGACCGGCCAGGGAGGCCGCCCTCGACGGGCGGGTGACGTTCTGGCCCGCCCGATGGGTCCACGCCTACACCCAGTGGCTCGATGGGTTGCGGGACTGGAACATCTCCCGGCAGCTCTGGTGGGGCCATCGCATCCCCGTCTGGTACTGCCCCGACGGCCACGAGTCCGCCTCGGTGGACGATCTCGAGCGGTGCCCGGCGTGCGGCTCGGAGGAGGTCGAACAGGACCCCGACGTCCTCGACACGTGGTTCTCCTCCCAGTTGTGGCCCTTCTCCACGCTCGGCTGGCCGGAGCAGACCGAGGACCTCGCGTTCTTCTATCCGACGAACGTCCTGCTGACCGGCTACGAGATCCTCTACCTGTGGGTGGCCCGGATGATCATGAGCGGCCTCCACCTGGCCGGCGATGTTCCGTTCCGGCACGCCGTGATCACCGGCCTGGTCCGCGACCCCCTCGGCCGGAAGATGTCGAAGTCGCTCGGCAACGTGATCGACCCCCTCGATGTGATCGAACGGGCGGGGGCGGACGCGCTTCGGTTCGGCATCACGTGGCAGGCCACCGAGGCCCAGAACATCCCGTTCGGCGAGGAGCACATCGACGCGGGCCGGCGGTTCGCCAACAAGATCTGGAACGCCGCCCGGCTGGTCCTGGGGGAGCACGAAGGCGGCCGGCCATCACCGCCCTCCGAGGAGGTGCTGACCCTGTCCGACCGGTGGCTGCTGTCGCGGCACGAGGCCTGCCTCGAGGAGGTCGATCGAACCCTGGACGCCTACCGGTTCGCCGACACCGCCCAGGCCATCCACCGGTTCTTCTGGTCCGAGCTCTGCGACTGGGGGCTGGAGGCGTCGAAGGGCCGGTTGCGCAGCGACGACCCCGAGGAGCGGCGGGCCGTGTCGAACCTCCTGGCGTGGGTCCTCGAACGCACGGTTCGGATGCTCCACCCGATCATGCCGTTCGTCACCGAGGAGATCTGGCAGCGGGTCGAGGCGGGCGAGTCCATCGTCATCGCGCCGTGGCCCGAGCAGCACCCGGAGCTCCTCGACCCCGAGGCCGAGACGAGGTTCGCCTTCGTCCAGGACGTGGTGAGCGCGGTGCGCCGGTTCCGGAAGTCCCACGGGCTCCGGGATTCGATGCCGCTGGGGGTTCGAGCCTCCGGCTCGCCGGCCCAGATGGAGGTCCTCGCCGAGGTCAGGGCGGACGTGCAGCGGCTGGCGGACGTGTCGACGCTGGACATCCTCGGGGAGCCGGGCGATCCCTCGGGCTGCGCCCGGCTCATGGCCGACGGGGCGCAGCTGCTGGTGCCGCTGGCGGGCGTCCTCGACCCTGAGGCCGAACGCGCCCGCATCCGCAAGCGCCGGGCCGAGGTGGAGGCCGAGGGCGCCCGAAGCGAGGCGAAGCTCGGCAACGAGGGGTTCGTGGCCAAGGCCCCGGCGGAGGTCATCGAACGGGAGCGGGGCCGCTTGGCCGCGGCGAAGGAGGAGGCCGCCTCCTTGGCCGACCAGTTGGCCGAGCTCGGTTGAGGCCCGTCGGCCCACGGCCCGAACGATGAACTTCCAGGACGCCCTGCGGGACCTCGACGCCCGCCAGCCCGAGCAGATGCCCCAGCCCTCCCTCGACCGCATTGCCGCGGTGGAGGAGCTCCTCGACCACCCCGAGCTGACCTATCCCTCGATCCACATCACCGGGACGAACGGCAAGACCACCACGGCCCGGCTGGTCACCGGCCTGGCCTGCGCCCACGGGCTGACCACCGGGACGTTCGTCTCCCCGCACCTGCAGTCGGTGACCGAACGGCTCACCCTGTGCGGCGGTGAGATCAGCGTGGCCGAGTTCGGCGAGGAGTACGAACGCCTCCTGCCGTACCTGCGAACGGTGGACGGGCGGAGCGACCGCCGGGTCACGTACTTCGAGGCCCTCACCGCGCTGGCCTTCCTGTGGTTCGCCGACAAGCCGGTGCAGCTCGGCGTGTTCGAGGTCGGGATGGGCGGGACGTGGGACGCCACGAACCTCGTGCGGGGAGAGGTGGCGGTGCTGTGCCCGATCGGGCTGGACCACGTCGGCATCCTGGGGGACACGGTGGAGGAGATCGCCGGGGAGAAGGCGGGGATCCTGAAGCCGGGCTCGGCCGCGGTGGTCCGGGAGCAGCGTCCGGAAGCCATGCGGGTGATCGAACGCCGGGCCTCGGAGGTGGGCGCGACGCTGTTCGTCGAAGGCCGCGACTTCCGGCTGGAGGCGCGTTCGGCCGGCGTGGGTGGGCAGGTGCTGTTGGTCGGGGGGCTCCAGGCGTCCTACGAAGAGTTCGTGCTGCCGCTGTTCGGTGAGCAGGCCGCGCGCAACGCCGCCGCGGCCATCGTGGCGATGGAAGCGCTGCTGGGCCAGCCCCTCGACGAACCGGCCGTCGGCTCGGCCCTGGCTGCGGCCACGTCGCCGGGCCGCGTGGAGGTGGCCGGGCGCCATCCCACGGTGATCCTGGACGGCGGGCACAACCCCGACGCCGCCCGGGCCCTGACCGAGGCGCTCCGGGAGTCCTTCCGGTGGGACCGCCTCCACCTGGTGGTGGCGATGTTCGGGGACAAGGACGTCGAGGCCGT
>WNGK01008620.1_pt1 | contig 10567 bp, 6 predicted proteins | sample 5400601 | NCBI WGS metagenome assembly WNGK01 (sample SAMN13153376, study PRJNA577476) | soil metagenome | isolation source: 60 cm soil or saprolite under Garry oak tree replicate 1 | place: USA:California | collected 2016-06-15
GCGGCCGCGTCGTGAGCCTTACGGACGGCCGTGAGTACGTAATCACTGGGGCGTCGCTGGTGTTCGGCCGCGAGGCGGGGTGCGACGTGGTGGTGGCTGGGAAGGACGTTTCACGCCGGCACGCCGAGATTGTGCAGACGCCGAAGGGCTATGTGGTGGTCGACTCGAGCACCAACGGGACGTTCGTGAACGAGGAGCGGGTGGAGGGTCAGCGAATCCTCGCTCGGGCCGACGTGATCCGGCTGGGCGACGAGCAGTTTCGCTTTTACGCGGACGTGGCGACTGCCACTGCGGTTCCCCCCCCTCAGCCGGGGCCGGCCGCTAGCCCGCCGCAGGCCGTGCCCCAAGCCCCGCCCGGCGCGTCAGACCGTCTGAGACATACGGTGCATGGCCTAGAGGCCTTCGTGCCAGCCTCCCCCCGATCGGCTGTGGGAGGAGGGGCGGGCGGTGGGTTCGCGAGCTTTCTCGTGCGAAGCGGTGGGCTCGCCGGTCAGCGCCTGTCGGTGAAGACGCCCGTGGTCAACATCGGGCGGGCCGACTACAACGATCTCGTCGTACCGGATCCGTCTGTCTCCACGAGCCACGCGAAGCTGCAGCGCCGGGAAGGGGTCTGGGTGCTCGTGGACCTCGATTCCACGAACGGCACGTTCGTGGATGGAGAGCAGGTGAAGGGGGAGGCCCCGCTTGCCCCAGGCGCGGCGGTGCGGTTCGGGGACGTGCAGCTTGTGTTCGAGCCGACCGACGACGCGCTGGGCGTCGCGAAGGGTGGCGGCACTCAGGTCCTGAGGACGCCCCACTCCGTCGCCCCGAACGTCCCTCCCATGCCCGCACCCCCCCAAGCGCCGCCCCTTCCTCCCGCCAGCCGTTCCGCCCCCGCCCCCGCAGCGCCGCCAGCGCGGGGGCCCAAGGCAGCGCCGCCGCTGAGGCCCCAGCCGCCGACGCCGTCACGGCCCGGCCCCCGGCCCGCCCCAAAGCGGCCGGCAGCCCAGCAGCCACCGCCCAAGAAAGGCAAAGGCTGCGGCGGAAGCGCGGCGGTGCTGGTGCTCGGTGGTGGCGCGCTCCTCGCCCTCCTTCACCGGCTGCTGGCGTAGCGGCGCCCCGTGCATATCACCTGCGCCGGTCGCAGCGACGTCGGCATCATCCGCTCGGGGAATGAGGACAACTTTCTCATGGTCCCCGACCGCGGGATCTTTGTAGTGGCGGACGGGATGGGCGGGCATGCCGCAGGTGAAGTCGCGAGTGAGATGGCGGTGCGCTTCGTGGCGCGCGAGCTCGGGTCGCTAAAGACTCTCTCCGACGACCAGGTGGCCGACCGGATGCGGACGTCGATCCGCGCTGCGAACGGGGCCATATTCCAGCGCACCCTCACCGAGCACGACAAGCGCGGCATGGGAACCACGGTCACAGCCCTCGTGCTGTACGACACACGGTTCCTGATCGGGCAGGTGGGAGACAGCCGTGCCTACCTCTATCGTGACCAGAAGCTGATGCAGCTGACCAAGGATCATTCCTACGTCCAGGAGCAAGTCGACGCGGGATATCTCACCCCCGAGCAGGCGCGCTCCCACCCGTACTCGAACGTGATCACCCGCTGCGTGGGGGCGAATAGCGATGTGATGCCGGACGTCTACCTGGGCACGGTGAAGCCGCGCGACCTGTTTTTGCTCGCCTCGGACGGATTGACGGGGATGCTCGAAGACCCCCAGTTGGCGGAGCTTCTGGCGGGAAACCGCATGCCGCAGGAGCAGGTGGACGATCTCATCACCGAGGCCAACCGCCACGGCGGGCTCGACAACATCACGGCGATCATCGTCCGGATCGATTCGGTGGATGCGGCGGTGGGCGACAGCACTCAGGTCACGGAGCCGGGCGCGCGACCGAGGTGAGCCGTGAACGGCGGTAAGCGGTAAGAGGTCTCACCGCTCACCCCTCACCGCTCACCAGGGCTTGCACCGCTTCCCGCGGCATCATCACCAACTCGACAACCCGTTTCGCCTCCAGCCGCGCCTCGCCCAGCACGAACACCCGCAGTCGCCGCGCCGAGCGATACAGCTCGGCGGCGACTCGCGGAAGACCGAGGTGGGCCGCCGCTTCGACGCCTCCGAGCTGGGTCACGCTGCCGTCGCGCTTCACGAGCGGCAGGTCGAGCGCCAGCATTGCGGCCTTGGCCGGGAAGTCCAGGAACAGCTCTCCTGGCGCGAGTCCGATGTCACGGGCGAGCCGGTCCTCCACGCGCTCGAGCAAGTCGGGATCGTCCGCCGACCACGCGGGGGTGTCGGCGGGCAGCGCGGTGGCGGAGAGGTCGAGTGCCCGCTTCGCCAGCCGGCGCTCGCGGAGCCCGCGAGCCAGGCCGGTCGCGTCCCGTTGCAGCAGCTCGTGAATCAGCCCGTCGTCGGTGGCGACCGCGACGGCGTCGGGCCGGATACCGCCGGCCGCGATCGCACGTCGCACCAGGCGCTTGAACATCGAGGTGGCGCTGCGCACGGCGTGGTGCCAGTACACGTTGCGATACATCTGATACTTGGCGAACAGCAGCGACTCGAGTGCCGCGAGGCCCTTCTCGTGGATCGCGAGCGTCGGATGCCCGTCCTGCCCCGGCGCTACGGTCAGCGACGTGAGCAAGCGGTCTACGTCGATTACGCCGTAGGGCACGCCGCACATCCAGGCGTCGCGGGACAGATAGTCGAGCTTATCCACGTCGACCGAGCCCGACACCAGACCGCCCAGAGGCTCGCGTGCCCGGCACTGGATCAGCGGCAGGAGCTCGTGGGCCGGAGCGCCCAGCTCCGCCAACCGCTGTGCGAGCTCACCGTCCGCCAGCTGCCGCGCCGCCAGCTCCTCGTGGTGCGGCAGACCGGCTTCCTCGAGCGAGTGGGAGAAGGGATAGTGCCCGATGTCGTGCAACAGCGCGGCAAGCTTCAGGCGGACGCGATCGGCGGCGTCGAGCCTGACGTCGGCCGCGTCTTCGAGCTGCGACAGCGCGCGGCGTGCGAGATGGTACGCGCCCAACGCGTGCTCGAAGCGGCTGTGCGTGGCGCCGGGGTAGACGAGAAACGCGTGTCCCAGCTGGCGCACGTAGCGCAGCCGCTGCACGGCGGGGGTGTCGACCACGGCCAGCGCTTCGGGATCGAGCCGGATGTTGTCCCAGAGCGGGTCGCGGACGACCTCGAACCGGGTCACGCTGTGTGCCGCGAGTTCACTCGCGACTCTTCGGAGCGGTCGACAATCCTATTCCCGTGGCCCCGCGTCCCCGACCGCGGCGTGCACGTGGTCCCGGAACTGGGCGAAGTTGTCCCGGAACATCTGCGCGAGGCGCGCGGCCTGGGCATCGTAGGCCGCCGGCTCGCTCCAGGTGCCGCGCGGCAGAAGCAGGCTTTCCGGCACGCCTGGGACCTGCAGCGGAACTTCGACTCCGAACACGGGGTCGGGCGTGGTGGGGATACGGTCGAGCTTCCCGGCGAGCGCGGCGCGTACCATGGCACGCGTGAAGCCAAGCCGGATGCGCTGGCCCACGCCGTAGGGTCCACCCGTCCACCCGGTGTTGACCAGCCAGCACTGCACGCCGTGTGTGGCGATCTTCTCGCCGAGCAGCGAAGAGTAGACGTTGGGGCTGAGCGGCAGGAACGGGGCGCCGAAGCAGGTCGAAAAGGTGGCCTTGGGCTCGGTCACGCCGCGCTCCGTGCCGGCGACCTTCGCCGTGTACCCCGACAGGAAGTGGTACATCGCCTGCGCCGGCGAGAGGCGGGCGATCGGCGGCATGATCCCGTACGCGTCGCAGGTGAGGAACAGGATATGCGACGGGTGCCCGCCCACCCCGCCCGGGACGTGGTTCGGGATGTAATGGATGGGGTACGACGCGCGGGTGTTCTCGGTGATCTGGTCCGAGTCGAGGTCGACCGCGCGGGTCTCGGGGTCCACCACCACGTTCTCGAGCACCGTGCCGAACATGCGGGTGGTCGCGAAGATTTCGGGCTCGCCCTCGCGCGACAGGCGGATGACCTTCGCGTAGCAGCCGCCCTCGAAGTTGAAAATCCCCTGGTCGGACCAGCCGTGCTCGTCGTCCCCGATCAGCGCCCGGTCCGGGTCGGCCGAGAGCGTCGTCTTCCCGGTGCCGGACAGGCCGAAGAACAGCGCGACGTCACCGGCCCGGCCGAGATTGGCGGAGCAGTGCATCGAGAGGATGCCCCGCTTCGGCAGCAGGTAATTGAGGATCGTAAACACCGACTTCTTCATCTCGCCCGCGTAGCGCGTGCCGCCGATCAGGATCATCCGCTGCCCGAAATGGATGACCACGAAGGTGCCCGACCTGGTGCCGTGGGTCGCGGGATCGGCCTGGAATTCGGGAGTGTGGAGCACCGTCCAGGCGGGGGAGAAGGACGCGAGGTCGGCGGGAGACGGTCGCAGGAACATGTTGTGGACGAACAGGGCGTGCCACGCATTGGGCGTGACGAACCGGATGCCGGACCGGTGTTCCGCGTCGGCGCCGGCGAACAGGTCGCGCACGAACAGCTCTTGCCCGGAAAGGTGTGCGAGTGCCGCCGCCTTGAGTCGCTCGAAGTGAGCAGGCTCGAGCGGCTGGTTCAGCCGGTTCCACTGGATCTCGTCCGCCGAGGCAGGCTCCCGCACGATGAACTTGTCGTTCGGGCTGCGTCCTGTGTGCGGGGCGGTGACGGCACAGAACGCCCCGCCCTCGGCGATCACGCCCTCGGCGCGACGCACCGCGTGCTCGTAGAGCTCCGGTGGCCCGAGGTTCCAATGGACGGCGCCCTGCGGCGTGAGTCCCGCGGCCTCCAGCGAGGACGCCCGTCTGCGTTCAGCGGGTCGGGTGGCGTGCGCGGTCATGCGGCCGGTTCCGATGAAAGGTTCAAGCGCGCGGACGCCGCCCGTGCTCCTGGGCGTCTACGGCGGCGATCACGGCCATGTTCACGATATCATTCACCTCGGAGCCGCGCTGCAATACATGCACAGGCTGTGCCATCCCCACCAGAATCGGTCCAATGGCATCCGCCCCGCCGACCCGGCTGAGCAGCTTGTAGCTGATGTTCGCCGCGTCGAGATTGGGGAAAATGAGCACGTTGGCCGGTCCGCGCAGCTTGGAAAACGGATAGGTCTTGGTCAAGATCCGCTCCACCACGGCGGTATCGGCCTGCATCTCGCCGTCCGCCTGCAGCGCGGGCTCGCGCTCGTGGAGCAGCGCCACCGCCCGCTGCACCTTCTCGGCCGTCGGGTGGCGCACGGAGCCGAAATTCGAGAACGAGAGCAGCGCCACGCGCGGCTCGATCCCCAGCCGCGCCACGAATTGGGCCGTCGCGGACGCGATCTCCGCGAGCGTCTCCGAGTCCGGCTCGATGTTCACGGTGCAGTCGGCGAAGAAGAACGTCTGCTGCGGCAGCACGAGCATGTAGATGCCGCTCACGTGCCGGCGCCCGGGCTCCGCGCCGATCACCTCGAGGGCGGGGCGCATCGCGTCGGGATAGTACATGTCCACGCCGGCCACGACCGCGTCGACCTGGCCGGCGCGGAGCATCAGCAGCGCGTGGTACAGCGGGTCGACCACCCGGTTGCGCGCCTCGCGCAGCGTGATGCCCTTGCGGCGCCGGCGCTGCCACAGCTCCTGGGCGAACGTCTCGAGGTGGACGCTCCCCCGTGGGTTCGCCAGCGTGATGTCCTCGAGTGTCACGCCGGCGTCGTCCGCCTCGCGGCGGATCGCGTCCGGGTCGCCGAGCAGGATCGGCTCCGCCACCCCGTCATCGGCGAGGATGCGCGCGGCCTTGAGGATGCGGGGATCCTCCCCCTCGGGAAACACGATCCGCTGCGCCGCCACCTGGGCGCGGGTCGACAGCCCTCGCATGACCTCCCGCGCCCGCCCCAGCCGCGCGTCCAGCTCCGCGCGGTATTCGTCCACGTCGATCACCCGCCCGGCAACGCCCGAGCCCACCGCGGCCCATGCCACCGCCGGCGCGACCCACAGGAGCACGCGCGGGTCGAACGGCTTCGGGATGAGGTAGTCGGCCCCGAACCGGAGGCGCTCGAGTCCGTACGCGCGCATCACCGAATCGGGGACTTCCTCCTTCGCGAGCGCGGCCAGCGCGCGCGTGGCCGCCATCTCCATCTCCTCGTTGATCTTCTTGGCGCGCACGTCGAGCGCGCCGCGAAAAATGAACGGGAAGCCCAGCACGTTGTTCACTTGATTGGGATAGTCCGACCGGCCGGTGGCGATGACGGCGTCACTGCGTGCCTGGCGGGCCTCTTCCGGTGTGATTTCCGGATTGGGATTAGCGAGCGCGAACACGATCGGGCGTTGGGCCATCCCCTTGAGCATCTTCCCCGTAACGATGCCGCCCACCGACAGCCCGACGAACACGTCCGCGTCGATCAGGACTTCCGCGAGCGTGCGAGCTTTCCCCCGGACCGCGAACCGGCGGCGGTACTCATCCAGGTCACCACGGTCGGCGTGCACCACCCCGTGCTCGTCGCATAGCGTGATGTGCTCGCGCGGCACGCCGAGCCGCACGTAGTGCTCCGCCGTGGCGATCGCCGCGGCGCCCGCTCCCGCGAAGACGACCCGCGCGCTCCCGATGTCCTTCTTCACCAGCTCCAGCGCATTGAGCAGCGCCGCGCCGGTGATGATGGCCGTCCCGTGCTGGTCGTCGTGAAACACTGGAATGGAGAGGGTCTCGCGCAACGTCTTTTCGATGTAGAAGCAGTCGGGCGAGCGGATGTCTTCGAGGTTGATGCCACCCACGGTGGGCTCGAGCAGCCGACAGAAGCGGATCATGTCCTCCGGGTCTTCCGACCCGACCTCGAGGTCGAAAACGTCGATGTCGGCGAACGCCTTGAAGAGTATCCCCTTGCCCTCCATGACCGGCTTGCCCGCGAGCGGCCCGATATTGCCCAGACCGAGCACCGCGGTCCCGTTGGTGACCACGGCCACGAGGTTTCCCTTCGCCGTGTAGGCGTAGGCCTCCTCGGGCCGGGCGGCGATCTCGCGACACGGCTCCGCCACCCCGGGGGTGTAGGCCAGGGACAGGTCGCGCTGGTTCTTGAAGGGCTTGGTAGGCGAGACCTGGATCTTCCCAGGACGGCCCTGCGCATGGTAATCGAGGGCCTCCTGGCGACGGATCGACATCGAAGGCACAAGTCCTTTTTTGTGAAGGAGTTATGCTATCCCCCGGGCATGGTCATGTCAAGCGCAGTCGGCTAGCGGAGCCGTATCACGTTGAGCCGCGCCGCGATCTGAGCCGGCAGGGGGGCGCTGCCGTCCCGACTGAAGGACAGCGTGAATGCCGGGTCGCTCGGACCTTGCAAGGCACGGTGATACGCTCCGGAGCCCGCCGGCAGCGTCCCGCTCACGTTTACGGCACTCACCGCGCTGGTTGTCGGGACGAGCGGGAACGGGCGAGGAAAGTCTAAGGCATCCTGTGCGTTGAGCGACGCGAACGTGAGGCGAAAATGCCACGACTGGTACGTGAGCTCCGGGGGCGCTGTGAAGCCGGGGAGGTCCGACACCCAGTTGGCCAGTGCCCAGCGCGTCACCACGGCGTCGAACGGCTGACCCACCTGGGCGGCCACGTTCGCTGCTCCCGTGAGCGTGGTGCGCACGAGCTTCCTCGGCAGCGAATCACCGTACTGGTCCACTGCATATCGCACGAACAGCCAGCTCGCCCCGATCTCCGCGAGGGTGCCGTTGTCGAAGGGAATCAGGAGCGGGTTTGACCCGGGAGAAATGAGACCCCCTGCAGTCGGAACGGGGAAGACGTCCCCGGCGTGCCGCTTGCCGACTGCGGCACGAGCAGGTATTCCGTCGAGTCGACGGCCGACCCGTTGGCGGCGATCGTGACCTGCTACAGCCGACCGTCGCCGCAAGCGACCACATCACGAACCGTATGGCACTCCGACGCTTCATAACACTTGCCTCCGCGCTGGCATGCCGGAGACGTGGCTCAGGCTCCGATGTTCATCCGCAGCTGTATGCTCCGAGGCCTGCCGAAAGAAGCGCCGCTGAAAAACGCGCCCTTCAAGAGGTACTGCTTGTCGAGCAGGTTCTCGACGTAGATCTGGGGCCGGAGGACCACCCCGCCCACGGCGAACGCGTATCCGGCACTTGCGTTCAGAATGAAGCTCGGTGAGACATGGTGCAGTTTGTTGAAATCGAGCAAGCCGGTGCCTTGTGGGGAATTCGTGGCGTCGTCGGTAATCAGGCCCGACCCGTAGATGCCAGTCGCGGACGCGTAGAACCCGTGGGCCGAGTACACGACACTTGCCACCCCTGAGACGCGTTGATCGTGGTCCAGGTCGAAGTTCCCCGAGGGCGGCTCGGACGGGAAGAACCCGCCGGTGATCGTCCCGTCGCCGTACGCGTGGTTCAAGGCGAGGTTGAGGTAGCCTGACACCGGCCCCCGCGGCCGGATCTCGGCGACGGCCTCGATTCCGGTGATCCGTACTTGCTCGATGTTGACCGAAGTGACGATGGCTGATCCCGGCACGGTGTTGTCGTCGATACCAGGGGAACTCCGCTTGTGGTAAGCGGACAGCTTCGTGACCACCCCGAAGGGGAAGCGATGCACGTACCCGACCTCGTAGAAGTCGTCGCGCTCGGGCAGGGTAGGGGCTGCCGCGACTCCCCCCTGCGCATCGCTCGTAATGGCCCGCAGATCTTCGACGTTGGTGGGGAGGAACAAGCGGCCGTAATAGACGAAGAACGTGTTCGCCGGGTCCGGGAAGAAGCTAAGCTTCACTCGTGGGCTCAGCTGATGCTGGTTACCGGCGAACGGGGCGTTGTGGTTGTCGAACCGCACGCCCGTCCGCAGCTCCCATTTGTCCGAGGGCGCGATGGCGGTCTGCGCGTATACGCCGACGTCACTCCCCTTCAAGTCCGAGTTCGACGCGGGTCCGGGGTTGCCCGTGGAGGTGACCGCCGAGAAGTCCTCGTGCCCCCTGGTCAACGACGCCAGCACGCCGGTTTTGAACTCCAGCCCATGATGCGGCTGTAACGTGTAATCCAGCTTGAGCCCGGCCGTGTGGAAATTGCGGTCCTCGCTGAGGATGTAGTGGGTCGTATCGGGGGCGAACACGAACGTCGGATCGTCGCTGAGACCGGGTGTGTAGTTCAGGCTCCCATCGCGGAAGAACGCGCCCGTGAACAGCTCCGCCGAGCGCCCGCTTTCGGACGCGCTTTCCGCGAAGCGGTGGCGCCAGCCGAGGTTGACGAACCCGTTCACGTCCTGCTGGTGGTCGTCGATGATCCCCTCGACCGAGTCGAACGGGACGGCAAAGCGGGTGCGGGTGCGGTTGACGTCGAGATTCACGACGTCGCGGTCGGACGGGATGTACTGGATCTTCCCGAACCCGAACAGGTCGGTACCGTCGTTGTGAAAGTTCTCGGTGGCGTTGCGCAGCGAGTCGAACGCGACCGGCTCGCGCCGCATGTCCGTTCCCTGGCGGGCGCCGGAGAAGAACAGCCCGACCTTGCCGGCGTTGGTGCTCAGGTTCAGGGTTTGTCCGTTCGCCGAGAACGACCCGCCGTAGCCCGAGGCATCAACGTGGAACCCGCCTGAGGGAATGCGCGTGGTGACGTTGACGACGGCGGCATTCTTGTTGCCGTACTCGGCGTCCCACCCGCCCGTCTGGAAGTCGATCTGGTTCACGACCTGCGGGTCGAACAGCTCGTTCAGGCTGCCCGAGATCCCCGCGGGGACGGGGACGCCGTCTACGTAGTACGTGTATTCGGCGTGCTGCCCGCGGATGTGGACTTCGCCCGTGGGCGCGCGCGCGGCACCCACGATGGACTGCTGCAGGATCTGCGACGTCGTGTTGGTGGGCGCGCCGTGGTAATCATTCTGCTTGAAGATCTGGTTGCCGGTGCGGGTGTCGACGGCGAGCGGCACGGCCGATGCGACCTCCACCGCCGACAAATTGATTGGGAGGGGGACCAGGCGGAAATCGGCGCGGGAAAGCGCGTCCGTAGTCCCAATGGCGACGTTTCGCACTTCGGAGCGGTAGCCCAGGTAACGAACCTCGACGCTGTACGATCCGGCGGGCACGTTGTGGATCACGTAGCGCCCGAAGGCGTCGGTGGTGGTGGCGGCGATAGTGTTCCCCCCTCGCAGGATACGCACCTCACCGCCGGGTAACGGTGTGCTCGTCGCACTGTCGGCGACCGAGCCGCCGACGTCGCCGTCAAGCGGCGGAGGAGTCGTGAATCCGGCGGCGACGAGCCACGCCACCACCAGCGTTGGATATAGGATCTTCGAGTTCATGCGCTCTCCGGAGACGTGAGTGAGTGCTGTTTGATCTGGCGCCATCCCAAGTGACCGGACGACGAGCGGATCAGTTCACGTGCGGGCGACGCGCGCGGACGGCGGCGTCGCTAGGAGAGCGTGGGAGGGGCTCGAGGTTGCGGGTGGGGTCGACCGAGCGGCCGGGGCTGTACGGTTGGCCCCCTCCCGAGCAACGGTCGGGTGTCGGCGACGTAGAGCCGGAGCGTGGCGGCGCGGGCCGTGACAGCCGGCGCGCTGAGGAAATGACAGAGGGCGCAGTCCGGCGCGTGGATGCGCGCGCAGCTCTT
>WNGK01008622.1_pt1 | contig 10567 bp, 8 predicted proteins | sample 5400601 | NCBI WGS metagenome assembly WNGK01 (sample SAMN13153376, study PRJNA577476) | soil metagenome | isolation source: 60 cm soil or saprolite under Garry oak tree replicate 1 | place: USA:California | collected 2016-06-15
CTTGACCCAGCGAATGGGGCGCTCCTGCTGGACTGCTTCTTTAAGTTTTTCGATCTCGACCGTCTGCTTTTCTAAAACACTGTGGCAATTCATGCAGACGCTGGCCGGCGGAATGCCCGCGTGTCGGCTCGTGCGCGCTCCATAGTGGCAATAGAGGCACGGAATCTTGTTATCTCCAGCATGGACTTTGTGCGGGAACGCGATCGGCTGCTCCGGCCCATAGCCTTGATGGACGCCGATACGCGTAAGCTCCCAAGCGCCGACTCCACCCGCAAGCGCAACGCCGACTACAGCCATAAGTAGTAACTGCAAGCGCATGGAGTCTTAGTCCTCCTCTGGCCATAGCCAGGGTGCGGGGTTATGTTTGCGTAGCCATGCTTCACCCTTGCGCGCGACTGCTGAAATCGGGCGGCCGACTAAAATGAAAGAGCGATGAAGCGTGAACACCATGAATGATGCTGCGCGGGTGAGTGGAAGGACCGCGAGCACGGCAAATGCGGAAAACACATGCAGCCTGACCAGGAATGGCATTTGCACAGCAAGACCCGCCGTAGGTTTCCCTATCGCAAGCGAAGCAATGTAGGGTGAGAGCGTTATTGCGCCCCAGGAAGAACCCCAGCGATAAATCGTTGCAACAAGCAGGCCGGAGAGAATCCCCACGAACAATAAGGTGAGAAAAACCGTATCTGACAATTCGGCGACCGCGGACCGGCTGGAGTGATGGCCCAGATGTCGCCACAAGAGACTGGCCCCACTCACCAGAGCGACAATCCCAATAGAAAACGCAAGCCCTTCCAGCAGATAAAGCCTGACAGGGTTGCCGTTCCACAAAAGGATCCCGCGTGGGAAGATCAAGTCTGCAAGGTGCGCCAGAAATAACAGGAGCACGCTGGCGCGCCACCATTGATTACCGCCCACGAGCGCCCAAGCCTCAGACATCTCCGCTGTTACCGCATCCATTTGCCGGCGGTCCAGCAGGTAGCGCACGCCTATTCCAATGACCAGCAGCGCCAATGCGATATAAGGCCACGCAGCAAAAAGAAAATTGAGCTTCATCGCTTGCTCCCTTCTTGGTTGTTGCTATTCGGGGACAATTGCGCCTGTTGCGGATTGCCCGGTGCAGTTTTTGCAATCGTTGGAGCGTGAACTTCTCCGTTGGTTGCCGTATGTCCCGGCTGGCGCAAAGCTGCCTGGCGTAGAAACGCCTTCAAAACAAAAGATTCTTTAGCGCTCAGGTAGTGTGTTTCAAAAGCACTGGCGCCAAACTGGAAACAGGGATGGCGCAAGAATTCAGCGAGCGCTCTGTCTTGATACTTAAAATAAGTATTCGTCAGGTTGGGGCCCAGGCTCCCGCCCATTCCTTCACCTTGAACGGTGTGGCAGGTGACACAGGCTTGAGCGCCATACTTCATGCGCGTCTGTCCATGGAACAGTTTGCGTCCTTGCTCCACCTCAGCCATGGTGGCCCCTTCGGCGTTCTTCTCGTCGAGAGGTTTGATATCGGGACCGCCGATCGCGACATAACTCAGGATGTCCTTGATCTGCTGGTCGGAAAGGTCTGTCCAGTCAGGCATGCGCTGTTGTTTGAACTCCGCAAACAAAGAGGTTGCGGTGGGATCGCCGGACTTGATCACGAGGGAAGAGGCGTGGATGAATTTGAGCAGCCAATCAAGCTTGCGCCGCTCGTTAACGCCCTTGAGGTCCGGGCCTACCTTGACGCCTTTTCCGTAGGTGTGGCATGCGGTGCAGCGTTTGTTAAAGGTGGCGGCTGCCTCTTGAGAAAATTTTACGCCACCCGTTTCGCCGTCATCGTCAACAGCCCGCGCGAACTGCGACGAGCCAGCGATCATGATGATCAGCAACAGCAGGAATCCCCATTGAGGTCCTGCCGCGTAGCGCCTCAACCATTGACTAAAAACAAGAACTACCGGTTTCATGCCAGGCTCCCTTAAAGCTGTTGTTAGCCTTCGCGAATCCGCCCTGATGCTTGATGTCTAAAGTTGGCTTTGCCAAAAACAAAAAGGCCCAGGGATACACGCTCCCTGAGCCAAATTTCCCAGCTTGCTCCGGAATCTACCGGGGGCTGAAATCGGGGCTCGCCCGCTTCTTGAGTTTGTTATTTACGTGCAAATAATAAGGACCGCATAGCTTTCAAATGCGCAACCTGTTCAGATGGAAAAATACCCAGCCCGCAATCGCGGGAAAACAGGTTTAGGCCTTCTGAAACCTACGTCCGGCAGAAAGATTTGTTACCCCCACGTGGTCCTGCCGATTGTCCCTAAAAAAACAATGGCCCAGAGATATTTTAAATCTCTGAGCCAAATTTTCTGTCGGGCCGATCTTTAGACATCGGAACGAAAAATCAGGGCTCACTAAATTATGACAGCCATTTTATATACAAAATACAAGAGCTTGTCAATGAAAACTGGTACGCGTCCTTGTTCCAATCGGCAGGCCAGCTACCAGACAGACCTTGTAAAAACAAGAGTACCATAGTCGCTGCTCACGGCAAAAAGACCCATGCTATTTGTCTCTTAGACAGGGCGTGATTGAACATGGGAGAACCTCTCTTTCAATCTAAGGAATGGGCTTTCCAGCCAGCGGTAAGAAACTGCTGCGAACAGTATGGTAAACGCCAGGCCCACAATCGACTGGGCGACGACTCCCAGCGGCGTGGATGGATGCATGAAGCTAGCGGCACAAAATCGCCCAAACTCATGGACCACATACAAGCCATAGGAAATCTTTCCCAGATACATAAGAAGCCTATTACGCAAGAAAGGATGCTGGGAGCCTAAGAACGCGAGGAGAATCGCGATGCTGGCCAGGGCGATTAACGGATGACTGATCGCCAGTCTCCAGGTTTCAGGATTTTGCGGATCATTCCAACCATTAAACGCCGCAGCGGCGACCCAACTCAGAATACCTCCGGCCAGAAGGGCAATGCGTTGTGCCCGGGAAAACTGCGGCAGCCTGTTGCCGGCCAACGCCACCAAAACTCCCAGAGCAATTGGATCGAGGCGCGCCAATGTGTTGTACTCCATGGCCTGGAGGCTTGCCCCTGAGGCTGCGAGCACCACGCGGACCACATTCGCCGTTACCAACACGCCAACAGCAATCCCCAGCATTCGTCCCAGCGAAGCTTTGCGAAATGCCAGAGGCCAGGTCAGGTAGAACTGTTCTTCAATCGACACGGTCCACAACGGTATGGCGAAGGACGCGGGCAGGCCGTAAACCGTATAAACCCAGTTGCCGGCGAGTAGTGCGTATCCCACAACGTACTTCAACGGAAGATGCTGTGCGGGTGTAAGCAGGGAAGCGAGCGCAGCGAAGGCAACAAAGCTCAAATAAAGCGGCCAGATGCGCAAGATTCGCCGCAAATAAAAGCCGTGGAGATCCAGGTCTCCCGTGGTCGCGCGCTCACGCAAGAGCAAACTGGTGATGAGGTAGGCGCTCAGGGCGAAAAAAAGGTCCACGCCATAAGCACCGCTCGTGAAGACGGGGATGGCGGTTGCGGTGATCCATCGTGGAATCTCATTGCCATCATAAAAGCTGGTGACCCGCGGAAGAGCATGGAAGAGGAACACTCCGAAGAATGCAAAAAACCTCAGGGCATCGAGTTCAGGACGATAGAAGCGCCTCTCATGGTTTTCCGCCGTGATCGTAGCGAACGACGGTGCAACGGCGGCGCTCATAGAGTAAGTGTTTTCCTCAATCCCAAAGTTAATGTCGTTAGAGATGCCGTTACCGGAAAATAACCCCAATGGGCTACCATATATATGGTACTCAATACCTGAACGTTATGTTTTCACCTAAGCCAGGTTTAGTTCGAAGCTTGCAATGAGCCTTAAGCGTGTTGTCAGTCGAAGCTTTCCAAGCAGCGTTTGATTGTCACTGAAAAAATGCTTTCATTTCCGATCCGGCCGGGCACCAACACGAAAATGGACGCAAAGGAAGTCCACGTTTGGCAAATCCATCTCGTTAGGTCGGAAGCCGAAATCCATGGCTTCCGCGGGGTACTTTCCTTGGATGAGATTCAACGTGCCGACCGGTTTTATTTTGAAAGAGACAGAACGCGTTTCGTTGTTGCCCGAGCAGCGATGAGGAAGATCCTTGCGGCCTACGTTGGCATCGCGCCAGAGGAACTGGCATTTTCTTATGGCGCCAAGGGTAAACCGGAGTTGTCCTTGGCACTGAAGGGACTCGACATCCAATTTAATCTGTCGCATTCTCGTGATTTTGCGTTGCTTGCTGTGACGCAAGGACTCTGTGTGGGCGTGGACATTGAATTTATTAATCATGAGTTCGCAACGAGTGAGATTGCAACGCGGTTCTTTTCGCAAGGCGAAGTGGACACTTTGCTCGCTCTGCCGGCGGACAAAAGAGCAGAGGGATTTTTCAGTTGCTGGACCCGAAAGGAAGCTTACATCAAAGCCCTGGGTGAGGGCCTTTCCGTTCCTCTGGATAGCTTTGGCGTGGCGTTTGGTCCCGACGTACCGCCGGCGCTCTTATGGGTAAACCTTGCTCCCCAGGAAGTGTCGCGCTGGAGTATGTACGATATTGCTGTGACTCAGGGATATGCGGCTGCTCTTTTGATCGAAGGCCAAGGGCACATAGTACGGCAGTGGCCGTGGGAACCAGAAGCTTGACGAATATGTGCCGTGAGGGCTGCCTGAATATTAGCGCATCGATCACGGCGAATCAATGGCGAATTTTTGGATATGATCCGGTAGCCTTTGCTGCCCAATCGACATCAGAGACAGATACCACCAAAAATTTTAGGGGTCCTGACCATGATCAAGACCCCTGTTTTCTTTTTGCGACTTGTAGCGCCCGCGGAACGGTGTAGACCATCGACTATGACTCCACGCTCCGAACCCGGACGCCTTTCATTGAGTCATAGTCAAAATAAACACCATGGCTTCTCAACCCCCAGCAGTCACGCCAACCATTACATGATTGGCGTGACTGCTGGCTGCGCCCCAATCGAAGGACCGCGGAAACACATGGAATGGATTGATCTCACTTCGTCGACCTTCAGCAGTTCATGCAGAATGTTATCTGCAATGCAACCATCGACCTGCAAGACAGAGATCGCGCCATGTCCATTCGTCCCATTTCGTCCCAGAACAAAACTGCCGATGTTAATTTCGTGTTGCCCCAGAACCGAACCGACCTTTCCAACGACTCCAGGTACATCACGGTTGTGCAGGCAAATCAGGTTGCCTTCCAACGGGACCTCAATGTCGATGTTATCGACGCTTAGGAGGCGGAGAGAAGTACCGTTGAAAACCGCGCCTTTTACTGTTCGCCGGTTGGAGCTGGTCTTGAGTGTTAATTTGATAACGTCGCTCGTGCCTGCTCCGGAGATCCTCTCGCTTCCGCTTTCAAAGAGCTGGATTCCTTTCTCGCGAGCGATGGCGGCGGCATTGACCAAATTGGCTTTTTCTTGAGCAAATTGATTCAGTACCCCCTGGATGGCGGCGTTACGAATTAATTCCGTTTTCCAGGTGGCTATCCGCCCACTGTAATGAATTGCGATTTCTTCGAGTCGACCATAAGCTCCGCTGGCGAGGAACACCCCCAAATTACGCGCCAGGGCAATATAGGGCTGCATTTCTTCATACTGCTCAAAACCGATCGACGGCATGTTGACCGCGTTAAGAACTACACCGCGCTTCAGGTATTCACGAACCTGGCTGGCAATCTGGATCCCAACGGCATCCTGGGCTTCGTTCGTTGAACCGGCGATGTGCGGAGTGACGATGACATTGTCCAGGCCAACTAAAGGCGAATTTTTGGGTGGTTCTTCGGTAAAGACATCAAGTGCAGCGCCGCCGACATGCTTACTGGTGATTGCCGCGGCAAGGGCCACATCGTCAATCAATTCGCCCCGGGCACAATTGATGATGCGCACACCGCGCTTCATTTTGGCCAACGATTGATCATTGATCATCCTTGCGGTTTGTGGAGTCATGGCCACATGCAAAGTCAGATAGTCAGCCGCTGCATAAAGATCGTCCAATTCGAGCAACTCGATTGCATGCTTCGAAGCAACCGCGGTCGAAACGAATGGATCGTGTGCAACCACTTTCATCTGGAACGCCTTTGCTCGCATGGCCACTTCCATGCCAATTTTCCCCAGGCCAACAATACCTAGCGTTTTGCCATGGAGTTCCGTTCCCTGTAGTGACTTCTTCTCCCACTTTCCGGCCTTGGTCGTGGCGTCGGCACGGGGAATATGACGAGAAAGGGAAAGCATAAGGGCCAGGGTATGCTCGGCTACAGCAACTGCATTGGCCCCAGGAGTGTTCATCACCGCGATGCCGGCCTTAGTCGCCGCATCCAGATCGATGTTGTCCGTGCCGACTCCGGCCCGCCCGATGACGCGCAGTCTCTCCGCGGCACTGAGCACCTTAACATTTACGTCAACGGCGGAGCGGACGATAAGCGCGTCAGCATCGGAAAGAGCGTTGGTCAGGTTTCCGTTGAGTTGTTCATGGGTAACAACCGTCCATTCCTTCTCTTGTTTCAAGACCTGAACGGCATTAGCAGCAACTTTTTCCGCAATAACAATCTTCATGGCAATCTCCCTATCAGGCAGCAGCCTGTTTCGTAAATGACTCGGTATACGCCAGCTGCGCTGCTTTCAGCCCAGCACCCAATTCAACTCCGGCGCCTGTCGCAGCCAGCACATGTTCCAGAGCGCCTATCATTGAGATAGTGTCCAAGTAGTCATAAAAACCAAGGTGCGCTATCCGGAAAAGCTGGCCCTTCATTTCACCCTGGCCGTTGGCGATCACCGCTCCGAAGCGACTGCGGAAGAGCTTCACGATATTTCCGGAGTCCATGCCGGCTGGAGAAGCGATTGCGGTAAGCGCAGCCGCGGGTGACGACGGAGAAAAAAGCTTCAATCCCAGGGCCTGTGCGGCGGAGCGCATCATCAAAGCCGAGATTTCCGCGTTGGCAATCAGCAGGTCCCGTCCCACAGCCAGATCGCCACCACCCTGTTCAGTAAGATAGTCCAGTGCAGTAGATAGGCCGGCAACCAAGGCAGTAGACGGCGTGTAAGAAGACTCCCCCTTAGCGGCATTCTTTCTCTCCTTCCTCAGGTCAAAGTAGTACCGTGGATTACTGGTGCTCTCCATCTTCTTCCAGGCACGATCACTGATTGCGCAGTAAGCGAGTCCCGGGGGAATCATGACCGCTTTCTGGGAGCCGCCTATGATCACGTCAATGCCCCAGCCGTCGACATTGAAGTTTGTTGTGCCCAAGCCGGTAATGGCGTCCACCACCAGCAGAGTGTCCGTGCCTTTCAGCATTCTGGCTATGCCCTCCACGTCAAGCCGCACGCCAGTCGAACTTTCCGTGGCCTGCATATAGACCACAGCGTGCTCCGTAGTGAGTTTTTCTCTCACCTGTTGGAGGGAGACAACCTCTCCATACGGAGCACGTACTGTGTCAACGTGACAGCCGAAAACTTTTGCCAGCGACTCCCACCGCTCCCCGAATTTCCCGGCGGACACCACTAACACTTTGTCTCCCGGGGAAGTCAGGTTGGAAACGGACGCTTCCATGGCGCCGGTTCCGGAGCTGGTAAACAGAATCACATCGTTGCGTGTGCCGATAAAAGTCCGCAAACCCGCCAGCACTTTGCTGTACAGTGCGCGGAAATCGGCCGTGCGGTGATGCATGGTGGCGCCAGCCATGGCCAGTTGGGCCGCGGGTAAAAGCTGGGTCGGACCTGGAGTGAAAAGACGTTCTTTGCGAATCATAATTTTATGAAGTGAACCAATCCATTTCAAATTTTGTTCTTCGTGTTTACAGGGCCAGTCATGGGCTCGCTGTTCCGGTAAGAGTCCTTTCGCAAACTAAAAGTGACACCGGGAAAACGCGCATTCTCGGAAGCTTGTCGCTATCAATTGATGGAGATCTATGTGAGTTAGAAGGCCCGATAGGGTGGCTGTATCGCACCAGCGACTCAAGCACTCTGCCACAAGTGTTGTGGCAGAGTGCGAATCGCAAAAGAACTCAAGGGGTGAGTTTTGAACCGTGCATTGGGAATGAAGTTAGTGGTAACTCTATTTCGAAGAGAATCGGCGTCTACCAACCACGGGTCTGGAGCATATCCGATTCCGCCATCGCACTTACGGCCAATCCCTTCATGGCGCCCACAAGATCTTCGCTGATCTCAAGCAATATTTTCGGATCGTCAAAATGTGTGCAGGCGCGCACGATGGCGCGAGCACGCTTCTCCGCCTCGGCGGGTTCGCAAAAGCGGGTTGCATCTTCCATGAAGATGGCGGACCCCACAAAGACGGCTTCAGCGCCTAGTTGGCGAACCAGAGCAGCATCAGCGGGTGTGGCGATTCCACCGGCAGAAAAATTTGGGACCGGCAGCTTTCCGCTTTGCGCTACCAATCGCACAATGTCATAGGGCGCCTGAAGTTCCTTCGCTTTCGCGTATAGCTCTTCATGGCCAAGCACCGTGAGTATGCGCATGTCGCGGACAATCGCGCGGAGATGTTTGACCGCATGCACCACATCGCCAGTCCCGGCTTCGCCCTTGGTGCGAATCATGGCCGCGCCTTCTACAATCCGCCGCAAAGCTTCGCCCAAATTACGCGCACCGCACACGAATGGAACGCTAAACCCGTGCTTGTCCACATGGTGGGCCTCGTCGGCAGGGGTGAGGACTTCCGATTCATCAATGTAATCAACGCCGAGTTCTTGAAGGATCTGGGCTTCGGCAAAATGTCCGATCCTGCACTTGGCCATCACCGGAATGGACACGGCGCGCATGATCTCCCTGATTTTTTTGGGAGACGCAATGCGGGCCACGCCGCCTTGGGCGCGAATCTGCGCGGGAACACGCTCCAGGGCCATAACAGCCGAGGCCCCAGCTTTTTCAGCGATCTCAGCCTGGCGGGCGTCGGTAACGTCCATGATGACTCCGCCCTTGAGCATCTCCGCTAGACCAACCTTCAGACGCAATCCTGAATTGCCATTTAAACTCGACATTAGAACCTCCATCCGCCGATATGAGGCGGTCTCTCTAGTATTTATGACTACTTACCATTCACTGCTTAACATTCGCATCATGCTGTGAGGCGCCATCTTAATGACCTGAGATGCGCCACTCCGGGAACCTGCGAACTCATTTGGGAACCCGATAGGAACACTCGTATCGCCATTGCCATTGGTGGAAATCTTGGTGATGGTGAGCTTCCAGGCCACACCTTGCGGTGCGGTTCCCGCTAGCTTCGTCAGGGTTGTACGGAGCCGCTTGACCAATGTCCTTCGCACAGATCAGAGATTGGCCCCGGTACTTAGTGTTCCCGGGGCCTCAGGGTTACTACAATCGAACAACAATTTTTCCGCAGCTGCTATTCGATTCCATCAATTCATGGGCTTTCACAATGTCTGTGAAGTCGAACACCTTAGCGGGCTTGGCTCTGTAGATTCCGGCGCCGACCCTGTCTACAATTCTTTGCAACGGAACTGACGACAAAGGAAAATTTTTCGTGCCGTAAACAAAACTGCCAAAGAAGTTCAGGTTGACGCCCGAAGGCATTTGCGTGAGAGGGTTGAATTGCAGGGGATCGGGGCCTCCCAAGAAACCGGCATTGCACACATACCCCCCTTTGCGCACCATGGCCAGGGAATCCAGGAGCGTAGTGTTGCCAACCAAGTCGAGGACGCTGTCCACTCCGTCGGGACACAGTTTCCTCATCTCCTCCTTGAGGGCCGGTTCTTCGATCAACACATGCGCAGCACCCAAACCTTTGAGGTAATCAGCCCGCTCCTGCCGGCGGGTTGAGGTGATCACAGAAACACCCTGGGTATTTGCAGCGATGTTGATGGCCGCCTGGCCGAGCGCCGAAGTGCCGCCGCGGACAAAGACAACGTGGCCGTTTTGCAAATGCATGTTGTCATGCAGGCAAGTCCAGGCAGTCGAGTAAGACTCTGGCACCGCTGCGAGCTCTTCCCAGACCAGTGAACTGCTAAGGGGAATCACATTCGACGCCGGAGCGCAGGTAAGCTCGGCATAGCTACCGTTGATTGTTCGACCCATGCCACCCATCAATGCTGTTACTTTCTGGCCTTTGGCCAGTTTTCCTGATGGATCTTCCCTCACCACGCCGACACACTCAATTCCGCTGACTCTGGCGACCTCGCCCCATGCCCCTTTGCGCATATAAGTCTCGGCGCGGTTCACTCCGAATGCCTTTACTTCAACCAGTACTTGGTCGGTTCCAGGGCTGGCAACCGGCAAGTCTTGAATGACTAGCTTTTCAGGACCGCCATATTCACTAATTACAATAGCTTTCATTACAACCTCCCTCGTTGGTGCTTACAGAACAACACTGCTACTTGTCGATTCAGTAAGAGTAAATTTATGAAAGTGCGCCATCGGCAGCCGGAAGCCAAAGCGCCACAGCTGACGCCTTGTTTCCAAAGAGGGATGAAGACAAGCAGCACCCGTCTTCATCCCCCTCGAGTCATGCCAGTGACACCATCTCCCTACGTTATTGAGCACAAAATCACGCGTTTGATTCCTGCCCGG
>WNGK01008624.1_pt1 | contig 10565 bp, 5 predicted proteins | sample 5400601 | NCBI WGS metagenome assembly WNGK01 (sample SAMN13153376, study PRJNA577476) | soil metagenome | isolation source: 60 cm soil or saprolite under Garry oak tree replicate 1 | place: USA:California | collected 2016-06-15
CCAAGCCCATGAAGATGACGCTCAGCGAGCTGTGCGTGCTGGGTTAGGTATGCTTGCTGCCATGGGAGAACTTAATAGTCGTCTGCAAGAAGCTAAAGGTATCCAACTCGCCATCCGTGTAGGGGTTCATACGGGGCTGGTTGTGGTGGGGGAGATGGGTGGAGCAGGACGTCAGGAGCAGTTGGCACTGGGTGAAGTGCCCAACATTGCCGCCCGGATACAAGGACTGGCAGTCCCCAATACGATTACGATCAGTGAAGCGACCTCTCGCTTAGTCGAAGGCTATTTTACCTGCGAATCATTGGGGGAACAGACCCTCAGAGGTGTTCCACAGCCTCTCAAGGTGTACCGCGTGCTCGAAACCAGTGGTGCCTATAGCCGACTCGATGTGGCGGTGACCCGAGGACTGACACCCCTGGTTGGTCGAGAGCAAGAAGTCGGTCTCCTCTTAGAACGTTGGGAACAAGTCAAAGCTGGGCATGGACAGGTGGTCTTACTCACGGGTGATGCAGGCATTGGCAAGTCCAGACTGGTCCAGGTGCTGAAGGACAACGTCGCCCATGAACCGCACACACGCTGGGAATGTCGGAGTGCGGAGTACTCACAGAACACGGCACTCTTTCCTCTGGTTGAGCTATTCCAACGGCTCTTAAGGTTTGACACCCATGAGGCTCCTGACGCGAAACTGGAGAAACTCGAACACGCACTCAGCCAGTATCGCTTGTCTCTAGAGGAAACCGTACCGTTGTTTGCGCCTTTGCTCTCGGTGCCTATGCCTGAGCATCACTATCCGCCGCTCAACCTCTCACCGCAGCGCCAACGCCAGAAAACACTTGAAACCATCATTGCGATCCTTCTGGAGCTTGCCGAACGTCAGTCTGTCCTTTTCATCATCGAGGATTTACATTGGACTGACCCAACAACCCTCGAATTATTGAATCTGGTGATTGAGCAGATACCAACGACCTCCATGTTGACGGTACTGACCTGCCGCCCTCATTTTCAGCCCTCCTGGCATCACCGGTCGTATATCACAGAAATGACGTTGAACCACTTATCACACACTCAGATAGAACAGATTGTCACAGGCGTTACCGATGGGAAAACCTTACCACCAGAGGTACTCGCACAGGTCGTCGCGAAGACGGATGGTGTCCCCTTGTTTGTGGAGGAAATGACCAAAGCGATTCTGGAATCAGGACAGCTCACAGCTAGCGACGGGCACTACAAACTCACCGGGTCGCTCTCCACGTTTGCCATTCCAGCGACCCTCCAGGATTCCTTGATGGCAAGACTGGACCGGTTGATGACCGCCAAAGTGATCGCCCAGCTTGGTGCCACGATTGGCAGGCAATTCTCGTATGCACTGCTCCAGGCGGTTGCGCAACTGGATGAGGTGGTGTTACAGCATGAGCTGGGGAGGCTCGTCGAGGCAGAGATTGTCTACCAGAGAGGTGTACCACCACAGGCAACGTATGCCTTTAAGCATGCGCTCATTCAGGACGCAGCCGCGCAATCCCTGCTGAAGAGCACGCGGCAGCACTACCACCAACGCATTGCCCAAGTGCTCGAAGCCCAGTTTCCCGAGACCGCTGAGACCCAGCCCGAACTGCTGGCACATCATTTTACAGAGGCAGGGCTTCCAGAGAAGGCGGTCCACTATTGGCATAAAGCTGGTCAACGAGCTATCCAACGCTCAGCCCATGTGGAAGCTATCGCGCATCTGCGGCAAGGGCTCGCATTACTCGAAATGCTCCCCGCGACCCCGCAGCGGCTCCAGCGCGAAGTAGACTTGCTGATCGCTATGGGAGCCTCTTTGCTTGCCGTGAAAGACTATGCAGCTCGCGAAGTGGGAGAGACGTACACCTACGCGCGTCAGCTCTGTCAACATCTGGAAGACCCGTACCAGCTTTTCCCCGTGTTGCGTGGACTGTGGAATTATTATTATGTGCGCGTCGAGCTGCAAACGGCACGCACACTCGGTGAACAGCTCCTGGACTTAGCGCACCAAGCCCAGGACACTGCCATGCTCGTGGCGGCGCACCGTGCCGTGGGGGCAACGTTGTGGTGGATGGGAGACACCGCTGCGGCGCATGCGCACTTTACCCAGGGTATGGCGCTCTACGACCCCTCGCAACACCGCACTGCTACGTTCCTCTATGGGGATGACGCGGGTGTGGTGTGCCACAGCTTTGCCGCTTGGGCACTGTGGTTGCTTGGCTATCCTGACCAGGGGCTGAAGCGGAGCCACGAGGCAGTGACCTTGGCGCAGCAGGTTGCACACCCTTTTAGCCTGGGTTTAGCCTTGTTTTTCGCTGCCGTGTTCCATGCCTTCCGCCGTGAGGTGCATGCAGCCCAGGAACGTGCTGAAGCCACCATCAGCCTTGCCACGGACCAGGGATTTCCGCACTGGAGGACCCAGGGTTCTATCCTACGCGGCTGGACCTTAGCGCATCAGGGACAGGTCAAAGAAGGGATCGAGCAGATCCGCCAGGGCTTGATAGCCCATCGTGCTACAGGAGCAGAGATACTACGACCATCTTGGCTCGCACTCCTCGCTGAAGCCTATGGCATGATGGAACAGCCAGAGGCAGGGCTCACAGCGCTCGCAGAAGCACTGACACATGCAGAGACCACGGGAGAACGGTTGTACGAACCAGAGCTGCACCGTCTCCAAGGCGAACTCGTTTTGCAACGGTCTTCCGACCATACCGCTGAAGCTGAGCGCTGCTTCCACCACGCCCTTGAGATCGCCCGAACTCAACAAGCCAAGTCCTTCGAGTTACGAACCGCCACCTCCCTGGCTCGACTCTGGCAGCAGCAAGGCAAACGCCAGGAAGCCCATGACCTCCTAGCGCCAGTGTATCACTGGTTTACGGAAGGATTTGATACGGCTGATTTGATAGACGCCAAGGCTCTGTTGGATGCATTGTCGGAGGGTCGGTGATGGACTTCTATGAGGCACTCGAACGGGTACTCGCACTCCTCCAGCGGCATAGGCGTTTATCCTATCGTGCCCTTAAAGTCCAGTTCGAGTTGGATGATGATCGCCTTGACTTGCTCAAGGAGGAACTGCTTTACGCGCAATATCCCATCGCCGATGATCATGGCAGAGGTCTCGTCTGGACTGGTGAACCTGGAGAAGTGCAAGAACCAGCCCCTCCTCAGTTAACCCAACAGTCTGCAGCCCAGCAAGATCAACCTACCCAAACTGAACCACCCACCGAACATCGCTCACCAGAAGCCGAACGTCGTCAACTCACCGTCATGTTCTGCGACCTGGTCGATTCCACGAAACTGTCTTCTCAACTCGATCCTGAGGACCTGCGAGAGGTGGTCCAGGCGTATCAGAAGACATGCACTGACGTGATCGAGCGCTATGACGGGTATGTCGCCCAATTGTTGGGCGATGGATTGCTGGTGTATTTTGGCTATCCTCAGGCACACGAAGATGATGCCCACAGAGCAGTACGCACGGGCTTGGGTATCTTCAATGCCATAGGAGACTTGAATCAGGGTCTGCAACAGACAAGAGATATCCAACTTGCTCTCCGTATAGGCATCCATACTGGACTAGTGGTGGTCGGTCAAATGGGCAGTACTGGGAGATCAGAGCAACTTGCCCTCGGGGAAACACCCAATGTCGCGGCGAGAATTCAAGGACGCGCTGCACCCAATACACTGGTGATCAGTGATGCCACAGCTCGATTGGTTCAGGGCTATTTTGTGTGCCAGGATTTGGGAATGCAGCCTCTCAGAGGTGTGGCTGAGCCTATCGCGGTGTACCGCGTCCTGAGTGAAAGTGGTGCCACCAGTCGCCTTGATGTGGCTCAGACAAGAGGACTGACACCACTGGTCGGTCGAGAGCAAGAAGTTGGGTTGCTCTTGGAGCGTTGGGAACAAGCCAAGGCAGGGCATGGGCAAGTCGTGCTCTTATCAGGCGAAGCAGGCATTGGGAAGTCCCGGTTAGTCCAAATGCTCAAAGAGCATGTTGCCAATGAGCCACATGTACGCTGGGAATGCCGAAGCTTACCTTATTATCAGAACACCGCCCTGTATCCCCTGATAGAGCTGTGGCAACGCACCCTCCAATGGCAGCAAGACGAGACCCTGGACGAGAAATTCGCCAAACTTGAACAAACGCTGCGTCAGTATAGATTGCCTTTAGAAGAAACGGTGCCCTTGTTCGCGCCTTTACTTTCATTGCCTCTCCCAGAAGATCGTTACTCTCCGCTCAATCTCTCACCCCAGCGACAACGCCAAAAGACCCTCGAAACTATCGTTGCGATCCTCCTGGAACTTGCCGAACGTCAGCCAGTCCTCTTTATCCTGGAAGACTTACACTGGACTGATCCGACAACCCTCGAATTGTTAAATCTGCTGATTGATCAGACACCCACCGCGTCCCTGTTGATGCTACTCACGTGTCGTCCGTCTTTTCAACCTGCCTGGCATCATCGTTCCTATGTGAGTGAGATCACGGTTAATCGCTTATCCCATGCTCAGGTGGAACAGATTGTCACATGCGTTACCGATGGGAAAACCTTACCAAAAGAGGTTATCCAACAGATCATTGCCAAGACAGATGGGGTCCCACTCTTCGTCGAGGAAATCACGAAAGCCATTCTGGAATCAGGACAGCTCAAAGCCATCGATGGGCACTATGAACTCACAGGATCGTTCACCACGTTGACCATTCCAGCCACGCTCCAGGATTCGTTGATGGCACGTCTCGACCGACTCGTCACCGCCAAAGCCGTAGCGCAGTATGCTGCCCTCATCGGGCGTCAGTTTTCTTACGAGTTACTCTCGACGGTATCACAATTGGACGAAGTCACCTTACAACGGGAGTTAGGAAGGCTCGTCGAGGCAGAGATTGTCTACCACAGAGGTATACCACCACAGGCAACCTATACCTTTAAGCATGCCCTCATTCAGGATGCTGCGTATCAGTCACTCTTGAAAAGCACACGGCAGCAGTATCATCAGCGTATTGCGGAGGTACTGGAAGCCCAGTTTCCTGAAACGGCTGAGGGACAGCCAGAACTGCTGGCGCATCACTTCACAGAGGCAGGTCTCATTGAACGGGCGGTTGGCTATTGGCACAAGGCTGGTCAGCGAGCCAGCGAGCGCTCAGCGCATGTGGAAACGATCAGCCACCTACGTACAGGACTCGCGTTGCTCCAAACGTTGCCTGAGACCCCTGATCGCGTCCAGCGTGAAGTAGACATGCTTATCGCCCTCGGAGCAGCGCTGCGTGCCACGAAAGGGGCTGGTGCTCCGGAATTTGGTGAGACCTACACGCGGGCTCGACAGCTCTGTCACCACCTGGAAGACTCGCAACGGCTTTTCTCCGTGTTGCGGGGCTTGTGGCATTATTACTATATACACGCCGACCTTCGGACAGCGTACGAACTTGGCGAGCAACTCCTCGCTTTGGCGCAGCAAGCCCAAGCCCCTGTAATGCTTGTGGCGGCACACCGTGCCTTAGGGGCGACGCTCTACTACTTGGCAGGGGTAGCCGAGGCGCACCCGCATTTTGCCCAGGGGATCGCCCTGTACGATCTCCAGCAGCACCGGGCCTCGACCTTCCTCTATGGCGAGGACGCTGGTGTAGTGTGTCATAACTTTGCTGCCTTGGCATTGTGGTTGCTGGGGTATCCAGCCCAGGGGCGGGCACTGCTGGACGCAGCGGTGACCCTCGCGCAGCAGGTGGCGCACCCCTTTAGCCTGGGTTTTGCCTTGAGCAATGCTGCCGTGTGCCATCAGTTCCGCCGGGAGGGACGTGCTGCCCAGGAGTATGCCGAAGCTGCCATCAGCCTCACCACAGAACAGGGCTTTCCGTACTGGAGCGCGTTCAGTTCGATCCTCCGTGGCTGGGCGCTGGCGCAGCAAGGACAGGCGCAAGAAGGGATCACGCAGATTCACTATGGCTTGACCATCTATCCTGTCACTGGCGCAGACTTATTCCAACCGTATTTTCTGACGCTCCTCGCCGAAGCCCATGGCACCATAGGGGAGCTAGAGACAGGGCTCACGGTGCTCACCGAAGCGCTGATGCTCACGGACAAAATCGGCGTACGATGGTACGAGTCCGAGAGCTACCGCCTCAAAGGCGAACTCCTGTTACAACAGTCTTCGGACCATTACGCTGAAGCTGAGCGCTGTTTCCATCACGCTATAGATATCGCTCGTAATCGACAAGCCAAGTCCTTCGAGTTACGAACCGCCACCTCCCTGGCTCGACTCTGGCAGCAGCAAGGCAAACGCCAGGAAGCCCATGACCTCCTAGCGCCAGTCTACCATTGGTTCACCGAAGGGTTTGATACGGCTGACCTGAAAGATGTGAAGGAGTTATTGGATGAATTAGCATGACCTCAGGCACCTTGGCTCTCTAGGACGAGTACCGCCAACACCGCATCACGGGAAGATACGTCTGATGCATGGCTTCCCTGAACAATCTGGACGAGAGCATCGATGAGCATTCCCGATCTTTGCCAAGCCACGTGAGCAGCGGAAGTTGTGGGGTGATAGGTTTGCCGATAGGAGGGGAAAAACCGTATGGCATTTTTCGACAAAGAAACCCTACGAAAAAGCATCGCTCCAAAAGTCACGTCTGTGTATCAAGTGCTGAAATTTGATCGGTATCCCTATGAGGTGCTCTTATCAGACATCATGCAGCGTCCTCCTTTGGACGTTTGGGTGGATGTCAGTCCTGTCTATGTTGCACAGGTGCTGCATTGGCAACCAGGAACAGTCATACGTGCCACCATACAATCTGAAGTTTTTACCATAGAGGAAAAAGTGCAAGAGATGGGATGGAGCAAAGAAGGGTGCGAAAAAATGCTCCAAGAGACAGGGTATTCCTGGGACAATGCCCTCGTTAAATATTATTTTGAGGGGAAAATTGCAGAACTCTATGAGAGAAAATGAGGGAACACACGCAGGTCAAACAGCTCATGACAGATGACTCCCTACGGTTGAGGTGTTGGGTTGACCCAGGATATGGTGCACGAACTGGCAATCTGACAAAAATGATTGAACGATGTGAGACACGATGGTCCCCTGAAGATGTCATGAGGTGGCACTCTTATGGAGAAATTAGACAAACACGACCCACGCCTCGCGGACCTCTTCCGCAGGGCAACACTGGAGAGGGAGCAGCAAGACCAACGCCTTGCGGACCTATTCGGTACGCAAACGGTCCCCAAGGTCACTGAGGAGACGTTAGCCAGCTATCTCAACTACCTCAAACAGCATCTGGAAGTGCCCTGTCAACTGACCGGCATCGAATCGCGGGGCTGTTTCGCCTGGGAAGAGTCGTACATCTTTGGTCGGAGGCGTCCCAAGGAGTATGCCCAGCGCAAACAGCAACAACCATCCTACACGGATACCTATGCATTCCTGAGCTTTGAGGATGCATATGACTCATACGCTGGTCTTGCTGTCAAAGTGAAACGTGTGTCAGATAGCAAGCGCTTTGTATTGCCTTTAGCCAATCTAAAAGCCACGGAGAAGCCATCCAACAATGATCAGTTACTCGATGATTATGTCGTTTGGTTCGTGAATTGGCGACGCTAGGACACGTGGGGAGAATCATGCCCAAAGAAATCTTTCCGTCATCCTTCGCGTGTGATTGTGGACATCAGTCGGATTTCTCTGAGAATACCGTCAGAGAAATGAAAACCATGAGCCAGAAGAAGAAGGTGTATCTCGCGGACTCGGCACCTGAGGAGCATACCATTGTGTTTTATCGGGGTAAGATGGTCGAGATACAATGCCCGAAACAACTACAAAGCCCCAATACCAAGCAAAGCGCTCCCAAGAGCAGAGCGAGCAAGAAACGCGCCACCCCACGAGGGATACCCGACGAGGTCAAGACGGACGTTGCAGCCATCGTCCAGCACTTCAATACCACCGTCATACACAACCCCCATTGCCTGTATGTCCCGCGTTACAGGGGAAAGTTCCTCTATCTGGATCGGCAGGATTATGGACGTCTCTCGCCCATTTGTCGGTTGGAATATACGGGGCATATGCAGAAGTGGTCGTTCACCATCTACAAGTACAGCGATGAGTTATATGATGAGGAGGAATGGTTTTTTCCAGGGGCTGAACACGTCAATGGCACCCTTGAGGGGGCGATGAAAGCGGGTCTCGAAGCGTATCCCGCTTGAGCGAAGCGTCGCTTGAGATCAGATCATCGGTGCAGGGAGAGGGGAAAGAGGGAGGAGTTATATGGCGAGGAGAACAAAGAAACCTATACCTCGTGATCCCTATTGGGACGTCGTCCAATCACTGATGCAGCACATCCTGACCATCTATGAGCAGTATCGGGAGAAAAAGCCCGTGATGCTCTTCGACATGCAAGAACAGAGGATATATGTGTATCCCTATCTGGAGTTCAAAAACGACTTGAGTGAACGCTCACAACGCCTCTTACAGGACCAATACGAGCAGGCAATGGCTGAAGACAAAATCGTGGTCTTTGTCCGTGACAATGACGAAAGGAAATTCGTCTCGTATTCAGTGTGAAGAGGACGAGAGGAGGAACTTTCAACAAAAGTCCGTGTCCTCTACCAAGAGAGCATTATCCGACTTTTAATTCATGCTGATGACCATCATTGGGGCATGACCTGTGACCGCTTGCGTTTGCGAGATTCAAACTTCTCCAGGTCTGTCTCGCCTGAAAACAAGAATTTGAAAAACGATTTACCCTGAAAACGGCACGTTTGCCTGATCCCGAGCAGCCGAAGATAATGATGAGTAACTTCCTCGTAGAAAGTCCTTGATATATTTTCCTGTATCGTTAGGTGCCTCAGGGCTGTCTCGGCTGTGTTATTATGCCATGGTATCCCATCATGTTCGAGAAAAGTAAAAAGGCTTTCACGGTATCGTATAAAACGTTTTTGATATTTGAGCGTCAGATCCGATTTGTAATGCCTGTTCATGATCATCTCTGTGTAAAATGTATCAATAGGCTTCTTAAATTTGTTTAGATGGTACTTTCTCAAACCGTAAGTCTGAATGGTTTCCATAATAGGGATGATGAGATTTTTGATCTCCAATACAAAAACTTCAAATTCTGTGTTAAATGGTTCTCCCCAGAGATCTTCATTCAGCTCTCGGATGAGGTGAACCCAGCATTTTTGCTGCCGACACTGGACGGAATCATAACCAGGATAAAAATCTGAAATCAGGATACCATCATAATCCTTCAAAAATTCATATGCAATCGTTGCTTCTCTGTTTTTCCTTAATTTAAACACTACATGTTTTCCATCTGTAAATGTCCAGACATATTGTTTTTCACCTTTAATGTTAATTGAAGTCTCGTCAGCATGGATGAAAGGACTATGAAGTATATTTTGGATAATATCTCGTTCGGTATCTTCGTAATATTGGCTTGACGTTTTGATAATGTAATTTATGGATGTCTCACCTACTTTTTCGTTAAATTGTTCATCGATGATTTCACGAATACTTGAGTATGGCATGCGTAAAGCTACTCGATTATAGACTATCCATGATCGAAATCCATGTCCATATAATTGATTTCTACTATACCCAATCATATATGGTGGAATGTAATATTTATTGCATTGGCTGCAATATGAATGATCTCCAATATATTCTATGATTGTTTTTCTTATGCCACTTTTTGTTAAAACAAGATCTATAATTATTCTCCTAGAGATATGAGCGGGATGTTTGCGTAACTCATTATCACAGTCGATACATAAACTTCTTGATGGAACTTGAATGGTTCTTGTAGGTTTTGTCTCTTCTTTTCTATTCCCATAATATTTCTTTTGTGGTAGAGAATTTTCTCTCTTATGACCCTCTCCTGTACTTGCTTCGATCTGACTAAATTTGATTTTCTTTTTGTCATAATTTGCGTGAGCGAATTTGAGAATCGATTCAAATTGACTATGAATCTGCTCACTAGCTTCTGTCGTGTTGCGTTTAGGCTGGTCAGCGAAATCAACCTGAGATAAGACATCCGCCGTCTGCTGTATTTTCGCAAGCTCATCGGTTAATAATTTCAGAGATTGGCAGTCCTCCGCATTGTAGGTCAGCAACGTATGTTTGTAGTGTGGATTATGCATGGTATCCCAATGATGTCGCCACACAAGACTCTGCAATCCAGACGCCTGCGGTGATGTCCACTTCGCCCCGATAAAAGTACCGATGTCCTTCAATCCGTTCGACCGCACCGGAAAGTAGACTTTCCCATAAATGTATCGATTGACATTGACGAGACGTTTTGCAAGGCTTGCGGTGTCAGTTTCGTATCGGTTCGCCAAGGTTGCTATCGCTCGCGGCTCATAACTGCCGTAATGATACATCGGTGCATCAGGGTATTGCGTGACCGTGTCCACAAATTGCTGCCACATGGGATGCTCATCTTGGTCAGTATCAGCCCAAAACGAATAATGTTCCGTGGTGTCTCCCTGACAGACCAACAGACCAATGAGGTAATAGAGACCTCTGTCAGGGACCCCTTCCATGTCTACAAACAGGTCCACAGGCTGTCGAGAGAGGGCAGGCAACTCGTGGAGATA